>JABAOH010004153.1_pt1 | contig 129216 bp, 111 predicted proteins | sample 7062181 | NCBI WGS metagenome assembly JABAOH01 (sample SAMN14538630, study PRJNA623070) | marine sediment metagenome | biome: marine biome [ENVO:00000428]; feature: marine pelagic biome [ENVO:01000023]; material: deep marine sediment [ENVO:00002113]; isolation source: pool of 5 deep marine...
AGAGGTCTCATCTCCATCAGCCCCAGGTCATTCCTGACTATAGTCTTCGAGACTTCATCTCTTAGGTCTTTGGCCTGACTCCATTCGATGTTGATCTCATTGTCTTTCTTAGTAACTTTTTCGACACCGGATATTTGTTTGAGAAGAGGAATGGCTTTTTTTGTGTCTTTGACTTTGATGATGATTCCCTCTTTTTTTCTGAAAGAGGCAGTGAGATCTTCTAAGGAGCCAGAGGCCATGAGTTGGCCTTCATTGATGATCACCACCCCATCGCAGGTTTGAGTGACCTCAGCCAGGATATGAGTCGAAAGCAGGATCGTGCGTTTTTTCTTCAGTGATTTTATGAGCTGTCGGATTTCGACAATCTGGGCCGGGTCCAGACCGATAGTCGGCTCATCAAGGATGAGTACCTCGGGATCATGGATAAGAGCTTGAGCAATGCCAACTCGTTGCTTAAATCCCCGAGAGATGTTTTTGATGAGTCTTCCTTTTACTGTTTTCAGTCCGCTTATGTCTATGGCTTTCTCTACAGATTTTTTCTTCTCAGCAGCCGGAATTTGCTTGATTTCAGAGGCAAAACTCAGAAAAGAATGAACTGTCATCTCTGGATACAGAGGCAAATTTTCAGGCAGGTAGCCGATATTTTTTTTCACCTCGTTGGGCTGCTCGAAAACATCAAACCCGGCTACATTCGCTTTTCCTTCGTTAGCAGGAAGGTAGCCGGTCAAGATTCTCATGGTTGTTGTTTTTCCAGCGGCATTAGGGCCCAGAAGTCCCCATATTTTACCCTTATCGACTCTAAAGCTCAGGTCATTCACAGCTACTAAGTCACCATATTTTTTGGTGAGATGCTCGACTTCAATCATTTTCTCGATACCTCCTCTGAGTTATTGACTCGATTTTATAAATAGTCGAGAACAGAATAAAAAGTAAATATTAAATAGTCCGTGATTGTAAGTCAACAACTGAATGAACCGCTTCTTTCTTTTTCTATTTCTGTATAACTTGTATTTTTCCTGTTTTGTTTCTTAGGCCAGACTCTTTACATTCTTTCTGGGAGGGGGATTCCCAGCAGAGAAAAGGCTTTTCCAAGAACTTCCTTGATATGGTAGATCGTCAGGATACGAATTTGCTTGAACTGACTGTTTTCTGCGCCCAGGATAGAATAGAGATGATAATAAGCATTAAATTTCTGGCAGAGGTTGAAGGCGAATTTGGCCAGGTGAGAGAATTCCAGGGAATGGATAGAATGGAGGACCTCTTCTTCGAATTGAGAAGCATAAAGGACCAGATCCCAGAAGCGAGTTAATTCTTCACCAGATAACATTTCTAGGGGAATCTCACCAGAGGAAATGAGATCTTGAAGATCCTTTTCTCCAAAACTTTCTCTTTCCTCGAGTTTACGAAAAATACTGTTGAGCCTTACTAGAGTGTACTGAAGGTAAGGTCCTGTCTCTCCCTCGAAATTGAGGGCTTCATCAAAGTCAAAGACGATGATTGAATTCCGGGCGTATTTGAGCATAAAATAGCGCAAGGCCCCACAGGAGATCTGGCGTGCAATGGAAGTTTTTTGAGATTCAGTAAATTCAGGATTTCTTTTTTCCACCTCTGCTAAAGCCTTTTCTTCCAACCTGTCCAGCAGGTCATCAGCTTTGATTCCCAGGCCTTTTCTTCCTGAAACTTCAAGAAAGCTCCTCTCTTTGTCTTCTTCTGAGATTTCAAGGTTCAATTCTTCCAAGCTTTTTTGAGAAAGAGCAACCATTTCATAGGAAAAATGAATAGATTTTGCAGCCTGTTTAAAATATTTCAGAGATTTTAATCCTTGGACAACGATTTTTTGCAGATAAGCCTGTCTTATGTCGATGACGTTGTAAACTTGGCTTCCCCTCCCAAACTGGGGAGAATCTTTTTGGGGCGCAGACGCCGTTATCCAGATTGTTTTATCATCCTTTTTGATAAAGGGCTCATAGTAGAAATCTCTGCCCAAAAGACCGAATTTCCAGAGCTGGTAGGCAATATCTTTTCCGACATAAGTCACTGTCCCATCAGAGCGGACGATGACCTTCTCCTTTTGCCCTTCATCTTCGGTCTCCATGACCCAGCAGTCTTGGTTGGGACCGCTAGAGGCAAGGTAGACGGCTTTTTGTGCTTTTAACAGCGAAAATGCTTTTTCCCAAAACTTGAGGCCGAGAATATCGCTTTCGCAGGGGAGAAGATCATAGCTCACCCCAATCCTGTCCATGGTCTGAAGATGAGATTTGAGGATTCGGCGGGAAATATGGTGAGCGAGCTCCACTTCTGGTTTTTCTCTCTCTTCGATCTTTTTGAGAATTTCAGACCTCCGCTCTTGAGCTTCAGGATTTTTCTCAAAGTAGGCAGCCACTCTTCTGTAGAGGTCCCAGCAGTAATAATCGAATTTCTCTTTGATTTTCGCGATATCAGATAACTTCTTTTTTTCCATATCCATGAAACCGAAAACTACATCTCCAACCTGAACGCCGGTATCATCGACATAATTTTGAACTTCAACTTTTTCATCTTTGTATTTTAAACAACGCACCAGCGTGTCTCCCAAGCAGGCATTTCTTAGATGACCGATATGAGCTGCCTTGTTGGGGTTGATGTTGGTGTGCTCGACGATGATGTGTTCTTCTTGAGGAGACAAGGATGGGGTATCAAGAGTGAGAAGCTGCTGTGAAAAGAAGCTTCTTTTATCGAGGAAGAGGTTGATGTATCCAGGGACAGCAACTTCAATCTTTTCGACTCCCTCGAGAGGAGAGATCAATTGCACGATTTCCTGGGCAACCTTCCTCGGCTCAGCCTTCATTTTTTTGGCCAGTTCGAAGGGAAACGTTAGAGCCAAATCCCCAAACTTAGCCTGCGGGGGATAACCTATTTCTAAGTCCTCGAGAGAAAGAGAGTGTTTTACCTTTAATTTATCGTGGAGTTTTTTTCTTAGGGAATTTTTGTATCTCAGCATAGTTTTTAATTATAGCAAATTTAATAAAAATTGGGGACGGGTTGTCTATTTCTGTTTTTTCTTGCATCCCTAAAAATTATGTGATAGTAAATTAAACTCAGAGATCTGACATTATGAAAAGAACGCGACTCAATGCTGCTCATAAAAAGCTCGGGGGAAAGATGATAGAATTTTTCGGCTGGGAGATGCCAGTCGAGTTTACAGGGATAATCGAGGAACATTTAGCTGTCCGGGAGCGGGCCGGACTTTTTGATGTCAGCCACATGGGAGAAATCGTTATTTCCGGAAAACAAGCGCTTGATTTGGTTCAGTATTTGACTCCCAATGATGCTGCTCGTTTAGCTCCTGGCAAAGCGCAGTACTCAGCCTTAACCACTCCTGAAGGCACTTTTGTGGATGACTTGCTGGTTTATTGTTTGGATGAGGAAAAATACCTGTTAGTGGTTAATGCCGCCAATTCTAATAAGGATTATGAATGGATCCTAAGCCACCAGGAAGGATTCGATGTCAAAGTCGAGAATCGAAGCGATGACTACACTCAGCTTGCCCTTCAAGGTCCCAGGGCTTTGGAAATTCTTAAACCCATGACTGAGATCGATTTGGAAGAGATGAAGTCATTCAGGTTTGATTGGGGAAAAATATCTGGAGAGGAGGTCCTGGTTTCCAGGACTGGTTACACCGGAGAAGATGGTTTTGAGATCTACACTCTGTCCTCACAACCTGAAAAGATCTGGGAGGAGGTTTTAGAGAGAGGAACATCTTATAATCTCCTCCCTGTAGGGCTGGGGGCAAGAGATACTCTGCGCTTAGAAGCTAAACTCATGCTCTATGGTAATGATATCAACGAGACAACGACTGTCTTGGAAGCAGGTTTGGGATGGCTCGTTAAATTCCAAAAAGGAGATTTCTTAGGAAGAGAGTTGCTTCTCAAGCAGAAAGAAAAAGGAATAACAAGAAAGCTGGTGGGCTTTGAGCTCGTAGACAAAGGGATAGCGCGTCCTCATCATCACGTTTTTGTGGAAGGGAATGAAGTCTCAGAAGTGACCTCAGGCACATATTCTCCTTATTTTAAAAAGGCCATCGGTCTGACTTATCTTCCCCTGGATTTCACAGAAATAGGAACAGAATTTGAGATTGAAATAAGAGACAAAAGAAAGGCCAGAGTTGTTCCTACTCCTTTTTACAAGAGACCAGAAAAAAGTTAAGCTGGCCCGAATTGCAAATAATACTCGGGTGTGCGAGTTAAGCACTAAAGCGACCTGGTGCACAGAAGAAAAACCTAGTTGTTGATTATTAATCAACGACCATTTACTATATATTTCTTGCTTTCGGCAAGTTTCTAAATTAAGGAGGCAGGATATGTATCCGGATGATTTTTATTACTCCAAGGACCATGAATGGGCTCAAGTAAAAGATGACACAGCGACAGTGGGCATTACTGATTTTGCCCAGAAACAATTGGGAGATGTCGTTTATGTGGAACTGCCCAAAGTGGGGACAACACTAGAATTTCATCAATCCCTCGGCGTTGTAGAATCCGTCAAAGCCGTCTCTGATATCTACTCTCCTCTCTCGGGCGAGGTCATTGCCGTCAATGAAGAACTCAATGGCTCTCCAGAGCTTATTAATGAAGATTCCCATGGCAAGGGCTGGATAATCCGACTGAAAATAAAAGACAAGAGTGAGACAGAAAAATTGATGTCAGCCGCAGAATATGAAAAATTCCTAGAGGGTATTGAAGACTGAGATTCTAAAAGAAAACAATAGGATCATGAATTACACCTCTCTCAGTGACAAAGATAAGAAAGAGATGATGGCCAAGATTGGGATCACCTCGGTGGATGAACTTTTTCGCTCCATTCCAGAAGGATTGAGGCTTAAAAAGGTCCTGAATATTCCTGCTTCCTTAAGTGAGCCAGAACTTCTTTCTTTCTTTGAGAAAGTCAGAGTTCAGAACAAATGCTCTGATTGCCTTTCTTTCCTAGGAGGGGGAGCCTACAATCATTTCATTCCTTACAGTGTTGACTATCTAAGCTCAAGGGGAGAGTTCCTGACTCCTTACACACCATATCAGCCCGAGGTCAGCCAGGGAACGCTCCAGATTATTTTTGAATTCCAGACCCTGATCTGTCAGCTCACGGGAATGGATATTGCGAACGCTTCGCTGTATGATGGGGCCTCGGCAACTGCAGAGGCTGTGCTTATGGCTCATCGCCTTCAAGGAAAGCCAAAAGCCTTGATCGCCAAAACTCTTAACCCCCAATACAGAGAAGTTATCGGAACTTATGTCAAAAACATGGCTATTGAAGCCGAGGAAGTTGGTTATTCATCGAGTGGTGAGATCGATTTTGAAGATTTAAAACAGAAAATTGATGAGGAAACGAGTGTCGTCGTTTGTCAATCGCCTAACTTTATGGGTGTTATCGAGAACATAAAAAAGATTTCAGAGCTGGCCCACACTCACCATTCACTCTGCACAGCAGTCATAGCAGAACCTGTCTCCCTGGGCATATTAGAAGCACCAGGAAAGTTGGGCGCTGATATTGCGGCCGGAGAAGGGCAGTCCTTTGGAATCCCTCTAAGCTTTGGTGGCCCCTACCTTGGTTTTATGGCCTGTAAAAAGGATTTCATCCGGCAGCTTCCTGGTCGAATCGCAGGACAGACCACTGATGTGGAAGGGCGAAGAGGTTTTGTCCTGACTTTATCCACTAGAGAACAGCACATTAGAAGAGAAAAGGCAACTTCCAACATCTGTACGAATCAGGCCTGGTGTGCTTTGAGAGCTACGGTATTCCTGGAATCTTTGGGCCAGGAAGGGATGAAGGAACTCGCTTTGCAAAACATACACAAGGCTAATTATGCCCGCGAAAAACTCACTCAGTTAGAAGGAGTCAAAGCCATATTCAGTGGAAGCAGCTTTAATGAATTCGTCCTGCAACTTCCTAAGGATTTGACCCATATTAATGAATTTCTCGAAAAGAAGAAGATCATTGCTGGCTTGAAGCTCGAAGAATTCTATCCAGAGCTAAAAAATTGTGCCTTATTCTGTGTGACAGAGATGCATCGAAAGGAAGATATTGACAATCTGGTTAAATCCCTGAATGAGGGATTAGGATAAGAATGATACGTGAACCTTTGATTTTTGAGCTGAGCGCCAAGGGAAAAAGAGCTTTTGCTTTTCCCAAGCTAGATGTACCTGCGAATGAAGAGACTATTAAAAACCTGGCCACAAGGAAAGAAATTGAAGGCTTTCCCGAGGTCTCAGAAGTAGAAGTCGTCCGCCACTTCACCCGCCTTTCCCAGACTAATCATTGTGTAGATATCGGCTTTTATCCTCTAGGCTCCTGCACCATGAAGTACAACCCGAAAATAAACGAAAAAGTAGCATCATCTCCTGAATTTCTCTCAACTCATCCTCTTGCGCCTCCAGAGTTCGTCCAGGGAAACCTCGAGATTCTCAAGAAAACAGAAGGAATCTTGGCCGAGATAACAGGTATGGAGGCCTTTACTCTACAGCCTTCGGCAGGAGCGCAGGGAGAGCTGGTAGGCATGATGCTCATCCGGGCCTATCATCAGGAGCAAGGAAATCCGAGAAAATTTGTCCTCATTCCTGATTCAGCGCACGGGACGAATCCATCGAGTGCTCATATTTGTGGATACCAAGTCAAAGAAATAAAATCCAATGACAAAGGCACTATCGATACTGAAGACCTGGCTCAAAATATGACAGAGGAAGTGGCCGCCTTGATGGTCACGAACCCCAATACGTTGGGCATTTTCGAGAATGACATAAAAAAGATAACTCAAATCGTTCATGACCAAGGCGGATTTGTCTATATGGATGGAGCCAACATGAATGCCCTCACCGGAATCTGCCGGCCAGGAGATATGGAGGTTGATGTTATTCATTTGAACCTGCACAAGACTTTCTCCACCCCCCATGGCGGCGGAGGCCCAGGAGCCGGGCCAGTAGGAGTGAACCGAAAGCTTGAGCCTTATCTGCCTATTCCTGTCATTGTAAAAAAAGAAGAGCGATGGTCTCTAGATTTCAACCGGCCTCAAAGTATCGGCAGAGTGAGGAGTTTTTTCGGGAATTTTTTAGTCGTTGTCAAAGCCTTGAGCTATGTTCTTTCCCTGGGCCCAGAGGGGCTTCAGGAAATTTCAGAGATCGCTGTTTTGAATTCCAATTATATCCGTAAAAGCCTGGAGCAGGATTTCCACCTGAAATACCAAACTCCTACCCTCCATGAATGTGTTTTTTCGGATAAATTTCAGCGAGAGCAAGGAATTCAAAACATCGATATAGCCAAAAGACTAATTGATTTTGGGCTTCATCCTCCGACCATGTCTTTCCCTTTGATTGTTTATGGAGCTTTGATGATCGAACCCACAGAAACAGAAAGCAAGCGAGACTTGGACCTTTTTATCGAAGCCATGAAACAGATTGCAAAAGAAGCCAAGGAAAAACCAGAGATACTCAAGTCTGCGCCTCATCAATCTTATGTTCGACGACTGGATGAGACGACTGCTGCCCGAAAGCCTGTCTTAAGATGGGCTGCTCCCCAAAGTCAAGAAGGCAAGAAGGAATAATTTCGTTATGTCTGAAGGAAAAGTGATGAGTGTGCAAAATCTCATCATGAGTCTCCAGGAATTTTGGGCCCAACAGGGCTGCTATCTCGCTCCTTCCTACGACCTTGAAGTGGGTGCGGGAACCATGACTCCTGATACCTTCTTCAGAGTTCTGGATAGAAGGCCCTGGAAGGTCGCTTATGTCCAGCCGTCACGAAGGCCCACCGACGGGAGATTTGGCGATAATCCTAACCGAGTGCAGAAACATTTCCAGTACCAGGTCATCATAAAGCCATCTCCTGCTGACATTCAACAGGTCTACCTCGACAGTTTATCCACTCTAGGCATAAACCTCCAAGACCACGATATCCGTTTCGATGAAGACGATTGGGAATCGCCAACGATTGGCGCTTGGGGTGTCGGCTGGCAGGTTTTGTTGGATGGGTTGGAGATAACTCAATTCACCTACTTCCAGCAAGCAGGTGGGATTGACCTCTCTCCCACGCCAGTGGAGTTAACCTACGGCCTGGAAAGATTAGAAATGTTTTTAGAGGAAAAAGATAACATTTATGATTTGAATTGGTCTGAGGATGTCAAATACGGAGATATGCGATTATTGGAAGAGAAGGAGTTTTCGGAGTACAGCTTCAACTGGGCGAACAGAAGTACTCTTCAAAAGTCTTTTCGCCTTTATGAAAAAGAAGCTCAAAATCTTATCCAGAAAGATTTGCTGCTCCCAGCATACGATATGTGCCTCAAATGTTCGCATTTTTTTAACCTCTTAGATTCCAGAGGAGCGATCAGTGTGACCGAGAGAGTTAAATTGATTGCGCAGATCAGAAACCTGGTTAATCAGATCGCCTATAAATACACCGCTAGGGAGGTTTCATCCTGAAAGAGTTTCTCCTGGAAATCAATACTGAAGAGATGCCCTCTTCCCATATCAAGACAGCTCTTGTCCAGCTCAGAGAAAAATTTGAAGAGGAGCTTCGAGAGAATAATATTGACGTCGGAAAAATAAAAACACTTGGCACCTGTCGACGCTTAGTGATCCTTGGGCATTTTTCTCCCCAACAAAAAGACAGAGAACAAGTTGTTGTTGGTCCCCCCAAGCATGTCGCTTACAGTAAAGATGGATCTTTTACTCCCGCGGCAAAAGGATTTGCTAAGTCCCAAGGAGCAAGCTTCAGCCAGCTTGAACTGATTGAAACCAAAAAAGGAGAATATTTGGGATTAAAGAAGATTGAAGCAGGTAAGCCGACCATAGATATTCTCCAGAAGTCCTTATCCCAGATTATTTCTTCTTTAACTTTTCCAAAAATGATGAGATGGGGAAAAAGCACCTTCAAGTTTTCACGGCCGATAAGGAATATTCTCTGCCTATTCGATGGGAAAATTCTTTCTTTTACTTCTGGAGGAGTAACTTCAACGAATTTTACAACCGGCCATAAGATTTATTTTCCCCAAAAAATCATAGTGAAGTCCTTCTCAGAATATGAAAGTCTCTTAAAAAAGAAGAAAGTCATTGTCAGTCAGGATGAAAGAAGGGAAAAAATCCTAAATCAGATTGAGAGGAAGCTGGCTCCTTTGGAGGCTCAACTCTTACCTGATAAGCAGCTCCTAGAGCAGTTAAGCTATGATGTTGAACAACCCTATGTTTTTCTGGGGAAATTCCCTGAAGAATATCTGAAGTTACCTCTGGAAGTTCTGAGCACGGCCATGAAAGAAGGGCAAAATCTCTTTTCAGTAGTCAAGGGGAAGAAACAGTTGGCCTATTTTGTGGGTGTGGCGGATGCCTTCAAGGATGCTAAAGGTCTTATCCGAAAAGGAAATGAAAGGGTACTCATAGCTCGATTAGAGGATGCCAGGTTCTTTTGGGAACAGGACCGGAAGATTAAATTAAAAAAGAGAGCCAAAGGTTTAGACCGCATAATCTTTCAGGAGGAGCTTGGAACTTATGAGGATAAGGTTCTGAGATTGAAGAAAATCGTGACCTATCTGGCTCGCAAATTGGATGTCGAGAATGAAAAGCGACAGCTCATTCAGGCGGCGGAATTGTGCAAGGTTGATCTGCTCACCGAAATGGTGAGGGAATTCTCGTCTCTTCAGGGAAGAGCAGGAGGACTTTATGCCAGGGAAGAAGGATATCCTTCCTCAATTTGCAAGGCGGTTTATGAACATTATCAGCCTGTAAGCCTTGATGATGAATCTCCTCCTACCTTGGCTGGGGCAATACTCTCCATCTCTGATAAATTAGACTCCACGGTGGGAACAATAGGAATCGGGATTCAAGCCACAGGGTCAAAAGACCCTTTTGGTTTACGTCGGAATGCTCAGGGGATATGCAAGATCATTCTGGGGAAAAAACTAAGTCTTTCTTTTTCACGCCTTTTAGATAAAGTGTTGGGAGTATACGGAGAAAAGCTTAAAATCCCAGTAGAAGAAGTGAAGAATTACTGTTTCGGTTTTTTTTCTGACCGCCTGCAATACATTTTTGAAAGGCAGGGTTATCGGTATGATCTCATCAAAGCTGCTCTGGGAGCCGGGATAGATAATATCTATTACTCCGGTCTTAGGATAAAAGCTTTAGATAGCCTGAAGGAAAGTCCCAAATTCGGACCTCTAATACTCATTTCTAAAAGAGTCAACAACATTCTCCGCAACCAACCTCTTTACAGGATCAATCCCGAACTGGTGCGAGAAAAGGAAGAAAGAGAGCTCTATACGACCCTGTTAATCATAAAAGAAAATGTTCTTTCCCTGATTTCGAAAGGAGATTTTTCTCAGGCCCAGAGAATACTTTTCAGGATACGCTCATCCATAGATAATTTTTTTGACCATGTCCTGGTTATGGACGAAAACCCGAGAATCAGGCGGAATCGTTTGGCCCTCCTCCAGGAAATCAGCAAGCTTTTCCTTCGAATGGCTGACTATTCTCAGGTTGTGTTCGAGGGCGGAAAATAATTCCCTCTTTTTGACCCAAAACGTCTCAAATTAGGTGCAGTCTACGCAAGTTAATATTAAATCGAAATCTATATTTAATAAGTCAAATTTCCTTGCCAGTTCTTGAATCTTGAATCTGGAGACCTGACTCCTTGACTGCTTGATTTTCGACCTACTTTGATATTCACAGATCAGAATTGCAGAGCTGAAGGGTTCAGCTGATTATCTCGCTGACTGAATTGTTATCAGCTTTTATTCGGAGTGAATTTATTCTCTAAGGCAATGAGCCTTTCCAGGTTTTCGGGTGAGTTTTGTCCGCTCTCTTCTCCATAAGGATTGAATTGAACTCCGATCTGGTATTTATAACTCTTCCCGGGATTGAAAGAAGTCCACCGCACCTGTCCCGTCAAGTTCATAGGAGCACTTTCACCAGGAATAGATATTTTCAAATAAGCTCTAGTGTTGCTCTTAAGAGGCTTCTGACACAGAAACCGGAACCCTCCGCGGCTCATATCCAAAACAGGCCAAAACTCCTCTTCGTCCTTCTCTTGGGCAGAGAAAAGTTTCTTCTCCTGGTAGATCACTGTTGCCCCAGGGACTTCGAATCGAACGCAGGCTCTGTTTTCTATTTCATTTTCAACCATGGATTTAATCCTCTTTACGAGATTGCCTTTTTTCCATACAAGTCGTGACTGAACTATATTCTAATCCGCGAAAAAAGTCAATTTGAATTTATCTTATTTGTTTAATATCAATTGGTTAGCTGGATTCGGTTCCATGAATTCCGGGCTTGCGTCATCACGCCGAGCATTCCGGGACGTAATTTCTGATTCTTTGAAGATCGATTAAAATTGACTTTATGTGTATCCTGTGTTATTTCCTCTCGAGAAGTAAGAAAGAATAATAAGACACAAAATTGGGAAAATCGTCGCCAAAAGGAAATTCCTGTCGTGTGAAGCTCAAATTTGGGGATAAGGATCGATTCCCAATCGATTTGAAGGAGGCAAGATAACAATGAAAAAAGGAGTTTTACTGGTCAGTGTTTTAATCCCATTGTTTTTAATTTCTGGCTTTTTTATCATTCAAGCGACTGAAGAAAAAGCTGTTCCAAAGGAAAGCAATTTCTATGAAAAAAGTCTGCACTACACGAATAAAGGATTTGAGTACTGGTACAGCAAAGAACAGGGAGGTCTGGAAAGGCTTACTGGAATTCCCTTTTCCCGATTAGATTGCACAAGATGCCATGTCAAGACCTGCGACACCTGCCATAAGAAAGAAGTCGACGGGAAGCCTACCTACTCGCTGGAACCTGCCCGAGCTGAGGAAGTCTGTCAGAGCTGCCATTCAATGGACACGTTGGAAAAAGCGAAAAAAAATAAAAAAGCTTCTGGTTTAGACGTTCATTTCAAGAATGAGATGAAATGCATGGATTGCCATTCGCCCAGAGAAATTCATGGCGATGGAACACCGTATAATTCCATACAGCAGCCAGGGGCTATGGATACAAAATGCGATAACTGCCACAGTCCGCTGCCAGAAAGCACAAGCCATACGGTTCACAAAGGCAAGCTTGATTGTAATGCCTGTCATGTGAGAAATGTTCCTACCTGCTACAACTGTCATTTTGATACCAGGATAAAGGAAAACAAAAGCGTCTCTCTCCCGTTAAAAAATATTCTCTTCATGGTCAATCATGAAGACAAGGTCACCTTGGCCAATTTCCATACTTTCGTCTATCAAAATAAAGCCATGATTGCTTTTGCACCAGCGTTCCCTCATGATGTGATGAAGGAGGGAAGACAATGCAAAGAATGCCATAATACCCAGATCATTAAAGATATAAAAAAGAATAAATTTTCTTTGTTGGTATTCGAAAAGGGTGAATTAAAGAATGTTGAGGGAGTGGTACCTGTCCTTGAAGCCTTGAAATGGAATTTAGTTTATTTGAATTATACGGAAGGCAAATGGATCCCCATAGAAGATCCTGTAGAACCTCTAATCAATTACTCGGGCTACAGCAGCCCTCTAACTCATGAACAATTGAAAAGGCTGGAAAAAGCTCCTTCTGATTAGGGCCGGACTAAGTTGTCTTCTTTATTTTAAAATGGATAGATACTTCTTAGAGCTGCTATTTGCCCTTGGAACGTTAAAATTGTAAGTATAAACGCCACTTAGCAGCATATCTTTTTCAAAACCTATTTTGCATCCTTCTATGTGTTTTCTCAGTGATCCTTATAAAAAGCTGGTCAATATAGAGGGAATTCTCACTCACCTGGCTTTCTGTATTTGACCAAGATTTTTTACTGTGGTATTAGCTATAAAGTAGATTGGCTGAGGAAATTCAAAGAATGGAGAAAACAGGGAATAAATAAATTAAATGAAGTTAATTTTCAAATCCACCTGCCTGACCATCTTCATAAGTTTGAGTTGTTTCCTAAATTTAATCGCCCAAAAAAATAATATAAAGTTTTGGCAAATCACACTTGAAGAAGGTTTATCCCAGAGCGGAGTAAATTGTATTCTGCAAGACAGCCAAGGGTTTATGTGGTTTGGAACAGGAGATGGATTGAATAAATATGATGGATTCAATTTTACAGTATACAGATACGATCCAGATAAACCCAATAACCTGAGCAGCAATGATGTGCGAGCAATCTACGAGGACCGATCTGGTGTCCTCTGGATTGGAACTTGGGGAGGCGGACTCAATAGATTTAACCGTGAGGAGGAAACATTCACCCATTGGATGAGCCAACCAGCAGACCCCGATAGCATAAGTGATAATGATATATATTCAATCTATGAGGACCGGTCAGGTGTCCTCTGGATTGGAACTTGGGGAGGCGGCTTAAATAGATTTAACCGTGAGGAGGGAACGTTCACCCATTGGATGAACCAACCAGGAGACCTTGATAGCATAAGTGATAATCATATTTACTCAATATATGAAGATCAATCTGGCGTGCTCTGGATTGGGACGGTTAACGGGTTAAATAGATTTGATCGAGAACAAAAGAAATTTACATGTTGGATAAGCGAACCAGAAAATCCCAATAGTTTAAGTCATAATGAGGTTCGCGTAGTTTACGAAGATCGATCAGGGCTGATTTGGATTGGGACTGATGGTGGCGGTCTCAATAGATTTGATCGTAAGAAGGAAACATTTACGCATTGGGTAAGCGAACCTGGAAAGCCTAAAAGCATAAATCACAATGAGGTGCGAGCAATCTACGAGGACCGATCTGGTGTACTCTGGGTTGGGACTTGGGGAGGGGGGCTAAATAGATTCAATCGTGAGGAGGAAACATTTGCACATTGGGTAAACAATCCCGAAAATCCCAGTAGCTTGAGTGACAATAGTGTTTATTCAATCTATGAAGACCGTTCTGGCGTGCTCTGGATTGGGACGGTTAACGGGTTAAATAGATTTAAGATAGGCCGGGAGAAATTTACTCAATGGGAAAAAGAACCTGGAAATCCTGATAGCTTGAGTCATAATTTTGTTTTATCAATCTATGAGGACCGATCCGGTGCACTTTGGGTTGGGACTGATGGTGGTGGTCTCAGTAGATATGATCCCGTGAATGAAACATTTACCCATTGGATAAACGAACCAGGAAAACCCAACAGCTTGAGTAGCAATAATGTGCGGACAATCTCCGGAGACCGTACAGGAGCGCTCTGGCTTGGAACAAAGGGTGGGCTTGATAAGTTTGATCCCGAGAAGGAAACATTTACCCATTGGAGGAATGAGCCTGGAAAACCTGATAGCTTGAGCAATAATGAGATTTTATCCATTTATGAGGACAGAACAGGAGTGCTCTGGATCGGGACAAATGGAGGCGGACTCAATAGATTTAATCGTGAGAAGGGGACATTTACCCATTGGATAAACGAACCTGGAAACTCCAGCAGCTTGGGTCACAATGCTATTGTTTCAATCTATGAGGATCGGAAGGGAGTGCTCTGGATCGGGACAAATGGAGGCGGACTCAATAGATTTAATCATGAAGATGGAACATTTACGCGTTGGATAAACGAACCTGGAAATCTAAATAGCTTGAGCAACAACAAGATTTTGTCTCTTCATGAAGACCAATCGGGTATACTCTGGATTGGAACTCTTGGGGGTGGCCTCAACAAGTTTGATCGGGAAGAAGAAACATTTACACGCTATACAGAGAAAGATGGCCTCCCTAATAATGTGATATACGGGATTTTAGAAGATGATGATGGTTATCTTTGGCTCAGTACTAATAAAGGATTATCAAAATTCAGCCTCCAAACAGAGTCTTTTAGAAATTACGATATCCATGATGGACTTCAGATGAATGAGTTTAATCAGGGAGCTTTTCATAAAAATAATGGCAAACTGTTTTTTGGGGGTATCAAAGGATTCATTGCTTTTTTCCCAGATAATATAAAAAACAATCCAAACATCCCTTCAATCGTTATCACGAAATTCAAAAAATTTGACGAAATCATCAAAACGAACGTTACAGATACAGAAAAAAGTGTATTATCCTATAAGGACAAATACTTTTCCTTCGAGTTTGCAGCTCTCGATTACAGAAATCCTGATAAAAATCAGTATGCCTATATGATGGAAGGGTTCGATAAAGATTGGATTCATTCAGGCACAAGACGTTCTGCAACTTATACACAATTGGATCCGGGGGAATACATTTTTCGTGTGAAAGGCTCAAACAATGATGGAGTTTGGAATGAAGAGGGGGTATCTATAAAAATAATTATTCCCCCACCTTTCTGGCAGACCTGGTGGTTTAGGATCTTAGCGGCTATGTTTCTATTGGGGCTTATTTTTATCGGGTACAGGAAGCGGGTAGAGTATATTGAAGCTCAGAAGAAAAAGCTTGAAATTCAGGTTGCAGAGAGAACCAAAGAAATAGCGAACAAAAACAGACAACTTGAGGTAGCATTGCGCGAGCTAAAAGAGGCTCAATCTCAACTTGTTCAGGCTCAGAAAATGGCATCCTTAAGTAATCTAGCCGCTGGGATAGCCCATGAAATCAATAATCCCATTGGCGCAATCAATAGTGCGGCCAATACTTCTTCCCGTTCATTAAGTAGAATTATCGCAACGCTTGAAGTGTGCAGGAACTTAAAGGAAATAAAAGAAGATAAAGATTTTACGAAAGCGCTGAATATTCTCAAAAGTAATAATAGGACTACAGAGATGGCAACCGAGCGAATATCAAAGATCATTAAGAGTCTCAAAAACTTTTCAAGGCTTGAGGAGGCGGAATTTCAGGAAGCAGATGTTCATGAAGGTCTGGAGAGCACTTTAATTTTGCTACATCACGAGATCAAAAACCGGATAAAGGTTGTAAAAGAATTCGGAGACATCTCGAAAATTTATTGCTATCCAAACCAGCTTAACCAGGTATTCATGAATGTGCTTGCCAATGCTGTTCAAGCAATAGAAAACAAAGGAAATATTATTATTAGAACATCAGGAACTGATAGCAAGGTCATTATCAGTATCTCTGATGACGGAATGGGCATCAAAAAAGAAAATTTAAAGAAAATTTTCGACCCAGGGTTCACGACCAAAGGGGTTGGAGTAGGTGCTGGTCTCGGCCTTTCCATCAGTTATAACATCATTAAGACTCATAAAGGCGACATAAAAGTCAACAGTGAAGAAGGTAAGGGAACTGAGATTATTATCACCTTGCCGATAAAGCAAGCAGGAGTTCCGACCTAAATTAATTTCCAAGCGATTTTAATCAGCTGATCTTGGAAATTGAACTTCACGTTTATGCAGAGGAGTCTTGTAGTGAAGAGAAATAAATTAAGGGAATTTCACAAAATTCGATAAGAAAATGAGGTGATGAAAATAACGAAAACTACGAAACCAAAAATATCTGTTACCACAAGAACCATTCACAATCCAGAACCTGATTATACTAGACCTCTATTGAAGCTTTCGAAAGAATCATTCGAGCGGTTGCATAGCCGGCTGCGTGCCCTTTACAGCGAACCAGCAGCTCGAACCACAATGCTCGAACTGGAGCGAATCCTCATGGTTTTCTATGCCCATAAACCGCAGGAACTCATCGAAAAGGAGAAGGATTTTCATTCTTCAGAAAGGTTTACACAGAAGGACGTTATCTTGATCACTTATGGTGACCTCTTGCGAGGAGAGGAGAGTTCACCCCTGGCAACGTTGGCAAAGTTTTGTGATACATATCTCAAGGGTACTATCAACACCTTACATATACTGCCCTTCTTTCCTTCCTCTTCTGATAAAGGGTTTTCCATCGTCGACTTTGAAACAGTGGATCCCAATCTAGGGTCATGGCATGACATAGAAGATCTGGAAAATCGTTACCAGCTTATGTTCGATGGAGTCATAAATCATGTGTCATCTAAAAGCAGGTGGTTTAGTGAATTCTTAAATAACAATCCCTACTATAAGGATTTTTTCATCTCATTTAAATCTCGAGAGGATCTGACTCCAGAACAGCGCCGCTTGATATTTCGTCCTCGAACATCAAAACTTCTTACAGAATTTCAGTCACTTAAGGGATCATTATATGTCTGGACAACATTTTCTCCTGACCAGGTGGACCTTAATTATAAAAATCCAAATGTCTTATTGCGTGTTGTTGAGGTCCTGCTCATGTATGTGAGGCATGGAGCAGATATTATTCGTCTTGATGCTGTGATGTACCTTTGGTCAGAGCCTGGAACTAGATGTGTTCATCTGGAGCAGACTCATGAAATTGTTAAGTTCTTTCGTGACATCTTAAATATTGTTGCTCCACATGTCACCCTGGTAACCGAAACAAATGTCCCTCATGATGAAAACATCACCTATTTTGGTAATGGTCATGATGAGGCACAGATGGTATACAACTTTGCCCTACCTCCCCTTGTCTTGTATTCGTTCCATACCGAAAATGCAACAACCCTCTCTGCTTGGGCAAAAGGCCTCAAGAAGGTTTCAAACACTGCAACATTCTTTAACTTTTTGGACTCGCATGACGGTATAGGGCTTATGGCAGTCAAAAACATCCTAAGAAAAAAAGATATTGATTATATGGTTGAAAGAGCGAAAAAACATGGAGGGTATGTCTCGTATAAATCAGCTGAAGACGGTACTGAAATACCTTATGAAATCAATATTACCTGGTATAGTGCCCTAAACCAGAAAGGGAGTGATGAAGGCATTTCGTTTCAGATTAAGCGTTTCATTGCCTCAAGGTCAATAGCTCTTGTTATCCAGGGAGTCCCCGGGATTTATCTACACAGTCTATTCGGAACTCACAATGATCATAAAGCTGTTGAGGTCACCAAAAGAAAGAGAGCAATTAATCGTACTGTCGTTGACGTAAATTCAATAATGAGATCTATGAATTATCCCCGTTCAAAGAAATCTCAAATTAACAAGAGCCTTGGAAAGCTCATCGAGATCCGAACCAAGAACCGAGCCTTTCATCCCAATGGAGATCAACGAGTATTAATGATATCTCCATCTGTATTTACGGTCTTTCGAACTTCACCAGAATTGAATCAACATATTTTAACAATAACCAATGTGACAAGTAAGGAGTGCCAGTTAGAAATTTCACTACCAGAGATTGATTCATTTGAATCCCAATGGTATGATCTCATAAGCGGAAAAGATTGGATGGCCGAAAATCAAAAGTTGAGTATCACTCTGCAGCCATACGATGTTATCTGGTTACAGCCATCAAGTGAGCTAGAGTGAATAGTAATAGCAATTGTAGTTTTCATGCAATTGTACAAAAACTAACAGAAAAATTTGATTTAAGTACGGACAATTTTATCGCTAAAAAAAGAAATCGTCATGGAGTATTCAGATAAACAAACCCGATTTCACAGAACTGGAAAAATTGCGTGAAGTCAATCATAAGATTTTATAAACAGCATCCCTTCCTTTTCAACCTGCTTAAATTATTGATTTTTCTTTATATATTTATATTCAGCCTTGAATTGATGGGCACATCCCTAAAAATGGTTGGAAAAGGGTTGGCGACCACCCTGATCCAAACCACTACTAATCCGTTTGTGGGTTTGTTCATCGGGATTCTGGCAACTTCTCTTATTCAATCATCTTCTTCTACAACTTCCATTGTAGTAGGGCTTGTAGCCGGAGGTGCTTTAAATGTGGCCAACGCTATTCCCATAATAATGGGGGCCAATGTAGGAACTTCCGTTACTAATACTCTGGCATCTCTCACGCAAATTAACCGCGGTACAGAATTTCAGCGGTCTTTTTCGGTGGCTATTGTGCACGATTATTTCAATCTGCTGGCGGTACTCGTGTTATTTCCGTTACAATATTTTACTAACTTTTTGGGTCGGATTGCTACTTTTATGGGGCAGGAATTCCAGCACATAGGCGGTCTAAAGTTCTTAAGCCCTGTAAAAGCATTAACCAGTCCTCTGGTCGAAATTCTAAAGCATTGGATTGGAGCGTATCCATGGATTTTGTCGGTTTTGTCTCTCATTCTTTTGCTATTTGCTTTAACGCAGATGGTGAAGGCTTTGAAGGTTTTAATCGCCAAAAAAGCGGAGGCCTGGTTCGACCGCTTTTTGTTTAAAACGGCTCTCCGGGCATTTTTTGTGGGATTGCTATTAACTGCAATGGTGCAAAGTAGTTCCATTACCACTTCTTTGGCAGTGCCGATGGCGGGGGCGGGCCTGTTAACAATAGTTCAATTTTTTCCTTATACATTGGGGGCCAATTTGGGGACAACTGTGACTGCGATTCTTGCAGCCTTAGTGACGGGTAATCTGGCGGCAATTATTGTTGCTTTTTCACATTTATTATTCAATATATCAGGAATGATTATTTGGTGGCCCTTTAAATTTATTCCCATATTTTTAGCCCAAAGATTCGCCCGGTTCTCCACGCGTAATAAATTGTTCCCTATTATGTACATCATAATAGTTTTTTTTGTTATACCTGTATTAGTGATTTATTTTTTGAGGTAGGGAGAATTGACAATGTTAAAAAATTTGTTTGCTATCTTTAAAAAAGACACATTGATGGATCGTGCCTATCATCAGTCTTTTTTGATGTTTGATATTATTCGTGGAATGTATATAGCAGCCAAAGAATCGCTGCGGTATAGGGAAGATAGTGAAATTGATGTAGATATTTTTGATGACGACGCTGAAGTCAATCGTTTTGAGCGCGAAGTTCGCCGAGATGTGTTTAATCATTTGGCAGTCAGAGGTACAGGAAGGCTACCTTCCGGTCTGGTTTTAATCAGTATCATAATCGACCTTGAAAGAATTGGCGATTACACAAAGAATATTGTTGAGCTGGCAATGAACCATCCCGGCAAATTGAACGGTGGGAAATTTGAAGATGACTTGCAACGGGTAGAAACCGCAGTGGCAGACAATTTAGTCAGAACTAGAAATTGTTTTGAATCTGGGGAAGAGGCTCCCGCCTTAAAGCTTCTGGAGGACTATGATTGGGTGAATCCTCTTTGCGATAAAAAGCTGATGGCATTGGTCAAGGAAGAAGATAAAAGTATTCGGCCTGGTGATGCAGTTTCTCTTGCTTTGTATTTCCGTTGGTTAAAACGGATTAATTCCCATTTACGCAATATCACCACGAGTGTTGTCAACCCATTTGATAGAATTGGCTTCAGGTCCAAAAAGGAATAAATTTTTCATTCGTACAATTAGGTGGGCTTGTTAAAATCCAGCCCCAGATGATTCAAGCAGTTGATTGTTATATCTTTCCTTGTGCAAAATTGACATCATTTTGTTCCTGTGATATAAGCGAGGTAAGAAGTCAGCAAAAGAAATAAGACAGAAATGGAAAAGGCTTTTAGAGAAAAAAAAAAGAAGTCCTTATCTTTCAAACAGATAATCTCCTCCTGGGTTAACTATTTCGTCCCTGATATGCATGAAAAGGACCAAAAATTCCGCAATTATCTTGCCCGTCTTAGCAGTGCTGGTATGCTTGTGGCGGGTATTCTGGCCATGGTGGCCATAATACTTCTCATCAGTATTTACGCGCTCCTTGGTGTGAACCTTTCTTGGACCCATAGGACTGGAGAATCACCACTCACTTTAGCCTTGGCACCCCAAGTGATAATCTTCATCATTGGGGGAATAGGTGTTGTTTTGTCTAGAATTCATCAAAGTCCTCAATGGGGACGCTTAGTAGTTTTTGTGCTTATTCTAGCAGTATGTGCAGCAACCGTCTGGGAGGATGTCGATAAGGGAGACATTTCTTTTTCAGCGAGCTATTTGACACTAGCGATGTTAGTCGCAGCAGTCATAATGCCCTATCGACCATGGCAGGTTTTTCTGCTGGGGGGGATTATCACCTCTTCATTTTTTTTATCGATTCCCTATCTTCCATTCCCGGAGGGAATGGAATTGACTTTACCTAAGGCCAATTCTCTTATGATATTGATTATAGCCACTATTTTGTTCACTATCATTACGGGAGCGATCTATAGAAGCAGGGTTCTTCTGTATCAAGCACGCCAGAAAGAAATCTTTTTGCGGCAGGCTATCGCAGAACATGCCCATAACCTGGAGGAAATAAACTTGAAGCTCCGCGAGACTCAAGACCATCTGGTTCAGTCAAAAAAAATGGCAGCTCTGGGTAATCTTGTAGCCGGCGTGGCCCATGAAATCAATACTCCCCTGGGTGCGATCAATTCCAATGCTGACACAGCTCTACGAGCCCTCAAGGTCATCAACAGCAACATAGAAGGCGATGATAGTATCCCTTGGTCGGAAGAGAAAGAGGAAAAAATTAAGCAAGCCATAAAAACAATCACAACCCTACACAGTTCTACAACTCTTGCTGCCGGGCGCATCGATAAAATCGTAACGGCGTTGCGCGGTTTTGCTAGCCTTGATGAAGCTGAATATCAGACCTTCGACGTGCATAAGGGAATCGAGGATACGATTACTCTTTTGAAGGCCAATCTTAGAAAGCAGGTTAAAATAAAGAGAGATTTTATCCTCCCTCAAAAACTTTACTGTAACCCAGGACAGCTAAACCAAGTATTTATGAACCTCTTGACTAACGCTGAGCAGGCAATAGAAAAGCAGGGAGAGGTGACCATAAGGACTCGAATCGAAAAAGGATGGGCGGTGATTCAGTTTATTGATAATGGAAAAGGGATTGCCAGCCAGGATCTCGATCGTATCTTTGATCCTGGTTTCACCACTAAAGGGGTGGGTGTTGGAACCGGGCTGGGGCTGTCTATCTGCTATCGAATTCTTGAAGATCACGGAGGGTCAATTGACGTCTCTAGTGAAGAAGGCAAGGGGGCAACATTTACTATCCGGTTGCCTCTGACTGAGGCTTGAGCGCTTAATGAAGGGCAGATTCCTGCCTAAGCATTTGAAATACTCGGCTTGATTCAAGCCCCTGATGCTTTATACTGGAATCAATCAGGTTTAGATCGGTATAGAAGTTGTTGTCGGAGATTTCATGCAATGAAGGGGATATTCTAAACAAATGTCTTAACAATCTCGCGCTGAAGATCTTGAAGTTCTGAGTAGGCTTTATTAATTTCTTTTATTTTTTCCTCGAGCTTCTTCATCAGCTTTTTCTTTTCTAAGCCATTTCGGAAGATGATCAGGATATCTTCATTATCCCATGGCTTTTCAATATATTGAAATAAACCGACTTCATTGATTGCTTTTATAGCATTCTCTTTGTCAGCATAACCGGTGAGAATAATCCGTGGCACCTCCGGTTTTATTTCCCTAACTTTGGACAGAAAGGAAATGCCATCCATTTTAGGCATCAGATAGTCCGAAACGACGAGGTCCACATTATTATTTTTGATAAATTCTAGAGCTTCTTTAGGGTAGACAAATGTTTTGATGTTGTAATCGGTTTCTAAAGATAAGAATGAGCTGAGGCTTGTTAAAACCATCTCCTCATCATCTACGATGACAATAGTTGAGTTTTTATTTGAATTGTCCATAGGTCCTCCTAAGAATTCTTTTTCCTACTTCAATATTTGTCTTTACTTTTTATCGAGCCTGGCTTGTTTAGTCCTAATGAATTTTACTTGTTAATACGGGTCATTAATTTTCTCAACCTTTTGGCCATCACCTTCAAGATGCTCTGGGTAATTTCAACATGGTCAGCCAATAGATCAATGAAATCCTCTTTATCGATCTGCAATAAGCGAGTGTCCTCGAGAGTAGCAGCGGTTGCCACCCTAGGTTCGTCATCAAAAAGAGCCCAGGTTCCGAAAACATCTTTTTGCTTGGCAACCATCACCTCTTGGTTTTCTCTGGTCAGGCTGACACTTCCCTCGATAACCATATACATTGCATCTGGAAATTCCCCCTCTTTGAAGATGGTTTTATTCGCTTTGAACTCGATCTCATCGGTGATGGTAGCGATATGGGCCAAATTTTCCGTTGAGGTATATTCAAAGATATCGATATCCTGGAGGAATATTACTTTTTCTACTGTTGTTAACACGAGCAATCCTGCATTGATAATGATTTATTAACAGCATTACAGAAATTAACACATCTGTAGCCTTATCGTCAAACTAATTCGAAATACCAATTCTCCTTAAATAGTATTTAGCGGTTTCCTTAACTATTGGATCTGGATCGTCGACAAGCTTGGCAATAGTGTCCATAGGTTTATCGTAGTTCAACTCGGCAATGAGATACAATGTGCATATCTTAAGCCAATTGTCATCTCCTTCTAGAATGAAATTGATCCATTCGAGTTCCTCTGGAATATCAAACCCGAAAAGTTCTTGGACTTTGGCTAGTAGATTTTCATCAGTGGTTGATTCAATGATCGGGATTAGAATCCTCTTCAGGTTCATCTCAAGAATGTTGTCCAGGAATTCGACTGAAGTTGCTCTAAGCTCAGATCTGTTGCTTTTTACGGCAAGGTAGGCGTTGAACATATCCTTGGCAGGGTGTTTTAAACCAAGAAGACGAAAAACCCGCTCTAGATTGTTGTCTAGCTTTTCCTCCAGGGCAGCCATCAAAAGCCTTCTTGCCTTTAGTTTTCGATCGGAACCATCTTTTGACGATGAGACTGCTTTATCAGTTGATAGGGAAATTTTCTGTCGTTGCAATAAGGTGAGAATTCGGTAATATTGCACAGTTTCGTCCATAATTCTCGCCTCGATACGCTGTTTGTCAAATTTAAGCAATGGAAATTTTACTCGGAGTTTGTTTAGAGCTTTTATGATTTCGTAACGTAAAAGTAAATCACTTTGAGCCAGATTTCTGGTCAGGAGGTCTACAGATTTCTGAGAGCCGATTAAAGCCAACACCTTGGGAATTGCCAGCCGAATTTTTTTCTTCTCACTAGCATTTTCGATATGCTCCGCCAGGATATCGATTATGTCTTCGTCGTATTCTGCTAGAGACTCTCGGGCATATTTACGGACATGTTTCGTGTCAAGATGAGAGATCAGAGTGGGGATAAACTCTTTGGCCTGACTTTGCCCGACGCTTATAACGGCCGCTTGAATGACTTCCACAGATTCATCGTTGAGTAATATATGGAGGTAAGAATAAAGTTCAGGATTGTTGGCTTCCCCGATGGCCCTGGCGGTATTAATCTTAATGAACTGTTTTTGGGCGTTGTCCTCTTTTTTTCGCTGAAGGCCCTTAAGCATCCCATCAAGCAGCCCTTTTATATTGATGTCTTTCCTGAACTCCTTGCTCTCTCTCCATTCTCTGGAGACACACATTAGGGCTGCGCTACGTACATGATAATCATCATGGTCTAAATACGTTTTCAGGATTGATGTCTTATCATCGGAGCGCTTGCATAAATAATGAATTGCCTCAGTTCGCAATGTCTGGTCGTTATTATCGATTGAACTTTTAGCTTCTGCAGTCATATCGAGTTCTTCATACCGGGGGACCATCTTCAAGACTAGAGATTTGACCTCGTTAGATGGATGCTTTATAAGTTTTTTTAAATACGGAATTAGCTCTTTGTTTTTAACATCTTCTAATAAATTTAAGACATATATTATCTGTCTCTCGTTTTTTGTATCCAGCACTTTAAGAAAACTCTTAAATACGGAAGCATCCTGTAAATTTAACGATTGCTCTTCAATATCTATCGACCGTTTCTCTATGGCCATCCTGAAGGAGTTAACATACTCACCCTTCACCCTGGTGATTAACAAAATCCAAGCAGCAATTAAGCCAATTGTGAATAAGCTGATGTATCGAACAGAAAATCCCAACCCTAGCGTCATAGCTATCAGAAGGATGCCGCCTAAGCCTTTGGCAAAGTTTTTAATGAAAACATCGATAAAAGCTTTGGCTTTGTTTTTGATCTCGGGAATTATGGGCAGGGCTAAGAGCTCAGTTCCAGCTTTGTTGATTGAATGCTTAAGGCTCCCATCGTTCACCTTGATAAGAATCGCTGTCCAGAGTGTGGGATTCACAAGGACAGCGACAGCTCCCACGAATAGGGCAACCGGTAGAAAGAAGAGTGAAGAGGCCACACCGAGATATTTCATTACCCTGTTGGTAAAAAATAGTTGAATTAACAGTGATGCGATACTCAGAGTGGACATCCAGAAGCCAAAGAAAGCTGTTAGCCGGTCTGTATCAGAGATGACTCTGGAGGCGACGTCGCTGAACTGATAATCAACGAGGTTGGCAACAACAACGCTTATCCCGATTATGCCGGCAAGGTAAACAAGGTGGCGCGAATTTAGAATCAATTTTATTGGGTTATCGGAAGTTTCAAACCGATCTATTTGCCTTTGCCTGTAAACTCTTCTACTAGGGATGTAGTGGACGCTTTTTTTCCAGATCAACAAGAGCAGAAATGAGCTTATTATTAAAAATCCAATGCAGAAAAAGATTAGGTTTTCTGTTTTTAGTCGTGGCGCTAGCAAGTTTGTCAGATAGCCACCAAAAATTCCCCCTAAAATCGCCCCGGCGCCGATAAAACCAAACAGACGCTTAGCTTCGCGAGCATTGAATATATAATTAGCTAAAAGCCAGAACTGGGTACTTGTTATGACAGCGAATATAGCCACCCAGATATAAAAAGCATATAAAATCCAGCCCCTTTGATATCCGAAATGAAGCACAAACCAAAAAACCAGAAGGCAAGCGATCGATATGAATATAGTGTTTAATACAAGATAGATGAGCCGGGTGTTTTTGGAGTATCTCGAATAGAGGGAGGCGACTAAAGCTGAAAAGAAGGCCACCAGTATGAAAACATAGGGAAGCTTTTTAACGCCGAACTCGACCAAAAAGAGTGAATTGCGAACGGGCTTGACTATCATTAATGAAGCAATAAGTAAAAAGATATAGAAAAACATCAAAAGAGCTCTTAATGTCTCCCCCTCGCGAATGTCGAACAGTTGGCGAAAAAGCTTTCTCATTAATGCCACTTTACTCGGAGTGGACTATTTAAACATCACAAGACAAGTCCTTGAAGAATTCAAGAAATACTACACTTAATTTTTATTATTCTCAAGAATATTTTCAAGATTCATATGATATTCAAGTTGTTTCTTCAATTGTGATATGTAGAAATCTTTTTTCTATTACTTTATAGGTATTTTGATATAGTGGTTTGGACTTTTTAGGAATTTTAATATTTTTGTTCTTCGAAATCAACATGATAAGCCAGATCATCAGGTTTCCTAATCTTGGAAGTGCTTTTGATGCCTGTTTTTAGTCTGCACTATCGGTTGCGGACAAAATGCCAGATAGAGAGGATATAAATTTTGGCATTATTGATTTAAGAAAATCATTATTCCTAGGAGGCAGGTATTTAATAACTTTACAGGGCTAAACGACATGAGTACTAAAATTATAATGGCGCTTATTTTAGAACGAGAAGCCGCTCCTTACGTAGAGGCTAGTTCGTTCGTCGGACTTGGCTACGGCGATGCTGAAAGTGTATCTTCTCTCCAGAAACGTGACCCAGATGCCACCCCCTATAGCCGAGTGCCATGCGTTTGAATTTTCACCATCGAGGAAGACCCTGCCCACATCAGCGAGGCCGAACAGGCCTATCTCGCCGGGAAGGAATAAGTACAGGTTGCTAAGCCGGAATCGCAGCTCTAAGTTCCCGTATAGGGAACTGTCACCAGCAAAACGTTGAGCGCGGAAACCGCGGACGGTCGAGCCGGTGCCGGTGAGCCCGCCCCCGCCGATGAAAGCCGCTTCCTGGAAGGGGTAGGTCCCGAAGATCTTCTTACCTCCTATCCTGAAGGCTAACGTCGGTTCTAAAGGAATCGAGGAGGCTGTAAGGAAAGCCGAAGCATAGCCGCGCACGTCACCGAAAGCACTCTTGACACTCCAGAATTTCGGGAAGTATCGCCCCTCGAGGGAGATCCGGATGCCTCGGGTCGCAGCGATCGGATGGTTCTTTTTATCGAAGTGAAGACCGGTGCGGATTCCCAGCTGACTGAAGTCCTCAATGCCATACGGTCGCGCGGCATGAATGAAGCGATCGTCCTCGAGGTTTGTGATGGAGTACTTCAATGTGGGGCCCACGCTGAAATACAGCGAGTCGACAAGTGCCATCATAAGAGAAAAATGCAGGGAGTACTGCTCTTGTTCGACCTTGTAAAAATCGTCAGGTTCCTCATTGGAGGTCTCATTGCCAAAGCCGTAGAAGCGAAGGATTTCGAATCCAGACGCCCTGGCTGATACATTGAAGAAGGACCTAGAATTCTCCAAGTGAAATTCCCCCTGGTAGTCTACCCTAAATTTCTTCGGGATAGTGGTGTACCCGGCTCGAACAGTATGATAAGAGCTGAAGGGATGCTTCCGGAAGCCGTAAATTTTGGCGGAGAAGCCAGCCCCCAGGAAGGCTCCGACATCCGGCCCACCCCCGAACCAAAGCACAGGGATTGTACGTTGTCCCCAGTCCCTTGGAGGAGCCCAGGGGGCTCTAGGGTTCGGAGGCGGTGGAACGTACTTGCGCTTATCGAGAATTGTGCCGGGCCCTGGGATCATCTTGAGTTTACCTGTAGAGTCGGAGATTCGGAGACTGCCACCCTTGGAGTCATCCACAGTATCTTGGCCAGGGCCTCCGATTATGCGAAAGATGATTCCACTGTCCAGAGTACCTCGTGTAATCACTTTATCGTCACCGCCTCGCAAATACAAGCGTATCTCTCTGGTCTCATGGCGATGAAACCGACGCTGGTAATAGGGCTTTGGTGCCAAATGATCTCCATCGGCAGGCCGCAGAGAGATGCGAACCTCCGCGGTGTTGTTGTCGATCTGGACGACCTCGGCCAGCTCTTCCTTGTCAGTCATATGAATATCCACTTCGCGGGCAAGGTGGTGGTAATACCGGTCTGCCACCTCTAGCAGGCGGTCTCTTCGCTTCTTGAGATCGGACTCGAGCCGGGCGCTATCGAGGACGTAGTACTCAGGAGGAAGGAGTTGGATAGCTTTCTCGATTACAGAATCGGTCAGGCGTGTCTTTAGATTCGTAGCCACGGTTTGCCAGTCTGATTTCTCTAATTCAGTGAGGAGGTAGCGGTCTAAATCCCAGCCGCCAAATGTCATGCCTTCTATGCCTGAATACTTCTCTCCAAAGTTGAGGATATAAGGAAAGGTGTACCTGACGATGGAGAGGAACAGCCCGTCGTACCTGCAGAATGCCTGGTCCCGGTCTTCAGGGAGTGGCTGCCAGAAGGGCTTCCCAGGGATCTTAGCCCAACGCCACTGCTTTCGATGCCGATCCCAATCGCCGATGAAAAGGTCTACCAAGCGAGCCCTCAGAAAGGCCAGAGAGTCGACTCGGTCAGAGGGGCTGGCCTCGAGTCTCTCCCACATCTCTATGTAGTTCAGGATCTCTGTGGCACCCATGAAGCCAGGGCTTGTATCAGAGACAGGAGTAGGATATTCGTGGAAGGTGCCGAGTAAACCTGCAAATTCGGCGCGAAACTCACCCAGAGCGGGATCGTCAGGCATAATCACAAGGCGCGCCTTGGTATGGAGCACTCCAGCAGCCTCAATGATCGGCCCAACGACCACTGGCGCTGCTGGATGAGAGGAAGAGATCTGGTCCTGGACGAGCCGATCGGCGATAGTTCCCTCAAGGTAAGGAGGAAGGACGGCTGTGGGATCTTTGTCAACTCCACGAAATGTGTAGGAGCGCCCATCCGCGCCCCTGAAGGCAAGTCCCTTGGTTTGATGTCCACCGACGCGCATGACGGGTACGATGCCTCCAGCTTCGGTTTTGAGGTCCAGAAATCCCAACTTTAGGGGCTTCACCCAGAGTTTGCGGTAGTCGGTGCCTAGGATGATTTGGTATAGTCCTCGGGCCCGGTAACGTTCGCCTGCAGCCACTTTCCCTGTCTTCTCGGAAGAGTTTGAGTAAGCTCTATACCAGACTTCGTGGTTACCGCCTTGCATATTCTTGTCCTTGTCCATCCTCGTGCGGACAGCAAGGCTCAAGGCTGTTCCTAAATTTTTTGCAGTGGGGAGCACCTGAATCATTTCCGATGAAGTACTGGGCTTTTCGACTATCAGACCGGAATCCATAACATGAGCTTTTTCCTTAACAGCGATATCTTCTTTTAGAGCTACTGAGACATAGGGAAAAACAGACTTATCTTCAAGAGCAGCCTTTCTGTGACTATCCGAGGTTGAAGTCTGCAAAAGGGGTGATAACAGAATAGAAATCGTGATTAATAGGAAATAGAATTTTGTCATTCTCTTTCTCTTTCTTCTTCCTTTCCGAAGATTCTATTATAAACAAAAAAAACAAGAGAGGTAAACATCCTATTTCATGTTGAGAGCTGCTGGGATTTCCTTTATACTGATTGCCATAAATGGAAATGGAGACAAAGAGAAAATTTGAATATTTATTGCTTTTTGCTACCAGTTGATAGGGTGTTGTTAGTTATTAATTTTGATTGAGAATGGGAGAAAAGAGTGTTTCAAACTGAAATTGTGCTTTTTATTCAGTCTTTTGCATCGGATTTCTGGACTTTTTTCTTTAAGTTTTGGACTGAAATTGGCTCCAGCCGTTGGACAGTCATACTGGTCTTGACCATTTTGTTCGGAATAAGCTTTCGTGCCGGTTATATTTTGGCCCATGCTGTTTTATGGAGTGGTTTGATTACCCTCTATCTAAAAGAATTGTTCGCAGTTCCACGTCCGGCCAATGTTGATCTGAATGTAAAACTTCTCGGCAAAAGCTTTCCCAATCCTTCCCATTTCGACAGCATGGGAGCTAAAGGTTTTTTTGAGTGGCTGCCTCGGGATGTGGTTGAGGCCTTGCGTGCAAATCCCGTCGATTCTTGGGGATTTCCCTCCGGACATACCAGCACGGCTATGACTTTCGGAAGCTCCATTTTTATGTTTTTTAAATTAACCTGGGTCAGGGTGATTGCCTTGGTCTTGATAGTTTTTATTCCTTTCTCCCGGATGTATCTCGGGCGTCATTTTCTTGCTGATATCTTAGGGGGCTATTTTATAGGATTCATTACTTTTTTGATTTTCTATAACTTAGCCTTTAAAAGTCAGTGGTTTAAAGATTTTTTTGTTGGGAAATTGGAACTGAAACTCTTAGATTGGAAAACTTTGCTACTTTTATTTTATTTTTTAGTCCTCCCCTTTCTGCTATTATTCGTTCCTCATGTCGAGCATGAGGGCATCGGTATTTTTCTGGGACTTAACCTGGGCTTTTTGTTTTTATGGATACGCGGAATTCCAAAAGACTCCGGAAAAATCATGCACAGAGTGGCCCGAGTTTTGATAGCCCTGGTATTGTATTTTGGGGTTGATTTTTTGCTCGAAAAAGGAAGCCATATTATTATTACTGGCGAGGCTGGGGTTGTTGAATTTATCAGAAGGGTTCTGACTATTATTCTGCTCATTTGGGGCTCAACAGAAATCAGCATCAAGCTGGGATTCTTTAAACGCGAAGTCTCTGTTCCATAAATGTATCTAGTGTTTGCCAGAAAAATATCAGGTATGAAACGTGTTACTGTTTTTTTGAGATTAATCAATCTGCTTTGGCCCCTTTGACATCAAATTTTGGCTATGTCATAATCTCCAGTTTAATTTAAAATAGAACCTGGTTATGCTAATGAGGAATTGCCAGAGGAGAGAAGCAGAAACAAAAAGGATAAATCTCAAACAAATACTTGAACTTGCTACTCTACTTAGCAATTTCATTTTATATTCACAGTATACACGGCAGAGAAAGAGAGGGTTATCATGAAAGTGATTAGTAGATTAAAAGTACATATTTTAATTCTGTTAATATTTCTGTTAACAAATATTTCATCCGCTTTGGCTCAAGAGGTTGAGAAATTATTCAAGATGGATATAGAGGATTTGATGAACATAAAAGTTGCTGTAGCCAGCCGTTCGGCAAGAAGCATTAAAGACCTTCCTTCTACAGTCCATATTATTACCAGAGAGGAAATTCTTAACAACAACTATTCTTCTTTAGTTGATGCCTTAAAAGATATCCCAGGAGTAAAAGTTTCTCAGCCTGGAACTGGAATTCATGGAGAAAAATATTTGATGCGGGGTTTATGGGGAAATAATTATGCAAAAATTTTGGTTAATGGAATTCCGATCCGGCCCTCAGTCGTCGATGGAATGCCAATCGGAGAGCAAATAAACATGAAAAACATTGAAAGGATAGAAGTCGTCTATGGACCTGCATCTGCGCTTTACGGGGCTGATGCCTTGGCTGGCATCATTAACATAGTCACGTTTAATCCAGAAGAAGATATGGTCTTGCTTGAAACTTCAGTTGGGACTTCTGGCTATATAAGCCCAAAATTTTTTATGAGTCACATAAATAAGAATATAAAACTTAATATTTACGGCGGGTACAGCAAAAGAGACGATCTAAATATTGAAAAAGATGGAGAGGCTTTCAGTCAGACGAATTTGTTTGGAGGTGAGGTAAAGATTGGCAGGCTACCCAGCGAGAGCAGGAATATCGGAATTGAAATAATGTTTAAAAATTTTCATTTAAGTTTTGATCATATGTATAGATATGATCCTAGCTCTTTAGAACAGGACTCCAGGTATTATATCTGGGATAATCCGGATTTGATATATGGAGAGACAATTCAGAAAGCGTCAATAAATCACAGTTTTAATATTCATAAGTTGAGATTAAACAGTTTTGTCTCTTACTTGCGTTATCGGTTGGACACAGATTCCGCTTTTGGAATGATTTTTTATCCGACGCCTCTTTATAAATTTACAGCATCGGATGACATATTGTTCGAAGAGAGTATCATTTATGAATTTAATGAATATTTGGAGTTTGTCGGGGGATTGAGTTATCAATATTCTGGCGCAATGCCGAAATCTAATGATTTAATAAAGCCCTTTGATGATGAATTTTATAAGCCATTCAGCAAGGATATTCCAGAGCGAGGAATATATCAAGCTTTATTGCTTGGAGATTTTGGATTTAATCCTCTGACATACACGAATTTCGCAGGATTTCTGCAGGGCACGTATTCAACTAAAATGTTCACACTGATGATGGGTATCCGTTATGATAACCATTCTGAATATGAGAGCAAGGTCAATCCTCGTTTAGCTGCGCTTTATAATATCACGAAAAGCACATCTATACGAGCCTCCTATAACCAGGCTTTCAGGGCTCCTCCACCATATAAAGTCTACAATTCGATTGCTGTGGATAATGGAGATGGATCCATATTTTATATACTGATTCCAAATGAGGCACTGGAACCAGAAAAGTTTTCAGCTTTTGAGGTTGGGTTGAGACACCTATTCAATAAAAATACTTCATTGGAGATTATAGGTTATTATAATGAAATTTCAAGCTTGATCACGAGCGGACGCAAAGAATTAGACCCTGCTCAATATCCTTATGCTGATGGAACGCATGCCAACGCGGACATAAATAGTCTCTCTGCCAAGTCTATTCTAAATGGAATAGATGTTATTGTCAGCTTAAACGACATATTCAAACCAGTGAATGTAAACGCCAGTTTTTACTTGAGTTATATGAACGGAAGAGAAACCCTGCCCAATAATGATAAAATCGATGTTTTCAGAAACGCACCTGAAATTCTAGTGAAATTTAGAGTAAATGCGACTCCACTCGAAAACTTTTATGTTGGTTTTGACAGCATTTATTCCAGTGAATGGTACGCGAGAGTCTATTCTAAAGCTGATTTAAGCGTGCCGGAAAACAGATCTGATGGTTATTTCACAATGGATTTCATCGCTCATTATAAAATCCCTTCAAAATACGGCGATTTTAGGCTTTATTTGAAGGTTAACAATGCGTTCGATGCCTCATACGGAGGCTTTAAATACAGAGATAATCCTCAATACAAAAGAAGTTTTTACTTTGGAATTCGATACAGTTTCTAGAAAGTGATATGAAAAGGAAATTGCGAGCAGAAATAAACAGTGATGACTTCTTCACTAACGAAGATGGAGCCAAATCAAAGTGCCCTGTCATGTCAAGGTGAATGTAGAATACAAGGTTCATTCAAAGATAAATGCTCAAAAAAATGAAGTTGTTAAATCGGCTGAGAGAGTCTCTTATAATTCTTTGTATCGGATTTTTAATTCCCATATCTGCTTTCGCACAAGAAGTGGAAAGACTTTTCAAGATAAGTTTAGAAGAGTTAATGAATGTAAGAGTAACTCTGGCCTCGGGAATAGAGGAGTCATTGATAGATGCACCAGCCACCATGATTATAATCACAGCAGAGGATATTGAACAACGGGGCTATGCCAGCCTGATCGATGTGTTGATGGATCTTCCGGGGTTTGATATTTCAGTGTCGAATGGCCATTGGTATTTAGATGCCCACCAACGGGGTTATCGTACCCCTATGACCGCAAGGACTTTACTGATGATTGACGGCAAAGTTGACAATAATTTATACAGCAATATTGCCCATATTTCTCGACAGAACCCGCTTACCAGTGTGAAAAGAATCGAGGTCCTGTATGGCCCAGCTTCCGCTGTTTATGGTGCTAATGCATTTCTGGGAATTATTAATGTAATCACGGATGACGGAAAAGCGATAGAGGATGGAGGCACTTCAACAAAAGTCAGTATTCAGGTTGGAAGCTTTAAAACCCGGGCTGTTGATGCATCTACCAGAGGTAGAATTGGAGATATAAGCTACACATTGTCCGCCAGGTTTTTCAGAAGTGATGAGCCAGATCTTTCTGACAAATGGGGGTTTCTGTCCAATGAAATGTATAGTAATAAAGACATCTGGGGACCTCTACTCGATATCGAAACAAATGGCAAGAAATTGGGGGAATATTATGATCCTACAGATGATTACGGAATTATTGGGAATATTAGATATAAGAATCTAGAACTAGGTATTATCAAGTGGGAGCTAAGCGAAGGTTACGGCACTCGCTATCCGGCAGACAGAGGCCAAAACAATGGGCGTTGGGTAACTTCCTCGACGCAGCTTTTTCTGAGATACAAGAAAGATATCTTTAAGAATTTGAATTCCAATACATTGCTACTTTATAGGGAATCCGACAATGGTGGGGACTGGGCGGAAGCCACTCCAGATTGGAATCCCGGGATGGAAGACTATTCTTATATTAGTTTTACCTATTGGAATTGCCCTAACAGCAGTTGGCTCTTTAAACAGGATTTTGAAATAAATCTCAACGATAGCACAACAGTAATCACAGGTATCAAGTATGAAAGGAAAAAATTGACAAAGGCCTATGATATTCCAGGGTATTGGGGAGCATTTAGTTCTTCTGTCTCCGCAGATGATCCAGGCCCTTATGGTTACGGCTATGCTATCGGATACAGCACAGATTCAACTTATACCATTACTCCCGCTCCAAGTTCAGAAATGCCAACAGCCAATCTTATTTATACAGAGGATCACGGCGGGTATATTCAGGGTATTTTGGATAAGGAAAAGATACGATTTAATATGGGAATACGATATGACCATAACTCCCTCTATGGCGGATCTGCGAATCCTAGAATCTCGGCAATCTATAGATGGTCAAAAAAAGGAGCTCTTAAGCTCGTCTATGGAGAAGCATTCCAGGAGCCTCCGCCCATTCAGCTTTGGGGAGGGTGGCCAGGCCGATTAGCAAACCCTGACCTTAAGCCTGAAAAGGCTCGCAATCTTGAAGGCATAGCGATGTATCAAACCGGTCCATTTTTCCACGGCCTATCAATATTTAAAGCCCACTATAAAAATGTTATTAAAGAAGAAGCAGAGAATGCGGGGGAAAGAGATATTCACGGTTTAGAATACAGGTTGAGATTCTTGTTCGATAATTTTATTCCAAATTCACCTGATATCAGTGGATATTTATACTATACTTACACAAGCTCGAAAAGCAGCATTTATTATAACCATGAAACTGGAGCCTGGGAAGATGGGGAGGCTAAACTAGGGGATATTGCCCCGCATAAAGTGAACTTCGGCGTAAATCTCCCGGTTATGGACAAACTGAATCTGTTTATCAGCGGAAATTATGTAGGAGAACAGGAATTGTATTTAAGAAATCCTTTGCGTGCCGAAAACAAGAAATTGGATTCCTATTTCGTAATAAATTGTAATATCAGATATCTGATTAAGCCTCTCTCAATTTCTTTAAAGGTATTAAACTTATTCGACAAAGAATACTTTCATTCGGGCGTAGAAGCAGCCGACGCAGGGGATGATTTTGAACACCGGAGTCTGGGCTGGCACAACTCTCTTCTTCCGCAACCAGGACGTTCCATCTTACTTAATATGACCATTGATTTTTGATAGACAAAGAGGTTTTGAGGAGAATTCCGTATCAACTGTTTCATTGGCGGAAACAAATCTGCGACAAGGCTCTTAATAGTTTAATGAGAATTTAAAATGCGAGGATCGTTAGAATATAAAAATAAAAGGAACAAGAAATTGGTTAGGTGTTGGAAAGCATATCTTATTGCTTTTTCTATGGTCCTTTCAATTTCCACGTCTGCTGTTACCCAGCAAAGCGAATACACAATTAAAGCCGTTTTTTTGGAACACTTTACCCGCTTTGTTGAGTGGCCGGAATCATGTGGTATCGCTGACACTTCTACTCCTTTTGTTATTGCAGTCATCGGTGAAAGTCCCTTTGGTTCAATCCTTGATCAAATCTATACTGAACAAAAGATAAGAAATAAAAAGGTAGAGATTCTGTATATCTCAACCCCAGATGAAATAACCGACTATCATATCCTGTTCATATCAAGTTCCAACAAAGAGATCCTCCCTGAGATACTTTCGCGCACGAGGAATAAGCCGATTCTCACGGTCAGCGATACAAACGGGTATGCAGAGGAAGGAGTTCTCATTAATTTCATTCTTGCCGGAGACAAAATAAAGTTTGAAATCAATGAAGGCGCTGTTCATGAGTCGGGATTAGTCATGAGCTACAGGCTGTTAAACCTGGCAAAAATTGTAAACCCAGGTAGGGGGAGAAAATGAGATTATTTTTTAACCTGTCAATCAGAAATAAGCTGATAGGGATTATTCTTCTTGTTACGTTACTTGCCATGGGAATTGGGTTTGCATTAATTATCGTCAGTGACATTAAATCATTCAAAGAGGATATGAAGAACCAGACTGTTGTAACGGCCCAGGTTATCGGTGAATACTGTGTGAGTCCACTGGTTTTTGAGGATAATGCAGGTGCCGAACAGATATTGGCTAAATTGGCTGATGTCCCCTCAATAGTGAAAGCTAGAGTCTATGATCATAATTTAGAACTATTTGCTTCTTTTATTAGTTCTGAAGAACCAGGTACGACATCCCCTATAGTGTTAGAACATGCAAGTGAATTTGTAGATAATTACTTGCACGTTTATCAACCCATACTTTATAAAAACGAACATTATGGAACGATATATATTCAAGCATCTACTCAGTTGCTCAGGGCAAAAATAAAAGATAATTTGCGTTACATGGTATTTTTGATGGCTGGTTTAACAGCAGTTTCGATTCTTCTCGCTATCTATCTACAGCGTATTATTTCGAAACCGATTTTGAATCTAGCTGGTGTGGCGCGAAAGATAACTGAAGAAGAAAACTATTCTATCAGGGTAAAGAAAAAGGGCCATGATGAGATTGGACTGCTCTATGATGGTTTCAATAATATGCTGGACCAGATCCAGAAGCGGGAAATAGAAAGAGACAAAGCAGAAGATGCTCTGCGGGAGAGCGAAAAGAAATTCAGAACCCTTACCTCTAACATCCCGGGAGCAGTATATCGATATGGTAATGATCCTGACTGGACAGTGGACTTCATCAGTGATTTCATCGAAGAGATTTCTGGTTATGAGGCCTCGGATTTCATCCAGAGCAAAGCGCGCACCTATGCCAGCATTATTCATCCGGATGATAAAAAAATGGTACAAAAGACCATCCATGATGCAATTTCAAAGCGTGTGCCATACATCATTGAATATCGGATTATTCGATCCAATGATAATATTAGGTGGGTCTATGAAAAAGGCCAGGGTATTTTTTCTGATGATGGGATGCTTCTCTGGCTTGACGGAGCTATTTTCGACATTAATGAGCGCAAGCAGGCTGAGCTAGAGCTGGCTGAATACAAAGAGCACCTAGAGGAGTTGGTTGAAACTCGCACCATCGAGCTTACAAATACCAATAAACAACTCCAGCAGGAGATTGTCGAGCGCAAGCAGGCTGAGGAGGCGCTGAGAGAGTCTGAGGAAAGATACAGAATGCTTTTTGAAAGTTCTCCTGAGGGGATACTTGTTGCAGATATTGAAACAAAGGAATTCAAATATGCCAATCCCGCAATTTGCAGAATGTTTGGCTATACTGAAGATGAATTTAAAAGAATGAGCGTACCTGATATTCATCCCAAAGATGCTTTAGATCACGTGATTTCTGAATTCGAGGCTCAAGCTCGGGGGGAAAAAATATTAGCACCGAGCATACCCTGTTTGGTAAAAGATGGAAAGATAATTTATACAAATATTTCAACCACTCAAGCTTTAATAGATGGAAGGGAATGCAATGTTGGCTTCTTTACGGACATCACCGAGATCAAAGAGATGGACGAGGCATTGCGGGAAAGCGAAGAGCGCTTTCGAGATGTGGCTCTGAGTATCTCGGATTGGGTGTGGGAGATTGATAATAAGGGGCACTACACTTACTGTTCAGAGCGGGTAGTGGACGTGCTTGGCTATACTGCTGAGGAGATACTCGGCAAAACTCCCTTTGAGCTGATGCCGTCGGATGAAGCCATTCGTATCAAGAAAATCCTTAAGAAAATCGTCAAGAATCAGGAGCCTATTGTAGATCTGGAGAGCTGGAATATCAACCGACAAGGTCAAGAAGTTTGTTTACAGACCAACGGAGTGCCCATGTTTGACAAAGATGGAAACTTTTACGGTTACCGGGGTGTGGATAAAGACATCACCGAGCACAAGCGGGCAGAAGAGACTCTTAGGAAGAGTGAGGGAAAATACCGGTCACTAATTGCAAATATCCCGGATGTCACCTGGACGACTGATTCTGAAGGCAAGACAGTCTTTATCAGCCCCAATATTGAAAGAGTTTATGGGTACACTCAGAAAGAAATTTATAAAGCGGGTGATCGTCTCTGGCTTAAAAGAATCCATCCAGATGATGTTAAGCAGGTGAAAGCATCGTATGAATTGCTCTTCAAAAGGAAAGAGAGATTTGATGTTGAGTACCGAATCCAAAGAAAAGACGGACAATGGATTTGGCTACACGACAGAGCAATCGGAACCTATAAGAAAGATGACGTGATGTATGCAGACGGCGTATTTTCCGATATCACCGAGCGGGTGCGGGCACAGGAGGAATTGAAAGACATACAGACACAATTAGTACAATCTGAGAAGATGGCCTCGCTTGGTATGCTTGTTGCCGGGGTCGCTCATGAAATTAATACCCCAGTTGGCGCTGTCAGCAGTATGTATGATACTCTTGTCCGAGCGGTTGAAGAATTAAAGCTAGATTTGGATATAATATGTGCCAGGGATCCGAGTGAACAGAAAAAAGTCAAAAAATTGTTTAAGATAATCGAAGATGCCAACAAAGTGATTGCTTCGGGAACGGAACGGGTTACTAACATTGTCCGACGATTAAAGAGTTTCGCTCGCCTTGATGAAGTGGAAATCAGGAAAGTTGACATACACGAAGGGATAGAGGATACACTGACAATTGTCTACCATGAACTGAAACATAAGGCGGTTGTTATGCGGAACTTCGGGAATATCCCCCCGATTTCCTGCAACCCCAGTCAGCTTAATCAAGTCTTCTTGAATCTGTTGATTAATGCTGTGCAGGCGATTAAAAATAAAGGAGTAATAACTATTACAACTTTTCAGAAAGATGGCCAGGTGCACGTCCAGTTCAAGGACACCGGGGTTGGAATACCAAAAGAAGCGATGAAAAAAATCTTTGATCCCGGCTACACTACCAAAGGTGTTGGAGTCGGTACAGGTTTGGGGCTTTCGATCTGCTACCAGATTATAAAGGACCATCATGGTGAGATCTTAGTTGAAAGCGAAGTCGGCCAAGGGTCAAAATTTACCGTTGTATTGCCGATAAAACCCAGTGCTTGAGGTTTTGAAGTTTGATCCTGAATTTCTAGCTTAGACCAAAATAACTCTTTACCCTTATTATCTCAGGGTTCCTTCGTAGTGGGCGGTCAGCTGCCTTTTCCTCACCTCTTCAGGCGTATAAGAAGGCAGAAGAACGGGTGCGATGCGGTCAGTTTTGATTTTAGCTCTTTTCAGTTCATTCTCATAATTTTGAATATGCTCTAAGGTCAAGAGACCAAGTTTTGCGGATTTAGCATATGCTGCGGCATATTCTCCAGCGCGGCGTCCGAAGACATTGTAATCCAGAACCGAATTCCCCATCAGTCGATTGCGTCCGTGCACACCGCCCGAAGCCTCACCCGCGACATACAGACCCGGAATATTGGTTTCACATCGCTCATTGATCTCGATCCCTCCGTTCTGATAATGAAGAGAAGGGAAGACGAGCATAGGCTCTTTAGTGATGTCAATGCCGTAACGAATAAACTGGCGGAGCATGGCTGGAAAGTTTTTATCTATATAGCCATCTCCCTGGAGCATCTCGATGAGAGGGGAATCGAGCCAGACACCAAGGCGTCCGCTCGGCGTTTCGATGCCGTTCTTTTTTTCCAGACACTCTCTGATGAAAGCGGCTGACTCTACGTCTCTGGGTTCTCGGGGAAAGACAAAGAGTTCGCCAAATTTATTGAGAGGCTGACCGCCAGCGCCTCTTATTTTTTCAGTGATCAAGAAGCCGGCAATCTGTTCGGGAAAGACTGAGCCAGTAGGATGATACTGGACAGAGTCCATGTAGAGAAGCTTGGATCCTGCCCTGTAAGCCATGATCAGACCATCGCCAGTAGCTCCATAATGATTGGTGGTGTCGAATCCTCTGATATGAAGCCGACCGTAGCCTCCGGTGGCAATAATCGTTACCTTGGCTTTAACGGTAAAATATTCTTCTGTTTCCAGGTTGAAAAATACGCCTCCAGCGCACTGTCCTTTATTATCCATGATGAGCTCGACGATGGGCATAAATTCGAGAACACTGATTTTATCAGGATGATTTCTCACCTCATCCATTAGAGTCCGCATGATAATGGCACCGGTATAATCGCGGCAGGAATGCATCCTCTTCCTTGATGTTCCTCCTCCATGGAGGACCTGTAGGGAGCCGTCATCGTTTTTGTCCCAGACCACGCCAAGGTCTTCTAGCCACTTGACCACATCAGGCCCATCCTCGGTAAGGGCTCGTACTAGGTCAGGCTTGTTCTCAAAATGACCTCCTCCGAGCGCATCCAGATAGTGACGGGTAGGGGAGTCCTGTTCTGTAACGGCAGCCTGCATGCCACCCTGAGACATCATGGAGTTGGCGTCGCCTAGGCGAAGTTTGGTGGAAATAATAGACTTTGCTCCTTTTTGCATGGCCACAATAGCGGCTGCGCAACCGGCGCCGCCACCACCAATGATCAAGATGTCTGTTTCATAATCAGGGCGTTTCAAATCGAAAAGTTCAGGCTTTATCCTGGAATGAGATTCCAGCATATCAGCCACTTCAGTGGTCAGCTTTTCTCCTTTATTCGGGCCTATATGGATCTTGCGTCTTGCCCCGGGCTTGTAGTCAGGATGAAATTTATTGAGGACGTCCTCCCTTTCTTCAGCACTCATCGGAGGGAAAACAGGTTTCCCTGACTTGGCAAGCTCAAACCTTTTGTTTCGGGTCTGGGAAACTTTTTTCAATGACTCATTCATGTAGTCTGGGTACATCTGATGCTCCTTATTATTTTGTAGGCGATTGGCATAAAATTGTCATGGCGAGCTTGAGAAAGAAGCGTGACAATCTCATAACTTAGAAGATCTAATTCTTTGTTAAGAGATTGCTTTGTCACTTCGCTCCTGGCAATGACAATAATTTGATTATATCGTTTCTATTCAAGGTCTCTTTCGTAGTAGAGTTTTTTGAGAGCTGCCTTTTTCATCTTCATGAATTCCTTATATTCTTTATCAAACTTATGCTCTTTGACTTCCTTTATTCTTTTCTTCAGCTGATTGCTTTTCTTGGCCAAGTACTTTCCATAGAGTCTTTTGGCCAGTAGGCCGACATTGTACTGGACTATTTCTGCCGGACACCGGATAGCACACAACCCGCAGCTGAGACAGTCGAAAGAAAGATCCATGACAGCCTCGATATCTCCTCTGATTGTAGCTTGGATATAATCCATGACCTCTAAATCTTGAGGACAGGCCTTGGTGCAGGTGTTGCAGGCCACACAGCGGAAGACTTCAGGATAGAGCTTTTGGAACGTAGCCACATCTGGCTCCAGCTTATTTAGGTCGTAAATCGGCTTTTGAGACGGGATAGAAGGCAACTGTGAAAGCCACATTCCCTCTTGGACGATAGTCGTACAGGCTAGTCCGGTATAAATTTTATAATCCCCAGGGAGCCGGTAGACTGTGGCACAGGCGCCGCAGAATCCTTCCCGGCATCCCGCGCCTCTCTTTATCTGATAGCCAACGTACTCGATAGCTCCCATTATCGTGGCATCAGCAGGCACTTCATGAGCTACTCCCATAATGAATACTGTGGCCATTTCTTTTGAGGGAGCCTTTTTGGCCTTTGTTTTGGCCGGGGCTGGCTTCTTTTTCGCTGTTTTCTTAGTAGCCATCGTTGCAATCTCCTTTTAGTATTCCTGAGGCAAATTTTTGAGTTCGGCCCAGGAATAAACAGGTCCATCTTGACAGACATAATGCAAACCAATGTTGCACCTTCCGCATTTTCCGATTCCACATTTCATTTTGTTTTCCACGGTGGTGAATATCTGTTCATCCTTAAACCCGAGAGCTTCTAGGTTTTGGATGACATACTTAATCATGATGGGAGGGCCGCAGGTTACAGCTATGGCATTCTCAGGAGAAGGTTTTTTTTCCAGAACATTGATCGGGACAAATCCCACGAATTCTTTCCACTCCGGCTCTTCCACGTCTATAGAGAGATGGACCTCTATCTTTTTTCGAAGTTCTTCTAATTCTTCCTTAAAGACAATATCGTTTGAAGTTCTAGCTCCGTAAATCAGGGAGATCTTCCCATAATCCTCTTTTTTTCCTAGTGCGGTGTGAAGAACTGACCACATAGGAGCTATGCCGATTCCTCCCCCGATAAAGATGAGATTTTTGCCTTTCCACTTCTCGATAGGGAAGCCATTGCCGTAAGGACCCCTGACTCCGATGATGTCTCCCTCTTGCAGGTCATGGAGACTGGAAGTCACTCTTCCCATCTTCAAGATGCTGAATTGAAGATAATCCTCCACTAAAGGAGAAGAAGAAATGGAGATCATGGATTCTCCTCTACCAAAGATAGAAAGCATGGCGCATTGCCCGCACCGGAAAGAAAAGCCATTCTCGCTCAAGAACTGAGTCCTAAAAGTCTTGACAGGGCGAGCGCCTCTCACCTCTTCCTTGATCTGGATTATCTTGGCTAGCTTTGGAATATAGGGATTAGGTTCCATAATCTCTTACCTTGTCGAGGACTTCAATGATGTCTATTCCCACCGGGCATTTGGAGATACATCGACCACAGCCCGTGCATTGGTAGTTCTTGTATCTTTCTACAAAGTATTGAAATTTATGCAAGATTCTCTGCCGCAATCGCGAGGCTTTATCCGGGCGTGGATTATGCCCTGAAGAATGCATGGTAAAATCAGGAAACTGGCAGGTGTCCCAGGTTCTCACCCTTTTTCCTTCTATGGGAGACGAGGAAAGAACCTCATCCGAGATGTCGAAGCAGTGGCAGGTTGGGCAGAGATAGGTGCATATTCCACAACGGATACAGCTCATAGCCTCCTCATCCCAGAAAGGAGAATCAAACATTTCTTTGAGTTGGGGAGGGATCTTCTTTATTTCTTTGATTCGACGTTTGATTTTCTTCTCGCTCGCGAGGTTGATCTTTTCAAGGTCTTTCTTGTCCTTTGCTTTTGGCTCTTCGAAGAACTTATTGCCCAGGTTTAAGAGCTTATTCCCTTTTTCGGTCAAGGATTCAACATAATAGCGATCCCCCAAGTCAGTCATCAGAATATCCAAGCCTTCCTTAGAATGAGGGGAACCATTCACGGAGAGACAGAAGCAATTTGGCGAAGGGGGATTATGACAGGCTAACCCTACCAATATGGCTTGGTCTCTTCTCCTCCAGTAATAGAGGTCATCAAAGTCACCTCCGAAGACTGAATCTGTCAGGGTGAGTGCCTTGGCATCACAAGGCCTTACGCCGAAGATTACGGAAGGATTTTCTTCTGGAAGAACCTCGTTGATCTCAGGGTTTCCGTCGTTAGAGGTGCTAAATTCTAGGAAGATTTCTCTTTGCGGAAAAATGATTTTCTTAGGAGAAAGCACACTATTGAGATAATCCAAGTCTATATCTTCTGAATGGTTGACAGCTTCATAATTCCAGACATCACCATTCTTAGCGGGTGCGTATATTTTGTAAGATTCAAGTTTCTTTACCCATTGAGGAAAGGACTTCTTTCTTAATATTTTTTGCATGCTCTCACCTGATAAAATCTTCGGGGTCATCATCTTTAAAACTGGAGGCTAGGGAGGGTTTTTCAGGGTCGAAACCAACCTCATAGTCAAAGAGCTCTTTGGCTTCCTTTTCCAATTTTTTATTCAGCAAGCGAACCGGAATATCCAGGGGACAGGCTCTCTCGCATTCACCACAGTCAATGCAGCGTCCTGCGAGATGAATGGCTCTGACCAAATGATACACAAAGTTTTCTGAGGAATCAGGAGATCTTTCGATCCATTTTATTTTTTGGGCTTTTTCCTCGGCAGTTGTATCTGCGGCCACAGCAAAGCTTATGGTATCCACCACGCATTCATCGCAATAGCACATCGGGCAGACAGACCGGCAGGCATAGCAGCGGATGCACTTATCGAGCTGTTCTTTCCAGAAAGCCCATCTTTCTTCTTTGGATAGAGATTCGATTCTTTCTATTGACTTGAAAGGGTCTTCTGGTCTCCTTTCGACTTTCTCTCCTAGAACCTCATCATATATGACCGGGAAATTGGCCCTGCATTCCAGGCATCTCTCGGCCAAGATCTCCTGAGCAGGAATTTTGATTTTTTCGCCATCGGAAGTGATGAGGAAATGATCTTTTTCGCTAAATTCTATTTTATCTGCCTTTTTCCCTTTCAATTTTTCAGTCAGTTTTTTCTCATCCACCACTCCAGCGCCCTCACAAGATACGCCAAGGATATAAACATCTTCCCGGTTTATGAATTTCTCCTGGAGCAAAACAACCACGGCCCTGCTGTCGCATCCTTTGACCACGATAGCCACCGGCCTTGTATCTGGTTTCTTTTCCTTGGCTTTTCTTCTTTTTTCATCGACCAGAAAGCGGGTGAGATTATAAACGCAGCTCGGGTCCCATGTGAGTCTCTCCGCATCTTCTGGATTCTTGATGAAGGCGGGCATAGACATCATACCATTGGGGCTTCTCTCATAGCCGATAATGTATTTGATTTTTCCTTCTTCCAGGATTCGTTTGGCTTCTTTTTTCAGGTCTTCAAGGTTTACCATTAAGAGCTTCTCCTCAGCTTGGTTTGAGGACCGATGGGTTTGAGCTCCTCGACAAAGTCCTTGATGATTTGGGTGTATTTCGTTCCTTCGGCGGCCGAGACCCAGGACATCTGGAAACGCTGAGGCTCAAGACCGATAAACTCCAATAGCTTTTTGACCAAGGCTATTCTTCGTCGAGCATAAAAATTGCCTTTGATGTAATGGCAGTCTCCAGGATGGCAGCCTGAAACCAAGACTCCATCAGCGCCTTTTTTAAAAGCAGACAGAATATACAGGGGAGACATGCTTCCTGAACACATGACCGTGATCGGAATCACATTGGGAGGATACTGCATCCGGGATACTCCAGCCAGGTCGCTTCCCGCTGAGGAACACCATTTACAGAGAAAGGCAACGATTTTCGGTTCGAATTCGTCTGCCATTACCGGCCTCCGAGGGACGCGTCTATCATTTCATGCACCTGCAAAGGAGTGAGGTTTTTAACCTGAATGGCTGCTCTCAGGCAGGTCGCCGAGCAGGTCCCGCATCCTTCACAGAGGACTTCGTTGACCTCGACTTTGCCATCCTTAAGAGAAAGAGATACATAGGGACATACCTCAACACACATCCCGCAGCCCGTGCAGAGATTAAGGTTCACCTGGGCCACTGTGGGGGCATGGAAAAGCCTTTCCTGAGATAAGATGGCTACAGCTTTGGCGGCTGCGCCGCTGGCTTGAGCCACCGCTTCAGGGATATCTTTGGGTGCCTGAGCTGCCCCGGCAAGGAACATTCCAGGGGTCACGCTCTCCACTGGCCTGAGCTTCGGATGGGCCTCGGAGAGAAAACCGTCTTTATCCATGGCAATCTTGAGTTTCTTGGCCAACTCTCCGGCTCCTTGAGAGGGACGCATGGCTGTGGCCAAGACGACCATATCCGCATCGATCTCGATGTCTTTTCCAGTGAGAGTGTCTACCCCCCAGACTTTGATCTTGCCCTTGTCTTCGAATATTTTGGAAACCTTTCCTCTTAGATACAGGACTCCATCTTCCTCGACAGCTCGTTGCACAAACTCTTCGTAGCCTTTTCCCCCAGACCTAATATCAATGTAGAAAATATAAGCCTGGCCGTCAGGCACATGATGCTTGTAGAGCATGGCATGTTTGGCCGTGTACATGCAGCATATCTTTGAGCAGTAGGCACAGTGAAGTTCAGGATCACGGGAGCCGACGCACTGGATAAAGACGACCTCTTTGGGCTCCTTGTGGTCTGAGGGCCTGATAATTTTTCCCTGAGTAGGGCCTGAGGCAGAGCAGAGTCTTTCAAATTGAAGTCCGTCCAGAACATCCAGATATTTTCCATACCCGTATTCAGCCATCAATCCCTTGTCGTAAAGGTCATATCCAGTAGCCACGATGATCGCTCCGATGTCTTCTTCGATGATGTCGGGTTTCATATCGTAATCGATCGCCTCAGGTTCACAAACATCAGCACACTTTCCGCAGGCGATCGGGAGAAGACCAGGGCAGGATTTAATGTCAAGAGTGTAGGTGGCAGGAATTGCCTGTGGAAAAGGGATGTAAATGGCTCGCCGTCCGGTCAGGCCGATGTCGAATTCGTTGGAAACAACCACCGGACAGACCTTGGTGCATTCGTCACAGAGAGTGCATTTATCTGGGTCAACATAGGTGGGCTTTTTGAGAATTTTTACCTTAAAATTGCCGACATAGCCAGAAATTTCTTGAACTTCGCTGTAAGTCAGGAGTTTAATCTTGGGATGCTTGGAAACTTCCACCATCTTGGGAGTCAAGATGCACTGGGAACAGTCAAGAGTAGGGAAAGTTTCCGAAAGCTGGATCATATGCCCTCCGATAGAAGGAGACCTTTCAACGAGGACCACCTCATAGCCACTGTTGGCTAGATCCAAGGCGGATTGAATACCTGCAATACCGCCTCCAATTACCAGGGCTCTCCGGGTAACGGGTATACTTATCGGTTCCAAGGATTCATTCCTCCGTACTCTCTCCACAGCACTCTTGGTGATTTTGATCGCTTTTCTAGTCGCCTTTTCCATGTCTTTGTGAACCCAGCTGCACTGCTCTCTGATGTTGGCTATTTCACACTGAAATTCATTGAGCCCTGCTTCTTTGGAAGTATTCCTGAAGGTCGTTTCATGGAGAGTGGGAGAACAGCAGGCAACCACTACGTTGTCCAGCTTCTTTTCTTTTATCGCTTCTGTAATGAGGTTTTGACCGGGGTCTGAACACATGTAGACATATTCTTCCGCGTGAGCCACTCCAGGATGGCGGGAGAGCTCCTTGGCGACTTTTTTTACGTCTACTGTCCCGGCGATGTTTATTCCGCAGTGACAGACAAAAACGCCAGTTCTTTTCATTTTGTCCTCTATTTTTTTGTTTTGGTAACTTTCTTTTTAGTTACCTTCTTTTCTTCATCTAGAATTTTTTTCCCGTATTCATATCCTCTATCAAAAGCCTTGATGTTAAGGTCCAGAAACCTTGAAGGCACTAAACCAGGGAGAGCCTTCTTCATGGCTTCTGGAGAGACAATTCTAGTGATGGCCGTGAAAAATCCGAGCATGACGAGATTGGCAATGATCCGGTTGCCCAATTCTTCAGCAAATCGAGTGGAGGGTACGACATAGGTCTTGATATTCCCTCGGGGAGGCTTGGTCTTGACTAAATCCTTATCGATGATCAAAATCCCATCTTCGATGAGTTCTGGCTCGTATTTTTCATAAGCCTCCTGAGACATGGAGATGAGGATTTCTGGGGTTGAAATGTATGGATAGAGGACCCGGTCATCAGAGACCACCAGTTGTGAGCTGCAGGCACTGCCGCGGGCTTCGGGACCGAAACTTTGAGTCATGGTGGCGTGCTTATTGTCAAAAATAGCCAGGGCCTTTCCGGTAATTAGACCGCAGCGGATGATTCCCTGGCCGCCAAAACCCGAAAACCTAATCTCCGTCATGGTATACTCCATATGGTTGGTATTTATCGCCTAAAACCTTTCCGAGGTGTTCATTCATGCAATCAAGAAAAGTCGGCTTTTCCTTATCCACAAATTTGCCGACGATGAGTTTTCCCTGGTAACTGATATCAAGCGTTCTGGTGTCTGCTCCATGCTGAATTTCAGACTTTTCGTAATAATACTTCAGGAGATTCAATCCATCGCCAAGCCGATTGCGACGGGCATACAGAGTTACACAGGGAGTTATGACTTCGATAAAAGAAAAACCTCGTTTGCCCAAGGCTTCCTGGATAGATTTGGTCACTCTTCGGAGATGAAGAGCTGTCCAACGTGCCACATAGGTTGCTCCACTTGCTTCAGCGAGATAGGGGAGACTGAAGGGGTATTCAAAGTTACCATAGGGAGCAGTAGAAGCATTGGCATCGATCGGCGTAGTGGCTGCAACTTGACCGCCTGTCATGGCGTAGTTAAAGTTGTTCACGCAGATGATCAAGATATCCATGTTGCGTCTCGCAGCATGGATGAAGTGGTTGCCTCCGATTCCCGCAATATCTCCATCTCCGCTGAAAACAACCACTTTCAATTCAGGATTGGCAAGTTTCAGTCCTGTGGCCACAGGAAGGGCCCGGCCATGGGTAGTGTGAATAGAATCCAGTTTAACATAACCGGCTACTCTTCCTGTGCAGCCGATCCCGGAGAGAATGGCAACCTTGTCCAAGTCCAATTCGCTCTTTTTCAGGGCTTCAGCAAAGGAAGTGACCACAGTTCCGATTCCACACCCAGGACACCAGATATGGGGAATCCGGTCCATTCTCAGGAAATCTTCTATGGGGGGTCTTTCTTGGAGACGATCTTCTTCTTTCATTGGGCAGCCTCCTTGATGGCTTTGAAGATATCATCAGGATCGTGGACCCAACCACCGCAATGAGAAACAGGAATGGCTGGTGCCTGGCCAGCTGCGCATCGCTCCACTTCAATGACGACTTGGCCATAATTTATCTCAGGAACGATGAAGGCCTTTATTTTTTTGGCCAGCTCTTTGATCCGCTTTTCGGGAAAGGGCCAAACAGTGATCAGTCTTATGGTTCCGACTTTCAAGCCAGCTTCTCTTGCTTTCCTGACTGCTCTGGTAGTGACTCTTGAAGTGATACCGTAAGAGATGACCACTACGTCAGCGTCATCCGTCTTGTCTTCTTCAAACCTGATGATTTCATCAGCCTTGGTTCTGATTTTATCATTCAGATGGCGGACGCATACATCCTGGCACTCGGCGTTGATAACCGGATAGCCGCGTTCATCGTGGGTTAATCCTGTGATATGAAAATGGTAGCCATCGCCGGCTTTGACCATGAACGGAATCATGTCCTTGTCGGGCTTGAACGGCAGGTATTTGCTCTTGGGGCCTGTGTACCATTTCCGTTCGACCAGTTCAATTTCTTCAGCCGGAGGAATGACAACTTTCTCGTGCATATGTCCCACACACTCATCGGTCATGACAAAAACGGGGACACGGTACATCTCAGAGAGATTGAAAGCTTCGATAGTGAGGTCAAAGCACTCCTGAGGAGAGTCAGGAGAGAGAGCGATGATTTCATAATCACCATGGGATCCCCATTTGACTTGCATCATATCCTGTTGGCCCGTGAGAGTTGGAAGACCTGTCGAAGGCCCTCCTCTCTGGACATTGGCAATCACCAAAGGGGTCTCCAGCATACAGGCTAACCCTATGTTTTCCATCATCAAGGAAAATCCTGGGCCGGAGGTGACAGTCATGGCTTTCTTTCCCCCCCACGCTGCTCCAATCAGGGCTGCGATAGAGGCCAGCTCATCTTCCATCTGGATAAAGACGCCGCCAATGGTAGGGATTCTTTCGGAAAATCTTTCTGCTGTTTCTGTAGAAGGAGTTATAGGATAGCCAGCAAAGAATTGGCATCCCGCTGCCAGGGCTCCTTCGGCAATAGCATAGTCTCCGTCTAGATAGTGGGAACCGGTTAAGACTCCCTTAGGGTCTGCTTTCACCTTTTTCACCTTTCTCCTCCTCTTTCTTGAGAGTGACATATATAGAAAACTCAGGGCATATGGTCTCGCAAAGCTGGCAATAAAGGCATTCATCCTCGTTCTTGATTCGAGGAGGATGATATCCCTTTATGTTGAATTCTTCTGACATTTCAAGCACATCTTTCGGGCAATATTCTACGCAAAACCCACATCCTTTGCATCTGTCTTTTATGATGTGGATTTCTCCCTTTTTCTCTTTGAGGTCACCGAAATATTTCATTTGTCCCTCATATCAATCCTTTTTCTTTCAAAACAGGCTTGGGGTCGACATAATGAAGGTCCAGTCTTAGGTCTTCCACTGCGCAGCCTAGGGCAAGGGCGATGAGTTGAGTAAAATAGAGCACCGGGACATTCTTAAATTCAGGATACTTACGGAGGGTATCTTTCTGGCGGTGGTCAAGATTGAAAGCACAGAGAGGACAGCTTACAGCCATAACTTCAGCACCCTGTTCTTGGGCTGAAGTGAGGATATGATAAGTTCGTTCAGCCACGACCTCAGGTTTATCAACTGTCTGGTAGGCACTACAGCATTCTGTTTTATAGGGAAAATCTATCGGTTCTGCACCCAAAACTGCTGTGAGATTTTCTAGAATAACCGGGTTTTCGAGGTCGTCAAAACCAATCTCTTTGGGCCGTACCAAAAGACATCCGTAGTAGTTGGCAACCTTTAAGTTTTTCAGGGGCTTGACGACTTTCTTAGCAAGGTTTTCAAATTTAATCTCATCCCTCAGCAGCTCCAAGAGGTGCAATATTTTAACATCCCCAGTATATTCGACTTCCTCTCGGTCCATAAAATTGTTTATTTTCTCCAGGCTGTCTGGATCATTCTTGACCCGGTTATTGGCCCGTTTCAAGGTGTTGTAGCACATGGCGCAGAGAGTCATGACTTTATCAGAATCGGATTCTTTAACCCGGATAAGGTTGCGGATAGGAGCTACGTGATGAATTAAATCATCAGTTGCAAATGAAAAAACGGTCCCGCAGCAGTTCCACCTAGGAAGCTCTTCGACTTCTACTCCAAGATGTTTTAGGGAACATAAAGTTGAGTCTTCAAAGTTTTTCGCATTGTTTTTCAGGGTGCAGCCGGGGTAATAGCTTATTTTCATTATGATACCTTATATTATTTAGATAGAAAGAATGATATACCATACTATTAAGAACTAAGACGTAAATTTTCTCATGCTGCTGATAAGGGCGATAGGCGGTAGGTTTTCTTTCTGCTCATCGGTAAGTTTTTCTACTCGGAGGTGGTCCTGTCTTTTCCGTAACAGGATGAGCCTGATGGCTTCGATGACTTCAGCTATGTTGATGCCTTTAGGGCAGCGGGAGTTACAGGTCAAGCAGGAAGCGCAGATCCAGATGGATTTTGACTTTAGAAGTTCATCTTTAAGACTGAGTTGGGCATAACGGATGATTTGATTGGGAAGAATATCCATCTCTGAGACCGCAGGACAACCGGCTGAGCATTTGCCGCATTGATAGCAGGCCAGAAGGTTTTGACCGCTGATTTTCTCCACTTTAGCCACGAAATCATCTTTTATCTTAGCTCGAGAGATGTTGATTCTCATGGATAAAGCCCTTTTCAGACTAAGATATGGAGTAATTAATTCCTATAATATTTATAGGATTAATACAGGAAAAAATTACTTTATAGTAAAACATATTTAGCAAAAACTGTCAAGAAATTTGTCTTTTCGTAAACATTTCCAAACACGTGATAAGAACAGCTCTTTGCAAATAGCTTCGCTTCGTCCGGTTTTACTCAGATAAGGCACGGTTCTATTTTTTAATTCTTACCTATATCTCATGGTCCTAGGCTTTCTATTATAAAAAATAGAACCTTCCCCGTCTGTTTTTATGTCTTTTAGTGCTTTTTTAAGCCTCCAGCCAGAAAAAGGAAGCAAAACGAGTTAACAAGGAGCAGATACCTAACCAAGAGAGGAAGCCCGACTAAGGGTATGAGGAAGCTCGAGGCGATGAGAGCACCCACAAAAGAGCCCATCAAGTCCAATCCATAGCCGAGGCCATAGTTCTTGCGGTCTTTTAGGAAGAGATGATTAGCGACGACAAACAAATCTCCCCCCAGAAAGCCTAGAGCTATCAGGAATAGAAAGGTGGAGAATTCAGGAGGTCGAATATTCAAAGAGAGGTAGAGGAGGAAAAGGAGGAAAAGGAAGCCGAATTGGACGAACAGAACCTGGCCCAGGTTAAACCTTTTTCTTTTCTGGCCTAGGAGGGCTCCCAAGTATAATCCAACCATGAAGGATGTCAAAAGGAGAGCAATCCTTCCGTAGAGGTATCCATACAGAGTTTGAAAAAAGATAATCACAATGATTTCCACAATGATGGTGGTGAATCCCATGACAGCCAAGGGCAACAGGAAAAAGCTCGCTTTCTTTCGCCTGATCCAGAGGAGGAAAAGCAAAAAGACGAACAAAATCAGAGGAAAATCCAGGAGCCAGAAGAAAGGAAGTTCAGAAAGGAAGGAGAGAGCTCTTTTTTCGAGGCCCCTGAATTGAGTGCTCCAGAGCACAGAATTGTAAAAGTATGTGATGGGAATGAGGTCAAGGTTAGTCTTTTTTTTCCCGGAAATGATTTTTTCTTTCAGGAAATCCACTCTTAGAGGATTGAGACGGGCAAAAAGCAATTCGGGAATAACATATGAATTTTCCAGGTTCAGTTTTTCTATCTCTAGCGCTAATTTTTCGTGCTCTATGGAGAGCGGGGCAGCCGAGGCCAGGAAAATATTTGTATCTCCGGGAACAACTTCGATGATGGGAAAGGCTTCCAGCAGAGTAAAATACAGAGAAGAAAGAAAATTTTGAAGCTCAAGGCTGATATAGTTTTCAGCTGATGGCACTCGGAAAGAGAAGATGCCCTTCTCGGTGAGTTTCTCTTTAACAAGCAGGAAAAATTCTTTAGTATAAAAACGATTAATTTGGGCTGTGGATGGTTCGGGGAGATTAAGGATAATGAAGTCATACTGCTTGGCTGTGCGGTTTAAATAGCTCCTCCCATCCTCGAAATAAGTATGGACTCGCCGGCTCTCAAGATACTTGACTTCTTGTTTGGGGAGTAATTCCTGGGATAGATGGATGATTTCAGGGTCCAACTCAACATAGTCAACTTCGACAACGGGATATTTCAAAGCCTGCCTCAAACTTCCGCCAACACCTCCTCCTATCAACAAGACATTCTTGGCCTGAGGATTTTGGAGAAGTGCGAAATGAATGGATTCCTCGGTAGAAGCTAAATTGGGGTGAGAATAGACTAGCAAGCTGTTATCGTAAAGGGAGATCTGCTCTTCTGTTTTTATGGCTTGAAGCTTTCCGTAGCGGCTATCCTTGCTCTGGGTGAGATTAAAGGGCTTCCAGTATATTTTCTGGCTGGGCAAGTCGAATAAGGTAAAAGCGAGGAGAATAAGAAGAATAATGGCCAAGCCCCATCTATCTTTTCTATTCCCAAAAGTGAAGAAGGTCAGAAGAGAGATCAAGGCACCTATGAGTGCTGCCCCTTGCCAGTTGGAGAAAAAGGGAATGAAGAGAAAGTAGATGACCAGGCCGCCTAAAGAGGCACCTAAAGATTCCAGAAGGTAGACTCGGGACAGGTTTCCTTTCAAGAAGTGAACATTGAAGACGAACAGAATTCCGAAAGGAAGGCTTATGAAGAAGGTCAAGATCAGGGAAGAGATAATTATGGGAATAAATCCGCTGATTTCTCCAGGAAGGATTTTCAGGAAGAACCGTGAAAACCTTAAACCAAGCAGAGAAATAGGGAAGAGCAGCGCAACCAAATAATAGAGCCGGTGAAGCCTTGACTGGGTGAAGTTGAATCTTGAGGCAGAAATGCTTCCTGCACCCCCCCAAAAAAGCCAGGCAGCAAGAAGAAGGCCGTAAGTAATTTCATTCCCGTAAAAATGAACAGAAAATTCTCTCAGAAGAAATATTTGAAAAGAAAGAGAAAAAAAGCCTAAGATAAAGGGAGGAAAAAAGTTTATCAACTCCAAATTCCGGGGATAGGATGATTACAAAATCTACACTTTCCTCCGTCAAGCTCGACATTCTGGATATGGTAGCCGACTCTCTTGATAACAACTCTTTTGCATTTTGGACAAAAAGTGCTTTCTGCCTTATGTCCTGGGACATTGCCGATATAGACGTAATGAAGCCCTTCTTCTAAAGCCACTCTATGGGCTCTCTCCAGGGTGGAAACAGGCGTTGGAGGCAGATTTTTCACCAGATACATGGGATGGAATCGCGAGAAGTGCACCGGGACTTCAGGACCAATCTCTTCTAGGAGCCATCGGCACGTCCTGCGGATTTCCTTGACACTATCATTCAGGCTGGGGATCACGAGGTAGACGATTTCTAGCCAAATTCCGCTTTTGGCAACTATTTTTATAGCTTCCAGCACAGGTTGGAGCTCACCTCTGACATAGTCGGCGTAAAATTGTTCGGAAAAAGCCTTTAGATCGATCTTTATAGCGTCCACGACTTCAGTTAAATCTCGGAGGGGCTCCGGATTGATATGGCCACCGGTGACAACCGTATTTCTCACTTGTTTTTTGCGAGCTTCCTCAGAGGTGTCGTACATATACTCAAAAAAAACCGCGGGTTCTGTATAGGTATAGGCAATCGAAGGACAGGTGTATCTTCGGGCATACTCTACAACCATTTTAGGGGGAAAATCTCTATGTTCAACCTGTTCTGGCCTGACCTGAGAAATCTCCCAGTTCTGGCAGAATTTGCAGTTCACGTTACAGCCAGCTGTGGCAATGGAGAGAGCATTGGTCTTGGGAAGAAAATGGAAGAAGGGTTTCTTTTCTATGGGGTCGACGTTGATGGCGCAGACCTTCCCGTAGACTAAAGTGTAGTACTTCCCGCCTATGTTTTCTCTCACGCCGCAATATCCTCTCTCCTTGTCGCCGAGTTTACAGAAGCGAGGACAGAGAAGGCATTCTATTTCTCTCTCAGGAAGCTCCTTATAATAACGGGCTTCAACTTGAGACAGGTTTGCTTTCCCACCGAAAGCATAGAGATCCATCAGCATAGAGGTCATGCCTGAGCATGACAGAAGAGTGACTCCGCCTGTCGTCTTAAAAAATTGCCTTCTGTTCATTCAACCATACCCTTCCTGTATTATACCTCTTCTTCTATTGTTTGTATCTCTCTTACTTCCGCTGTTCCCAGCCCCATTTTGGCGGCTGTGAAGAGATATTCGGGTTCTCTGTCTTCTTCCCTCAAGGAGGGAAGACCTTTCTTTGCTCTCAGCTTTTCGATAATCTGCCAGCCAGCAACGTCAGCCGCTACAGGATCAAAGCTAAAAAGCAGGGCGTTGTAATGCTCTGCCCACCGGCTGTGAAAGGAGGGGCCTCGGTGGTACTGGACAACCATGCAGTCCAGGATGGAGAGTTTGTGCTTATTCTTGATAGGTTGTGTGTCAAACAGCTCGGCCACGAAGGGATTGCAATTGAAATCGTGGTATTTATTGGGATTGTGTATGGCTCCAAAATAATTCTTCATTCCGGCTGTTACCCCTGCGAGCCCATGGTCTTTCAGGATGGCAAAGCTTATGGAAGCAGTTATGTGCTGAGCTTGAATGGAAGATAATCGACTGCCAATATTAAGATGGGAAACTAGAGTTGGATCATATCCCACACCCTCGGTATCGGTGCCAAAGACTTGGATCCCTTGACGCAGATTAAGACTGTATCCTGACGCTCTCAATTCTCGATTTGTTCTATCCCAGATTATGATATTTTTTTTCAGGGATCCTTTTCCTGCCAGAAGTTTGGCAAGCCCGAGGGTAACATCGGGCACAGAAGTCAATTCTCTTCCAGCGATAGTGTTGATTTTTAAGCCGAGTCTGTCCCGGTCATGAAAAAATGAGCGAAATCCTTCCCTGAGGTCAGGTTGTCCAGTTAAAGCTCGAAATCCTCGCTCGTACATCTGGAGCAATTTCTTTTGATCGACTTCTCTTCTTGGAGAAAGGACTCCTCTTCCTCTTACGATGATGACTCTTGAAGCCTTCATATCATTAAAAATAACTCTTCTTTTAGAATGATGTCAAATCTTCACGGGGACAACTTAAGGATTGGGTCAAGTTCGTAACAGCAAGATTGACTCCCGCTAGATTTGACATGTTTTCTAGAAAAAGCTTTGAAAAAAGAAGCAAAGCTTGTCAAAAGAGGAATTTGAGATTATAGTGAATAACGGTCCTAGGAAACAAGGAGAATAGATCATGAGATTTTATAGAATGTCCAAGATTGTCTTTCTTCAGCTTATTTTCTTCTCACTTCTAACAGCAAAAATAGACAGGTTAGAAGCCAAAGCAGCCTCATCTCTGCCTTCGCTTTTGCCCGAGGTCATGAAATGGGAGCTTTTAGAAGCGCCAGAGATGTATCTACCTGAAAATCTTTTCGAATACATTAATGGAGCTGCTGAGATATACATAGTCTATGAATTCAAGGAATTGATCGTGGGTCAATTTAAAAAGCAAGATGCTGCTCCTTCCCTGACCGTGGAGATTTACGACATGGGCCGAGTGAAAAATGCCTTTGGAATCTACAGTGCTGAACGATTCCCGGATAGTCATTTTCTCTCGATAGGAAACGGAGGGTATGTAGAAGAGGGCGCTTTGAATTTCATTGTTGACAGATACTACATTAAGCTTCTTTGTTTTGATTGTGAGGATGATTCTGAAAAAATTCTAAAGAAATTTGCACAAGAGATCCTGAAGAAAGTCAACGACCCAAAAGGACTGCCAAGCCTTTTATCGGCTTTTCCTCAAGAAGGACTCCTAAAATACAGCAAAAAATTTGTCCTGCGCAATTTTCTGGGCTACAGCTTTCTCCACGATGGCTACGTAGCAAGCTTTAAAGTGGGAGAGCTGGAATTTGAGTGTTTCATTATTGAGGGAGAAGATGTTGCAGATGCCCAGAGAATGTTAAACCAGTATTTGGAAAAGAAAAAAGAAACCGAAGTTTATGAAATTCCAAGCGGATACCGCCTTAAAGACCGCTATTACCACCATATCTATCTGGCCAGAGTTGAGAATCTTCTTTGTGGAGTGATGAAGATTAAGGATGGGTATGAGGAAATAGGGGAGAAGTACTTGAAAAGCTTAGAAAATTCGTTAAAGAAGACTTCTAAAAAATAATACAGGGGATGGTTCTATTTTTTCCTTTACAGAATCTAAAATCTTTATTTCTATTTTGAAAAAATAGAACTGTCCCCTTTTTTTTTGCTTTTGTTAATAAAGGCTTTTGATTTGAAGATAAGTCATTTATAATATAAGCAGTTAGATATTGGTTCAATGCAAGGGAACAAAATAATCACGGCTTTCTTAGGGCTCATTGTTGTTTTTATTACAGGGGTTGTTATATGGTTGGCCAAGCCCATCCTTTTACCCTTTTTTTTGGCTATTTTTCTCTCATTTATCCTTTATCCTGTTCTTGATTTTTCTTCAAAACGGCTAAAAATCCCCAAAGTCATTTCCATTTTTCTAATTCTCATCATCACTTTCTTTGTCATTTATCTCCTCGGCGTTCTTTTCTACTCCAGCGGGAAAGCATTTGCCTCTGAGTTTCCGAACTATGGTCAAAAAATCAATTCGATTTTAGATTCTCTCCAGGAAAGATTGAAGTTGGCTCCTTTCAAATGGGACCCTTTGGCCTGGGTTGAACAGTTAGATATCAATAAAATAGGTTCCTTCCTGTTTGCTTCTCTGGGCACTTTTTTCTCGTTTATTTCGAATCTTTTTTTAATCCTGATTTTTCTTATTTTTATCCTGATCGGACGAGGCAATACTAAACCTAAGATTCAAATTTCTTTCAGTAAAAGAAGAGCTTCGAAAATTATCAATGTCATTCAGAACATTGACACTCAAATTCAAAAATACCTGGCCATTAAAACCGTAGTGAGTCTTATTACCGGTGTTTTAGTAACCATTGTCCTTCTTCTATTCGGATTAGATTTTGCCATCGTCTTCGGATTTCTGACGTTTCTTCTGAACTATATCCCGACAGTTGGTTCGATCATCGCTACCGCATTTCCTGTGGTTATCGCCTTATTTCAGTTCGAGAGCTTGTGGCCAGCTTTGTGGATTCTGTTAATTCTAACTGTCATTCAACAGACCATAGGGGGCTTCATCGAGCCAAAGGTGATGGGGGAGGGATTAGGATTGAGTCCTCTGGTAGTTCTCTTTTTTCTGTTTTTTTGGGGCTGGCTATGGGGAATTTTGGGTATGATCTTAGCAGTCCCCATCGCGGCTATAGTAAAGATTGTCTGCAGCAACATCCCTTCCTTAAAGTTTGTAGGGGAACTCATGAGCAAAGCCTGACCTTTCAGGGCCTGCCTAGGGTGGGGTGATCACTTTCTTTTTGAGGGACAGATCTTTGATTTTATCGAAACGCACCAGAAGCTCGTGCAGGTAGTTTCTTCCCTCAAAATTTCCCTGGGCGAAATGTTTTGCTGAAAGGATGATTCGCTCTAAGCATTTAACCTTTTCTTCTTTGGTATAAGATTGTATTTCTCCGGGAAGGATGATGTCTTTTTCATACCGACATTTTTCCATACTCTGATGGATAGCTTCTCCTATCTCATTCTTGGGCTTGATTTCCTCGCCTGGAAGGTGAATAAGTTTCTCTGCCTTTTCAAATTTTTCCTTAGCATACTCCAAGGCTAAGATCGCCTCTTTATCGGTGAAGGACTCTATCTTTTCTCCGTATACTTTTAAAGGAGCCTCAGCATGGAAGGCCAACCAGACCATTCTTTCATCTTTTAGAATATCCTCTTCGGCTGCCCGATTCCTCGGTTCAACCGTCTCTTTTTTCTCTAAGATTCTTTTCTCCTGGTAAGGCCTATGCTTCACCAGAAATGTACAGGTAGAGGGGCAGTGGATCTCTTTTTCACGGAGCATTCCACAGCATAGGCTGCAGAGATCATCTCCCAAGGCAGGGCAGTGGCGCTTTCCTTTCCTCTGTTTGCATTTCGCGCACTTTGACATTCGGAACTAATATATTAGTATGACTCGAGGAGAGAATGCAATCTCTTAGCAAGTCAAGTGGAAAGCGCCTACTGTTTTTTTGACCGGAGCAAGGGTGTTGAAGCTTTGGGTGGCTTTTTCGGTTTTTTCGATGACAAGGGTGATGCCTTTTTCTTGAGCATAGGTTCTGACTTCTTCTTCCACTTTCATCAGACCTGTGAATCCGGTGCCGACAACTAGGGCTTCGGGCTCTTCTTTTATAACACTCTCTAGGTCTTGAAGACAGAGTTTGTGTCCTGTGACCCGCCACCAAGAGCTTTGAATTTTATTCGGGAAAACGATAAGATCAGAAGTGTATGCCTGGCCATCTATGACTATTTTTCCAAAACTATATGATTCAATCATCTTTTCTTCCTTTTAAGGAGGAAGGTATCTGAAGACATGGCTTTGATCCTTTTTCCGAGAAGGGTTTTGAGAGCTTTTTGAGCGGCTCTTTGCTCGGCGTTCTTTTTAGAATAACCTTTTGCTTTGGCCAAGGATTTTTTCTCGGATATGACTTCTACCACAAAGCTTTTTCTATGGTCAGGGCCTTTCTCAGTAACAATTTTGTAAACAGGGGTAGGAAGGTTTTCTTTCTGTAGGAATTCTTGGAGGGCAGATTTGTAATTGTCGACTTGGAATTTTTTAACCTTGATTTCTTTAAAATAGGGCTTTAAGAACTTCAATAGGAATTTTCTTGCTTCTTCCAGGCCACCATCCAGATAGATGGCGGCCACTACTGCTTCAAAGGCTCCTGCTAAAATTGTTCTTTTTTTTCTTCCTCCACTCTTTTCTTCACCCTTTCCTAGCAATATGTTTTTATCAAGCTTAATTTTCTTGGCAAAATGAGTGAGAGCGGAAGTGCTGGCGGCAGCAGATTTGAGCTTAGAGAGTTCTCCTTCGGTCAGTTTAGGGTAAGAACTGTAAATATGACCAGCGATGATAAGGCCAAGAACAGAATCGCCGAGAAATTCTAGAACTTCGTTATCGATAACCTCACTAGGTTGACTTTCATACGCATAGGAGCTGTGGGTGATGGCTTGAACCAGGAGGTCTTTTTGTTTGAATTTATATTTAATCTTTTTTTCGAGTTGACTTACGTTTGATGACATGGAAAATGCTTTAATTGTTAGAATGGATAGACTTTTTTACCTCCCACAATGGTGATAGCCGGAGCTCCCTTTAGCTTCCAGTTGTGGAAGGGATTGTTCTGACTCTTGGATTTGAAATTATTGATGTCAACGATAATCTCTCTATAGAGGTTTAGGATAGTGAGGTCAGCATCCGCCCCCACGCTTATTCGACCCTTGTTTTTCAACCGTAGGATCTTGGCGGGATTCGTGGATATCATCTCGATAAATCTTTTCAGGGAAATGATTTTTTTATTAACCAATCTGTCCAGGATTAAAGAGACTGCGGTTTCCAGGCCGTTTATCCCAAAGGGTGCTTTATCGAATTCAACATCTTTCTCATCCGGAGCATGAGGCGCATGATCCGTAGCAATGACGTCCACCACTCCTTCCTTGACTGCTTCTCTTAGGGCCTGAACGTCTTCCTGGCTTCTTAAAGGAGGATTCATCTTCAGGTTCGTATCGTAGGTTTCAAGATAGGAATCATCCAGTAAAAGATGATGGGGTGTTGCTTCGGCTGAAACTTTGATCTTTTTCTTCTTGGCCTGCTTGATAAGCTGAATAGCTCCTTTGACGCTTAAATGGGCAATATGGAGGCGAGCTTCAGCCTTCTCTGTGAGGATGAGGTCGCGGGCTACGATTATCTCTTCAGAAGATTCCGGTATCCCCTTGAGGCCGAACAGATAAGAATAATGCCCTTCATGCATCACTCCTCCTTCGCTGAGGCTCTTGTCTTCGCAATGGTCGATGATGAGAGCATCCAAGAGTTTTGAATATTCGAGTGCCCGGCGCATGAGGTGGCTATTCAGAACAGGCTGGCCGTCGTCAGAGAAAGCCAGAGCCCCGGCATCCAAGAGGTCAGCCATTTCTGTCAGTTCCTTTCCTTCTTGATTTCTGCTGATCGAAGCGACGGGAAGGACATTGACCACAGCCTCTTTTTTGGCTTTGGAAAGAATGAATTCTGTGACTCCTCGATTGTCATTCACAGGTTCAGTGTTAGGCATACAGAGGATTGTCGTGAAACCGCCTTTAGCAGCGGCCAGCGAACCAGTTTTTATTGTTTCTTTATGTTCCTGACCTGGCTCACGGAGATGAACATGCATATCGATAAATCCAGGGGCAACCACGAGTCTCGAGGCATCAATGACATTTGCCTTGTTGGCGTCTATTTTTGGCTTGATATCCGCAATTTTACCCTTTTCGATGAGAATATCGAGAGTCTCATCTATCCCTGAATGCGGATCGATGACTCTTCCATTCTTAATCAGCAGTCTCACGTTCTTTTCCTCCTAATAAAAGGTAGAGAACTGCCATTCTCACTGCGATTCCGTTTTCAACTTGTTTCAAGATGACAGATTTCGCAGAATCAGCCAGGTCTGTGGATAGCTCGACGCCTCGATTTATCGGGCCAGGATGCATGATTATGGAGTTCTTTTTGGCCTTCTTGTACCTGTTTTTAGTCAGGCTGTAAAGGTTTCTGTATTCTCGAATCGAGGGGAAGGAATTGCTTTTCTGTCTCTCCCGCTGGATTCTGAGCATCATGATTGCATCTGCTCCCTCTACCGCTCGATCAAGACTGTAGTCAATCTCAACTCCAAAATTCTTAAACTCCGTTGGAAGAAAAGCAGGGGGACCAACGAGAATGATTCTTGCTCCCAGTTTTTGAAGTAGGAAGATATTTGATCGTGCCACCCTGCTATGAAGAATGTCTCCTACAATAACGATTTTCAGGTCTTCGATCTTCTTTTTTTCCTGTTTTAGGGTGAGAGCATCGAGAAGAGCCTGAGTGGGGTGTTCATGATAACCATCGCCGGCATTGATAACGTGACTCTGGCAGAAAGTGGAGATGAAGTACGGCGCACCTGCGCAATAATGACGGATAACCAAGGCATCAGGCTTCATGGCCTCAAGATTTAATACTGTATCTTTAAGGCTTTCTCCCTTGGCAAGGCTGCTCGCTGTTTGATTGAAGTTGACGATATCAGCACTCAGTCTTTTGGCCGCTAATTCGAAGGAACCTCGAGTTCGAGTGCTCGGCTCGAAAAAGAGGTTAATGATTGTTTTTCCTCTCAAGGTGGGCACTTTTTTGATTTCCCGGGTGGAAATTTCAAGGAAAGATTCAGCTGTGCTCAAGATAGTATTGATTTCAGAAGGAGTTAGAGAACGGATTTCAAGAAGATGTTTGTGTTTAAAGGCCAAACGCTCTCTTCCTCCTATTTGAGTTTTATCGGCTCGGTGATAAGAACTTCATCGCAATTGTCAATTTCTTTCAGTTTAACCTGGACGAGTTCCCTCTTCGAAGTAGGAAGGAACTTGCCCACATAATCTGCTCTTATGGGTAGCTCTCGGTGTCCCCGATCGATGAGGACTAAAAGCTGGATTGATTTGGGGCGCCCCAGGTCAATCAGGCTATCCATGGCTGCCCTTATAGTTCTTCCAGTGAAGAGTACGTCATCAACCAGAAGAATGTCTTTTTTTGCAACTGAAAAATTTATTTCTGTTTTCCTTACCATGTGCTGGGCTTCGATTTTGGAGAAGTCATCTCTATAAAGAGTGATGTCTAAGACTCCCACGGGAATGTCCACCTTTTCCAGTTCTTTTATCAGTTTTGATATTTTCTTCCCCAAGTAAATTCCTCTTGTTCTTATTCCGACGATAACTAGATTTTTCAGATTCCGGTTGCGTTCGATGATTTCGGTTGTCATTCGATGAACAGCTCTTCTTATTTTGCGCGAATCCATAACTTTAGCTTTGATTTTTTCTTTCATGAACTAGCTCCTGTCTAGCTGAAGTGCCTTTTTTGCCTTCTCTCTAGAAGGAAAATATAGTATTTTCTCTAAGAAAATGCCGTATCTTGGCAAAAATGTCAAGAAGATAAGGAAGCTCAGAGGCCAGTGGACTCAGTAACACGCTGCTTTTTCCCCAACGAGGAAAAAGCTACTCGGTTTCAGGCTTCACTCTTCTCTCCACAGGAGAGAAACCATGCCCACTCAGCCTTCAAACGGTTTTTTCATCCACTGGCCTTCGCCTGATTATAAGAAGTGGTTCGGATACTTTCCAGGAATTTTAAAATATCTATTCACTTATTTAGCTTGAAATAAGCTTTAGCTTGCTCTAGGTCTTTCTGGATTTGACTAGAAAGGGCTTCGGGTGATTTGAATTTGATTTCATCTCTGATCTTTCTTATAAATCTTACGGCAATTTCTTGTCCATAGAGCTTTTTGTCAAAGTCCATGATATAGGATTCAATCTGCATATCCTCTTGTCCAAAAGTAGGGCGGAACCCAGCATTGGTGAGGGAAGCATACGTTCTTGAGTCGATCAAGATCTGGGAGACATAGACCCCCTTGGGGATGATTTCGTTCTCAGTTTCTATGTTGGCGGTGGGAAAGCCAAGAGCTTTACCCCTATCCTTTCCCCTGATTACCTTTCCTTCAATTTCATACGGCCTTCCTAACAATACATTTGCCTCTTCGATCTTTCCTTCTTGGAGAAGAGTCCTGATCATACTGCTGCTCACAGTTCTCCCCTTCTTGATGACCTTTGGGATCTCATGTACACGAAAATTCAGTTGAGCGCTCATTGCCCGAAGGGTGTTTATATTCCCCGCTCGATTTTTTCCAAAATGGAAATTTTCTCCAATCACGATTTCCTCTGCTTTGAGAGCGCTGACCACGATTCTATGGATGAACTCATCGCTCGATAGACTGGAGAACTCCTTATTGAAAGGAGTGATAAGAACGCCATGAACACTGAATCTCTCAATAGCTTTCAACCGTTGATTCAGAGTCTGGATCATCTTGACCTTGCTTTTTCCCAAGATGATGTCTGGGTGCGGTGAAAAGGTCAAGACTAATGAGAAGAGATCATATTTTTGGGACTCCTGAACCAGAAATTGCAAAATTTTTTTATGGCCCAGATGGACGCCATCAAAGTTGCCTATAGTGATGATTGTTTTTTTTGGAAGAGAAGGTGAAGCCTTTAAGCCGTGTAAAACTTCCATAAAATCATGGTGTAATGATCTTTGCTTTTTCCAGGTAGATCATTTTCAGTTGGTCAATACTGGCCACTAAGAATTTTTCTTCTTCTGGGGTTAAATTTCCTTTGGTTTTTTCCTTTAGCAAATCAAGAATATCGATCAAGCGCTTGGCTAAATCTAGGTTTTCTTCTTTTTTTTGAGTCATGGGATTTTCGGTTTGGCCCAGCTTGATTAAGGCCTGGGTATAGAAGGGGAGAACAATAGAGACAAAATCTAGCGGGGGAAGGAACTCCTTTGTTTCTTCAACTTTTTTTTCTTCGACTTTTTCTTCCCTCTTATTTTGTTTTTTTTCTTTTTTGGTCATTGTCTTCCCTTTTCTGGAATTCCAAAAAGTATCTCAGGATTGAAATTTTTCTCTGGTTCAGATATTAACTGATAGAGAATATTACAATTTTCTCGAGCTAAATTCAAGGGAGATGGAAAAATGAAGCAGGAAGAAAAATCCGGAGATAAATTTGAGAAACTGGTCCAGATCATGGAGACTTTACGGAGCGATAAGGGATGTCCCTGGGACAAAGAACAGGATGAAAGATCTATCACCAATTATTTTTTAGAAGAAGTCTATGAAGCTGTAGAAGCGATATCTGCTGAGGATAGCAAGGCATTGGCTGAGGAACTAGGCGACGTTCTGATGGAGGTTGTTTTTCTGGCCCAGATATACAAAGAAAAGAAAAAATTTTCCATAGCTGAAGTTCTAGATGGAATTAACCAGAAAATGATACGCCGCCATCCTCATGTCTTCGGGCCGAGGCGGAAGGAAACATCGCGGGAGGTGGTTGCGGAATGGATTCGAGGGAAACTTGAAGAAAAAGAGAGGGAGTCTCTCTTTGACCGCTTTCCGAATTCAACACCCTCTCTTCTGGCGGCCTTTCAGATAGGGCTCTCGGTCTCCCGATATGGATTCGATTGGAATCAGCCCCAGGAGGCTCTTCAAAAAGTGAAAGAGGAGGTGGCTGAATTGGAGAGAGTTATAGATGCTCAGGACAAAGCGGAGTTGTCTCGGGAAATGGGTGATGTTTTCTTCTCTCTGGTCAATGTTTCGCGTTTGCTTAGCATCAACCCTGAAATTGCCCTGAGACAGGCCAATAGGAAATTCATAAAGAGGTTTAAACATATCGAAAAAAAACTCAAAGAAAAAAAGATAGACTTAGATCAAGCAAGCCTTGAGGAGATGGATAAGATTTGGGAAGAAGCAAAAGATAAGATCAAGTAAATTATCATTTCTTACTTTTCTTTCGGAGGATCAGGTTGGCTTTCATGAATTCGTTGATGTCTCCATCGAGGACTCTTTCTACGTCACTTATTTCGTTCTTTGTTCTCAAGTCTTTAATCATTTTGTAGGGATGAAGAACATAAGAACGGATTTGGTTTCCCCAGCCGATATCAGATTTTGAGTCTTCAATCTTTTCCAGTTTTTGTTGTTGCTTTTTCTTTTCCAGTTCATAGAGACGAGCCCGCAGGACTTTCATGGCTAGAGCTTTGTTTTTATGCTGAGACCTTTCGTTCTGACACTGCACAACGATCTCGGTGGGCAAATGTGTTATTCGCACGGCTGAGTCTGTAACATTAACATGCTGGCCCCCTCTCCCAGAGGCACGGAAGGTATCGATCCTCAAGTCTTCTGGATTGATCTCCACTTCAATATCATCTTCAATCTCAGGGTAGACAAAAACGGCTGCGAATGAAGTGTGTCTTCTTCGATTGGCATCAAAGGGAGATATTCTGACCAGCCGATGGACTCCTGATTCTTGACTCAAATAACCATAGGCATAATCTCCTTCCACGCGAACGACAACACTCTTGATACCTGCTTCATCGCCAGGGAGAGAATCAATAATTTTCGTTTTGTATCCCTTGCTCTCGGCCCATCTCAGATACATCCTTAAAAGAATCTGGGCCCAGTCTTGAGATTCTGTTCCTCCTGCGCCAGGGTGAATCGATAGGATAGCATTCCTGGAATCATCCTCTTCAAACAGAAGCGTCTTAAGTTCTGCTTCATCCAGGTCTTTCTCGAATTCAGATAGGGCCTGCTTTAATTCTTCTTCGACCTTTTCCCCTTCTTTGTCCAGCTCACCCAAGACCTCAAGTTCTTCTTTTTTTTCTTTGATTTTGGTGAAGATCTCGATTTCCCCCTCTAGTTTTTTCTTTTTCCTGAGGAGGGATTGGGACTTCTCCTGGTTTTGCCAGATATCAGGGGAAGAAAGTTCTTTGTTTAGACTCGCAATCTCGGTCTTTTTTTGATCTAGGTCAAAGAAAACCTCTTAATTCTTCAAATTTGGAGAGATATTCTTGAATTTTAGGCTGTAGGTCAGGAACCTGAACCTGCTTAGCTGTCTCTTTCTCTTTCATTTTTTTCTTTTGAACACAGCTAGAATAAGGAATACCAGGGCCAAAGTCAAGCTTGCCAGGGGAAGGACGTCACCGAATCGGGTATAAAACGTCAGCTTTTCAGAAGGAGTGATTTTTCCAATAAGATAGGTCTTGGTCATCATATCAGATTGAGAGAGGATTCGGCCGTAAGGGTCGATTATTCCGCTTATCCCGGTCGTGGCTGCTCTCAGCAGGTAACGCCTGTTTTCCACTGCTCTTAATACAGCCATGGCAAAATGCTGGTAAGGAGCTGAACTCTTCCCATACCAGCCATCATTGGTGATGGTGACCAGGAAATTTGCTCCTTTTTTGGAGAATTTTCTTACTTGGTTGGGAAAGATGATCTCGTAGCAGATCGGAGAGCCATATTTCAGACCCTTATAAGAATGGAGGGAATATTGAGTTCCTGGAGTTATGTCGCCGATGGCATGAGTGACCTTTTCGATAAAAAAGAAGATTTTCTTGTAAGGAGTGTATTCTCCGAAAGGGACCAAATGCATTTTGTAATACTTGCTCATCGAGAGGTCCGGACTCAGACCTAAGGCTGTATTGAAATATTGAGTCTCTTCTTGGCTGGTCTTTTCTTCGTTGGTGCCGAGAAGTAGAGTGGAATTTGTGTCCTTGACGAACTTAAAAAGTCTTTCCTTGAAATATCTGTAAAGCTCTTCAGTGCAGCTGAAACAGAGGGGCACCGAGAATTCCGGCCAGATGATCAATCCCGCCCCTTCTGTGTAGGAGCGTTGACTCAGGTCCAGATGGCGGTCGAAGAGTTCCACGATTTCTTGGATTGATATTCGATCCCAGTAAATGTCTGAGGAAACGTTTCCCTGGATAACAGCGGCCGTGAATGTGTTTTCATCCGGTGTCCTTTCTTTAAGACTCAAAAATCCTCCGAGATGAATAAGAAGGATCAGCCCCAAAGCTATGAAAAAAGGGGTTTTCTTTCTGAATCTCATGGAAAAAACGAACATGCTTTGAAAAAGAACCAGGAAAAAAGAAAGACCATAGATCCCGGTGATTGATGCCAGTTGGATGAAAAAGAGGTTTTTAAACTGGCTATAGCCCAGCAGACACCAGGGGAAGCCCGTCATGATATAGGTCAGTATGTATTCCATAGAAATCCATACCAAGGGAGCAGCAAGAAAAGACAACTTTGGAAAGGATCGATGTAGCTTAGTGAAAATAAGCGAAAAGAAAGCCCACGAAAGGGCTAAGAAAAGCACCAAAAGCAGGTAAACAAGAAAGCTGAGTCCGAAGGAAAGATTTCCGTAATGAGCAGGAACGTGCGGGATCCAGTACAAAAGAATAGCATAATGGGAAAACCCGGCAATCAAGCCTATCAGAAAAGAGGATTTTGGTTTCTTCCCGGTGAGTATAAATAACAGAGGGACCAGAGAAATCCAGCCCAAAAAGGAAAGATTAAATTTCGGGAAGGAAAGAGCAGTCAGGGCCCCACTGGCAAGAGCTAAGGAGGCATCTTTATAATTGATCTTCAAGGTCTATTAAAGGAAGTTTTCAGCTTCTTGCCCGATTGCTTTTTGGTATTAAAATCTACCCTCTGATGATGAAAAAGTCTTTCCTTTTTTTAGAAGTGGTGAGCTTTTCCTTCACGGCCTCTGCTTCTTCTTTGGATGAGAATCCTCCGATCCTCACGCGGTAAACAGGCCTTTTGTCCGAGTCGTAGGGATCTAAGACGACCGTAGGATAGCCTTCTTTTTTGAACTGCTCTGCAAAGGAAACTGCAGCTTCTTTCTTATTAAAGGCGCCAACTTGGATATAGTAGAGGTCCTTTGGGGCTGGTTGTTGTTTTTGAGTTTCTTCCTGATATTGTTGATGAGAGGCCAATTCTTGGCTGATTAAATCTTTTGGTTCTTGAGCAGCAACAGGTTCTTTTTTCTCAACTTGAGTGACTTCTCTTTGGGGGGTGATGTCAGAGTCGGCGACGATTTGGGCTTGTTTTTTCCCGACCGATACCCCGAGGAGAAAGATGACTACACCTAAAATGAGAATGGCCAGGAAGATAAAGATAAGCAATGAGCTCGAAAGCTGGAGTTCTCTATAGTCTTTATTTCTCATTTTCTATTTTTTTTCTGTCTTAGGTTTTATATAAGAGAAAGCTTTCAGGAATTCAAGGGGTAAAGGAAAGATAATCGTTGAATTTTTCTCAGTGGCTATCTCTGTTAGCGTTCCCAGGAACCTGAGCTGAAGAGCCTGAGGATTAGTGGAGATGATATCGGCAGCTTTGGTGAGCTTATCAGAAGCTTGGAATTCACCATCTGCATGGATGATCTTGGCTCTCTTCTCTCTCTCGGCCTCAGCCTGTTTGGCTATGGCTCTGACCATGGTATCTGGCAGGTCAACATGCTTCATTTCTACCAACTGAACCTTGATTCCCCAAGGATCAGTATGCATGTCTATGATTTCTTGGAGCTGAGCGTTGAGCTTTTCCCTTTCTGAGAGAAGCTCATCGAGTTCGACCTCACCTAAGACGCTTCTCAGTGTAGTTTGAGCAAGCTGAGAGGTCGCAAAGAGGTAGTCTTGGACTTCGATAACAGCTTTTTGAGGATCCATGACACGAAAGTAGACCACAGCATTGACTTTTACGGATACATTATCCTTGGTAATGACATCTTGAGGTGGAATATCCATTACGACTATTCGCAGGCTTACCCGGACCATCCGGTCAATCGGAGGAAAAACGAAAATCAGGCCTGGGCCTTTTGGCTTGGCCAGGACACGCCCCAAACGGAAAATGACACCTCTTTCGTATTCCCTTAGAATTTTAATCGCATTCAACAGATAGAAAACGATAAGAATCCCTATAATCACCGGGAATGTAAACATTCTTACCTCCTTTTCGGACTTAATTTATTGATTCAAACAGAAAGCGGAGAAATCCAAGGCTTTACCTTTTATATTTTTGATATATTTTCCTTTAGTTCCTCTTTGTCTATTTAAATTTTTTCCACTCTTATTTTCAATTGTCCCAGGACTTCTACTACCTTGACTTTTGAGCCCTTGGGAATTTTTTCACTTGCTTCTGCTTGCCATATTTCTCCGTGGACAAAAACCTTGCCTTCGGGTTTGAGATCGGTCTTGGCAGTCCCGATTTCTCCCACCAGTCCTTCTTTTCCGGTGAAAACTTTTTTTATATGCGCCCGGATGGCCAAGACAATCAAGAAGATAAAAATTAACGAAACTCCGACAGCTACTGGGATAATAAATTTAAGGCTTGGCCGCAATTCAGGGATAGGAGCATCGATGAGCATAATGGAGCCGATAACCATGGCAATAATTCCTCCTATGGATAGAATCCCATAACTCTGAACCTTTATCTCCAGAATGAACAACCCGATAGCTAAGAAAATCAGTATCAGTCCCACATAATTAATGGGCAGGATCTGGAAAGAGAATATAGCCAAGAGGAGGCAAATTCCGCCCATGACTCCTGGCAAAATAGAGCCTGGGTTGGAAAATTCAAAATACAGACCCAGCAGCCCCAGCATTAGTAGAATATAAGCCAGGTTAGGGTTGGAGATGGTTATTAAAAATTTTTGTCTGGTGCTGAGAGGAATTTCTTGGACTTCCTCTCCTTCGAGATCAAGCAAAACTTCTTCGCCGGTAAACCTTTTGATTTTTTTCCCGTGAAAAAAGTCAATGATTTCCTGTTCATCCTTTGCGACCAAATCAATCAGATTCCCTCTTAGAGCCTCTTCTTCTGTGTAAGATAAGCTTTTCCTGACCGCATCTTCGGCCAATTTGCTGTTTCTTCCCCGTTTTTCAGCCAAGGTTTTGATGTAAGAGGCCGCATCATGAGTGACTTTTTCTTCCATGGTTTCATCCATTTTTTGGCCTGTTATCGATATTCCTACGGGGTGAGCTGCTCCTGTATTCGTGCCAGGAGCCATCACAAAAAGGTCGCAAGCAATAGCGATGAAAAAACCTGCTGAGGCAGATCGACCCCCGCTGGGGCTGACAAAAGCAACTACAGGGACTTTTGAGCTCAATATTTTTTCTATGATTTCCCGCATGGAGGAATCCAATCCACCGGGTGTGTTCAGAGTCATGATGATGAGGCTGGCTTTTTCTTTTTCTGCTTTATCGATAGTGTTCCGAACGTATTCTGAGATTATGGGATGGATAGGATTATTGATTTCTATTTTTAGGATAGACGCTTGAGCTAACAGAGGGAAAATCAAGCAGAATGAAATTACAAAAGTACTCTTCTTCACTCTGGACTCATTATAGGGAGTATTTATTGGCAAGTCAATAATTTATATCTTGACTTTTTGATTCCAAAAAATTTATTATAAGTTACTCTCAATAAATAAAAAAGGAGAAGGGAATGATTAAGAATGATATCGCCCTTCAAATCGAGAAAAAGTCGGAGTTTAACCGAGCAAGATCGTTGTTAATCGTTGAAGATATTCTAGGATCACTCAAAGAAGCTTTGGCCAATAATGAGAAAATTGAGATTAGAGGATTTGCGAGTTTCAAGGTTGTTCCCAAAAAAACTGGATTCGGAAGAGATATTCGCCGCAAGAAACAGATCAAGATACAAGAAGGAAAAAGAATAAAATTTAAACCTGGCCAGGACCTGAAAAAACTATAAGGCTTGATCCCAAGCCAGATAAGTATGAAACCTTTCTTCTCTCGTAGATATAACAGGTCGCATTCCTTTCTTTCTAAATCTCCTTTCCTTGAATAGAGTCCTAATTGAGGTATGTTCTGGTTGAGAGTGAGTTGGGCTTTTTTATGGATAGATTATTAAGGGAATGATGAGTAAATATAAGGACAAGCCGCTGACTCCTGAGGGCTTGAGGACTTATTCTCTTAAATCCAGGAAGAGCAAAGTCAAGGCCAAAGACTTTGCTCAAGTGCTGAGGAGAGGGGGACCCATATCTCGATTCATTGACTCTCTTCCTGATGTTTTAGCTGCCAAGGATTTTAAACAGTTTCTCCATCTGATGGGAAAAGCAAAGGAAAAGAAGAAGGCCATTATTTTTGCCCTAGGAGCTCAGGTCATCAAGGTGGGCTTGAATCCGATTTTGGTTGACTTGATGAAGAGAGGATGGATCACTTGCTTGGCCCTTAACGGTGCGGGGATAATTCATGACTTCGAGATCGCTTATTGTGGACAGACTTCTGAAGATGTAAATGTCCAGCTCAAGGAAGGACAGTTTGGCATGGCTCAAGAACCTGGTGAGGTGCTGAATCAAGCCATCATTTCAGGAGCCGAGGAAGACCTAGGATTGGGAGAAGCAGTCGGGAAAATGCTAGCAGCTTCCGATTTCCCTTTTAAAGAAATAAGCCTTCTGGCCAATTCTTATGATCTAGCAATTCCCACTACCATCCATGTTGCCATAGGAACGGATACGATTCATTTTCATCCTCAATCTAAAGGAGAGGCTTTGGGTAAAACATCCCTCAAGGACTTCTTTCTGTTCTGTTCTCTTTTGGAGAAAATAGATGGAGGAGGGATTTTTGTTAATATCGGCTCGGCTGTAGTCTTGCCTGAAGTTTTTCTCAAAGCGGTGACTTTTATCAGGAATAAAGGGGTATCTCTGGCGGGATTCACGACTGCGGTTTTTGATTTTATCCACCATTACCGTCCTTATCAGAATGTGGTCAAGAGGCCGGTTGCAGAAAACGGAACAGGATTCTATTTTATCGGCCATCATGAGCTGATGCTACCTTTACTTGCTGCGGCCCTGCCTGATTAAAGAAATAGACAGAAACGATATCCTTCAAATAGGGGATGGTTCTATTTTTTTAGGCTCGTGTATTTTTCATGGTAATAAGCTTTTTATTTTAAAAAATAGAACCGTTCCCATGGCATTTCATCGGGCTGAAGCAATTGGGGAAGAAAAACAGGAATAGGAAGATAAAGGCTTCAAAAGGCTAGGTTGTTTTATCCTTATCCCTATTGATTCCCTGCTTCCTTTTATGATCTGATTTTAGGCTTAAAAAGACCTTTTCTGTTTGCTCTACTGTACTTTGCACAGCACCTGAAGAGTTGATGGCATAATCGGCTGACTTTAATTTTTCCTCAGTAGGCATTTGGCTGGCGATTTTTCTTAACGCCTCTTCTCGATCGATGTTATCCCTCTCCATTAATCTTTTGATTTGAATTTCTTCTTGGCAGAAGACAACAATAATCTTGTCAAAAAACTCAGCAAACCCAGATTCTATGGTCAGGGCTGCTTCTGAAACGAATATTTCATGACGGCCTTCTTTTTCCAGCCTATCGATGGTTTTCTTTTTTTCCTCAAGGACCAGAGGGTGAATTAACTGATTGATGAAATTTCGTTTTTTTTCATCAGAAAAAACAATAGCTCCTAATTTTATACGATTTATTGTCTTATCAGGTTTTAAAATTTCTTCACCGAACCGCGAAACAATCTTTTTCCAGGCAGGCTTTCCAGGTTCCATCAGCTGGTGAGCGATTTGATCTGCATGATGAACATAGCACCCTAAATCTTGAAGAGTTTTGGCCACGATGGATTTGCCGGTTGCTATTCCACCAGTTAAAGCTACGATTAGCATCGAGCTCACCTTAGAAAGGGCAAAAATGGTTTACGACTAATGAATTCAGAGATCCAAGAGAGAGAAGGGCTATTTTTATTCCAGGTTATTTTTTGAAATTCTCTTTTTTCTCAGGAATGATGCTATAACTTTCCGAAAAACGGATGGCCACACCGTGCTTTTTTCTCATCTTATCCGCTTCTTCGAGCCTGACTGTAATTCCACCCACACAGAGCTTGAGTTTCTTTTGTTCGCTCAATTTATCAGGGAGGGCGAGGACCAGATTGATCTTAGAACCGATGATCACTCCTGAATCGAGACAAAAATATGCCCCTCCAGAACTGATATTGTTCACGGTCATGACTTCTTTGAATTTCTTCCCTTTAGGAAGTTTTCCTTCCGCTACTCCAGGCAGTGGAAGCTCCAATCTCCACTCTTTCCGGCGATTGATCTTTGGGTGATCGGGAGGAGAGACTTTCTTCATTGGAGTCTTTTTCTTCGTGGTTTTTTTTGATGTTGTTTTTTTAGTCATGATTTCCTTTAAATTTTATTGTTAAAACAAAGCTGAATTGATCGCATAAAGAGCAAGTTGAAGTCGGTTATGCGTGTCGAGCTTAGCGTAAATGCTTTTTATATGAGATCTGACTGTGTTCTTGCTGATGAAGAGAGCTTCTGCTATTTCATCATTGCTCTTTCCTTGTCCGATAAGCCGAAGCACTTGGAATTCAGTCGGAGTGAGCTGATCAAGAGTTTTTTCCTTCAGGTCTTTTCCGACTACAGAAATTATGCGATCCATGATGCTGCTCATTTTATCTCGAGGCAGCCATATTTCTCCTTTATCTATGACTCGAATGGCTTCAGGCAATTGGAAGGGTTGGTCATTCAGATCAAAATAACCTCTTACTCCTGCATTCATGAGGTTCACGATTTCCTCATGAGAGGGAATGTTGCCTACCAACAACAACTGAGATTTTGTCTGGACCTTTGAAATTTCTCTAATCGCTTTACAGATTTCTCTGATGTTCGGAAAGGGCTCTGTATAGGTAAAGAGAATGATATCGGGTTTGAGTTTTTTTATGGAATCCATGAAGGAATCAATAGTATTTTTTTCGATGTGGATGATCTTGACATCAGTTGCGTTATCTAAAGAATTCATGATTCCGGAGAGGATCAATTCTGAGGGACAAAAGATTAAGAGGTTGATAAACTTGGCCTTGCTGACTTGAGGCTTCTTTTTTGTCGTCATCTTCCTCTATTATTCATGATTTTTAAATATTTTTAAAGTTTTTTTTGCTTTAAAATGTGTCTTTCTCTTTTTTTTGAATGTATGTTATAAAAAGAAAATTTCATTGTCAAGTCTCAGCAAAGAAAAATTGAAAGGGGTTAGAATTTAATGGTTTTTTTAACCCGGCTATTTTTTAGCAGTAAGGGTACGGATCTTGTATTTTTTGTCTAAGCGAACCGAAATCATTTGCTTTTTCCTGAGGTTTGTCTCGCCTTTAACAAAGACCACAACACCGGTGAGCAAAAGTTTCAGTTGCCTTTCTAAGACTACAGTCTTGGGAATGTCAAGACTCAGGTTCAACCGGGAACCGATAGTGACCGCGGAATTAAGCCAGAAGGTAGCCTGTTGAGAACTGATGGAGGAGAGTTTAGATTGTTCTTGGAATTCATTTCCTCTCGCATCCATTCCTGAAATCAGGATAGGAATAGGGAGGTCAAAACTCTTCTCTCGTTTGATTCTTTTGGCAGAGCTGTAGTTCAAGGTTTTGTTGTCTAAATTCCTAGAAATCATCTAAGATAATGATTTTTGCAGAGGTTATCGAATCGGTCAATCGCCTTTTAGGATGAATTTTGGGGTGAATATTTCTTGATTTCTATCATCCAGAAAGGTGATATGAATGATTGATTGTTTGAAAACCTTACTTCTCAGCTTGGATTCTGTAGGTGCTTCCAAACCTTAGTGAGACTTTTTGGAGAGGTTTCTGTATCCTGGTGGCTTCGACAAAAACCACTTTGCCTTGAATAAAAAGCTTTAAGTTTTCTCCTAGCCTGGGTGGGAGTTCGATAATTAGTTTTAGTTTATGGCCGGGATAAACAGGAGCTTTTAACTTAAAAGAAACACCGTGTTGACTGATGTATGAAATCATGGTTGATTCAGTAAAATAACGGCCCCAGGAGTTCTTACCCTTCACCAAAGCTGAAAGAGGAAGTTTAAATCCGATTTCCTCGGTCTTCATTTTCCTGACAGATTGGACGAACGACGCACTCAACATTCTTGCATCCTAGTTATTTTTGGCTATCATGATTCAATTTAGTATCCCAGTCAATAGCCTTTAAGGATGAATTTCAGGGTGAGTTTTTCCTAAATTCGAGTCACCCTCAGGCTCTTTTTTTATGCTCGAGAAAGATTATTGGGGAGAGACCAGGTGTTCAGAATTTCAGGGCTAACTGTTTAAAAATTATACAGTTGGTGGCTGTCCTTGACAAAAAAAATGCCTGTGGATAGAATGAGCCGAGGATAAAACGAGTGGAGAGAGAGGTGAGTAAAGAAGAGAGATACGTAAAGAAACTCACATCGAAGAGCGTTGACTTTTCAAAATGGTACGTAGAGATCATTCGCAAGGCAGAGCTGGCGGATTATGCTCCGATGAAGGGGATGATGGTCATCCGTCCCTATGGGTATGCTGTATGGGAGAATATTCAGCGTCTCCTGGATGAAAGGATTAAAGCTGCTGGGCATTCCAATGCCTATTTTCCGCTGTTTATTCCAGAAAGTTTTTTACAGAAAGAGGCCGAGCATGTTGAAGGCTTTGCGCCCGAAGTGGCCTGGGTGACTCTGGGAGGGAATGAAGAGTTAGAAGAAAGATTAGCCGTTCGACCGACCTCTGAAGCCATCATCTGCAGCATGTACTCCAAGTGGATAAAATCTTGGCGAGATTTGCCTGTATTGATTAACCAGTGGGCCAACATTGTCCGCTGGGAGAAAGTCACGAGACCTTTTCTGAGAACAACAGAATTCCTATGGCAAGAAGGACACACAGCTCATGAGTCTCATGAAGAAGCCAAAAAAGAAACCTTGATGATTCTTTCTCTCTACAAAGAATTTGTTGAAAATGAGTTGGCCATCGCGGTCCTGGCGGGGAAAAAGTCAGATAGAGAGAGGTTTGCAGGAGCCTTGGAGACTTATGCTATCGAAGCTTTAATGTCCGATGGCAAAGCGCTTCAAATGGGAACATCTCATAACTTGGGTCAGCATTTTTCCAAGGTTTTTAACATCAGGTTTGAAGATAGAGAACAAAAACTCCAGTACGTCTGGCAGACTTCCTGGGGAGTATCCACCCGCCTGGTAGGGGCTTTGATCATGGCTCATGGTGATGATTCAGGCCTTAGATTTCCTCCTCGAGTTGCTCCCATTCAAGTTATTATAGTTCCTATTGCTGTGGGCAACTGGAAAGAAAGTGTCCTTCCCCAGGCTCAAGAAGCTGAGAAGAAGTTGCGCGATAAGGGAATAAGGGCTGAGTTGGACGAGAGAGCAGAATTCACTCCAGGTTGGAAATTTTCAGAATGGGAAATGAGAGGGGTTCCCTTAAGGATCGAGATCGGTCCCCGAGATATTAAGGCCAAGCAAGTGGTTCTAGTTAGAAGGGATACGGGACAGAAAGAGTCTTGTCCGGTAAACTTGCTGGACAAAAAGGTGTCAGCTGTACTTAAAGATATTCAGGACTCTATGCTGAAGGAGAACGTGAAATTTCAGCAGGGAAATACCCATGAAGCCAAGAGTTATGATGAGTTAAAGGAGGTCATAGAAAAAAATAAGGGTTTTGTGAAAACTTCGTGGTGCGGTAGGCAGGATTGCGAGGATAAGATTAAAGAAGAGACCATGGCCACTATCCGGGTTATCAGTCTGGAGAAGACAGAGAAAGGAGCTCCAGGAGAGTGTGTTTTCTGTAAGAAGAAAGCAGAGAATCTCGTTTATTTTGCCAGAGCCTATTGAGCAGAATTCTTAGTGGTAAGCCTTCAGCAGCTTAAAAAAGCACATGCAGCTTCCTGGGTAGTACTTGATAGGAAATATTGAGTTTATTCGCTCCTTAAAAAAAGAGGGGAAGGATTTTCCTTTTCGATGAAGAAGAAAATCAATTTTGCTCGTGAGCGAGAAAGGATGGTCTTCGAACAGATAGAAGCCAGAGGGGTAAAAGACAGAGCTGTTTTGAAAGCTTTGCTGAAAGTTCCTCGTCATATGTTTGTGCCTGAAGATGTGCAATCCTATGCTTATCATGATGAACCTCTTCCTATAGGAGAGGGCCAGACAATTTCGCAGCCTTACATCGTGGCCTACATGACTGAAGTTCTCCAGTTGCGGGATCAAGATAAAGTCCTTGAAGTTGGAACGGGCTCAGGATACCAAGCTGCTGTTTTGGCAGAGATCGTAAGGGAAGTTTACACTATTGAGATCATCGAGTCCCTCACTATCAAGGCCAGACTGGTGTTAGAGAAGTTAGGTTATAAAAACATTCATTTTAAAGTCAATGATGGCACTTTGGGCTGGGAAGAACATAAGCCCTACGATGCCATCATTGTCACTGCAGCCCCAGCTAGAATTCCTAAAGCTTTGCAGGAACAGCTCAAAACTACAGGAAGGATGATCATTCCGGTTGGCTCTATGTATCAGGAGTTAGTTTTGGTGACGAAAGGTGAAAAAAAGGTTAAGAAGAAAAAACTCCTTCCGGTGCGTTTTGTTCCTTTGATTACAACTCATTAGAGGGATGCCAATGTCTCAACAAAAACCATCTCTTCCCACCAGGGACAAAAAGGGCAAAGGCTTCTTTTTTCTCTTATTCTTAATACTATCGATACTCTCGGGCACTGCTGCATTTTCCAGAAAATACCTGAAGATCTTTCTTCCCGACGGATCTTCCCTTACAGCTGAGTTGGCCTTAACAGATAAAGAAAGACAGGAGGGATTGATGTTCAGGGAAAAAATAGATTGGGATCAGGGAATGCTTTTCGTCTTTAAAAGGGAAGGGATTCATTCTTTTTGGATGAAAAACATGAGATTTCCCATAGATATTCTCTGGCTGGACAGAGAAAAGCGAATTGTTCATCTTGAAATCGATGTTCCACCCTGCACAAAAGACCCCTGTCCTTCTTATTCTACCTCGAACTCGGCTCTGTTCGTCCTAGAGCTTAAAGCTGGAAGCGTGGCTAGACATCGGTTGAAACTCTATGACAAGATTGAATTTGTCCTGCCCGAGCTAAAAGATTAATGAGAGGATTTCGCCTTAGCTCTGTCTCTTTCTTTATTTGATTTCAAATTCCACCATTTTTTCTACTTTTTTACCCTTTTGTTTGTCTATCAGGATGGCTTTGAATTTATATTTATAAAGAAGTTTTTTTCAAGCCCGAATGATCGAGGGCTTGGTTTTATGTTGAGTGGATTTGTTTTTTACCAGAGACCAGGCTGGAGAAAAACTTTACGCGCGGAGCCCTAGAGATTTTTTTTGATGAGTTTATCCAACTCCTGGGCTGCATTCTGTGAGGCTTTCTTGTCGCCTAAAAGCTCTTTGATTTTTCGAAAATTGGATATCATTTCTGATCTTGACTCTTCTGAATCGAGGATTCTTTTTGCCTCTGTGCAGATATTCTCAGGAGAGAAGTTTTTCTGGATCAATTCTGGAACAATTTTTTTCCCAGCCAGGATATTCACGATACTATAATTTCTGATTCTTATAAATCGAACTCCTGCATAGTAAGTGAAAGGGGAGAGACGATAGAAAGAGATGAAAGGAGTTTCCAAAAGAGCAGATTCCAAGTTGGCTGTTCCACAGGAAGAGAGGACGAGGTCGCTGTAGGCCATCGCCTCATAGTTGTCTTCGGTCAGGACTGTTACGTGGTCAGAATCCGCCGGAACATACCTTTCGAGGCTTTGTCCAGCGAGGCCTTCGGCTAAAACCAGAATAAAATGGGCTGGGATTTCTTTTTTTATTTTTTGAATAGTCTTGGCCAGAACTGGCATATGGTATTTCAATTCGCTTTTTCTGCTTCCCGGAAGCAGGGTGATGAGTTTTTTCTGAGAGCCCAATCCATACTTCTGGAAGAAGTCTTCTTTACTGAGAGTGACTCTAACTCTTTCTAATAGGGGATGCCCGATGTAAACAGCAGGGATTCCACGAGTTTGGTATATTTCTTCTTCAAAGGGGAAAATGAGCAGCATTTTATCGACTGTGCGCTCTATGGTTTTCAGCCTTCCCTTTCGCCAGGCCCACACCGTGGGGCTTATGTAATAGAGCACCGGGATGGACAATTTTTTGATTTTTTTGGCCAGGCGCAGATTAAAATCAGGAGAATCTATGAGAATAGAAACAACAGGCCTCCGCATCGAGATTTCCTTTTTGAGTTGGTCAAATATTATTTTAAGGCGAGGAAGATGCGAAAGGATTTCAACAGCCCCGACAACAGCGAGTTTTTCCATAGGCACTATGATTTCTACTCCTTCAGCTGCCATGTATTCTCCACCGATACCGAAAAATGAGAAAGCGGGACTTATTTTCTTGAACTGACGAACAAGGCCGGCGCCGTATTTTTCTCCTGAATTTTCACCGGCTACGATAAGGATGGAGGCCATCAATCCTTTTCTCTTTTGGCATAAAAGATGATATCAGGCATTTTTCGTGGATCTTGGCCGTAGAAGAAAAGCCATTTATCGTAAGTATCTTGCTCGAAATAAATTCTGATGGATTTTTTGGTGGAGGAGCTGACGACACCGATAATCCTTGGATTGTCTATGGAAGAGAGGGCTTTTAGCGGAGCTACCAGAACTCTCTGAGGAGAACTTTGCCTTTGTTGCCGCCTTTGCCTGGCAACTCTTCCGGTAAGCAGGATAATATTCCATTCTCCGTGTTCTGTCATCGGGTCAGAGAAGAGTTTTCGGAGGCATTTTTCCTCGACCAGCTCTTCCAAAGTCCGGGGAAAACTTCCTGGATTTTTAAGCTGATAGATTCGGATGGCCTCCACGTATTGTTTGCCTCTAAAGATTAACTCTTCTTCTTTTTCACGCTGGATTTGAGTCTGCCAGACAGGGATGGCGATCAAGAGTCCGATACTCAAGATAGAGACAGCCACCATCAGGATAAGAAGGGTATAGCCTTCTTTCTTCGTCATCGGGCTCTTATGGGATAAAGAGAATGAATACACAGATTACCATGTGTTATAGGCTGTTCCATCGATGGCTATTTGATCAGAGCCAGATTGGACGTCCACAATACCAGGTTGAAAGTCAATCGTGAGTTCTTCATCGGAGGGAGTTTCCGGGATTTCTATCCAGGTGTCAGAATACCCTGTCATGGGGTCGATCGGAATAGTCCGGAAATACTCTTCATCGACCAGCGTCTGGAGAGAGAGAGGATATTTTCCCTTATCGGCATAATACTGGTTTATCAATTGCCTCATTTGGTAAAGGTTTTCTTTCAGAACAGTTTCTTTGGATTTCTTGATGGCGTGCTTGTATTGAGGAATACCCAGCCCCACGAGAATCCCGATCAGGGTAAAGACGATCAAGATTTCAATGAGAGTAAATCCTTTTGTTGTGTTTCTCATTCTCTTGCTTATGCCTTCACCAATCTCTGTATTTCGTTCCGTCCAAGCCAGTGGCTCGGCTTTTGGTATAGATGTCGTAGACATTTTCTTCTCCCCAGATATCAGAATCAGGGTCGTCTTGGTAGGATCTCAATCCCCAGTCGTAAGAGTTTGTCATGGGGTCCTTGGGAATGCGTCTTAAGAATTTTACAATCTTAGATTTTGATTTTTCTCCTGTTTCCTGAATTTCAACTCCTTTAACCAAAGTTTCTAAATCCGGAGGATAGCCTTCTGTATCTTCTTCCACCTTTATCTTTTTTTCATCAGCCAGATTTTTATAGGCATCGATGGCTTCCCGAACGAGCCTCAAGCTTCTGCGCAGCTCGATTTCCTTTTCTCTTTTAACAGCCACTTTAGCCAAAGGCATGATCGCGGCAGCCAGAACGGCCAGGATTGCCGCGGTGACCAGCATTTCGATCAGAGTAAAGCCTTTTTTCTGAGCGGAAGGTTTGAACATTTTATCTTTTTTAAAACGAGTTAAAATTTCTTTCCGTCATAGCGATGCGAATTAAGATGAGATTTTTTTCGTGGTTCCCGGCCGAATTCGTCGCTGCGATGAGAATCTTTTTCTAAGACCTTCTTGCTCAATTTGATCTTATGATCTTCACCGATATCGAGGACCTTGACTCGGACAACCTGCCCGATTCTGAGCTTATCCCTGATGTTTTTTATTCGGTAAGGAGCGACCTCGGAGATATGGAGGAGGCCGACGATATTAGGCAGAATTTCAACAAAAGCGCCATAATCTTCAAGCCTGACAATTTTTCCGGTGTAGGTTTTTCCAACCTCGGCTTCAATGGTGATCTCTCTTATCATCTCTTTGGCCTTTTCAGCGGATTCCATATCAGAGGAAGCAATGGTGATTTTTCCACTTTCTTCGATGTCTATTTTGGCGTTGGTCTGGTTTATGATTTTTTTAATGACTTTTCCTGCTGGCCCGATGACCTCGCTCACTTTTTCGGGATTTATGACTAGAGTTATGATGCGAGGGGCATGAGGAGAGAGTTCAGAGCGAGGTGAGGGAAGGGCTTCTTTCATCTTGGTCAATACCTTCAGCCGTCCTTCCTTGGCTTTTAGCAGGGCCTCTTTTAATATATCCAGCGAGATGGAGGGAATTTTTAGATCCAACTGAATGGCAGTAATGCCCTTTTCCGTTCCGGTGACCTTACAATCCATGTCTCCAAAATGATCTTCAAGTCCAGCAATGTCAGAAAGGAGGGCGTATTGACCGTTTTCTTTTACCAAGCCTATGGCAATCCCTGCAGTAATCATAGAGAGAGGGACTCCCGCATCCATAAGGGAAAGAACTCCGCCGCAGACAGTAGCCATAGAAGAAGAACCATTCGATTCCAGAATATCTGAGACTATTCGGATAGTGTAGGGAAAGCTTTCCTCATCAGGAATGGCAGGTTGGATGGCTTTTTCCGCTAAGGCGCCATGACCAATCTCACGCCTCCCTGGCGCTCTTAAAAAGGAGACTTCGCCGACGCTGAAGGGAGGGAAATTGTAATGAAGCATAAATCTCTTTTCGTCCTCTTCTCCCAGCCCATCTAGTCTTTGTACATCTTCAAAGGTACCCAAAGTCACTGTGGCCAAACACTGCGTTTCTCCTCGTGTGAAGAGCGCAGAGCCGTGAGTTCTGGGCAGTAAGCCGACTTCGATGGAGATGGGCCTTATGTCATCAAAGCTTCTGCCGTCAGCTCTCTTTCCCTTTTTCAAGATGAGGTCTCTGACCATTCTTTTCTGAATATCGGTGAAAATTTGCTTGGTTTCATTTATTTCTTCTTCGTTCTCCTCGGGGATTTTTTCGAGCAAATCATTCAGTATTTTCTTTGTCTCTTCTTCACTCGACTTCTTACTCTTGGCTTTGATAGCTTCTAAAAGGTCAGCGGAGATTTCTTTTTCGATCTTTTTCTGTTTGGTTTGATCAATGGCTTTAAGTTCAAATCCTCTTTTTTTAATTTTCAATCGAGAAAAGAGGTCTTTTTGGGCCTGGACAATTCTATTGATAGTCTCTCGAGCAGTATTCACAGCTTCTATAATCTGTTCTTCTTCAATTTCAATTCCTTCAGCTTCTATCATCACGATTCCTTCTTCAGTACCGGCGATAACCATGTTCAGGGGGCTTTTTTCCAATTCGCTAACAGTAGGGTTAATCACGAATTTGCTGTCAACCAAGCCGACTTTTACTGCGCCCAGGGGGGTAGTAAAAGAAATATCTGAAAAGTAAAGAGCGGCCGAAGCCCCTATTAGGCCCAGAGTATCTGGCTCATTCTCAAGGTCAGCCGATAGGAGGAGAGCCACTATCTGGGTGTCAAAGAAATATCCTTCAGGAAAAAGAGATCTTATAGGCCTGTCGATAAGACGGCTGAGGAGGATGACTTTATCTGATGGTTTGCCTTCTCGTTTAAAAAATCCCCCCGGGATCTTTCCAGCAGCGTAGGTGTTTTCTCGGTAATCGACGATTAAGGGAAGGAATGACCTCTCTTCTTTTGCTTCCTTCTTGGAAGTGGCGGAGACAAACATAATCGTATCTCCATAGCGAAGCAGAGCAGAACCATCGGCCTGTTTTCCGATTTTGCCTATTTCTATGGAAAGAGTCCGGTTATTGATTTTAAGACTGATTTTGTGAGACATTTTGGCTCCTGGAATCGAGAATTATTTTCTGAGCTTGAGCTTCTTGATCAGTTTTTCATACCTGGCGGGATCTTCCTTCTTAAGGTATTCGAGAAGCCTCTTTCGCTGTCCCACAAGCCTCATCAGGCCTGTCCGAGAATGAAAATCCTTCTTGTGGCTTTCAAAATGCTCGGAGAGGTAATTGATCCTGTTGGTCATGATAGCTATTTGGACTTCTGGTGAACCCGTATCCGAGGCATGGATCTTGTTATCCTTGATGATTTTTAATTTTTCTTCTTTGCTCAGCAACTGTAACTTCTCCTAAGGTTTTTGTTTTATAATACTATCAGAAATCTGAGTGAATGTAAATCTTTAAGTTCCTTTTTGGTTTGACATGAGCGGGGCAAGCATTTAACCTTGAAAGGTGAAAAAGAAGACTCATTTGTTCCTCTTGGTAGCCAACGGAATTCTGGTCATCCTCGGCTGGGTCATGGCCTTCTATGCTTATCCTCGCCTTCCTCAAGAGATGCCCCTTTGGATCAATTTTTTCAAACAGCAAGTCATTTTGACGGAGAAGTCCCCTCTATTCTTCCTGTATCCCTTGGTTCAAACACTTTTCTGTTTTGGCTTTTGGTGGCTCTCTAGAGTCAACTTCCCAGTGGATTTGCTGACCAGAAAAAAGGAAGGCCTTGTTCTTCAAAGAAAGAATCTCATCATGAGTTTAAGGAAAGAATATATTTATCTGAATTTGATTTTTTTTAATTTAATTTTTATTCATCTCCAGAGAAGCATCATCTTTTTAGCCCATGATATAGGAAAAGGAGTGAATAAGATCTATTTTATATCTGTATTCATTATTATATTGATGCTGATTCCTTGGTATCGTTTAAGAAAGAGGTTGCTGATTCATAAGTCTGGAAGGGGCAGGGTATAGGGTTCTTTCCAAGAATCTACCTGATTTAAAGATTTGGGGATTTTCAACTCCCTTTTTTCTTCTGCCCACTCAATATCTCTTTTCTGCGGAGCAAGTGCTGGGCATACTTTGAGTCTAAGCCTCCCATTTTTTCCTCAGTCTCTCTGAGTTTTTCTTCTACCTCGGCCAAAGTCATTAAGTTGATCTTTTTCTTCTTGGGCTTAGGAGGAGCTGGCGCTTCAGCTGGTTTTTCTGGCTCAGGGGGGGCTTCTTCTCTTACTTCTTCCTTTTCCTCTTTCGCTTCTTCCTCTTCTCTTGGGACTTCCTCAACGTCCTTTTTTTCTGCTTTCTCTTCCCTTTCTTTCTCTTCTTCCTCTTTTTTGACCTCTTCTTCTTTTTCTTCTTTCTTGACTTCTTTCTCTACTTTTGGTTCTTCTTTTTTCTTCTTTTCCTTGACTTTTTTCTCCTTTTTTACTTCCTCTTTTGCCTCTTCTTTAGCCTTTTCTTCCCGCTCTTCTTTCTTGGCTTGCTTTTTTTCTTTCTTGGCTTCTTCTTTTTGTTCTTCTTTTTTCTTTTTTTTCTCAGCCATTTATTATCCTTTCTGTTTCATGGAATATGAATATTCTTGTTTTTTCAAAAAGGGCCCTTTCTTCTTGAGCTAAAAAACTTGAGCTATTTTTTCCCCCCAACAGCAAGCTCGGCGATCCTAAAAGAAGGACTGTTCAAACTTCCTCTCAGCTCAAGATCGTTAGCCACCACTTCGATATTTTTCAGCATCTCAAGAGCATTTCCGCCCAGAGTCATGCCGTCCACAGGAAAGGCTGTCTTTCCATCCTTTATCCAGAATCCAGAGGAGCCACAGGAATAGTTGCCCGTCGGAATATCGGTTCCTATTCCTCTGAGGCCAGTGACATAGTATCCATTTTTTATCTCAGAAATAATCTTTTCTCTGGGCACAATACCGTTTTGGACGATAACATTTAGAAAGCCGGCCGAGGCGGGAGAGCGGTATCCATACCGGCGGGCAATGGTATTGACTTTAACTCCAGCTTTCCGAGCTGTGATAGTGTCGTAAAGGAACATCTTCAGGACTCCCTCACCAATGAGGACGTTTTTTTGGGTCAGATTTCCTTCTCCATCAAACGGAACCGAGGAATAATGGCGGGGAACAGTTGGATCATCCACTAGGGTGATTAGCTCTGAAGCCACTTGTTTATCAAGATACTCAGTCAAGAAAGTGGTTTTCTTGTATACACTGTCACCATTCATGGCAAACAAGATCCCATACCAGAAGGCAGGCGCAGCATAACGGTCTATGACAACTGGGACTTGTTGAGTTTCAACAGACTTTGCACCCAGCTTTTCAACGGCTCTTTGGCCAGCTTTTTTAGCCACAGCCTCTATAGGATCTAAGTCCTGAAAATGCCTCTTCGAGCAGCCCCATCCCCCTGACTGCATGTCATCGCCTTCCCCGGCCACGACTGAGACTCCAAAATAGACTCCTGTTCTTTTGGATGAGTAGGATATCCCTTTAGAATTAGAAATAACCGTTTCTCTTTCAGAGTCTCCAAAAGAACCTCCTCGAGATTTAGTGATTCTCTTATCATAGGCAAGGGCAATCGTTTCCGCTTCTTTAGCTATGCCTATCTTCTTCTCATTGGGAATTTCAGAGATGGAAGGATCATAGAGGTCAAGGTCTGGTAGCTTTCCCTTCTTGAAATCAGGTAGCCCGTTCCAAGGCTTTGGATCAGCAACCAGAGAAAGTTGGACTGTTTTCTTGATAAATTCTGTGATAGATTCGTCTGAAAAATCCGAAGTGTACGAAAATCCTAGTTTTTTATCTTTAAAGACCGTTAAACCCAGACCTTTTGAGGTTGCCTGCTTGATGGTTTCCACGTCTCCGTTCCTCACATCCAGCTCGAAATCTCTATCCGCCACTAGATAGACTTCTGCCTCATCGGCACCTGCCTTCAATGCCTTTTTGACAACGTTTTCAGCCAATAATCGATAATTCATTCTTGACCTCCCCTTATACCTTGGCCCCGCCGATGGTTATCTTGGAAACCTTCAGCGTTGGATTTCCGTCAGATACAGGCTTTCCTTGTCCACTCTTGCCGCAGGTTCCGCCTCCCAAAATTTCCATATCTGGTCCCACCATAACAATGTTTTTCAGCACTTCAGGTCCGCTCCCCATAAGCTGAATACCTTTAAGGGGTTTAGTGATCTGGCCGTCCTCGATGAGATAGCCTTCAGGGACGGAGAAGACAAACCTTCCGGTGACCCAGCTGACGTTTCCCCCGCCGATTCGGGCGATGTAGATACCTTTCTGGACAGATTTTAAGATATCATCAGGATCATCTTCTCCCGCCATAAGGTAAGTGTTCGTCATCCTGGGAAGAGGATAATGCTGGTAAGATTCCCTTCTTCCGTTTCCTGTTAATCGGGCCTTCATCAATTTAGCATTCAGTCTGTCATAGATAAAATTAACACACTTTCCTTTGTTGATGAGAATGGTCTTTTGGCCGGGAACTCCCTCGTCATCAACGTTGATGGTCCCCCTTGCGCCAGGCACGGTTCCATCATCCGCGAGTGAAGAAATCGGTGAAGCGATCATTTTTCCTTCTTTATCCCAGAAGCAGGAAGTCTTTTTTCTGATGCCATCACTTTCCAGGCTATGACCGATGGCTTCATGGAAGAAAGTCCCGCAATGCCCTTTGGCCATGACTATCGGATATTCTCCGGCTGGGGCATCTTCAGCTGGGAGCATAGCTAAAGCCATTCGGCCAGCATCCTTGGCTAATTCCTCGGCAACTTTCAAGTCATAATGCTCGTAGCCAAGAGTACCATCCTTGTAAGCATAGCCGCGGCTTCTTTTGTCACCCTCTATGGCATTGATGCTGACCAAAAGCCTGCTTATGGTTTGCACATCTTCAACCCAGGTTCCTTCAGAATTGGCGATGATGATCTTCTTGTTGGTATCTGAAAATCCGATGTTGACTTGATTAATCCTCTTATCATATTCACGTCCAACTGAGTTCGCTTTCCAGAGGAGCTTGGCTTTGTCCTGAGGAATGATGTTGTCAGGTGAAACTTTGACTAGGTAGTAAGAGGGAATCTGGGAAGACTTCAATCCCGTGTGTTCCTTGGCTGTCTTTTCTGAGGCAATGTGACTGGCCACTTCTGCAGTTTGTTTCAATCTTTCGAAGCTCAAGTCGTCAGAGTAAGCATAACCCGTTTTTTCGCCGTGAAGAACTCGAATTCCTACTCCCATGTCCACACCTCTTCCAGCTCCATAAATCTTGTCTTCTTCAAGATAGATCTGATTTCCGACGTTGTATTCAACATAGACTTCAGCAAACTCCCCTCCTTTTTGGAGAGCAATTTCAATGAGTTTTTCCAGTGTTTCTTTGGAAAGATTGCAGGCGGGGTTGACATAGAAATCAGAAGGGGGAGTCGAAAAAGAGAAAAGTTTCCAGACAGGATAGGTGGCGATTATAGCTCCACCAGCGATTCCTGATTTGATGAACTTTCTCCTTGTGATCGGCCTAAAATAACTTTTCATCCTCACCTCCTTGTCAAGGATACTTGCAAAAATAATACAAATATTTAAAAAAATCAACCAAGCGAAACTTGCATATTGAGAGAAAAATTAGTTAGTATAGGTAGCTATAAAATGTATTTTCTCTATTCACTCCTACTTTTTTCTGCCTTGATGTTTGCTATTCCTTTCTATTTTTTTCAAAGAAGGGTGTTAAGAGGGGAGTGGCTTTATCTTAAAAAAAGGCTGGGCTATGAACTGCCCAAGGAGAGGAGCCAGAAAGAATCCATCTGGATTCATGCTGTTTCGGTGGGAGAAGTTCTCTCTCTCCAGAGTATTATCCAGAAGCTCAAAGCCAAGTATCCTTCGATAGAGATAAGCTTCTCCTCTCTGACTAATACAGGCTTGCGGATTGCTAAGGAGAAGCTAAAGGCAGTTGACAATATCTTTTTCGTTCCCTTAGATTTTGCCTCAGTCACCAGGAAATACTTCAGCGCTTACAACCCTAAATTGTTTGTTTTGGCTGAATCAGAATTTTGGCCGAATCTCTTAAGAGCTGCGAAAGAGCATGGCTGTCCTGTTCTTCTAATTAACGGAAGAATCTCTGAGAGCTCTTTTCGGAGATACCGCTTTTTTAGATTATTGGTTAAGAACATATTAAAGAACATAGACCTCTTCCTGGTGCAAACAGAGCAGGATAGGGAAAGATTGGAAAAGATGGACCTAGATCCCCAGCGGGTTAAGGTGGCAGGAAATTTGAAAGCAGAGATTGAACTGCCTTTTCTGACTAAAGATGAAATTTCAGACCTCAAGCAGAATTTTGGTATTCAAGAAGCAAAGAAAGTGATCGTAGCGGGAAGTACCTGCAAAGGAGAAGAAGACCTGCTCTTGGAGGCCTTTTCCCAGGCCAAAAGGGCAAGGAATGACCTTCTTCTCATTCTTGCTCCTCGTCAGCCGGGGAGGTTTAGTGAAGTGAAGAAGTTGTGCGAAGATTTTCCTTTTTCGGTCCAAAGAAGGACTAGGCTTTCTTCTGAAGATGAGTGGGAAGTTCTCATCTTGGACACCATAGGAGAACTGGCTCAATTCTATGCTCTATCTGATGTTTCCTTCGTGGGGGGTAGCCTGGTTTCCTGGGGGGGACATAATCTACTCGAGCCAGCTTTCTACAAGAGACCGATTTTTTTCGGTCCCTACATGAGGAATTTTGCTTACCTGGCAGAAAAGTTTGTCCAATCAGGCGCTGCTCGGGTTGCTCATAATCCAGAAGACTTAGTGGAGATGTTTCTTATGAAAGATGAAAAATCATTGTCAGAGATGGGAGAAATGGCTAAGCAGACTTTGGATTCTCTAAAAGGAGCTACCAGCAAGACATTAGAGGCGATCGAAACCATGATGAGAAGTGGAGAATCAGGTTCATAAATGCTTCATTCTGGATTAAGAATTTTTGTCTTTCTTATCATATTCGCAATTGCCTGGGGTAGTGGGAGTGCTCAGAATTTCGGATTGAAATGGCATTTTAATTTTGCTAAAAATTCTTGGGTGAATCCGGATGAGACTTTTTCTTTCCAAGAAAACTATGCCAGTAAATACGCCATAGGTCCCTTCATTGAACTTCGCCTAATCCCTTTTTTCAGCCTTTCAGCAGAAGGTCTTCTGGCCAAAAAAGGAGGCATCATATCTCCTCCTTCAAGAAAAGGGATCGAATACAGGCTTACTTATTTATCTGTGCCCTTTCTCCTCAACGTTTTTATTATTCCCATTGGACCTTTACAAATTTTTATCTCAGGAGGTTTTGAATATTCTTACCTTCTGGAGGGAAAAACCTATGATTTCGACACCCCAGATGAATCAGAGGATGATATAAAGGATAAGCTCGCCACTTTTGACACTGCTTACCTTATTGGTGGGGGATTGCGCTTCAATTTGATTGTCACCAGCGTTATACTGGAAGGGCGTTATTCTATCGGGCAAAAAAATGTCTTTCTTCCTGAACATCTGTTAGAGGACGAATCCTTCAAGAATAGGGTGCTTTCCTTCGGGATTGGTTTTACTTTTTGAAATGCGCCTAGCAGAGAATAAGGAGCGGATATGAAGTTGCTTGGAATAAGAAAGAAAAGAACATTATCCTTTTTTCTTGCCTTGGTTTTAATCCTTTTATTTCATCAAAGCCTTCTCCTTGGAGAAAATTCCGCATCTGAACCTAAACTCGATAAAGAATTTTTTCTAAAATTCGGGAAGGATTTTAAAGAAACTCTTTTCTCCCCCAAAGATTGGAAAAAGAAAGATTTCTTGACCTTTTCGGCAGTCTTGGGCGCAGGGACTCTGATATATGTTCTTGACCAAGAGATACAGGATTGGGCTCAATCTCGGCGTACCATTGTCTCAGAGGATTTCGCTAGCATTGGCAACAATATTGGCCATGGGTTTTTCCTCACTGGGCTCATTGCAGGTTTGTATACTACTGGAGAACTGACTAAGAACTATCCTTTAAGGAAGACAGCCCTTTTGAGTCTGGAGAGCTGGTTGATCTCTGGGTTTATTGCTTACGTGTTTAAAATCGTGGCAGGAAGAGCCCGGCCATACACAGAGGCTTCTAAGAACACTTTTCATATGTTTTCTGGAAAATCGAGGTTTCATTCTTTTCCATCTGGTCACTCCTCTTCTGCCTTCGCCGTAGCCACCACGATAGCTGACCAAACAGAAGACGTATTGGTTGATTTCTTTGCCTACACCCTGGCGACATTAGTTGCTTTATCCAGGATTCATGACAATAAGCACTGGCTATCTGATGTGTTCGTCGGCTCGGCTATAGGCTATTTTGTGGCCAAGAAGATTTGTGCTTTGAACCGTAGCCCGAAGTCAACCGAGTTTCGGGTTGGATTCTCGCTAGCGGAAGGTCGACAAGCCGTTTCTTTTTCCCTCTCTTTCTGACCCGCTTTTTTGGCCGCAATTCTCATCTCCTGATCTGAGGCTTATACCCGAAAATCTGTCAAAAAGTATGTTGAGATTGAATTTCAAGGCCTGAGATTGAGTTTTATAAAAAAGGAGGCTTGATGAGTCTTTAATATCTGAGCCCTTTTGCCCCTCCTCTTTAACTCGGCCTAGGCGTCTTTAATCCTGTTACTTGTTCAATGACTTGAGTAGTGATGCGGACAGGCTCATACTGTGCGGGCTTGAAATTCTTCTTGAGATACTCGATCAATAGTTTTTTATGTTGCTCGTTGAGTAGCTCTTTTTTGTTTTCTTTTTCGAAGTAAGATTTCAAGGTTATGTTCGTAAGCTCGTAAGGGGGACATCCAAGACATCTCACTTCAACATTCTGAGATTCACTTTTGACCAGCGATTTTGCCCCTTTTCCACAGAAATAACAGTCAACATCTTTCTCTTCCATGTAGCCCTCCTTTCAGATAAATCATTGCTAGCTGACAGGTATATGATAATTCAGCTGGAATGAATTAGCAAGCTCGTAGGGTATGTCTTTTGTTTCTAAAGAGTGGGCAATATTCTTTTTTTGATCGCCATCACAGGAGAAAAATCAATTTTAAGTTGAGCCTTGAAGCAATTTTCGTTACTATTCCCCTTGGATTATTAAAAACAAGGGCAAGATTTCTTATGCAGAAGGTGAATTACACGAACGTTGATAGCTATCGGATCCGCTTTCAAGAGAAAGGAGAGGGTTTTCCACTCCTACTCATGCATGGCCTGGGAGCTTCCTTGGAGTGGTGGCAGTTCAACGTCGATTCCCTCTCTCGAAAATATCGGGTTATAGCCCTCGATTTCCTCGGGTTTGGATACTCTTCGAGGGAAATCAATGAATATTCCCTTTCTTACGCTTCAAAATTTTTGATTTCCTTCCTCGATACTCTAGAAATTGACAAGGCTTCTCTCTTAGGAAATTCCATGGGAGGACTCATCTCTCTTTCCGCTGCTCTTGAGTATTCGGAGAGGGTCGAGAAACTGGTATTAGTAGACAATGCTGGCTTCGGTCAAGAGCTTTCTTTCATCCTCCGCCTGGGCTCCCTTTTTCCCGTAGGGGAGCTAGCCTTAGCTTTAAGGAATAAATTTACGGTGAATATGCTCCTTTCCCAACTCTTCTATGATTCCCAAAAGCTCCCTCCAAATCTGGTTGACTGTGTGTTGAGGATCTTTAGCCTTCCCCGTAGCAGCCAAGCCCTTCTCCGAATACTGCGCTACGGCGTGGATGTAAAAGGTTTGAAGAGCGATGTATGGAAACCTCTCCAGGAGAAGGCAAGTTTCTTAAGCTGTCCGACTTTGATTATTTGGGGCCATCAGGACAAAATCACGCCTGTTGATCAGGCTTATAGAGGGCAGCAGTTGATCAAACAGGCAGCGCTTTACATTTTCGAGAAATGCGGCCATATGCCTCAGGTAGAATGGGCAGCGGAGTTTAATGATCTTGTTCTTGACTTTTTGGAATCTTGATGAAGAGAATATTTTTTCTTTTCTTTTCTGTCTTTTTTCTGGGTTCTTCATCTCTCTTCTCTTTCCAGAGAGAGTATCTTCGGAGCTCTTCAGGAGCGACTCTGGAATTGACTTACAGAGCTCTAGAGCCGGGTGAAGTCATTTTAGTTTCTCTGAAAGACGCTTCCTCAGCGGAAGAAGTTACTCTTTGGTTCCAAGGGAAAGATTATCCTCTGAAAAAAGACAGTGCGAATTTGGAATCATTTGCTTTCATCGGTCTTGATCTTGGTACTGAACCTGGTATGCATATGATGAAAGTCCTGGTTATGGAGGAGGAAGGAACCTGGGAGTATATCCAGAAAGAAATTCCTATCGCAGTCAAGGAATTTCCTGAGAGAACATTGTGGGTTGATGAAAGATTCGTTACACCTCCTCCCTGGGCGCGGGAAAGAATTAAGATCGAAGCTGAAATCCTGACCTACATATACGGCGTCTACACACCCCGGTGGTTAGGAGAAGGAGAATTTATCCTCCCCACTGCCGATGATGTGGCCCCCAATTTCGGAGAGAGGAGAATCTTTAATAATAATCCTCGCTCTCCTCATTCCGGAGTCGATATCTCCTCACCGTACGGAACATCTGTGAAGGCTTCTAATTCGGGGAAAGTTGTTTTAGCCAAGGAGTTATATTTTGCGGGCCAGACGGTTATTATTGATCATGGTCTTGGTCTTTTTACTCATTACTTGCATCTCTCGAGCCTAAGAGTAAAAAGGGGAGAATGGGTCAAAAAAGGTGCCGTGATCGGAGAAGTCGGGGCGACAGGGAGAGTCACTGGCCCTCATCTTCATTGGGGGATTAGGCTTTTAGGCGCTAGAGTTGATCCTTTTTCTCTCTTGAGCCTTTCCTGGGAAGAGTAACTCTAAAGTCTATTTTGCTTTCTTCAGGTATTTAGCCAGCCACTCATGAACGGTTTTCCACCACAATTCTGCGTTTTGTGGTTTTCGGACAAAGTGATCCTCATCAGGAAAATAAAGCATCATGGATGGAATTTTTTGCCGCTGGAGTGAGGTAAAGAGCTGAAATCCCTGGCTGACAGGAACTCGAAAGTCTTGCTGTCCATGGACAACTAAGCAGGGAGTTTTAAAATTTTGAACATAATAACTTGGAGACCATTTTTCGTACATTTCTTGGTTTGTCCAAGGAGTTCCTTTGAATTCCCATTCAGGGAACCAGAGCTCTTCAGTCGTACCATGCATTGACCGGAGGTCGAAGACTCCAGCGTGGGAGATCAAACAATTGAACCTATCTGTATGACCTTCGATCCAGTTAATCATGTACCCTCCGTAAGAGGCTCCAGCAGCTCCAATCTGGTTTTTCTTGATGAAACCATATTGAGAGAGGAGGTGATCAAGGCCGAGCATGATATCCTGGTAGGGCTTCCCGCCCCAATCCCCGGTTATGGAATCAGTAAATGCCTGACCGTAGCCAGTACTGCCATGGAAATTGATCATGGCCACGACATACCCAGGAGAGGCGAACATCTGAGCATTCCAGCGGTAGTGAAAATTATCCCGCCAAGCCCCCTGAGGTCCTCCATGGATGAGCATCACCAACGGATATTTTTGAGAGGCGTCAAAGAAAGGAGGTTTGACTAAGAATCCGTGGATTTTTTCTTTCTCGGCTCCTTCAAACCAAAATTCTTCGGTCGGGTTCATTTTGAAGTTCGAAAGGAGTTCTTGGTTCAAGTCTGTTAGCTGGGTGAGCCTCTTCGATTTTAAGTTTAAAGAATAAATCTCTGCTGGGGAATGTAAGGATTGCTTGAGAAAAATCATCTTTTTGCCATCAGGAGTCAGAGAAAGAGAGGAGATATAATGGTCTTCCAGAATTTTTTCAATCTCGGTCTTCTTTAACCGGATCCTGAACAGGCTTCTTCTTCCCTGTTCTTCGGCAGTGAAATATACGGACTTGCTGTCAGGAGACCAGATGATTTCATTGACCGAACGGTCCAAGTCTTTTGTCAAGTTGATGGTATTATTGAACCTGCGCTCATAAAGCATCAAATTGTATTTATCTGCTTCAAAGCCAGCTCTGGCCATAGCTCGATAGGCAATGAAAAGCCCGTTGGGTGAATAATGGGGGGAATTGTCGTTAGCCTTGTTTGTTGTCAGCTGGGTGGATTCATTTCCCTCTACAGAAGTGAGAAAGAGATCGTTGTTCGTGCCGAGAGAAATTTTCAGTTCTGAGTCTGTGTTGCGGACAAAGCAGATTTCTTTTCCGTCTGGAGAGAAGGCATAATCATGAGAGCTTCCTAGAGAAATGGGAGGTGTATCGAAATCTCCAGGAGTAACATCCACAGCTTGGCCTCCTTCTTCAGGAATAACGAAGAGGTGGTTTCGTCTCCCATCCCGCCATGAGTTCCAGTGGCGGAAGAGCAATTCGTGGAATATTTTGGCCATGACTTTGCTTTTCTTTTTTTCTTCAATTTTTTGCTCAGCGGATCCCTCATCAAAACCTGGAGAGGACACAGAAGAGATAAAGGCTAAGTGTTTTCCAGCCGGAGACCAGATCACGCCTTGGGCACCAGCAGTGTTATTTGTCAAAGGATAGGCTTCCCCGCCATCGAGGTTGATGAGCCAAATTTGAGGACTCCCGCCCCTGGTGGAGATGAAGGCAATCTTCTTTCCGTCTGTAGACCAGCGGGGCCTGAAGTCAGCCTGAGGGCTCAAGGTCAGCATTCGGATTTCTCCCCCTTTCGTCGGCACCAGCCAGATATCGCTGTTGCCGCTGTTTTGCTCTTTATCCATAACCATAACCACAAAAGCCACTAGATCACCCTTCGGTGAAACTTGGGGATCGCTGACTCTTTTTATCCGGATAAAATCGTCAAAAGTGATTGCTTTCTGCTGGACAGCAGCAAGCAGACATGAACTCAAGAATAGAAATGTCAGCATAAAGATGGAAGTTTTTCTCATTATTCCTCCTCCTATTTAGTTAGTCTAGTTAGTCTAGTTTATCTAGTTTGTTTAGTTTGTTTAGCATATCTCGTTTATCTCGTGAGTGTAATAGTAAACAGTAAACTGGAAAGAGTAAAGAGTCAAATTTGTCAAGGGGGACAGCAAGATTTCCTTTTGAAATTTTAGACATCGAGCTTTCGACCAAAGCGAATTATAGAAGTTATAAAGGCCTGGGCCCATTGACAACCCCATGAATCGCCTCTATAGTAAAGGCTTATTTGAAAGTTTCTCGAGATGAAAGAAGAACAAGTTCTCCAGGAGAGCTCACGCCTTGTTGAAGCCATAAAGAATGCCTATCGCGAGGGGCAGGAAGATGAAGCCCTAGAGCCTATCATCAAAGTGGATGCTGGAGGGAAAGCTCTGGGTAGATTCGACAGCGGAGACTATGTCATTTTTTATGATATAAGGGGGGAGAGGGAAGTTCAGCTCACTCAAGGTTTAACCGCTGAGAGGTTTAAACATTTTTTTCGAAGAGAGAACTTGAACCTCAATTTGGTCACTATGATTGATTATGATTCTCATCTTCGAGTGAAAGTAGCCTTTCCCTCGGAAAGGAAAATCAAGAATACTCTAGCTGAAGTCCTTTCCAAGGCCGGGCTACCTCTAGTTAAGATTGCGGAGTCGGAAAAGGCTATTCATATCGGTTTTTTTATGAACGGAAAAAACGATGAAACCTTTCCGAAAGAAGAGCGGATTATTGTTCCCTCCCTCCAGGATGTTTCTTCTTATGCCGCTCATCCAAGGATGAAAGCTGGAGAAGTCTGTCAGGAGATCATCTCCAAGCTCAAGGACTCCTCTTATCCAATTATTGTGGCCAACCTGGCTAATGTGGATGTTGTGGGGCACTCGGAGGACAAGGCCGCTGTTTTGGAGGCTGTGAGAGCAGTTGATCACCAGCTGGGTGAGGTCATCAAAGAGTGCAGGGCTCAGGGAGTGACTGTCCTGGTGACTTCTGACCATGGAACCGTGGAAGAATGGCTCTACCCGGATGGGACGGTGAACACTGGACACACCAAAAACCAGGTCCCCTTTATACTGGCCGATTTTTCCTCAAAGCAAAAGAAACAGGAACCATTTCTCTTAAGAGAAATCGGAGAGCTGGCTGATGTGGCCCCGACTATCTTGGAGCTCTTGGGAATCGCAAAACCTGCAGAAATGAGCGGAGCGAGTTTACTGGCGAATTATCCAGGAAGGGATAAAGAAAAGAGAAGGGTATTGCTGCTTATTCTGGATGGCTGGGGTTTCAGAGAAGAAAGGGAAGGGAACTTAATTCTTGAAGCCCACACGCCTAATTTTGATAAGCTGTGGTCGAGTTATCCCTGTTCTCTGTTAAACGCTTCAGGGGAATCGGTGGGCATGCCTTCCCATACTGTTGGTAATTCTGAAGCAGGGCACCTTCATATTGGCGCCGGGAGACGGGTGCTTCTTGATCGGGTCAAAATTGATCAGGCCATTCAGGATGGAAGTTTTTTCAAGAATGAGGCATTCCTCTGGGCAATGGAAAGCTCCCAAAAAGAAAATAAAAAACTTCATCTCTTAGGGATTGTTTCCCATTACAGCTCCCATGGTACGATCAGACATCTTTTTGCTTTGCTTCGACTGGCTCATGAATTAGGTTTGAAGGATGTTTACGTTCATTCTCTGATAGGCCGAAGGGGAGAGAAGCCGGAGAGCGGTGCTATCTATATAGAAAAAGTAGAGAAGATGTGCCAAGAACTATCTGTGGGACAAGTTGTCACCATCATGGGACGCTATTGGGCTTTAGATAGAGAAGAAAACTGGGATCGGGTGAAGAAAGCTTACCGAGCCTTGGTTTATGGCGAGGGAACAAAAGTCGAGTCCTCCAAGAATCGAAAATAAATAAAAAATGACTTAAAATATACAGAGCTATGACAGCCAACAACCGAACTACGATTGTAGCCTGAGGAAAGGCACAGGCATGTTTAAGGGAAGAACGAGAAATCAATCGATTGGAAGGGAACTTTTCCTGTAAAATCTCGTAGAGGTTAATGAGAGAAAGTATTTCGCAATGAGCATCGAGGTTAACGACCTTCATTTCAGCTACGGGAAAGTCAAGGCCCTCTCTGGCGTAGGCCTGGATTTGGAAGAACAAGCTATTGGTCTGTTAGGGCCAAACGGGGCCGGGAAAAGCACCCTCCTCCGCATTCTTCTCGGGTTTCTCTCTCCTGATGAAGGGGAAGGAAAAGTCCTTGGTTATGATATCAAAGAGCAGCAGTCTCTGATACGTCGCCATGTGGGCTACATGCCGGAAGATGATTGCTTCATTCCCGGGATGGATGCGGTTACCTTCACTTCCTATTTTGGGGAATTATCTGGGATGCCCCGCCAGGAAGCCATGAAGAGGGCTCATGAAGTGCTCTATTATGTAGGCCTGGAAGAAGGCAGATACCGTCTTCTAGAAACATATTCGGTGGGAATGAAACAGCGGCTCAAGCTTGCCCAGACCTTGGTTCATGACCCCAAGCTTCTTTTTCTGGATGAGCCCACCAGCAGCTTAGATCCCCAAGGGAGAAAGGAGATCTTGGAGCTCATAAAGGATATTTCCTCCAAAAAAGATATCCAGGTTTTGATTTCTTCTCACATCCTTCCAGATATCGAAGCTGTTTGTTCTCATGTGGTCATTCTGAATAAAGGACAGATAGCTGCTCAAGGAGAAATCAGCAAGCTTAAAGAATTGAAGTACAGGCTATACGAGATGAAAGTCAAGGGCGAGGCCCAGAGCTTTCTTGAAAAACTCAAGAAGATGGGGTGCAGGATAGAAGCAACAGAGGACATGATCCTTAAGGTGTACATGCGCCCTAATAAAAATCCTCAAGAAATTTTTAGGCTGGCTTCAGAAGAGAGAATTCAGATTAGACACTTTGTTAAAAGCCAGTCCACTCTTGAGGATTTGTTCGCCAAGGCTGTTGGAGTGGATTGATGACGATTAAAGAAAAGGGTTACAGTCACTGGGAAGGAGAATTGGCCGAGAAGAAGTTACCCTGGTGGCCCATAACTCGCTTCGGCATACGCTCAACCTTCAGGAAAAAGTTTTTCAAGTTTTTTTTCTTCGGTGCTCTTCTGCCTGCTGTAGTTTTCCTGGTAGGCATTTATATCTCTGAAAGGCTGGAAGATTTCCGCTTCATGATTCGGAATCAAACGAATTTTCTCACTGTTGATCCTGGATATTTCAAATCTTATTTTACTGGAGATTTTCTGCTGTTCATGATGGTTGCGATTCTCGTCTTTTGTGGATCCGGGCTCATTTCTGATGACTTGAAACACAACTCCCTCCAGTTGTATTTTTCCAGACCACTCAAGAAGGGTCAGTATTTTCTGGGAAAGGCCTCAGTCATCTTTTTCTTTCTGTTTTTAGTGACTTTGGTTCCCGGGCTGGTCTTTTTTATCATGAAGCTTATCTTTGCCGGGAATTTTAAATTTTTTGCTTCCTATCCCTGGCTGCCTCTTTCCATAATAGGCTATTCGGTCCTAGTGACTTTGTTTTTTGCCCTCTACACTCTCTTTCTTTCTTCCTTGAGCAAGAACAGGAGATATGTCTCTATCCTCATTTTTGCTGTCTACATTTTTTCTGATATAATTTTTGGCATCTTCTACGGGATTTTCCGGAGTCCATATTTTGCCCTCATTTCATTGAAAGTCAATTTACAGCAGATCGGAGCCTTCATTTTCAATCAAAAACTTCCTTACAGCATCCCGTGGATATATTCCTTCCTGATAATTTTCTCAATCTCTCTCTTAGCGGCGGTCTATCTAAAAAATAAAGTCAAAGAGGTTACGATAATCAAATGAACCCTGTGATTGAAGTGAAAAATCTCTCCAAGTGGTATGGAAATGTCCTCGGTTTGAATGATGTGACTTTACAGATCGAGCCTGGAATCACTGGTCTTCTCGGCCCCAACGGTGCTGGTAAATCCACTTTTTTGAAGCTAATCACCGGCCAGATAATTCCTAAAATTGGCACTGTGTCCATCAAAGGAAAAAAAGTGAGGAATAATTATCCCCTTTTCAGGGAGATCGGGTATTGCCCGGAGCAAGATTCCTTCTACGAAGAATTGACAGGCAAGGAGTTTCTCTTAAGACTCTTAAGCCTTTTTCCTTACTCTCCCCCGGAGGCAGAGGCCAAAGCTGAACAGGCTCTGGAGATCGTTGAGTTAACTAAGGAGAAAGACAGGGTCATCAAGGCCTACAGCCGTGGCATGCGCCAGAGGATAAAATTTGCTCAGGCTATCGCCCATGACCCTGAGATTCTCGTTCTCGATGAGCCGCTCAGCGGTTTGGATCCTTTGGGAAGACGGAAAATAATCCGGCTCATAAAGGAATACCAAAAAAAAGGAAAAACGATTATTGTTTCCAGCCATATTCTACCCGAGATTGAGGCGATGACCAAAACCATCATCCTGATTCATCAGGGAAAAGTCTTTGCCCAGGGAGACATTCATTATATTAGAGATTTGATAGATACCCATCCCCATATAGTTTCTGTTAAGTGTGACCAGCCCCGACTTCTGGCTGAGAAATTCATCCATGAAGACTTTGTGTTAAACGTCAAGTTCAGCCCGGCTGAGGATTCTTTGCTGGTAGAGACCGATAATCGAGATAAGTTTTTCAGTCTCCTGCCTTCGCTGTTCATCGAGAACAAGATAGAAGTTCAGGAGATCACCTCCCCGGATGATAATCTTCAAGCTGTTTTCGATTATCTAGTAGGAAAATGAAATGATTTCAATAGATAAAAAATCTGCAGCCGCTTTTCTGGATTCGATAGGAAAGTCCTTTTCCTTTTTCTTTTTCCTCGGGAAGAAGGTTAACCGGACCAAAGTGTTTATCTTGATCAGCTTTTTGCCGGTGATCATGGCTGCGATCATCAAATGTATTCAATATTTCAATAAAAACTATTGGCTGGAGGACCTATCTGTTTTTTCCAACATTATCATCTTCTTCTACCTGCAGTTTCTAATCCTTATCCTGGCCCTGTTTTTTGGATCGTCAATCAGTTCCGAGGAGATAGAGGGAAAGACACTGACTTATTTAACCACCAGACCCATTCCTAAGTCAGCCCTTATTTTGGGAAAATACTCGGCCTATGCCTTACTCATTATTTTGATGGTGAACATTGGGGTGATTCTGTCTTTCGCTGTTTTGAACATAGACCACTTGCTTGATTTTCCTCGGTATAAAATTCTCTTAAGAGATATGGGGGTGCTGACATTAGGGCTGATCTGCTACACTTCTTTTTTCGCTTTCATCGGTACTTTCTTGAAAAAGTCGATCCTCTTCGGACTCATTTTCAGCTTTGGCTGGGAAAACATCATCCAATATTTTCCGGGATCTACCCAGCGCTTCACTATCGTGCACTACCTCAAATCCCTTCTTCCCCAACCTGTAAGAGGGAGATTTTCTTTTCTCCTTTTCAGGCTGGAACCCAGCTCTACAGGTACAGCCATAATGATGCTGTTGCTCATCACAGCGGTGTTCCTTGGATTAGCGTGTTTGGTGTTTTCTCAGAAGGAATATATTCTGGAAGACTAATCAAACCTTTCGGATAATTCGTATTCCTTTTTAGGTTGAATTCCTCAATTCTTCTACGAAGAAGAAAATTGCACTCTTGAAATTCTACGAGGCTTTATCGAACCATTATCTTTTATAGAACAGACCCAGGCGGATTAAATAAGCAGAATGGCGCTGTTTTAGTCTTTAGATTTTTTGGTCTTGCTCTTGAGCTTATTAATAAGGTCTTCAGGAATGCTGGCGTAGATCTTAGCATGGTCTGGGCCTGAGGAGATTTCTAATGTATCCAGCAATTCTCCCACCTCTGGTTCTTTGGCAGCAGCCATGGCTCCCATAGCTTTAAACCCGTTTAGAGCGTCAACGATCTGCTTGTTCTTGGCTTCATCCTCACTCATCACTTTAATCTCAGCAATGATGCTTTTGTTTTTATAGTCAAAATACAGGGATGCGCCAGTGACGGCTTCGAAGGCTGAAAACATCGGGTTTTCAGAGCTTGCTTTCTGTACTGCTTCAGGCGGGATATGCATAGCTCCCCAGAAGATGGCTTCTTTATTCGTTTTTTCGATTAAAGAAACGAGTTCCTGGTTCTTGAGGACATTCTCTGCCTTTCCTTGATAGGTATCAATGGCTGCTTTCACTGAAGCTTGATTGCCGAGGATGATGTTAGAGTCATCCAAGAAAGCACCCACCCTATCCTCATCGTCTTCCCAACTGTAAAGGGTGATTCCGTTGTAGTCTTCTTCAGTAGGTTGTCCTTCTTCTTCTTTCACCTTTGACAGTAGAGCCTCTTTATCATACTTGAGGTTAAGGGCGACGACTCCTTTCTGTTCTTTTTCCTCTAAACCTTTCGTTAAACCCGCAGCCAGAAAATAGATGTCTTTTTTGGGGTCGATTCCTGTTTCTTGGATGAATTCCTGGTATTTTTCGTAAGTGTCTTCCTCTTTCAATTGGTTGTCCATGAACTCAGTCGAAGCAGCTTTATGCACATCAACAAAGAAAACACCCTGGACGTCCTTAGGAATGAGAGTAAGCATGTCATCGACTCTGGCCGTGCCGGCTTTGGGGGCAGAAGGCTGTGGCGCGCAAGAAATCAAGAAAGCTATGAAGAGGGCGAGGACTGTAAACGCTACGGATAGTTTTTTCATGCTGTTCCTCCTTTGAATCATCATTTAATCTAAAAGACTATACCAGAAAGATAACCGGCGAGCAAATATTTTTTCACATTGAATAAGAGAACTGAGCTCATCGTGAGAGACTCGCCGTGGATGATAAACGGACCTGATTTCATTAGATGTTGTAAAACAGTTTTTTCTTTTGGTATAAAGGGGGGAGATGAGACTAGGCAAAGACATGTCTTTAATTCAAAAGGAGGGAACATGTCCAAATCGAGAGAAATGATCATGCTTTTTATCTTTTTTATTTTAGTATTTTCTCCTCTTGCTTCATGGGAATCAGAGATTCCGGCTATTCTCAGCATGAAGGAGCGCGCTGCCGTGGTCGATCATTGGCTAAAAATCCGGCTCGACAGACTTCTTCCTGAGTTGATGAGAAGGGAGAACTTGGATATGTGGTTGATCATCTGTCGGGAATACAACGAGGACCCAGTCTATCTCACTTTAGTTCCTTATACTTCCCTTGCCGCCAGGCGGTTAACCATGCTCGTCTTTTTTGATAGAGGAGAAGAGGGTGTGGAGAGGCTGGCGGTCAGCCGCTATGGTATCAGAGATTTCTATCAAGGAGTTTGGGAGCCCAAAAAGATAGACCAGTGGGAGTGTCTGGCTCAGGTCATAAAGGAAAGAGCGCCCGAAAGAATCGGGATTAGCGAGTCTGACACTTTTGCTTTTGGGGACGGACTTTCAGCTTCTCTTAAGAACAAACTTATTCGAGTTTTGGATCCCGATTATTCTTCCCGCCTTGTTCCAGCAGAAGGGCTGGCCGTGGGATGGCTGGAAAGACGGATCCCAGAGGAACTCGAAGTCTATCCTCATATCGTGGCTGTCGCCCACGGAATCATTGCTGAAGCCTTTTCCCGGAAAGTTGTGACTCCTGGAGTGACAACCACTCAAGGTCTATCCTGGTGGATAAGAGAAAGAATCCGAGAGCTGCGCCTGACGACATGGTTCCAGCCTTCGATCTCCATCCAGCGCCCCAAAAAGAGCAAACACAAGGGAGATGTCATTCATAGAGGTGACCTCCTGCATTGCGATATCGGCATTACTTATCTTGGTCTTAACACAGACACCCAGGAACATGCCTATGTTCTTCGAGAGGGTGAAACAGATGCCCCCTCAGGACTGAAGGAAGCCCTAAAGCTGGGGAACCGCCTTCAAGATATCCTGATCGGGGAGTTTAAAGCTGGGAGGACAGGCAACGAAATCCTGGCTTCCTCTCTGAAGAGAGCGAAGGAGGAAGGAATAAAAGCTAGCATCTATACCCATCCTTTGGGTTTTCACGGGCATGCGGCCGGACCTACGATCGGTTTATGGGATAAACAGGATGGAGTTTCTGGCAAAGGTGATTATCCTCTCTATGATGATACCTGTCATTCCATCGAACTGAACGTCAAAGTCAGTATTCAGGAATGGGGAGGGCAGGAAGTCCGTATTGCCTTAGAACAGGATACTGCTTTTGTCAAAGAGGGAGTTTACTTTCTCGATGGACGTCAAACAGCGTTCCATCTCATTAGATAGTCTCGAGACAATCCTGACTGGATAATGAAATTATATTGTTTTTAAAAGGCTCCAGAAAGGATTGATTTCTGCTTTCGATAGAATTAAAGTTTTGGATGAATATGGAGAGAAAAGGAGAAGCATAAATGTTCCGTAAAGTTTCTGTCTTCTTGTTCATAGTCTTATTAATATCTGTTTCAATGGCCGCCGAAAAACCCCTGGCCTCAAAAAGATTGAGGCAAGCTCTGGTGGAGGAAGTCTCCGGAGAAATCGCTTTTCGATACACGAACTTGATTTCTAGCTTTGATCGCGTTCAAGCCTCAGAAGGCTGGCATGAGGCAGCCTTGATGATAAAAAAGGAGCTGGAAGAGATTGGGTATCCAGACGCACTCATCGAGGGTTGGCCTTCTAATGGCTCCCGCTACTATTATACTTACCGGACTCCGATTGGCTGGAGAGCCAAACAGGCTGAGCTGTGGCTTGTTTCTCCCCAAAAAGAAAGGCTTTGCTCCTTTGAAGAAATCCCTCTCACCTTGGTTAAGCACAGCAACTCAGCTGACAGTATCAAGGCAGAGCTGATCGATGTGGGAACAGGAGTGGGAGCCACTCCTTATCAAGGAAAAGAGGTCAAAGGAAAAATTGTCCTGGCTACTGGATACACAGGTGCAGTCATGAGAGAAGCAGTGGTGAAAAGAGGAGCTCTTGGAGTCGTTACCTGGTATTCTCCAGAAGTCAGGCCAGGATATCCCAACATGATCCGGTACACAGCCATCTGGCCCTCTTGGGAGGAAAGGGACAAAATCGGATTTGCCTTCAATGTCAGCAAACTCCAAGGGTGGAGACTGAAGAAAATGCTCGATGAAGGAAAAAAAGTTGTGCTCCAGGGCGATGTTGAGGCTGAGTATTATGATAGCCAGATTGAAGTTCTATCAGCCTCCTTTCCGGGTAGCCTTGAGCCTGAGAAAGAGGTCCTGATCATAGGTCATCTTTGCCATCCTGTTCCGAGTGCCAACGATAACGCCTCGGGAAGCGGAGGAATGCTGGAGATGGCCAGGGCTTTGAAAAGAATGGTGGACAAGGGCCTGGTTGACCCTCCTCGAAGAACTATCCGTTTTCTGTGGGTTCCTGAATTCTACGGAACAATCCCTTATATTCAAGCTCACTTGGAGCGAACTAGGAATACTCTGGCGGTCATCAACTGCGATATGATCGGAGAAGACCTCCACAAAACAGGGGGCCTCTTGAACATCATTTCAACTCCTCATTCTGTGCCCAGCTACCTCAATGATGTCGTGGTCAACTTTACTAAACTGGCAGATAAATTGAACTTGAGAAGCATGAGCGGGACCAGACATCCTTTTGCTTATAAAGTGCGGCCCTTTATGGGGGGTAGTGATCATTACATTTTCAACGACGGGAGCTTAAAAGTCCCCTCGATCATGCTCTATCATGGGGATGTGTTTCATCACACTAACCTTGATACTCCTGACAAGGTGGACCCTTCAGAGCTCCGGCGAGTGTGTTTTATCGCTCTGGGTTCATCTCATTATCTGGCTAACGCTTCGTCAAAAGAAGCCCAAGACATGGCGAGACTCATAGCCCGCAACGGGCTGTCCCGATTATCAGCTGATTATTACGATAGTCTAGAAGATATGTTTGACGGTGAGGATGCGGGTCAGCTTGATGACTCCTTCAAGCAGGTCAGGAATGTCATAAAACATGCTCAGCATCGGGAGACTCAGGTTCTCCTCTCAACTCTGTTTTTCACTGAAGGAGGCGATGTCAAAGAAGAAGTAGAGAGTTTAGTAGGGAATTTGAAAATGTTGGGAAAAGCCTTTCATAAAGAAGCAGAAAGATTATACCAGAGACTTTGTCAAAAACTTGGGACAAAGCCTCATAAATTGACTTTATCTGCAGAAGAACAAGAATTAAAAAAAATTATCCCACAAAGGGCAGAAAACTTTGTCTGTCCTCTTCAAGGGGATTACTTAGAGAAAAAACTTGGAGAAGCCGCCTTAAGGGAGATTAAACTGGGCCGTTTGGCCGCTTATGAGGCTTTGAATTTTGCAGATGGTCGAAGAAGCATCCTCGAGATCAGGAACGCTGTTTCAGCAGAATTTGGACCCGTGAGTCTTCAGCATGTTCATGATTTTTTTAAGATTCTTGAGCAAGCTGAATTGATCAGCCTGAAGAGAATTTAAAAATGAGTTTTTCAACAAAGAAATTTTCTTTCCAACAGCTCGTTCAGGGAAGGAAGAGTATCCGCCGGTTCTTGGATAAGCCTGTTGAAAAAGCAAAAATACTGGCCTGCCTAGAAGCAGCTCGGGTTGCTCCCTCAGCCAGTAATGTTCAGCCCTGGAGATTCTTAGTCATTGATGAACCCGAGCTGATAGAAAAATTCGGGAAGGAAGCCTTCTCAGGAATTTACTACCCCACCAAATTTGCCGCCAAGGCTCCGGTCATAATCGTCATCCTGGCTCGATTAGATATCATTGCCAACCGAATAGGAAAAGAGATTCAGAACATACACTACTACTACATCGACATCGGAATAGCTGGGGAGCATATCGTCCTTCAGGCTGAAGAACTCGGCCTAGGAACCTGTTGGATTGGCTGGTTCAATCCCCGCAAGACCAGAAGATTTTTCAAGATTCCCCGGAAATATAAAGTCGTTTCCTTAATGGCGGTGGGATACTATGAAAAGAAACCGTCGCGAGAGAGAAAAAGAAAGAACCTCGAAGACATTGTCTGGTTCAATAAAATGCCCTAGCTTTCTCTCTTTTTCATCTCATCCAAAGTTTCTCCGATGAGTTCCAGCGCCTCCAGCAGCTTTTTTTCCTTCTCTCCGAAGCCGATACGGAGATAATGGTCCATTTCGAAGTGATCCCCTGGAACTACCAAGACACTTTTCTCATGGATGAGTTTATTCACCAGCTCAGTAGAGTTTATCCCTAGGTTATAGCGGACAAAAGCGATGGCCCCAGCTCGAGGGGGGACGAATTCGAAAAGCCCGCTCTTTTCCTTGAGCCATGATTCCAGTTTGGGGAAGTTACTCTTCAGGATGCTTTGAGTTCGGCGCCGAATTTTTTCTCTATTTTCGGGAGTCAGGGCGATTCGAGCCAGGCGATCACTGAGAATAGAGAGAGAGATGGTCGTGTAGTCATGGTAAGACCAAGTTTTCTTAATGAAGTCTTCAGAGGCCACAATCCAGCCTGTCCTCAAGCCTGGGAGTCCGTAGGCTTTGGAGAGCCCATTGACGACGATCGCCTTCTCATACCTCCCATAAAAGCTTGGTGTTGGTTCTCCCTCGAATTCTGCGCCCTGGTAGACTTCATCGGAGAGAATCCAGGCATCGGCACCTTCCGCCAGTTCAATGATGGTCTTCATGGCCTCTTCACTCAAAACCGCTCCAGTCGGATTATTGGGGTTGGTGACCACAATCATTTTTGTTTTCTTGGTCACCAGTTGTTTTAGCTCTTCAAGGTCCGGAGCCCAGCTTAGCTCCTCCCGGAGATAATAGGGCTTGACAGCGGCACCGAATCCCCTGAGAAGTCCCCACATCTGCATGTAATTGGGAAGCATGAAGAGCACTTCATCACCCGGCTCAATATTGCTCCAGACTAGAATGAAGTTGGCTTCGGCTGAACCATTGGTAACTAGGATTTGCTCTGGATTGGAACCAGGATAAAGTCGACTGATCGTCTCTCTTATTTCTTGAGTTCCGTTGGTTTGGCAGTAGCCGAGTTCTAGACTCAATAGCTCGTTCTCTTCTTCCTGAGTGATCAACTCCTTAAGGGGAATAGGGTGAACACCGCTTTCGGAGAGGTTATAGGTCACCACAAATTCCCAGGTAGACTGCATACGCTCCATCTTGAAAGGTTCGATTTTCATGGTTGGATCCTTTTCTCGTGAGTCGTTCTATGATACCAAAAGAACCTAAAAGAAAAAAGAATCAACTTCCAGCCAAGTAGTAATTTTAAGGGACGGTTCTATTTTTTCATACAGAATCAGACTTTGTTATCTAGAGTAAGGGGACATGAACCCTCTCCATTCATAATATAGCCTGATCTCATTCCTGTGAAAAAATAGAACCGTCCCTTTCTAGGAATTAGATTTCGACTTTGAGAACTCCTTTAAGGGCAAAACCAAAGATGATGGATAAGGCGAAATAGACGATTATCCAATGGATGTGCCAGCCGAAGAGATTCATATTTTTGTTAGGATATTTGACTTCGATGGATTTAACAGGAATGTCTTTGGATATAGGAGCCTCTCCGGGATTGAACAGTTCATCAATGAAATTCCGCCTTACCCTAAGGGGTGATATTCTGGAGAGAGGCTTCTGGGCTACCGAGACTTTTTTTACAAAACTCTGTCCGTTTATCCTAAAAACGAGCGAATGGAGGCCTCCTTCCTTCGCCCGCAGCCGCCAATTAATCTCCTGTTGCTCTTCGATCCTCAGAGGAAGAGTCTCGATGGCTAGGGAGCGAGGAGGTTCGATTTTAAGTTCTAAGTCGAGGATGTTCTGCCCCTCTTGCACTTTAACTTTGAGAATTGTTATCTCTCCGGGCTGTAAAGACTGATAAGCAAACCAGAAATTGAGCTGAATCAGGATTAAAATAAGGGGAACAATCATCACCAACAGGGGCTTTCCCGAGTAACCGATATACTTTATGTTAGATCGGAATATGTTTCCCTGAGCCTTGAGAGAAAGAGCCAGGCTGTCCTTAAAAAGGCGAAGTTCCAGCAGATGAGCTTTGATTTTATTCTTAACCTTTCTGATGCCTTCCTGATTGGATGTGTAGCGAAAAATGAGCAGCATCAGGAGTCCGGTTAACAACGAGATGAGAGTCATTCCAACCCAGGGGCTGAGACTTCTGAAAGGGATGAAAATAATTTCAAAGATCTTGCCAAAGATCGAATTAAATATCCACATCAGGGAACCTCAATACATCCTTATTTGTATCGTTTATTTATTTTATTCTGATTCTTATCCTTCTCTTTTTTCCTGTAGCGCTAGTTTAGACAGGCCAGTTCGTTTGCCGAGGCTGGCTTTTATCAGGATATGTATCCCAGTCCTTTCAGCTTTTTCTTGATCTCCTCTTCAGATTCTGATTCTTCGAGTTTGGAAATCTCTTTTTCCAGACAGTGAGTGACAAACTCTTCTAGAGAAGAGTAACCAGCGAGTTCGGCGTACTTTTTAACCTTATCCATCAAATCTTTTTCTAATTTTACTTTGGCTTTACCCATTTATCTCTCCTATCTCATATACGCTAAGAAGCCAAATGCGCTAAATTCACCCATAGGGCTAATCCAGCTAGAATATGGATTTACCGATCATCTCTTCTGGCTTTTCAATATTGAACACATCCAAGATGGTGGCTGTTAAATCATACAGGGCCGGGTGTTCGACCTTGGATTTGCGGTTAACCAGGAGAATTCCTGGAATCACGTTGGGGTCCATGCAGTGGTCACCGCTCCATTTTTCCTTATTGTCTTCCACCAGGTTTTTCGGGATTCTTCCCAATGGCGTGCTCCAAGAAGCGCGGTAGCCTCGATTATAGCCCACGATTATTTCTGGTGCTTCTTCGACATAACGCCCCCGGTAAATATCCTTAGCGACAAAGGCCCTGGATACGATTCTCTCGCCTGTTTGTGGGTCTTTGACCTGTTCCAATTTTTGGGCGATTTCTCTAACCAAGGCTTCTTTTTCGGCACCAGGCCTCACAACGCCTTCACCCTCTCTTCCGGCTTGATTGATGAAGAGGCTGTTTATCCCATAAGCATAGGCCTTTGTCCTTGACCAATCGGTGTTCATGAATAGATCTTCCTCGCCTTGCTTCCATGCATTGATGAGGTTGAGGTATCCATTCTCTTTGAGCCAGCTGTTTAGATGGAAGGAGCGTCTAAAGGGAGTGAATCCATGGTCAGACATGACCATGAGGATTGTGTTCTTATCCATCTTATCCATAGTCTTGGCCAGCATTCTATCCATCTCGATGTAGATGCTCTCGATCGTCTTTCCATATATTGAAGCCAGTTTTGGATCATAGAGAGGATGCTCCTGATCGATATACCGCCAGAACATGTGCTGACGCTGGTCAGTGCTGGAAACGTAGTAAAAAAGAAGCCCGGATTCAAACCTGGACAATTCATGATCAAATATATCCATCCGTTCCTGCAGCACAAAATTGTCCTGCTCTAAGAATTCGCCGTCATCAAACACGCCATGGTCCAGAGCCTTGGTGTCAGCAGGCAAGCCCTGGGTATAGAAGCCTCCGAACTTCTTGGCTAACTCTTCTGCGTAGGCGGGAGGAGTAGAAATGGGGAGAGCAGGAGCACTGGGGTCGATGTTTATCGGAGAAATGTAGAGCTTGAATTCGGGTCTAACCTGTTTCAGGTAGAACCTGCAGATGCCCGGGACACTCTGGGTAGGGATCATGGGGAAGCGGACACTTTTCCAATCGCTCCATTCTCCTTCTTTCAAGATAAACTCCTCGTCCTGGATGACAATCTTAGCCAGCGGGTTTACAGGATCCAGATAAACCGTAAAATCTAGCCAAGATTCTGGCCTGTCTTTCTTGAAGGAGTTTCTAGGACCCGGAAGGGTAGCTTCGACTTTATTCCCGATGGCGTAGACTTCATGAATTCTTCCCCCTCCAATGTCTTCTTTCAATTCCAGGAATTCAGTCGTGTAATAATTGAAAAGCCCAGGATTTCCCAGAATATCGGTTGTTCCCATTCCAGAGAGAGTCTGCTGTTTGGTGGGTACTGGAGGGTAGTTGGATGGCATTTTGAATATAGTGGCCGGGATATCATGGTCCTCCAGGATTTGCCAGAAGGCTCTACCTTTACGGAGGTTTTTGATCTTTCCTCCTGAGAGAGGGAGGACCAAATTTCCGATCTTGATCGCACTTTTTGCTGCTTCTGAAGCGGCTGCCGAAAACAGAGGAATGTATCTTTCCGGGTCACGATGGAGGAAGTCAAAGATGCCATGCCCACCCGGATTCATACCTGTGATAAAGTTTGACCAGGCTACAGGACTCTGGGGGGGTGTGCTGGTTCGAAGAGGGCGGAAGTCTCCCAGGCTTTGCAGGCGCCTAAAATTAGGAAGTTTCCCCTGGTTCATGAGTACGTCCACCAGGTGAGGGTCCATTCCGTCAAGTCCGAGGATGATGAGCTTTTCAGGAGTCTCCTTCTTCCCAGAAGCTTTTATGATTGGGGCCGAGGATCCTCCTAAAGCCAGGAACGATCCAGCGGTCAAACTCAGCTTGATGAATTCTCTTCTGTTCAATTTATTCATTTTTCTTTCCCTTTTTGGTCTGAAAAAAGATTCTGAACGTCTATCAAGGGATGCCCGTCCATGTGTTTAGGAACTTGGATTCCAAAAAGCTCGAGCGCAGTGGGAGCGATATCCATTATAGAAGGCTTGTCAGTCTTGATCTTTTGGGTGCAGAAGAATACACCCGGCACAATACGAGGGTCGATGCAATGGTCTCCACTCCAGGCTTTGGGATTATCCACAAAAACGATGTTATTGACTTTTCCGGTTACAGAGTCCCATGAAACTCGGTAGCCATCGTTGTAGCCCACCAAGAAATCAGGACAATTTTCCTGGTATGGTCCAGGAGGGAGCTCCTCCCGGTCAAAAATATGGTTGATGGCCGTAGCCCCGTTTTCATCATCTTTAAGGCCGTTGAGTTTTGCTGCCAGCTCGGCTTTTAAAGACTTCGTCTCTTCTCCGGGCTGGACAATACCTTGGGCCTCTCTTCCTGCTTGGTTAATATAAATACCGCCCAGGCCTAAGGCATAAGCTTTGGTTTTTCCCCAGTCAACATCCTTGAACCACTCATCGCTTTCTGTTTTACCTTCTTTCAAAGAAAGATAGCCGTTCACGTACAGCCAGGAGTTTAAGTTGATCCCGCGCCGAAAAGACTTGAATCCATGGTCAGACATGACCACCAGGACGCTCTTCTTGTCCAGTTTATCCAGGATTCTCCCGACCAGTTCATCCATTTCTTGGTAGAGTTCTTCGATAACCTTGGAGCTCATGCTGGCTTGAGGGCTTTTCAAGGCTGGATGCTTTTCATCTAAATACCGCCAGAACATATGCTGAATGCTGTCTGTAGTCTCAAAAACACAGGTCACCACTCCTTTTTTAGTTTTCTCCAGAGCATTGAAGAACATATTTTCCCATTCCTGGTGATTGGCATAGGTGAATTCTAGGAAGGCTTTTTCGCTGAGGATCTCTTCGTTCAGGGCCCAGGTGTCGTTTGCTTCTCCCAACGTGATGAAGCTCCCCAGGAGTTTTCCCAAATAAACGGAGTAAATGAAGGGATGAGAAATTGGAAGGGCCGGTTTCTCCGGGTCGATGTTCAATGGAGAGAGGTACATTTCAAAGTGAGGGGAAATTTGAGATACATAGAATTTGCAGATAGCCTTTATTTTCATTCCCAGGCCCGGACGAAAAGTCAGCCTTATCCAGTCGGAAAACGTATTTTTCTTCATGCTGAAATTTTGGTTGGATACCTCGAGGCAAACTTCTTCCTTTTCTTTATCGAGAGTTATAGTGAGCGGTAGACGAAGCTCCTCTTCCTTTTTCAAGAGAGAGTTCTCGGGACCCGAGATGTAGGTTTCAATCTTGTTTTCCGCAATGGTTACGGGTATGGTGATTCCTTCTTCCCGTTTTTTTACGTTTTCTTCATCAGATGTGTAAAAGGTGAAGGTTCCTTGGCTTCCTTTTAAGTCAGGAGCACACATACCGGAGAGGAGATGCCCGGAGAATTTTTCCGGTGGAAAGGTGATAGGGACTCTTAAGATGGTGCTGAAAATGCCTTTATCTCCCAAGATTTTCCAGAAGGGAAGGCTCTTGCGCAGTCCTCTGATTTCTGGTTTGGAGAGCGGAATGTTGTATTTACCGAGAGAAAGAATCCTTTTGGGCTTGCCGATTCGAGCCGAGGACAGATCGGGTAGATAATTGTTGGGGTCTCGGCTTAAGAAATCGAATATGTTGTGCTTTGAAGGATGAGTCCCAGTCATGAAAGAAGACCAGGCAACAGGAGAAATGGCAGGAGTCGTTGTCTGAAGATGTTTATAGGTTCCATCTTTTTTTAACTCGGAAAAATGGGGGAGTTTCCCGGCTGACATGAATTTCTCGACCAGGATTGGCTCTAAACCATCCAACCCGACGATGACCAGTTTGTTGATTTTGCTTTTCTGGTAAGCTCTCTGGCCTCTTATCAACCGGAAGAGAAAACGAAAAGGCCAGGAGAGAAAGGAAAAAATAGCCAAGAGAAAAGTAAGAAAAAGAACCAGGAAAGAGGAGAGAAAGGCAAACCCGGCCCCAGGCCCTATGTAAGCCTGGAGGGGGAGGGCAAGACAAAAGAAGAAGAACACAAGGCTGAGTTGTTTTTGTTTTTTCAGCAGAGTCTTACCCATCTCTTATCCTTCAAAGCAATTCAGGATTATTTCGGCCAGGTCCGAGATCATCAGGTCGGTCCCGCATTCTCGATTAGCCCAAAAAAAAGCATCATCCCAAGTGTGCATGCCCTGGAGGTCTGTTTTGCCGAAAACATTTTTTTTCTTGATTGAACCTTTCATGTCGAATCCATATTCAGAGAGAACGATCAAATCCGGGCCTGCAGCCAGGTAAGGGCCTGAGTATATCTCTTCCGTATCGAAAATTTCTCTTACGATTTTTCTTCCTCCATATTCCAGGTCGGCCAGTTTACTCTTGATCTTCTCTTTCAGAGATTTTTTATCAGCCGGGTCCACGCTGCCTTTGGGAAACTTATCTTTCAGGTTAAGATAAATTCGATTCGGGTCTAAGGCAAAAGCCTGAGCTGATTCAGAAATTTCAGTCAGGTTTTCTGGGGAGGAATTCTCAAACTCCAGGTATCCGTTGTCCCTCAGCCAGGTGTTCAGGTAGACTTCCTGTTCAACCTTGGTGAAGCCGTGGTCTGAAAGCAGATAGAGTCTGTCGTCGTCGGCTAATTTTCGGAAGGAATTAACGATCTTATTTATGACCTGGTCAATTTGCGTGTAATAGTCCAGGAATTTCTGGTGATAGGGGTGGTTTTCGTCCTCATAAGCTGTCCATAAGAAATGTTGCAACCTGTCGGTTCCGGTGATGATGAATTCGAAATAGTCCCAATCCTCTCGCCAAAAATAATTCCAAGCTTTTTGACGTCCTTCCAGGGTCTTATCCAGTTCCTCCCAAAGAAGCTCATGATTTTCTCTAGATTTGAGAGTGTCTATATCTATCAGATAGCCCATTTGCTCAAGGGGAGTTTTGAAAGTATGGGGGTAAACGGCCTTGGCCAATTCAATGGCCACAAAGCCTGAGATCAGGATCCCGTTTATCTTCCTGGCGGGGTAGGTGGAGGGTTGATTGATGATAATGCATTTTTTTTTCTTTTCCCCGAGTTGATCCCAAAAAGTCTCTTGTTTTAAATCTAGGAAGTTGGGAAAACGAAGCTCGTAGCTATTCGGCTTGAGGTCGGTGAAACCGAATATGCCGTGAGCAGCAGGATTGGCACCAGTCATGAAATTTGTCCAGCTCACTGATGAAATCTCAGGAAGGCTTGCTTTCAACTGGTGCAGATGGCCTGATTCGATGAGTCTCCCCATGGCAGGCATTATTCCCTTTCGGGAGAGTTCAAGAAGCAGAGAATAGGGCACACCATCCAAGCCAACAACACAGACTCGATTTTTCTTTTTTTTCTTAAAGATGCCCATGAGAAAGACTATTATAACAGTAAGGTTTTTATTGTCAATTTGGTTGAAAAAACAATCTGTATGTTCTGGGAATTCTTGTCATTGACATCAAATTTTCCCTGTGCTACTCATTTACAGGAATCATAAACAAGCTGGTAGAATAGATGCCCATGTTATCCGCCATGGATAGGTCAGCTATTGCTCTCCTGGGTAAAATGGCGAGTTCCTGATGCTTGATGTTCTCCCTTATATCATCTATTTTTTGGGTCCTTTTCTACTCGCTTTTTTCCTGGGAAAGAAAATTCTCAAGGCTCAATATAGAGCTTTTGCTGTAGGTTTGCTAACGTTTTTTGTAGCCTGGATTTTCATCATGGTTATTTCCCAGCTTCCCGCGGCTGGGAGTGAATCATTCCAAGAAGACACCATATTGTATGCCTTGATTATCTCAGCCTCTGCCGGACTTTTTGAAGAATCAGGCCGTTATTTTAGCTTTCGAATCTTTAAGAGTTTACGAGAAAGAAGGGATTTGAATACAGGAATCATGTATGCCGTCGGACACAGTGGAATGGAATCGATTATTGTGGGGGGCAACTTATTACTAACCACTGCCGTAGTCAAGTATGCCCCGGAAGTGTTATCCCCAAAGCTATTGGAAGAGAGTAAGGAAGTCTTAGAAATTGGATTTCACCAGGGATTGTATAATTCATTAGAGAGGCTCTTAGTCGGACTGCTGATCCATAGCTGTTTCACTCTCCTGGTGCTGCTCAGCCTCATGAAATCTAAAAAGAAATACTTATGGTTCGCCATGCTCTGGCATTTTGGGCATGATATGGTTGGTTTTAGCCTTCATCGAATATCCGAACATTGGATCGTAGGAAAGCTTTGGATAATATTCGTTGTGGTTGTGTATTCCTGGATTCTGGTTAGGCTTTCGCGGCAGGTTGTTCGGGAGACGACTTTATAAACAAGATCGGATTCAATCCAGTATAATCCTGGCATCTACTATAGTGCATCCCTTTCCTTTTTCATGAACGATAAGCGGGTTGATATCCAGCTCTTTTATAAGTTCAAAGTCTGAAACAAGCTGGCTCAGCCTTTTCAAGCTCTCCTCGATAGCAGGGATGTCATAAACTGGCCCTCCCCTGAAACCATCCAGTATTTTGTGGGTCTTTGTCCTTTTGATCATCATTGAAGCCGTAAGCTCGCGGATAGGAGCCAGCCGGAAAGCCACATCTTCCAAAGCTTCAACATATATGCCACCCAGACCGAACATCAGGATCGGGCCAAACTGGGGATCCCTGTTCATTCCTAGAATGACCTCTTTTCCCGCACGAGCCATGGTTTCTACTAAAATGCCAGTTATTCGAGCCTTTGGTTCTCTAGCTCGAACATTTCGCAGGATTTCGCGGTAGGCCTGCCGTACTTCGCTTTGATTCTTGAGGTTGAGCTTGACTCCCCCGTAGTCAAATTTATGAAGAATATCAGGAGATACAATCTTCATGGCCACTGGAAATCCGAGTCTGGAAGCTTTTTCCATAGCTCCTTTTTCGTCCTTGGCCAATATGGATTTGATCACCGGAAATTTATAGGCCTCCAGTACTTGATAAGCCTCTTGTTCCGAGAGAAAATGGCGGCCTTGTTTCTGAACAGATTCAATGATTTTCTTGGCCTTTATCTTGTTGACCTTGAATTTCCTGATCCCGGTTTGGGGACGGTTAAGCCACCAGGTGTAATTGGTCATTTCTGAGAGAACTCTGGCCGCTGACTCAGGGAATCTGTAAGACGGGATTCCGTTTTCTTCTAGGATTTCGATACCCTTCGAGACATCATAGACTCCCAGAAAACAGGCCAAGACAGGTTTCTTATGGGCATTGGCGGTATTGACGATGGAAGTGGCGATTTTCTCTACATCGGTGAAAGCAGTCGGAGTGAGGATCACTATAGAGGAATGAACCTTCTTATCTTTCAGAACGTGTTTAAGAGAGACTTCATAGCGATCATGGTGAGCATCCCCGATCAAATCCACCGGATTATTAAAACTTGCCGTCGGAGGAAGGGCTTTCTTTAAGGCCTGGACAGTATTGGAACTGAGAGAGGTCACGTTCAACCCATAGTGAATACAGGAGTCAGTGGCCAATATTCCCGGGCCCCCAGAATTGGTGACGATTGCAACATTTCTACCAGCGGGGAGGGGTTGGCTAGAGAAAGCCCTCACATAATCGAAGAGTTCTTCCAGGGTTTCTACTCTGAGCACTCCGCACTGTTCGAAGACGGCGTCATAAACCTTGTCCGAGCCAGCCAGGGAGCCAGTGTGGGAAGAAGCTGCTCTGGCACCCAAGACAGTGCTCCCTGCTTTGAGAGCAATGATAGGTTTGGGATTCGAGGCATCGCTGGTGATTTCGCGAGCAATCCTCATGAATTCTCTTCCGTTGACCAAGTCTTCGAGATACATCAATATCACATCCGTCTTATGATCCTCTTTCAGATAGAGCAAAAGATCATTCTCGTTTATGTCGGCCTTGTTTCCCATGCTGATAAACTTGGCAAATCCGACGTTGGCCTCCTTTGCATATTCAAGAACAGCCACGCAGAGAGCTCCACTCTGTGAGACAAAAGATATATTTCCTTGTTTCGGAAACTGCATGCCAAAAGTAGCATTCAAGCAGGATTTAGGGTCGGTGTTGATGATGCCCAAACAATTCGGCCCTAGGAGAGAAATATTATAGTTTTCGATAATTTTTTCTATTTCTTGCTCTAGTTCAATTCCAGCTCCCCCTATTTCTTTGAATCCCGCGGAAATGATTATGGCGCCTTTGACTCCCTTCTGGCCGCATTCATCCAGGACTGAAGGAACATAACGGCTGGGCACAATGATAATAGCTAAATCGACGACATCAGGAATTTCCGTCACTGTAGGGTAGCTCTTGATTCCCAAAATTCCTTTGGCCTTTGGGTTGACTGGATAAACAATCCCCTGAATTCGGTTGCCGATGATATTGGCCAAAAGGGATTGGCCGACGCTTCCCGGCTCTCTTGAGGCCCCTATGACAGCTATGGATCTTGGGTAAAAAATAAAGTTTAATTTATTCATGTTTTTTTATCCTCTAATGGTCTCACGATTGGCTGGCTTATGAAATCTCCCTTTGCTAAATTCCTTATAAGCTATTCTCTTTAGTCATTTCTATTTTTCTTCTGGGGGATTCTGGGTTTTCAGGAGCTGTTCGAGAAATGCTTCCTCAGTTGTGGCTCCCTCTATGAATATCGTTTCGTTGATGACGGTTTTCGGAACACCGAACACGTTGTATTTTTGAGCCAGATGGGGAAATTCTGTGGATTCAACCATTTCAGACTTGATGAAAGGAGATTCGAGAGCACATTGATGCCCTAGTCTCACAGCCATAGGGCAGTAAGGACAGGTCGGGGTGACAAAGACCTGGATATGAATATCTTTATCAACTCCTTTAAGAGCATCTTTTGTTTTCTGGCTCAAGCCGGTTTTTCCCTTAGAGACATCGACCACGGTTTCGATAAGGCTTCCGTATTCGTATCCGGAAGGGATGCCGAAGAATCTTATTCCATAGTCTTTTTCGTTGAGGATGATCGTGGCCGGGATTTTATCGATGCCGTACTCTGCTGCTTTTTCCTTGTCTCCCTCAAAGTCATAGATATTGAGTTTTATTTTATCTGAAAGGGCGCTGACTTCCTCCAAGAGCTGTCTTGTTTCTTTACAGTAGAGACACTCTTGTCCCTTGAGATGTTCAGGAACAACGAGACGACTCGGCTCTTGAGTAAAGAAGATGAGCGTGACCGGATTCTCAAGCTCTTCGCTGAATTTTTTCTTAGTGGCTTCAACGACCTCTTTATTTAGAATTTCCATGTGTTTACTCCTTTGTATAGCTGTTGATTCATTTTAAATTCACTCCTCCAAAAAATCAATGTCATTTGGGGTCAGGTCTTGACTTTCAAGGTTTTGCTGTTTAGATCCTATATTTTCTTGGAAATGTTCAAAGTCAAGACCTGACCCCTTTCTTTTCACAATAAAGTTTGAGACCGATGAAGAGTTCTCCCTAGGGAAATAGGGCTGATTTCGGCTCTGAAATAAGTTATAATTCTGCGGTTCTATGGAAATGAAAAAACCTATCCTGACGGGTATTCTTCTTCTCTATCTTTTTCTCCCTGGAGTGCTGACTGGCTCAGGTTCAGATGATTTTCGGCTCTCCAAAGCCAAAGCCGAGGCAGAGGTTGAGCTGGGGCTCGACTCCTCTGAGAGGAGGTTCTACAGGCCCAATCTTCAGTTTAGTTTTCCTCTGAAATCAGGTCTGATTTTTGTGAAGATGATGTATGACCAGAGAATAAGCAGCCGTCTTCAAGGGGAAGTCGATTTTTGGCTCAAGATGGGATTGAGGAGGGCTTTTGTTGAGAATTTATTTCTCGAGGCGAGCCTTAATCATATGTGTCGTCATATATCCTCGGAAGATTATTCAAAGATTCTCGATTTGAACGAGCTCATCGGAGAGGTATGGCTTTCTCATAATAATTACAGATTGGGATTGGGATTGGGAACTTACCTTGGAGGGAGCGCTTCTTACAAGGGCTTGGTGTTGTTGAATTTTGAGTTTCCAAAAATTCTCAACTCGGAGTTCTCTCTAGTTGGTGAGGTTAAACTCTTGGATTTTGAGGAGATCTTACATGAGATCGAGCTGTTTGCTGGTTTGAGCGAGGGTGTAGATTTATTCATCAGGAATGCGAGGCATTATGAATACAAGAATACAACCTACCTAGGAATTCGGCTCAAGTCGGACGGGAAAGCTGAAAGCCTGGTTGAACATTTGAGATTTCGGTGGGGCTACTATCCTTTCGATGATGTCTATAAAGCCTTCGCTTCGAAAGAGATTAAGCTTGAATTCTTCAAGACTTCTCGCCGCAGAGTGCTTTTTTCTTTTCGAGGGATAATTCCTATTCTGGAGAGCAAAGGATTATTCACAGGCCAGTTTAGGCCTGAAAGACTGCGATATCCATTATCGATGGAATACGAAAAGAAAGCTGGGGATGAACTGTTTGTGTTTGGGTATTGGAGATATGAAATCCTTATGCCTATCGATGTGGCTGAAGAATTCAGTTCGAACCTGGGAGTAGGGGTGGGGATGAGGAATCTGCCAAATTTCTACAGGCTTTCTAGAAACCTAAGGGTCGAGTTCTTCGCTGGTTATAATTTCGGGCATAAATACGATCTGGGAGGAGCAGCAGGGATTAATACCTTAAAAAAAGGTTTTAATATTGGGGCTGAGTTCCATTTTAGAGTAAACCCCGATCAGTTGAAGATAGCTATTGACCTCTTCTGCGAGATGGGCAGAGCAGTAAAGATTCGTCCTTTTATGAGATGGGAGAGTAGGTCTTATTCTGATCATGAAGATTCGTCTGACGATAGAATTCTCTTTGGAATTCAATTCATCAGTTGGTTTTAAAAGAAATAAAAAAATTGTAGACATTTCTATTTTTTCTCAAGAGTCAACCAAGGGACGTGAGGAAACTGCGAAAAAAAGAACCGTCCCTGTTTGTATTTGCTTGTTACTGAAATAAGGGTATGCTATATTTTCTATTTAAATCTATAAATTCTAAAAGACAAGGAGGTAAAATGAAATCAAAAGTTATCCTGGGTGTCTTTTTGATTCTTATATTCTTTACCGGTGTTTTGTATGCACCTCAAGAAACCCGTCTGCTTCGTTTCCCCACCATCCATAAAGACCAGATCGTGTTCACCTATGCGGGAGACCTTTATATTGTTTCCTCGTCGGGAGGAGTCGCCCGCAAGCTCACCAGCCATGAAGGCTTTGAACAGTTTGCTCGCTTTTCTCCCGATGGCCGCCAGATTGCCTTTACAGGAGAATACGACGGGAACAGGGAAGTCTATCTGATACCCCGGGAGGGAGGAATACCCAAACGACTGACCTACACCGCCTCTCTCGGCCGTGATGACGTGACTGACCGAATGGGTCCCAACAATATTGTCATGGGGTGGCGGCATGACAACCAACACATAGTTTTTCGCTCCCGAAGGTGGGAATGGAACAGCTTTAACGGGCAACTGTATTTGGCTTCTGTCGATGGTGGAATTCCGCAGCAGCTGCCATTGCCTCGAGGAGGATTCTGTTCTTTTTCCCCAGATGATAAGAAATTAGCCTACAATCGGATATTCCGGGAATTCCGGACCTGGAAGCGCTATCGAGGGGGAATGGCTGATGATGTCTGGATTTATGACTTTGAGACAAAGAAACTGGAGAACGCGACCAATAATCCTGCTCAAGATATTATCCCGATGTGGCATGGAAACAAGGTCTATTTTCTCTCTGACCGTGATGAGAATAAAAGAATGAATCTTTTTGTCTATGACACTGCAACCAAGGAAACGAAAAAGCTGACTGCTTTTGAAGATTTTGACATTAAATTTCCCTCTCTTGGTCCTGAAGCCATTGTCTTTGAAAACGGAGGTGAACTCTATCGGTTTGACCTGACTCAGGAGAAGGCCGCCAAGATTCCGGTCGTCATCGCCGATGATATGATTTCTGCCCGGGACCAAATCGTTAACGTCAGCGAAAAAGTCACCAACTATGAAATTTCTCCGGATGGCAAGCGGGCCTTATTTGGAGCTCGAGGAGAAATATTCACCTTGCCTGTTAAACATGGAAATACCCGCAACCTGACCAACACTTCTGGCATCCATGAAAGGAATTCCAAGTGGTCGCCCGACGGAAAATGGATCGCTTATATATCTGATGCCAGCGGAACAGATGAAATTTATATCAGGCCCCAAGATGGTTCAGATAAGGCTGAGCAAATCACCAAGAATGGTGATACCTACAAGTATCAGATCTACTGGTCGCCAGACAGCAAAAAGCTCCTCTGGGGTGATAAAAAGCTGCGTCTCAATTATGTGGACATCGAGACCAAAGAAATCGTAGAAGTCATCAAAGCCACGGCCTGGGAGATACGTGATTATTGCTGGTCCCCAGATAGTCAATGGATAGCCTACTCGAAGTTTGAGGCAGAAAGCATGATAAAAGTTTATCTCTACTCTCTATCAACAAAAAAGAACCATGAAATCACGGAGGGTTGGTATTCCTCGTATGGCCCTTGCTTCAGCTCGGATGGCAAGTACTTGTTTTTGGTGTCAGATAGGGATTTTAATCCTATATACAGCCGGACCGAATGGAACCATGCTTATCGGGCTATGGCCAGAGTTTACCTTGTAACTCTTTCTGCAGAAGTCAAGTCTCCTTTTGAACCCAAAAGCGATGAGGTGGAACCGAAGAAAGAGAGCGATGAAGTAAGCGAAAAGGCCGGAGAAGAGAAGAAAAAAGCTGAGGAAAAAAAGGAAAAACAAAAGAAGGAAGTAAAAGTGGAAGTGGACCTCCAGGGGCTGAAGGACCGCATCATCGGATTTCCTGTAGAAGTGGCCTATTACGGGAATATCACTTCAGTCGAAGACAAGGTTTATTATATGAAGCGAGAAGAAGGAGAAAGAAAATTATTTTTGAAGATGTATGACCTCAAGGAACTAAAAGAAACAGACCTTGGCCAGATTGATGGGTATGAAATTTCTTCTGACATGAAGAAAATGCTGGTCTCCAAAGATAAATCCTTTGCCATAATCGACCTTCCCAAGGCTCAAATCAAGATAAAAGATAAGCTCGATCTATCAAACATGGAGATGAGGCTTGAGCGGAGGAAAGAGTGGAACCAGATCTTCAACGAGTGCTGGCGTCAGATGAAGGATTTCTTCTACGATCCCAACATGCACGGGATTGATTGGGAAGCCACTCGGAAGCGTTATGAGCCTTTGGCCAAAGCCGCGAACCACAGGGCCGATCTAACCTATGTGATCGGAGAAATGATCGGAGAGTTGAATGTCGGTCATACCTATGTCGGCGGAGGTGATTTTCCCAAGGTTAAGAAGGTAAAGGTTGGTCTCCTGGGTGCTCGATTCGAGAAAGATCCAGAGACAGGGTATTACAGAATCGCTAAGATTCTGAAGGGAGAGAATTGGGATAAATCCTTGCGCTCACCCCTCACTGAGGTTGGAGTGAATGTCGAAGAGGGCAATTATCTGATAGCTATTGACGGAAAGCCGACCAACGATATGACAGACATGTACGAAGCTCTTCTGAATGCTGTCGGAAAGCAGGTAACTCTAAAAGTCAACACCAAGCCCCAGGAAAAGGGGAGTCGTGAAGTCGTGGTTCGACCAATCGAGGACGAGCTTCCCCTTTATTATTACAATATGGTCCAGACCAATATCGAAAAAGTCACCAAAGCCACGGATGGCAAAGTCGGTTATATCCATATCCCGGATATGGGGCGGCCTGGTCTGAATGAATTCGTGAAACATTTTTACCCTCAACTCCGTAAGAAGGCCCTCATCATCGATGTGCGCAGCAATGGGGGAGGAAGTGTTTCTCCGATGATCATTGAACGTTTGAGGCGAGAAATCGCCATGGTGGGTGTGGCCAGGAATACCATTCCCTCCCCGGACCCTGACGCGGCCTTTTTGGGTCCGCTGGTCTGTTTGATGGATGAATTTTCTGCCTCTGATGGGGACATTTTTCCCTATCGGTTCAAGAAGCACAAACTCGGCAAAACAATCGGCAAGCGAAGCTGGGGCGGTGTGGTTGGGATTCGAGGCTCACTGCCTCTCCTTGACGGAGGCTACCTGTATAAACCAGAATTTGCCACTTATGGTGCCGAAGGGCAAGGATGGATCATCGAAGGGTATGGTGTGGACCCGGATATTTATGTGGATAATGACCCGGCCAAGGAGTACGTAGGCATCGATGAGCAGCTCAACAAAGCCATAGAAGTCATCTTGGAAGAACTAAAAACAAAAGAGAAGAAGTTGCCTCCAGTCCCGCCCTATCCTAAGAAAGACAAGTAGGAGAATTATCCGAGAAGAAGTATAGAATAAAATAATAGGCAGCCACCCTAGGGGTTTAAGAGAGTGAGCTCCTCAGAAAAGGCAAAGATCAGCTGCCTGAATTGCGGAGCCACAAACAATTATCCTTTAGTATCAAAAGGAAAAAAAGTCGTCTGCGGGCGTTGTCGAAGCCCTTTGCCCATACCCGGTGAAGTTCTCGGACTTTCTCCAGACCAAGTAGCAGGCCTCATCCAGAATTCCAGCCTTCCGCTTCTTTTCGATTTTTATTCTCCTACCTGTCCTCCCTGTCATATGATGCATCCTGTCGTAGAAGGACTTGCCAGAAGAAGAGCTGGGGAGATCATGGTTATCAGGTTAAATGTGGATGAGTCTCCTGAATTTGCTGCTCATTTCGGGATACAAGGTGTCCCCACCTTCATTGTCTTTTTTAAGGGCTATGAAAGAGGTCGGTCGAGTGGTGCCATGTCGGAAACAGATTTTTCTTTGTGGGTGGCTAGTAAAATCTGACCTGAATTCAATTTGACACTTTTCACCTGAATTGTTATTCTTTTCCCACGCGCTAAGCCATGGGAAAATTGAGGGAAGGAAACGTCTTATATATAATTCTAAAAATATTATTTTGAGAGGGAGAAATGGCTAATAAATTGTCTCACGAGGAATTTATCAAACAAGCCATCGTGAAATTGAGAACGGGTAATTTCAAAGGAATTCATTCGGTTTACAGCGGATTCAACGAAGCTTTCAAGAAGTATTTTGATAGAGAGGATCCTGTAAAAGTTACCAATAAACTGGCTAAAGAGGGTAAGCTCGTAATTAGGCCTACCAAAGGCGGGGTTGTGCTTTATCTTCCAGAGGAAGCTCCCCAGATGGTTAGAGCCGACCATGCTCTCAAAAAAATGGGCTTATTATAAGACTTTTTTTTCATCCCTTATCAATACAGAGTTCAAATTTAACATCTTATAACTCTTAAAGAGGCGGGCATCATGGAATTTGAGGCAGATGTGCAGGATATCATAACCCGGGCGGACAGTGTTAAAAGTTTCAGGTTTCAAAAGCCCGCTTCTTTTACCCATAAGCCAGGACAATTCATGTACATCAAGATCAAGAGCGAAACCAAGGAGCTGATGAAACATTTCACGATTTCCAGCAGTCCCTCAGAAGATCATTTGGAATTCACCAAGAGGCTGACTGGAAGTGATTTCTCGAATGCTCTGGATGCATTAAAAATCGGGGATAAGGTTGGAATAAACGGTCCTTTTGGTTTTTTCACTTTTGAAGGCGAATTCGAAAAGATCGGGATACTTACAGGCGGAATCGGAATTACTCCTTTTCGGAGTATGATTAGGTACTGTACAGACAAACAAATAGCTACCAATATTATACTCCTCTATGGAAACCACTGCGAGAAGGACATTGTTTTTGCCGAAGAGTTGGAAGAGATCCAAGGGCAAAACAAGAATTTCAAGGCAGTTTTCACCCTCTCTGAGCCTGACGAAGGTTGGGCGGGAAGGAGAGGAAGAATAAATCTTGATATGGCTAGGACAGAGGTGCCTGATTTTAAAGAAAGGATTTTCTACATCGCTGGTCCTCCGCCTTTGGTTGAAGCCATGAATAATTTGCTCCAGGAACTCAACCTCACTCCAGACAAGATAAAAAAAGAAGATTTTCCAGGCTATGAGAACTTGAAAATCTATTCCCATTAAATCGCGATCTTTTTTATTTCTTCTCTGCAATTTCTGTGACCTCAATCCAAGTAACTCTATAACAGGTTATTCCTTCGACTCTAGCCGGTTAGAAGACCTAAAGAGGAATGAGCTTACCGAGGAGAGATTGCTAAGACGAGGGAGAGTAAGAAAACTCTTGATATTTAGAAATTTAGGACTAAAGAGCTTAGGAGATATTGGTCAGTGCTTTTGAATCCAGGCACAGGATAGTGGCTGTATTTCAGCTGATGGCTGATTTTTAAGGCGATATACCTACTGATGCTGACCGATAAAGAAGCAAGAGAAAATAAACGATAATCTTTTGTATTTTCGAGATTGAAGAAAAATATATCCTGATAAGTTAATTCTGAATTAGACGAAATATTTATTTTCACTTGAGTTGATACCAGACAAGATGCGAAGGATAACTGCAATTCTGTACTTTTGATTTTTTCTATATTTTTCTCTCCGCTCCAGCCTAAGGTAAGTTCTGAAGACAATTCAAATTTTTCTGATTTGATCCAGAAATATCCAGCACCCAGTGTTAACGCTAAGCGATACTCAAAACCTGACATCTCATTCCTTTCGAATCGCCCAAATCCAAGGAGATAAGCCTTAGAGGAGAGGCTGCGTCTGTATTCAAGGTGGCCGTAGTAAATTTCAGATTCTCTGATCCCTTCACTCTGAGAATAAATGATGCTGGCTTTAGATTTAAGCTCATTCTTTTTGATTTTTAGATTTTGTTCGGTGTCAAACCCTAGAGTGAGTTCTTGAGTATTTCCTGAGGTCATCAATAGAGAAAAACTTGTCGATAAGGAATAGATTTTCTGGTCTTTCTCATTCCCCTCTTCAGCCTGAATAACCAGAGAAAAAGAGATTAAAAGGATAAAGATTGAAGTTATTTTTTTTCTGTTAAAAAGCAATTTTTACTCCTTGGCTGAAATTTTTCCTTTGCAAAGATTATGCAATAGGAATTTTGTGCAGAAACGTGTCATCCTTTGCTCCCGGAGTGCTATTTTCCTTTTCTCCAGAACATAAAGGGACCGATCACTGGCAGGTGAGGAAGGCGGCTTTTTCTCAGGGGGAATATTCCTCTACTCACCAGTCGAATGTCTTCGATAGTATAAAATGCCTGGGGATTGAATTCTCTGATGATTCCAGCCACATTTTCTATATCATGCCGTCTAATAATGATATAAATCACATGAACCTTTCCTCTCAAATCTTGGGCGTCAATGCTTGTTATCCCATAGTCTTTTTCTCTTAAATGCTCGATTAACTCAGTGGCATCTTTTTTAGTAATAACCCGAATGATTGAATTCCCTATGGCTATCTTTTTCTCGATCTGAAGCCCAATAAAAGTCCCCATAGCGAAACCGGCGCCATAGGCGATATAACAGGCAACATTGTTGAGGTTTTGTATGATCACTCTTATGGCGAGAAGCCAGATTATAACCTCAAAGAATCCAACCAAAGGGGCGAGATATTTTAGTCCCCTGGAGACAAAGATTATTCTCACTGTGCCGAGGCTAACATCCAGAATTCTGGCCATAAAAATCAGCAGGGGTATAACAATCCATTTAAAGATTTCCGAACTCAAAAAGGATTCCACGTTCATTTTTTTCTCCTAGATACTTATGACATCTGAATATCCAGCCGAAATAATCATTTTAAAAGCCTCGTCAACTGTAAGGTCAAGGTCTTTAACTTCATCCTCAGAGGCAAAACAAAAATAACCAGAGGTGGGATTGGGAGTGGTGGGAATGAAGATTTTCAACATTTTCTTGCCGTTCTGCTGAGGAATCTCGTCAGTGCTTTCTCCTGTCACAAACCCGATAAAGGATAGGCCTTTTATCGGGAATTCAAGCAATACCGCCCTTAAAAATATTTTTCGTTCGCTCACAATGCCTGTGGTCAGGTGTTTGACGGCCTGGTATATGGTTTTAATGACCGGAATCTTGTTCAAGATTATCTCCCCGAACTGCACTAGCTTTTTCCCGAAGAAATTACTGGCTATTAAACCCACTATAATGATTAAGAGAAGGGCTATGATCAACTCGATCCCAAAAAATGGCAAATAGGTCTTGGGATGAATTGAAGGTGGTAAAAGCTTAAACGTATTGTGGATCAGGTTGATAACAGCCTTGAGAAGCAGTATGGTTATCCACAAGGGGACAATGATAACCATTCCGGTGACGAAATACTTCCTAAAGATATTTCTAATTTTTATTCTGGCCATGGTAGTCTTTCTCCTTCTTGAAATGCTTTCGCAGGATATTGGATTGACCTGCCCCCAATCATTGTACCACCCCCAGAGTTAGATTCCTAGGTTCAAAAGCCTCTGGAGCGGGTGGTCTGTATCCCAAAGAACTATGAGGCCGGAACTGATTATATTCCCTTCTCCAGTTCTCAATCACTACCCGCGCCTCCAATAATGTGTAAAAGATCTCCCCATTGAGCAACTCATCCCTGAGTTTGCCTATGAATGACTCTACATAGCCATTCTCCCAGGGACTTCCAGGTTCTATATACAACGGACCTACATCTGTATGTTCCAGCCATTCCCTTACAGCTTTGGCCGTAAACTCTGGCGCGTTGTCGGATCGAATGTATTCCGGTGTGCCCCGCCTTATAAAGAGCTCATACAGTTTATCCAAAACATCCTGGTGTTTTATCCTGCGGGCCACATACAGAGCCAAACATTCCCGTGTGTATTCGTCGATTATGGCCAGTATGCGAACGAGTCTCCCTTCTCTCGTTCTGAACATAGCCATATCATAGCTCCAGACATGCTTCGGTCTCTCAGGACGAACCCGGATGCACGAGCCATCCGTTAACCACAACCGTTTCCGCTTAGGCTGTTTCTGTGGCACTTTCAACCCCTCCTGCCTCCAGATCCGCTCCACACGCCTGTGGTTAACCAACCAACCTTCATGGTGCAGCATGGCTGTAATCCGACGGTAGCCGTAACGCCCATACTGCTTGGCAAGAGAAACAATGCGATCCACAAGCTTCCTTTCATCATCCGGTATCTTCCTAATGTATCTTTGGGTAGAACGAGGCTGCCCCAATACCTTACACGCTCGACGCTGCGATACTCTAAGCTTCTGACAGACATGTTTGATCGCCCGACTCAGTTTGGCCGGGCTTAGAAGTTTCCCCGGAGTGCCTCTTTGAGAATGTCTTTGTCCAGAGATAAATCAGCCACGAGCTTCTTCAAGCGGACATTCTCTTTCTCGAGCTCTTTAAGCCTCTTGGCCTGATCAACCCTCATGCCCCCGTATTCTTTGCGCCAACGGTAGTATGTCTGCTCGGTAATGCCCAGTTTGCGACTTGCATCCCCAATCGTAACACCCTGGCTCTGAAGGACCTCAGCCTCCCGAAGTATGCCGATGATTTGTTCTGCTGTGTAACGTTTCCTGCCCATTTCTTCTCCTTTCGTCCAGGTCAAATTCTAACATATCACCTGGACCAAGATCAGGGGGGCAGGTCAGCCGACTATTGATTTAAGCGTTAGGCAGACCTAATTGACTGAAATCATCATGATACAAATTCACGTTTGGAGCATTTAGAATGGAAACAACTCCGAGGAAGAATAAGGGTTTGGTCACTGGATTGGAAGTCCTTCAGGGTCTTATCGCTTCTTATTTCTTCCTTGGACCTGACTCTTAAGGGGGACATACAAATAAGCAACCCGACCAAAACGAGGAAAATCACAGCCGGAATACATATTCTTTAAACTCAAAATCACATCTTCCTTCTCTGATGTATTTTATGATACTTATTACAATCAAGTCTGTTCCAGGATGTTTTCCAATTAATCAGGTAATTCAATCATAGTAGAAGGGATAGATGAATATAAGGCTTTATTTACCCAAGCAGAGCTGGGATAATAGAGGAAACAGGATATCCCCAGTCTTACTCAAATATCTTTTTTTTCAGGATTTTTACCTTTTCCTCAACATCAGGTTGATGGTCGTTGATTTCCAATGATTTCTCCCACGCGGCCAGGGCTTCATCCCATATCCCCAGGCGATAATAACATTCTCCTATTGAATTCAGAAGGTTTAAATTTATCCCGTAATGGGAGAGAGCCCTGTTGTAGACGGCAATGGCCTGATCAAATTCCCCCAACGCCTGATGGGATTTTCCCAAAAGAAAATAGAGTTGATAAGGAACCTCTGACACATCAGAGAAAGCCATCAGCACCTGCTTAACCTGTTGGTGTTTTTTTAGAACAGAATAGACTTGGGCCAGTTTCAGAGCAAAATCTAAGGAACTGGGCCTCTTCTGGAAAGCTTCCTCTAATTTGGCCTGGGCTTTGTTGAACTCTCCCTTGTTGAACAACTGATTTCCCAATAGGAAGGAATAGACAGGATGATCTGGGGGCGGCAGTGTTTTGGTGTGAATCCAGGGGCGGGGGAAAACTGAGACAGGTGAAATCTCGAAATTCTCTTTCTCAGAAAGGATTTCCTGTTCACCATCCCACAACCCAACCCGAAGGCGGTAGTAGCCCGGAGGAAATTCCTGGAGAGAGAATTCATGTTTAAAATTCACTCCTCCTTCATATTGGTTGACTTTTCTGGTTAAATTAAAAAACGGCTCATCGCCTTTGAAAAATTCATATTTCAACTGACCTTTTTGCCTCAAATCAGAAGATAAACCGGTGATCTGGAAGGCCAGGAAGAGCGTATCTTGGGGACGAAAGATATTTTTAGGTTGATGAAGAATTTGAAAAGAGCCTAATTTGAAGGCCTTAAGATTCTGCGCCTCAGATGAGGCCTGGTCCATCTTATAACCTAATACCAAAGAACTCATGCCCAG
>JABAOH010000645.1_pt3 | contig 126259 bp, 99 predicted proteins | sample 7062181 | NCBI WGS metagenome assembly JABAOH01 (sample SAMN14538630, study PRJNA623070) | marine sediment metagenome | biome: marine biome [ENVO:00000428]; feature: marine pelagic biome [ENVO:01000023]; material: deep marine sediment [ENVO:00002113]; isolation source: pool of 5 deep marine...
ACTATGCCCAAACTGGCTGACAGGCCTCGCCATAGGCGGACAGGATCACAGGGGGCATTCTACGGGGTAAATATGATAGAATTCAGTTAGAGACCGGAAACGAAGAAGTACAACTACCTCAAGACAATTTACCCTATGAAGACTGGAGTATTTCTTATCATAGTATTAACACTTGGAGCCTTAATTATGGATGAAGCTAAAGCAGATCTTACTGCTTTATTACCTGTCAACATAGACGGCTGGAAAGTTTCTGCAAAGGATCAGATTTACAACCGAGATAATTTATATGACTATATTAATGGCGGTGCAGAACTATATCTGTCGTTCGGTTTCAAAAATGTCATCAGCAGAACCTATTCAAAATCAGGACAACCAAATATTATAGTGGATATCTTTGACATGGTAACCTCACGCGACGCCTTCGGGGTTTTTTCCATTTCAAGGGAAACTGTGGATAAAACCTTTGGCCAGGGCTCTCAGTATACAGAAGGACTTCTTCTTTTCTGGAAGAATAATTACTATGTCTCTATTCTCTCAAGCCCTGAAACAGCTGAATCAAAGAAAGCTGTTTTCAACCTTGCGAGAAAAATCGAAGCGTCTGTTCCTGAGGAAGGACCTTTGCCCCAAATTGTGGCCCTTCTTCCAAATCAGTCGCTGGTAAGGGAAAGCATCCGTTATTTTCGTCACTATATATGGCTGAACTCTCTCTACTTTATTTCATCTGAAAATATACTTCATATCAGTGATAAAACAGATGCTGTTTTGGCAAAATATGGAAAAAAGGGGGAACGTTACATCCTTCTTATTTTGAAATACCGTAATAATGCAGATGCAAAGCTGGGCTACAATGATTTTGTTAAATATTATTTACCGGAGCTTTCCGGGAAGTCTGCGGTAAAGATTGAAGATAATACATGGACCGGTAGTCAAATAAAAGGGGATTTTCTAATAATCGTTTTTAATGCACCGACTGAATATAAAGCATTAAATTTAATGGAAGCAGTTCAAAAAAACATCTTATCAATGTGAGACGGCATTATCTAAATAATCCTTAATAATCATTAATTTAGACAATGAAACATAAAGTTCTCACTCGAAGAGATTTTTTAAAGAGTAGCGCATCTGTAGCCCTTGCAGGTACTTTGTTTTTAAACTCTCCGGTTGAGCTTTTTGCTAAATCAAAAAACAGGACGCGTGTAGTTTTAATCAGAAATAAGGATGTGCTGGATAAACTCAACCATCCCAGGGAAGAGGTTGTTCGTCAGATGCTGGATGAAGCTGTCACAACCCTTCTGGATGAAAAAGACACTATAAAGGCATGGAAGCGGCTTATCAAACCCTCGGATATAGTGGGTATTAAAACAAATGTATGGTACTTTCTGCACACACCGCGGGAACTGGAGAATGCAATCAAGAAAAGAGTCATTGATACCGGTGTCCCTGAAAAGAATATTGGCATCCGTGATCGTGGGATACTCGAGGATTCTATATTCCTTAATGCAACAGCACTTATCAATGTCAGGCCTCTCCGTACCCACCATTGGTCAGGCGTGGGGAGTTTAATCAAGAACTACATAATGTTTGTTAGAAGACCAAGCGCATATCATTACGACTCATGTTCGAATCTGGCGTCAATATGGAAGCTTCCACTGGTTAAGGGAAAGACCCGTCTCAATATATTGGTGCTTTTTACACCTCTCTTTCATGGTTTGGGTCCACACCATTTTAATCCAAAATACACGTGGGCCTATAAAGGTATGCTTGTTGGTTTTGACCCGGTTGCTGTTGATACCACCGGCGTTCGCATCCTTATGGCTAAGCGCAGGGAGTTTTTTGGTGAAAATCGGCCTTTAAATCCTCCGCCCAAACATATTTTTCTTGCAGATAAACGCCATCATATTGGCACGTCACAACCTGAAAAAATCGATCTTATTAAAATCGGCTGGAAAGAGGACATATTAATATAACCAGAAAAAAAGCAAGGTTACGTCTTACGGTAACGATGCCAATATACTCATTTCATGGCTTATGATTTAAATCATACTTATTCAGTATCATTTTTCTTAAACTGGGATATAATTTAAGTAAGAAGGATGTAATTCACAGCAAAACCTCTAATTTCCAGACAAAAGGAGAAAAAAATGAAAAAATATCTGATAGCTACACTAACCCTTATATTAGCCCTTGCTCTGATGCAGTCAGTATCGTTAGCTGACACAGGTAAAGATTATGGCTATGGTAAGCATCAACAAAAGTCTGTTAAAGAGAAGTTTTTTAAAAAAGTAAAAATGATTTACCTGTATCAGGGTGAGCTCAATGTCACTGACAAACAGTTAGACCAAATCCATGTCTTAAAAGTTGACCTTAAAAAGGACCTTATCATGAAGAAAGCAGAACTGGATATCATTAAAGTAGATATTCGTTCCTTGCTCCAAGAAGATGAGATCGATGTTGATGCAGTAAACAAGCTTCTGGATAAAAAATATGAGATCAAAAAAGCCAAATCGAAAAAGGCTGTTGAGGCTTATGCAGGGCTGAAGAAGATACTTTCCATGGAGCAAATAGAAAAGTTAAAAAACATAGCACGTGAATACATGAAAATGCATATGTCCAAAGGCATGTCGGAAAGGTAAGCGAAAAGATTCTCGCATTGTTGAGCGGGTTCCAATAGAGGGGGTTATAACATCACAGACTTATGATTTGAGATTTCCACGTATACCCCGTTGTACGAAGGACTTTACGGGGGATGCCCCGTTGCCAAAGTCATCTTGGCTTTACACGGGGCTTTCCATTTTTACGCAGGACTTTACGGGGCTAAGCTCATGAATTCAAAGACTTAAACTCATTGTAGTTTATGTAAACGTATTCAGGTAAGACCCTTAAGTCCTTCCAATATAAAAGATATATTGTGATTATTATGAAAACTCTGGGAATTACAAAAGGAGGTAATCATGAAAAAAGAAAAAAAGATACTAACTAATAATTTTGGATCTCCGGTCGGTGATGACCAGAATTCTCTCACCGCCGGCATACCAGGGCCGGTATTAATGCAAGACGTTCACCTGCTTGAGAAGCTTGCTCATTTTGACAGGGAACGAATTCCTGAACGGGTTGTTCATGCAAAAGGCGCAGGCGCCTATGGATATTTCGAGGTCACCGCCGATGTAAAAAAATACACAAAGGCAAAGTTTCTCTCCAAGGTAGGAAAGAAAACAGACCTCTTCGTCCGATTTTCTACAGTTGGCGGTGAAAAGGGTTCTGCAGATGCAGAGCGTGACCCCCGTGGATTTGCAGTCAAGTTCTATACCGAGGAAGGCAATTATGACATGGTGGGTAACAATACCCCGGTTTTCTTCATCCGTGATCCATTAAAATTCCCTGATTTCATCCATACCCAGAAGAGAAACCCGGTAACAAATTGTAAGGATCCTGATATGTTCTGGGATTTCCTTTCACTTACTCCTGAATCAATACATCAGGTTACTATACTCTTTTCTGACCGCGGTACTCCTAGAACGTACCGTAATATGAACGGTTACAGCAGTCACACATTCAAATGGTATAACGACAAAGGAGAATACTTCTGGGTTCAATATCATTTTAAAACTGAACAGGGAATTCAAAACTTTACCGCTGAAGAAGCGGAGATTATGAAAGGAAAGGACCCAGACCATGCTACTCGTGATCTTTTCGAAGCGATTGAAAGAGGGGATTATCCATCCTGGAGGTTGGAAATACAGATAATGACCCCCGAGCAGGCCAAGAAATACAGGTTTGATCCCTTTGATATCACTAAAGTGTGGCCACATGCTGACTTCCCGCCCATCACAATAGGCCGTATGGTCCTGAACCGCAATCCTGAAAATTATTTTACCGAGGTAGAACAGTCCGCTTTCTCACCTGCCAATTTTGTGCCCGGTATCGCAGCATCACCTGATAAAATGCTCCAGGGACGCCTCTTCAGTTATCACGATACTCACCGTCACCGCCTTGGTTCAAACTATCATCTTCTGCCGGTGAACTCAGCCAAAAACTGCCCTATGCATAACTATCAACGGGATGGCTTTATGCGTTTTGACAATAACGGTAGCGGTACACCGAACTACTATCCGAACAGTTTTGGAGGCCCCGAACCAAACCCGTCGGTCTCTGAACCACCCCACGAAGTCTCAGGCAAGGCTGATCGTCAACCATATACACACCCGAACGACGACTTCGTACAGGCAGGGGATCTTTACCGTAAAGTCATGAAGGATACTGACCGGAAAAACCTTATTAGCAATATCGTTTCGCATCTTGGAGGAGCGAAAAAACGTATCCAAATGCGTCAGGCAGAGTTGTTTTTTAAGGCTGATAAAGACTATGGCCGTCGTGTTGCCAAGGGCCTTGGTCTAGACGTAAAGCAAGTCGAAAAGCTTGCAGGGTTATCCCAAGAAGAAAGAGTCAAAGCAACTTTAAAATAAGCGTTGGTCAGGAGCGCTTCGTAACCGCTGTGGGGGGGTGATTCCCCCCTTCGGCATCATTTATATTCTTTAAATCCAAAGATTTTAAAATTTAATCCACTCAAATGGACTTCAAAGCGCCTGTAAACCCTATTAGAAGAAAATAACAAAAATTTCTAAATTGGGTAAACCCCTTGTTCGAAAAAAAAGAATATATATTCATCCCCGAAGCGAGCCCCGAAAGACCTCTTGCCTCTTAATGAGCAAGAAGCAGGGCTTTCTAACGGTGTAGACAACATGCCATAATGTGTCATTTGATATAACCGTGTTAAGATATAAATAAGATAGTTATTTTTCCCGCGTGGAGGGTTTGTAATGAAAAAAGATGCGCCTTTTAACCCTGCTGATTTGCCTGTAATTAAAGGTAAAGTCTATCATCTCGATCTGAAACCTGGGGAACTGTCCAGAAATATCATTATTGTCGGCAACCCGGAGAGGGTCCCTTTTATCGCTGATGAATTTTTTTCTATTAGAGAGGTCGACAGATCCCATCGGGGTCTGAGGACGATTACCGGAAATGTCAGGGAAACAGGGCAAAGGGTCTCGATAGTAACGTCAGGAATGGGAACCCCGTCTCTTGAAATCGTCATAAATGAGATTATCGCCCTTAACGAGATAGATTTTCAAACAGGTAAAAGAACTGCAAACCCGTCCATGATCAACATAATCCGTGTCGGAACATCAGGAAGCATCCAGCCTGATACCGAACTAGGGACGCTTATAGTAACGGACTATGTCATAGGACTGGACAACACCGGGCTTTTCTATGAAGCTCCTTATCACGATGAGCAGTGCGTTATGCTCGAAAAAAAGATACAAGATGCTATCAATGGGCATATTTCAGATGATTCACGGTTTAAAGGAAAAATATATCCATATGTCTCGAGGGCTCATCAGGATGTTGTTGCAGCACTGACATCAGAAGCCAAAGCACTTGGTTTACTTTTTAAACAAGGCATTACAGTATCCAATTCGGGATTTTTTGCAAATCAGGGTCGTTCTGTTTCGAGAACTCCCTTGACCGTTCATGACATAGATGGCCTGCTCTCCTTAGCAGGCACGATTATCGAAGGTCTCAGGATAGAAAACATGGAGATGGAGGCAAGCTTTCTCCTTCATTTCATGGGCTCTCTTGGTTACCGTTCAGGTGTCATATGCCCTGTTATTGACCATAGACGTAAGGAAAAATTTCTCCATAATTACACAGACCGGATAAGGGATGCCGCAAGGGTTGCACTATTGGCACTTTGCAGGCTGAGAAAAGTCTGACTATTATCCCTGCTTTTTATCAAACTCTTTCATTATTGATACAGAAGAGGAACAACCAAGCCGTGAAGCACCAGCCTTTATCATGGCAAGGGCGGTTTGAAGATCCTTTATTCCGCCTGCAGCCTTTACCCCCAACCGGTTGCCTACAGTCTGCCTCAGAAGTACCACATCTTCTTTGGTTGCACCTACCGCTGCAAAGCCCGTAGATGTCTTAACATAGTCTGCCCCAGCCTCTTCAGCAAGCCTGCATCCAATGACCTTTTCATCGGTGGTAAGGAGCGCAGTCTCAAGGATTACCTTTACGATTGCCCCTTTACTATGTGCAACATCAACAACGGAACGTATATCTTTAATCACCATGTTCCGATCTGCCGATTTCAGCGCACCAATATTGATAACCATATCAATCTCATTACCCCCTGCTTTTATTGCCTTTTCTGTCTCGTAAGCCTTAACTTCAGTAAATGTGTTACCGTGTGGGAACCCTATAACGGTAGCAATTTTTATATCCGTACCGTAAATCTTCTCAACAGCAAGGGGTATCCATACCGGAGCAATACAGACTGCACCAAAACCAAACTGAAACGCCTCTTCACAAAGCTTAATTATACGGTCTTTCGTAGTCTCCTGCCTGATTGCGGTATGATCGATTATACCTGCCAGTTCAGATCGTTTCATATCTTTTCTTATCTACTAAGGTCGTTTAAAAACTTTCCATCGAGGACGGTGAAATAGAATGTTGAACCCTTACTCGGTTCAGATTCTACCCAGAGGCGACCACCATGGTTTTCAACTATCTTTTTACATATAGACAAGCCAATGCCGCTACCAGAATATACTCCAATGCCATGAAGACGCTTAAATATTTCAAAGATACGCCCGATATGTTCTTGAGGAATACCAATGCCGTTGTCACTAACTGAGAAAACCCATTCTTTTCCCTTTCTCTCAGCAGATATGTGGATTCGGGGTGGTTTTTTGTCACAGAACTTGATTGCATTATTGAGGAGATTCTGGAATAACTGAGACAGCTGTATTGCGTCACCTATAACTTCTGGCAGATAATCATGAGTTATCACTGCTCCTGTCTCTTCAATTGAAACATTCAGATTCTCAATTGTCTGGTTAAAAACGCTCATGCAATCAGTCGGTTTTAACTTCTTTCTGCTACTACCAAAACGTGAATATACTAAGAGGTCGCTTAAAAGTGTCTGTACCTGTTTTATTCTTTCTTCTGCGCTATTAATGAGCACATCGGAATCCAGATCAAGCCCCCCCTTGTTTTTTCTCTTTAGAAGCTTCAATGAACTTGCTAATGATACCATCGGGTCCCGCAGTTCATGTGAGACAACAAAAGCAAATTGTTCCAGTTCTCGGTTACTTCGTTGAAGTTCCTCAGTATACATTTTCAATTTTTTTTCTGTCTGCTTACGCTCTGTGATATCAAGAATCATTCCTGATATTGTATCCCCATTAAGGATCGCATTTAAAAGTATATTTTTATTTTTTCCTGTCTTCGTAATCATTTTAATTTCGAAGTTATTAACCTTACCCTTTTTATAAAGCTTTTTAATCAGGATCTCCCTATCTTTTGGATCTTTATATTTTGAAATAACACCGCCCAACTTCGATTCTTCAGGGGTCTCATATTCAAACATACTCGCCAACGCTTTATTTACATAAAGAATATCACCTTTGATATTAGTTTTATAGACTCCTACAATGGCATTATCTACAAGGTCTCTATATTTTTTCTCCGAATCTTTTAATGCATCTTCCATCAGCTTGCGTTCAGTTATATCTGTATCTGCGCCTCTGTATCCTAGGAGATATCCCTCTTCATCGAGTATTGGAACTCCGCTTGTTGAGAGCCAGACTACCACACCTTCTTTATGCATGTTACGATTTATGAATTCACGAAAAGGCTTTTTTTGGGCGAATTTTTCAAAAGCTGCCTTTTTGAGTTTTTTACGGTCTTCAGGGTGAAACAGGTCATAAAAATGTTTTTTAAGTATTTCATCCTTTTTGTATCCCAAGATCTTCTCGACAACCGGGCTTACATATGTATATTTTCCATCTTTATCTACTTCCCAAATCCACTCATTGGCATTTTCTGAAATATCTCTAAACCTTTCCTCGTTAATATGAAGTTTTTTTTCTATCTCCTTGTACTTTTCCTCTAATATTTCCAAATAAGAAATTCGTTGACGTAATTCTGACAATTCATTTATTAGTTGCTCTTTTGTCTTCTCTTTGTTTTTCATATCTTACCCCCTAAGCATAAAAGCAGAATTACACAGATATTTAACTAAGTGGTCAGATTAACTATGGAGCAGCACCTCGTCATTTATAATTAATTTTTAAAATAATGATCTTATAATGCAATCTTTTATTAATAATATCAAAAATTTAAGGTTTAATGTATCCAACAATAGGGGATATAAAAATATTCTATTGTCAACAATGCACTGACTACTGATAAAATTTTCTAAATTGATATCACAAAGAGATAAAATATTGTAACTCATGGCAGGAAGTCGGATAAACTAATTACTGTGAGTATAAACATTCCACCAGATTACTTTAGAATGCCAGATGACTGATGGAATAAATATTTTTACTTTATAAAGAGTTTTGGTATTTATGCAGGAAATATTTCACTTCATTACCACGACGATTCCTGAGTCGCTTACAAAACATCCTCTGAGTCTGTCTTCTTCATGGTTGTAACCTATTTCAATTTCATCGGGAATTACTACATTCTCATCAACTATTGCTTTTTTGATTTTTGCTTTTCTTCCAACCTGAACATTCTCAAATAAGATTGAATCTTCAACAAGGGCATAGCTGTTAACTCTGCCACAGGGACCAATTATTGACCTCCTTACTGTCCCTCCAATTGTTACGCAGCCTCCACATACAAGTGCATCAAGGTTTTGCCCTCGTCTACCTTCATCATCAAAAACAGTTTTTGCAGGTGGGAGATTCCCCTGATTGGTAAGTATAGGCCACTTATAATTATAGAGATTTAATTGGGGCTTTACATTTATAAGATCCATATTTGCTTCATAATATGAGTCAATTGTACCTACATCTTTCCAGTATCCTCTTTCGATAGGTTCCATCCCCGGTACATAATTGTCAAAAAAACTATATGCAAAAACATTTTGCTGTTTTTTAATCATCATTGGAATTATATGTTTACCAAAATCAAGATCATCATAAATTTTTTTACCTTCTTTTAAAATCTCGCTAAGTTTTTTTGTAGAAAAGATATAATTCCCCATTGAAGCAAAACATGTATCTCTTCCGGGAATTTTGGGCGGCTGTTGCGGTTTTTCAAGAAATGATGTAACCTTCAGATCCTCATCAACGCTAAGTATTCCAAACCTTTGGGCATCTTCTGTTGATACCTCCAATGCCGCAATAGTTATATCAGCTTTATTTATGCGATGATATTCTAACATCTGAGAGATATCCATCTTATAAACATGATCACCGCCGAATATGATTGTATAGTCTGCACCAGATGTCTCAATAAGCCTCAGGGTTTGATAAATTGCATCAGCTGTCCCCTTAAACCACTGCTTGCTTATACTGCTTGTTTCAGGTGATAAAGTGTCATAAAATTCACCCAGTCCTGTCCATTTATCCCAGGATTCCTTAATGTGTTTGTTTAAATTATATGCCTGATATTGCGTTAATATATAAACTTTCTTAATGCCAGAGTTAAATAAATTGCTTAAGACAAAATCAATTATCTTATATTTTCCACCAAAAGGGACTGCAGGCTTTGACCTTCCAATTGTAATGGGGATAAGTCTTTCTCCCTTGCCTCCTGCCAGAACCATTGTTATAGTATTTCTTAATATGTCCCCTTTGGTATGCACCCAATAAATCCCCCAATTTGCAGTGTGTATAATTACAAATTATCACCAAAGGTGTGGCATGTCAATTTGCAAAATATAATTATGAAATAAGTTTTTAATCCTTATTTTAAGTAAGCTTGCCATTGAAGAAGGTGTGATTTCTTGACAGGCTGTTGAAAAACCAGGAAATATAGAAAACTAACATAATTGTCATAATCGCGATGCCGAAATATCGGCAGATGCAATCTCGTTTCATAATAAATTAATAATTTATAGTTTGCGTAGCCTTTTCCAAGCAAAGAGAGGATTCCCCGAAATATCGAGACTCCTCGTAATAATAAAAGCTACAGCCTGTCAAGAATGAATCCTTAATGTAAAGATAAGTTGAAACTCATATTAAAAATATATAATCAGCTATTTTTTGTCCATGATATTCATCATCATAAGATGTAACTATTAAGACATCTGATATGGATTTCCCTCTTTTTTTCATTTTTTCTTTTACCCTTTCAGGTATCCCTAGCCCGTGTTCTATATGCCCTCTGCCAGTTATAACAATCAATGGTAATTGAGCATTCTCGATATTCAGAGAGCTTACTATGGTTTCTGCCATCATCTCATCCTTGATTGATTGTGCAAGGATAAAGTTCTCTTCTGTTATCTCACTATGAGGATGTTTTTTATAGACACTTCCAATAGCTTTTTTATATTTTTTGCTGCAGTTTCTTATATCCCGTTCGTTCAGGTAAAAGCCTTTTAACTCCTTCCTGTCCAATCCACGTTTTGCAACAGTAGATGCTATATCCCTTGGTATATTAAGACCGATTACCTTCAACCTGTTTCTTAAAGCAATATTTATAATATTTATATAATGATTTAAATCAAATCCCTCAGGTCCTATTTCATAAAGGCCTAGTAACTGTTCAAACGTTATAACATTCCCAACGTAATGATCAAGTATCTTCTGCTGCATCACATTGAACATCTCAAGACCTATGGATGGCTGAAAGCCTCTTAGTAGAAGTCCTGAAATCAAATCAATCTGAAAGGATAAGACTTCTTGAATCTGATGGAACTCTCCAATATAGATAATATCTCTGTTCTTAATGTTATCTAGTAGGATATCGAAATCTATATATCTTTTTGTTTTTATATCTGAAATGTTATGTGTCATAAATTTCTTTTTCTGTCCTTATCTTTGCTGTTCTGCAAAAGGATTATTTAATCTGAATATACTTTAAATCACATTTATAACAAAATGGTATGCCATTATTATTGTCAGAATCAATTTTATTGCTGTTCCGGCCAGAAAACCGACAAATGACCCAAGAGTAGGGACTATGGCTACCCTAATATTCTTGCCGCTCAGTATCTCACCAATAAATGCACCTGATAATGGGCCTATGATTATTCCAACCGGAAAGAGAAATACAAACCCGATGATCAATCCTGCTGCACTGCCCCATATACCATATTTTGATCCTTGAAATCTTTTAGTACCATAAACAGGTATAACAAAATCAAGAACTAAAACCAGTATTGTCAATAAACCAAAAATTACTAAAAACATTACTGTAAAGGGATGTTTTGAACTTATCTGTAACAGTAATAAGCCAATATAACTTGCAGGTGGACCGGGAAGAATAGGCAGTATGCAACCCATTATCCCTAGTACCATCAAAATTCCCCCAATAACAATGAGCAAAAAATCAATAGTCATTATTCTTGAAATTGAAATGATTTTGCATGCAAATCACCATTAATAAATTACAACTGTAATATTCTAACATGGGCAAGGGATTAAGAATTAAGGGATTGAGGAATTTAGGGATTTAGGGATTAAGCAGTAAGGGGTAAGATTGGTGATAAAAATCATTTTCTAATAAACATCATACCAGCCCTGTAAACATTATCACCCATTTTATTGCACCATCTTACAATTCCTCTTTTAAAATATTCACTAATGCCCTTTTCGATTGTTATCTCCTGACCAACCTTCAGAGGTTTAAATACATATAATCCAATGCCTGCTTCACTGATATCGGTGATTATACCTTCAAATGTTTCTTTGCCAGAACCAGAATTTAAACTATATTCTATATTTCGCTGAAATTCAAAGCGCAGATTTGCTCTTCTATCTTTCATTTAAGCCTTATCAATATTTACGATAGTAATTTAAAAAATTAAATTTAAAATTATAAAAATATTTACAGCAAGATTTATGCCATAAATATACAATCTTTTGTATTATTTATTTCTAAAACTTAATATTCAATTATTTAATTCTTATCTTTTGTAAAAAAAAATCTTTCAGTTTATAGTTCAATAAATGCAATTATATGTAAAATCACACAATGATTGTGTATTTTTTCGCAAATTGTAGATTTAAAATAGAAAAGTCGTCATTAAGGAAGGATTTAATAGATCCTTTGCACTTCTTTTATATTGTGAGGCCGGAGCTATACAAATAGGACAGGTATGCTCTGGAAGCTCTATGGTTGTTGAGCCACAATTTTGGCATACATAAAAATGAGAAGGGGTCCTTTCGAATTTTTCAACAAGCACACCGAAAAAAAATCCTGTACCAGATTGTATTTTCTTTATAAGGTCCCGATGTTGTTTTTCTGATTCCCAAGCATATGTTATATATTGAATAGTAGCTTCGTGTTTCTCGGGATTAATCCTTTCGATAAATTCAGGATATTTCCTGTTAATCTCTTCGAGCTCTACAGTTGTAGCTTTCTTAAGATTCTTTTTAGTACTGGAGACCTTAATCCCTACATACAAAATTATATCATTAAACAGTGTGACCAGTTAAAAATTAAATGACACCGTTTCCCTACTTTTTGGTCTTTACCATTAAGTAATAGTTTGAGATGATATATACATGAGTGAGCCCACTTTCAATGGGAGGCATATATGACCGCTGAAAAGTCTTGCAGGGAAAAGACACCATCTAATAAAGCATTGGGACAGACAAAAAAACAGAAGATAAAAAAGTCTGAAGCACAAATTGACAAAAGAAAATTAAAAAAAGAAATAACAGAGAAGGCGATACATGTTTCAGAGAATGATGTGAAAGATATTGTAAAGAGAGAGAATGAACTTGCCAGAAAACTGAAGAAAGTACCAGGTACATTCTCAAAGATAATCAATCAGGTGTTTCTTTTATTAGACATGATCAAAAACTACTCGCGCGGTGAGTATAAAAATATTCCATGGTATACAATAGCAATGTCAACAGCAGCCCTTCTTTACTTTTTGAATCCAGTAGATATCATTCCTGATTTTATCCCTTTCCTTGGTTTTGTGGATGATGCATTTGTGATTGGCTTTGTGATAAAGGCTATACAGAAAGACCTTAAAAAATATTGTGATTTTAAAGGTTATTCCAGCGAGTCTTTCTTTTAAAATAACATGTAATGATGTTAGTTGAAATTGAAGGATTAATGTCCCTTAATTATCAAATAAACATCATGCCTGCCCTGTAAAGATTATCACCCATTTTATTACACCATTTTACAATTCCTTTGTTAAAATACTCACTAATGCCCTTTTTGATTGTTATCCCCTGACTAACCTCCAGAGGGTTAAATAAATATAATCCAAGACCTTCATCAGTGATGTCGGTAATTACACCTTCAAATATTTCATTGTCAGAACGGTAATCTAAAATATATTCTATATTACGCTGAAATTTAAAGCGCACTTTTGCTCTTTTATTTTTCATTTACTCCTATTTAGGACCAGTAAATTTGCGCCCTTCTCCTTTCAAATAGTCTGATCTTTTCGGTAATGTTTAAATTTATTTTTTACTAACTAAAATATTATGTTTTTTCCATTAAGAAAAATAAAAAAAATTATTTAATATTTTTGCAAGATTTATGCCATAAATATCCAATCTTTTGGAGTATTTATTTTTAAAACTTAATATTCAATTATTTACAGACTTATTATTGTAAAAAATACCTTTCATTTTTAAATCTATAATTCAAATTTCATGTAAAATCACGCAATGATTGTGTATTTTTCCGCAAATTATAGAACTAAAATAGAAAAGCCGTCATTGAGGAATCAAGTCTAATTTACTATAGATCTTTTTAATTCTATATATAAACGCAAAGACGATATGGTATAAAAAGAAAAAAGATAAAGGAATAAACAGTTGTAAAAAGCATAAATTTAGGAATTCAGGGATTGTAGAATTCAGGGATTGTAGAATTTAGGGATTACGAATTTAGGGATTACGAATTTAGGGATTCAGGAATTTAATGGTAAAATATATTGTCTACTAAATTCTTATTCTCTAGTCATCTTTATGATCTACAGGACATTCGGAAAAACAGGGCTTAATTTACCTGTATATACACTCGGTGGAATGCGATTTATGGAATCCTGGGAACGTAACGCCATTCCATCCGAAGCATCGAATAAACGGGTTGAAGAAATTATTCATCATGCCCTGTCTATGGGTATTAACCATATTGACACAGCCAGAGGTTACGGAACTTCTGAAAAACAGATTGGTTATGTACTGAAAAACATTGAAAGGAAAAAATATCTCATATCAACAAAGGTTACACCAAAGGAATCTTCCAAGGAATTCGTTTCTCATGTAAGGGATTCCATCTCTCTTCTTTCCTGTGATTATCTTGATATTCTCTATATCCACGGCATTAATAATGACGGTCATATTCACTTAACTATGAAAAAAGGAGGCACTACAGATACTGCCTATAGTCTTCAAAAAGACGGTATTATCAGACATGTCGGATTTTCAACACATGGAGATCCTGAAACGATTCAAAAAACGATAGATACCGACAGACTCGAATGTGTCAGTCTTCATTATTATTTTTTAATGCAACAGAACCTTAAATCTGTTATCAAAGCCAGGGAAAAGAATATGGGGATATCTATAATATCACCCTGCGACAAGGGAGGTCAGCTGCATCGTGCTTCAATCAGTCTTATAAATGCTGCAAAACCTTTTGAACCACACGTATTAAGTGATCTGTTTTGTTTAACAACACCCGGAGTACATACGGTAAATATCGGGGCAGAAAAAATTTCTGATATTAACGTGCGTATAAAGGGAATAAGATACCTGAATCAGAAAATTCAAATAGATAATTCTGTTAACAGGACAATAGAAACCATGTTGCATAATCTTTCCGGAACATTCTGCACAAGCTGTTATGAATGCGAACCATGTCCGCTAAAAATATCTATACCGGAAACATTAAGGCTAAGAAATATCGCTGTTGGCCTTAACATGCTGGATTTTGCCAGGTGGCGCTATAATATGTTCGAACAGGCTGATCATTGGTTTCCCGGTAGAAAGCCGGAATATTGCGATAACTGCGGAGAATGCATTTCAAGATGTCCTGAAGGCCTTAATATTCCTGAACTTATACACGAGACCTGCTCTCTTTTGAAAGACAAGCCATCAAAAAGGCTCGGCAAACATTGACTGCCTTGACATCGTACTATTTACTCTTAATGCTTATGCAGAAATTCACAATTAATTCAAAAGACATTTTTAAAATTATATTTATAGAGGCGATATGTATTTCATTAATCTTTAATGTCATAAGATGTACATAATACAAACATATGAGTAAATCCCTTTAGAAGAACTTCACCTTTCTAACAGTGTAAAATATAATAGATATTTAGAAAAATGGTTAAGTTTGAAGATTTTTTTAGTAATTGGATAGTTAATCGTCGTTGGTTGATTATTGCCGCTTCTATATTGATTCTAATAACCATATCAAGCGGCGTTCGGTTTTTGACAATCAACAACGACACACGTGTTTTCTTTAGTGAAAAAAACCCTCAGTTGAAGGCACTGGAGGCCCTTGAAAATACGTACAATAAGATCGATAACGTTCTTTTTGTCATTGCACCGAAAGACAACAATGTCTTCACACGGGAAACACTTGCTGCAGTGGAAGAGTTGACAGGGGATTCATGGCAAATTCCTTATTCAAGCAGGGTTGATTCTATCAGCAATTTTCAACATACCGAGGTGGAGGAAGACGATCTTATAGTTGAAGACCTTGTACAAAACGCCATGATTATGTCAGATGCAGATCTTAAACGGATAAAGGAGATTGTACTTTCCGAGCCTGAGCTTCTTAATAACTTGATATCACCTTCAGGACATGTAACAGGTGTAAACGTCAATGTTCTCGCACCTGGCAAATCAATGAACGAGGTTACGGAAGTGGCAGTTTTTGCCCGAAAAATGGCTGATGATTTCCATCAAAAGCACCCTGATATCGACTTATATCTAACCGGAGGGGTTATGTTTGACAATGCTTTTGGTGAGGCAAGCGAGGATGATATGTTCACCCTGATTCCCGGGATGTTTCTAACTTTGATCTTATTAGTAGGGCTTTTGCTACGAACTTTTTATGGGAGTTTTGCTACCCTTATAATTATCCTGTTTTCCATGTTTACGGGTATGGGACTGGCAGGCTGGCTCGGCATTTCGATAACTCCCGCCTCAGTCAACGCCCCTACCCTTATCCTCACCCTGGCCGTAGCGGACAGCGTACATATACTTTCAACGATGTTCAACCACATAAAACAGGGAAAGACAAAAATAGAGGCTATCACCAAGTCCATTCGGGTCAATCTGGTGCCGGTTTTTCTTACCAGTGTCACTACGGCGATTGGTTTTCTGACCATGAATTTCTCGGATGCTCCACCTTTCCGTGACCTGGGCAACATTGTGGCTATGGGTGTTATGGCAGCATTTGTATACTCGGTTTTTTTTCTTCCAGCATTGATGGCTGTCCTTCCCTTACGTCTTAAGCCAAAGGCCGTGGCTCCGTTTCAGCTCAAGCAAGAGGCTGTTAAAGCTTATACTTCCTGCAAGCCTTGTGACAACCTGGCTAGTTTTACTATTAACCGACGGAAATTTCTCTTCCTTGGAACTCTGCTAATAACAGTAGTATTAATAGCAGGGATTGTAAAGATCGAATTCAACGACGACTTCGTCACGTATTTTGATAAAAGTTACAATATCCGAATAGCCACCGATTTTATGGAGGAGAACCTTGCGGGTTTAGACAAAATCGAATATTCTCTGGAATCCGGCGAAACAGGCGGAATTAACAACCCTGAGTACCTGGCGACTGTTGAGAATTTTGCGAACTGGTATCGTAAACAGCCAAAGGTTGTTCACGTGAACACCATCACCGATACAATGAAACGTCTGAATAAAAACATGCATGGAGATGATGAATCCTATTACCGAATACCTGAACAGCGTGATCTGGCTGCCCAGTACCTTCTCCTGTATGAGATGTCACTACCGTTCGGCCTCGATCTCAATAACCAGATTAATGTAGATAAATCAGCAACACGGATGATAGTAACCTTAAGAGACATGACCGCGACTGAATTGCGTGAAATGGACGAAAAAGCACGGGAGTGGCTGAAAGCTAATGCCCCGGAGAGCATGTTTACCTATGGTTCTGGACTTTCGATTATTTGGGCTCATATAACCAGTCGTAACATCAAAAGCATGCTGGGTGCATCTTTTTGGGCTCTTGTGTTGATTTCCGGCATTCTTACATTAGCACTGCGCAGTTTAAGACTCGGTCTGGTTAGCCTTATTCCTAACCTGTCGCCTGCTTTCATGGCATTTGGCGTATGGGGCATAATCAGGGGAGACGTTGGTCTTGGTCTGTCCATAATTGTGTCGATGACAATTGGCATTGTAGTTGACGACACAGTACATTTTTTAAGTAAGTATCTTCGCGCCCGGCGAGAATATGATATGAATCCATACGCTGCTGTCCGGTATTCCTTTAATACAGTAGGTACGGCCATGTGGATCACAACCGTTGCTCTGGTCGCAGGGTTTTTGGTCCTGACGTTTTCAGGGTATAGAATGAACTTTGACATGGGTCTAATGTCAGCTATAACTATAACTCTGGCATTGGCCCTCGACTTTTTTTTTCTTCCCACCTTACTGATGAAAGTTGAAAGGAAATCTTTTAAATTTAATGATAAATAACATGAGGCCCGCAATGAAACAATTGATAATGACCTTGATGTTGTCCCTTTTGCTGTTACCGTCAGATGTTATGCCTGCTACTCCTGAAGAGAAGGGTCTCGCTATAGCACAGGAAGCAGACAGGCGTGACTCGGGATTTAAAGACTTCACAGCCAATATGCTCATGACACTCAGGAACAGACATGGCCAGGAAAGTATACGCAAGATTCGTATCAAGAGACTGGAGGTTGAAGGAAACGGAGATAAAAGTCTGACCATATTCGATAATCCAAGAGATGTTAAAGGCACAGCATTCCTTAACTTCACCCACAAAGTTGGGGACGACGACCAATGGCTCTATCTGCCAGCATTAAAAAGGGTAAAAAGAATTAGCTCACGCAACAAATCCGGCTCGTTCATGGGTAGCGAATTTGCCTATGAGGACATTTCCAGCCAAGAAGTTGAGAAATACACTTACAAATGGATTCATGATGAAATGTATGATGGGCAGGAATGCTATGTTGTAGAGTACTATCCAGTTGACAAAAAGTACTCCGGATATATAAGGCAGGTAACCTGGATAGACAAGAAGGAGTACCGTACACTCAAGGTCGAATATTACGACCGCAAGAAATCTCACCTAAAGACCCTTATAATCACAGGTTATCAAAAGTACCTGGACAGGTACTGGCGCGCTGACGAGATGAACATGGTTAACCATCAAAACGGGAAGAGCACCCGCCTGGAATTCTCGAATTACAAGTTTGGCATTGGACTTAAAGAACGTGACTTTAACAAGAACAGCTTGAAAAGGGTACGGTGAGAGTATCATTTTCCATATTAGTCTTGATCCTGGCGTTAAGTATAATTAATGTGTCTGCGGCTGATGCCTTTGAGTTATCCGGATACGTAGCGATAGATGGGCAGGTATTCATAAGCGGTCCCCTGTACTATAGACAGAGACGGGACAATGTTTCACTTGCCATACAGCCGGAGTTTTACCATGGATGGCTGTCCGGCTCAAGCTTTACATTTATACCCTTTGCAAGACTTGACAGTGCCGATACGGAGCGGACCCATTTCGACATCAGGGAATTAAACTACCTCTGGCTTACTGATAATTGGGAGCTTAGATTTGGCATCCGAAAAGTGTTCTGGGGAGTAACAGAGACTCAACACCTGGTGGATATCATCAACCAGACTGATCTTGTTGAGCACATCGATGGCGAGGATAAACTCGGCCAGCCCATGATACAACTCTCCGTACCCAGTGTCAGTATTTACGCTCGAATCGAGCTGGAGGATTGGGGATCACTGGAAAATCAGCCTTGAGTCTTTTTTTGTGTTTGATTCTTTCGAAGAGGATAATATATATGACTTGCGAAAGGACGACAACATACAAATAAAACTTTCTTATTATTTTTAGTAAACCCTGTTAGAAGATTTTCGCCTTTCTAAAAGGGTAAATGTTGAAACAGAGGGAACGGGAATAACTGGACTTTAAATGATGGAAAAAATCAAAATAGGCATAAGTTCCTGTCTGCTTGGAGAACATGTGCGTTATGACGGCGGGCACAAACTTGACCACTACCTGTCAGAAACACTCGGACAATACGTTCATTGGGTTCCTGTTTGCCCCGAGGTAGAGAGCGGTCTCCCTGTTCCAAGAGAGGCTATGAGACTGGTCGGGGATCCAGAAGCACCACGACTTGTGACCAGATATACCGGTGTAGACTATACTGAACGCATGATGAGTTGGGCTAAGAAAAGACTCGAGCAGCTTGGAAGAGAAAATCTCTGCGGTTTTATTTTCAAGAGCAGGTCTCCCAGCTCCGGAATCAAGGGTGTCAAAGTATATACTGAATCAGGCATACATGGCAAAACCAGTACGGGGATTTTCGGGGGAGCCTACATGAAACATTTCCCTCTTGTCCCTGTTGAAGATGATGGCAGGCTTCACAACCCTCAACTCCGTGAAAACTTTATTGAGAGGGTTTTTGTCTTCACGCGGTGGAATGAACTTTTGAAGAAAGGTGCAAAAATTGCAGGGCTTGTGTCTTTTCACTCCGACCACAAGCTGCTATTAATGGCGCACAGCCAAAAACACGCCACGATTCTTGGGCGCATTATAGCAGACTCCAAAAAACAGAATCATGAAGTGCTATTTTCCTTTTACATCAGGCAGTTAATGGAGGCACTTAAGCTTATAGCAACCGTTAAAAAGAACACTAATGTACTGATGCACATTATGGGACATTTTAAAAAATATATCTCAGCAGATGAGAAAAAAGAAATGCTTGACATCATAGAAAGCTATCACAGAGGTCTTATACCGCTTATCGTACCAGTTGTAATGATTAATCATTATGTGAGGAAATATGACGAACCTTATCTAAAAAGGCAATATTACCTTAACCCCCATCCACTTGAGCTGATGCTGAGAAACCATGTTTAAGTCTCAAAGCTTCATTTCCAAAAAGAAAAGTTCAAAGTAAAGTAAGGAATGAGGAGTGAAAAGTAAGGAGTAAGCAGTAAAGAGCAGGGAGCAGGGTGCACGGTGCAGGGTGAACCAAAGAAACCAGATAAACTAGAGAAACCAAAAAACTAAGTAAACACGTAACCGAAATACGACTGACGAAACGGGCCTCGTAACCGTTTAACCTTTTAGTTTTCAAAGAGTAAGAAGTAAGGAGTAAAACGCACAGATAAAAGGAAAGTAAGGGGTAAAAAGTAGGCAGTAGGAAAGAAACTTTAGAGGTCGTATATTAAAGACAAGAGTCTTGATCTGTCATTTTGGGACATATCGAGAAATTCAATCCCTATATCAAACTTCTTCGATACTTCATCAGTTTTCTCAATACATGAGGCCACTCTTCCCTGAAACCTGATTGTTATATTCTCGTCTGCAAGACATAGAGACATAGGATATTTCTTTTCAACAGGAATATCATAATTTGTCCCAATAAGCATACCTCCCAGGCTTATCTTCTTAACAGCATGATTCTTTAGAAAATAAAGGGTAGCCCTTTCATTACTGCGAATTTTAAATCTCAGGGCACCTGGTCTTGATTTTTCGTTTACTTTCTGTTGTTCAGGAATACCGGATAGCCTAATAAAATCCTTCAGCATCACCAGCTTTTCAGAAGTAATATTCTTGAATTGAATACCAGCTTTTTGAAAAGGAGCCAAATCGTCTATTGAACCTGTTACATCATTGACCGGTTTTTCCCATATAACAATGCCCGATAACAAAAAATCCCTGTCACCAATTTCCAGCCTAATAAGATGTTTGTCATCAATTCTAAGGCTTTCTTTTGTCTTTATGCATGCCCCTGTTACGCTTATGTCAGAAAGCTCGGTTTCTGTCTCATACAGTGTCCTTGCAAAGATACCCATGCCTTCAACAGGATATCTTGTATACTGCCTTATCCCCCTATCCATATTCATCTTGAATATATATTATACTACAAAGCAAATTTTATTCCAATAATTTTTATCATAAAGTATTACTTTAAGTATTCTATATAAATTCTATTATTTAAGGTTATTTATACTATTCAGTTAATTTTTCTGGTTTATTTAATTTCTCTATTTTTTCTAGTTTGTCTTTTTTCTCTTTTCGTTTACGACTATCGGCTTTATACGAAAAACTTACAACGCATTCTTTTCTTTTTATTGGCTACTTCTTACATCCTACTTCTTATTCCTTTTTCTTTGCCCCTTGCTCCTTGCACCCTGCTTTTACTGCTTTCTGCCTACTTTTTACTCCTGAGCCTGTCGAAGGATACTCCTTACTCCTCACCCCTTACTCCTTACTTTTTTTGCTTTGCTCCCTGCACTTTGCTTATTATGTGATCAAGAATTTCTTTATATGTTCCCATATAACATCCAGCCGGTCATTGAGCAGATGATCTGAATCTACCTCTATCAGTATCACCCTGTCAGGATACTTTGAGGCATATTCCCTGCTTTTTTCTATCGGTACTGCCTCGTCATTCTTTCCATGTATAATTAAAACCTTTGAGAGGGGCAGAACTGGATTATTGTATCGAAGTCCATCAAGATGGAAATTATACTGTAATGGAATCTTCTCATTGAACGCATAGTGCATTACCTCAGTTGAACCTTCCTTCTTCCACTTTACAAGTATCTCTTCGCTGATGCCTAGTGAACTATAAGACAATACAGGTGCAAGGAGAAGCAGGCGTTTTACTGTACCGAATCTATAGGCATAGTGTATACCGACAAGGGAACCCAGAGAGCTTCCAATAATTCTGACACTACCCAGATTTTTATCGAGTATGTACTGCCTTAGGCGGTTAATCATTCCGGTAACTGTCATATGCTCAAAGTCTTTTTTAGTTGGATTGAAATCAACTACATGAAACTCAACCTGCGGCAGTGATTTGAACCTTTCTTTCAAATACTGTGCTTTTGTCAAGTTAGCAGATGATGAAAAACCATGGAGAAATATTACCTTTTCCTTTGCCATCTTATTCTCACGTTCTAAAAATATCTGTTTCAGAATTATTCTTTGTTCTATTATACCAGGGCTATCGCTGTCCTTAGATCTGATACCCTATTTAATAACGAATATTCTTGACATTCCAAATAAGAATTGTTCACATGAATATTATGAAGAAAAATATTTTCCTTACAGGTGCCCCTTCATCTGGAAAAACCACTGTCATCAAGAAAGTGATTAAAGGCCTGAATTTTCCTGCCAATGGATTTATTACAGAAGAAGAGAGAATAGGCGGGAAAAGGGCTGGGTTTTTAATGAAAACCCTTGATGGCAGAACCGGCTACCTTGCTCATAAGGATATAAAATCTGATTTTCATATCAGGAGATACAGCGTTAGTATTGTGGATATCGAAACAATTGCTGTCCCTTCAATCAATCCTGTCAACAGGAATATAATAATACTCGATGAAATAGGCAAGATGGAATGTTTCTCTGAAGTTTTCAAACAGGCCGCAGTCATTGCCCTTGATTCTCCAAATATTGTAGTAGGCACAATTACCTTTGGTGGTGATGAGTTTATCCTGTCGGTAAAGAACAGGGATGATATAGAGATAACCGAGGTTACACCGGATAACAGGGATTTACTGCCGGATTTAATCTTAAGAAAAATTTCGGATATCTTTAAGCTTCAGGCTGATTTCAAATAGAGATTTTACACTTAGTATGATATCGGAGCCCCGATGGTCATATCTGCTCAATTGTCTTGTAAATACCAAGAACAAGTTCAGCCGTTTTTTCATAATCTAGGGTTTCGGATGTATCACCCAGGTTGTGGTAATTAGGATTCCTGTAAAAGGCTGTATCAGTTATCATAAAGGCAGGATAATCAAAATGCCAGAATGAAAGATGGTCTGAAAAATCTATCCCTGGAATAATAGAGACTGAATTAAGTGATTCACAAGGCATCGAAGAGCAATTCTTGAAAATCTTCTTGAATCTCCTGGTGAATGATCCTGATCTTAAATTTCCGACAAAGGCTATATAATTGCCTACATTCGGGTAGATCCATCTGAATATGGGCAATGGGTAAAACTGCGACCCTTTCTTATCGCTATAATAGCCTATCATTTCAAGAGAAACCATACCTTTAACTTTAATTCCCTTATTGTAAAGACTCTCTGCAAATACGTAGCTCCCCATATTCCTAGTTCTGAAAAAAGGAGGCTCTTCAAGTGCAAAAGCAACAAAATTGACATTGTGAAATGCAGGATTTTCATTAACAAGCCTTGCCAGTTCAAGCATACCTGCGATACCACTCGCGTTGTCGTCTGCACCTGGGGTCCCTGTCACTGTATCATAATGGGCACCAATTACAATTATCTCATCTGATTTGCCTGTACCTTTAATCTCTGTGAATATATTATGATACGTATTTCCTTCAACTTCGAATGATTGTCTTTTCGCGTTACAACCGTAAGAAATAAACTGCTTGTTTATAAAGCTTGCTGACCTTTCGAGTTTTTCAATCTCAGCATAGCTTCTTGAGCCTATATCCTGAGAAAGTACCTTTACAGTATTGATCAGATTTTTCTTTATCTCTTCAGTTTTAACTATCTACCCTCTCTCTTTTTATGGCGTCTGCAACTTTTACAACCCGTGACATCTCACTGACATCGTGAACCCTGATGATATTTGCGCCATTTATTATGGAAATCGCAACTGTTGCAGCAGTACCTTCAAGCCTTTCGCTTACAGGTGCACCGTCAAGAATCCTGCCAATAAATGCCTTTCTTGAAGTTCCTATAAGAATCGGTTTTTCGAGGGATGTAAATTCCCGCAGATTGTTTATTATCTCAAGGTTATGATCAAAGCTCTTCCCAAATCCTATCCCGGGGTCAATAATAATCATGTCTTCAGAAATACCAAATTTATTAGCAAGCGTGAAGTTTACTCTGAAATAATCCATAATCTCAGGTATCAGGTTCTCATAGACAGGATTTTCCTGCATATTTTTAGGAGAACCCTTGATATGCATTACAACAACCGGTATTTTATATCTGGAGACAACCCCCGGCATATCAGGGTCGAATCTCATCCCACTTATATCATTGACTATAGATGCGCCTGCATCAATTGCCCTTAATGCAACTTCAGACTTATATGTGTCAATGGAGATTGGGATATTTATTTTAGCTGACAGGGCTTCGATTAACGGAATTGTGCGCTGTAGTTCTTCTCTAATAGAAACAGGATCAGAGCCTGGTCTTGTTGATTCGCCTCCAATATCAATAATATCAGCGCCCTCATCCACCATCCTGAGCGCACGGTCAATTGCACTGGGTTTGCTGAAATAAAGCCCCCCGTCTGAAAAGGAATCCGGTGTAACATTCAGGATTCCCATTATATAAGTCTTCCTGGAAAAGTCTAAACAGAAGTTTTTCCAGACAAGTCTCAATAGACAAGCCTCATGTCTCAAAAACTTTCTGTTCTTCGAGCTCCTTGATCAGCTGATCTATTTCCTGGCCATCTATTGTCTCTTTTTCAAGGAGGGTGCGTGCAAATTTATCCAAAAGTTCACGTTTTTGTTCGAGAAGAGCCTTTGCAGAATCATATGCTCCAGAAACAATTTTTTTGACCTCTTCGTCTATCTCAACGGCGGTTTTTTCACTATAATCCTTATGTTTTGCAATCTCCCTGCCAAGGAAAATCTGTTCATCTTTCTTACCGAATGTTAGGGGCCCGAGCTTCTCACTCATTCCCCATTCAGTGACCATCTTCCTTGCAAGATCTGTGGCACGTTCAAGGTCGTTACCGGCTCCGGTTGTCATGTGCTTAAGTGCTATTTCTTCTGCAGCCCTTCCACCCATAAGTACCTGAAGTGTCTTCGTAAGGTAGCTTTTAGAATAAGTGTATCTATCGTCTATCGGTAGCTGTTGAGTTACCCCTAGCGCCCTGCCCCTTGGTATTATGCTTACTTTGTGAATTGGATCAGTACCCGGAGTAAATTTTGCAACCAGTGTATGGCCTGCTTCATGATAAGCAGTATTTGTCTTCTCCTCTTCACTGATTATCATGCTTTTTCTCTCGACACCCATTAAGACCTTATCTTTTGCTTCTTCGAAATCAGTTTTCTCAACCTTTGTCTTTGATTTTCTTGCAGCAAGGAGTGCAGCTTCATTTACAAGGTTTGCAAGGTCAGCGCCTGAAAAACCCGGTGTTCCTCTTGCAATTTCTTCCAGGTTTATATTATCGTCCAGGGGTATTTCTCTTGTATGTACCTTCAGTATAGCAAGTCTGCCTTTAACATCCGGTTGTGGCACCACTACCTGCCTGTCGAACCTGCCAGGTCTTAAAAGCGCTGGGTCAAGCACATCAGGCCTGTTAGTAGCTGCAATGATAATTATTCCAACATTTCCTTCAAAACCATCCATTTCAACAAGAAGCTGGTTTAGGGTCTGCTCGCGTTCATCATGACCTCCTCCAAGTCCTGCACCTCTGTGCCTTCCTACAGCGTCTATCTCGTCAATAAAAATTATACATGGAGCGTTCTTCTTTGCCTGGTCAAATAGATCTCTTACTCTTGAAGCACCTACCCCGACAAACATCTCTACGAAATCTGAACCGCTTATACTGAAAAAAGGCACCCCAGCTTCACCTGCAATAGCCCTTGCAAGTAATGTTTTACCAGTACCCGGTGCACCAACAATAATCACACCTTTTGGAATTTTCCCTCCCAGTCTCTGAAATTTCTGGGGGTCTTTAAGAAAGTCTATAATCTCCTGTACCTCTGCCTTTGACTCATCTATACCCGCAACATCAGCAAACGTTATCTTAACGGATTTTTCTGAAACAAGCCTAGCTTTAGATTTTCCAAATGATAATGCCTTGTTGCCACCGCTCTGCATCTGGCGCATAAAAAATATCCAGATTACCGCAATAAAGATGATCGGCCCCCATGTAAAAAAGAAATTCATATACCATGGATTCTGATCTGGCGGCTTTACAGTGATCTTTACATTTTTTGAACGCATGAGGTTAACGAGTTCAGGGTATTCAGGGGAATAAGATTTAAATTTTACCCCGTCCTTTAATCGGCCGGTAATACTGTATTCTTTCATGGTAACTTCTTCAATTTTTCCTGCTTCAAGCAGCCCCATGAATTCAGAAAAATTTAACTCCTCCTGGACCTTTTGAGGAGCATTTAGAAGGTTAAATAGCAGTATTATCAGCAAACCAACCAGCAGCCATATAAAAAGATTCTTATATATACTCAATATTTACCTCCATAACTATGATTTATTTTACCATAAACAATAGTTTATTTAAATTAATGTTAGTTATCCGATAAAGGCATGATAACTAAATAAATTTGAGCCATTTTGAGCTTGAAGGTATTAGATTTTTATTGAATCAGGTAAGTCCTGGAGCAGTTGCCTCTGTAATGAAATCAACTTGTCGATACCTTTTTTTGCGAGTTCTATCATCTCATCCAGTTTCTTTACGGAGAAAGGATTGCTTTCGGCTGTTCCCTGGATTTCAACAAGTTTTCCGTCTCCAGTCATTACAACATTCATATCAACATCAGCTGAAAAATCTTCCTCATAGCACAAGTCAATTAAGGCCTCATCCTTAACTATCCCTACGCTTATAGCAGCAAGATAGTCCTTGATTGGATTTTTTTCTATAAATCCACTTTCTATTGCATATCTACAGGCATCAGCAAGGCTTATAAATGCACCGGTTATCGCTGCAGTTCTTGTCCCACCGTCTGCCTGAATAACATCGCAATCCATCCAGAAAGTCCTTTGTCCAATTAAATCAAGATCAACAACAGATCTCAAGGCCCTTCCGATAATTCTCTGTATCTCATGGGTTCTTCCGCTGATTCTTCCAAATGTTGATTCCCTTAGAGTTCTTGTTGGCGTTGCCCTTGGTAGCATTGAATACTCTGCAGTTATCCATCCTCTGTTCTGATCTTTAAGAAAGACAGGCACTTTGTCCTCAATCGATGCGTTACAGATAACCTTTGTCCTTCCTAGCTCAATAAGCACAGAACCCTCGGCAGCTTTAACAAAATGCCTTGTAATCTTTATGTCCCTTATCTCATTATTTTTACGGCCATCCGGTCTCATGTATCATGCCTTTGTATCGAGTTCTATTTTAAGTATATTGTCTATTTTTTCTCCTAAAAATTTTTCACCTACTTCTACGAATCTCTCAGGAGAATCAGTCACATAGAATTCTCGGACTGCATTACCTGCATCTGTTTTCATCAGAGAGGAAACTCCAAGAATATTCCTTATCTCTTCTGCAGTCTCTATTGCAGAATCAATAAGTTTAACCTTTTTCCCCATAACTTTCAAAATAGTTTTTTTCAGAAGAGGATAATGAGTACAGCCGAGTACAAGTGTATCTATGCCTTTGTTAGCAATCTTTTCCAGATATCTTTCAGCAATGCTTTCAGCTATACTGTCATCTGTCCACCCTTCCTCAACAAGAGGCACAAAAAGAGGACAGGGCAGGCTGAATATTTCTATATCACTGTCAAAAGTTTTTATGGCTTTAGTGTAGGAATTGCTCTTTATTGTAGCATCAGTGCCTATTACACCTACTTTTTTAAATTTAGTGCAGGATACAGCAGCTTTTGCACCAGGTTCTATCACTCCTATAACAGGTATTGAAGTAGTTTTTTGTATTGACTCAAGACTGACAGCAGATGCGGTATTGCAGGCTACTACAAGTATTTTAATATTTTTTGAAAAGAGAAATCTGGCATTTTCAAAAGAGTACCTTGTAACTGTTTCAGGAGATCTTATTCCATAAGGGACTCTTGCTGTATCTCCGAGATAAATTGTACTTTCTTTTGGTAGTACGCGTAATATTTCTTTTAATACTGTAAGGCCGCCGATACCTGAGTCGAATATGCCGATTGGTTTTTCCTTTTCACTCATTTTAAATTTTATTATCTCTAATATGCCTGTTTGAAACTAATCTTCTGTAATGGATATTTCAAATAAAAATGACCGCCTAGAGTTTCTATCTCCTTCCCTTCTATTAATATTTTAAAACTATACGATTGCTGCAGATTTGAAATAAGACTCTCATAAAAACCTTTCAGGATCAGATATTCTGAAAGTGCATCACCCTGAAAGTTTCTCCGTAATTCATCTGAAAGGTCTATATATAAAATATTGTCATAACCTCTGTAGAGGCCTAGTAGTTTAACATTTTCAGGTATATGTGACATTTTTCCATTTTCAGGACCTTTAAAATACTCCTCAATAACTGTTTCTGCTATCGATATCTGTTTTATTCTTCTGGGCAGTCTTTTTTCAATCATCTGCAGATGGTTGCCTACAGGATAGTAGACCCTTATAGAAAAGCTGTTTTCTCCCTCCTGGTTTTCGTTCAGGACAGGCTTTTCAGTAACGGTCTTTTCAGGCACGGTAAATTTACGTAAAAACAGATAGCTGACTCCAGCGGTAATCACAAACAATAATATAATAAGTATGACCCATATTGTTTTAGTTTTCATATGCTGTTATCCCGTTTAAGATTGCATTCACAAATTTTTCGCGCATTTTTTTGTCATAGGAAGTAAACTTTACAGAAGGATATTCTATCAAAATTGCAGGGGCATCTATGGAATTCAGTATTGGCAAAGGTAACTCTCTCATAACGACATTCATATTGAATTCACTTTTTATGGATTCCCTGATGTTATTGGAAAATTCTCTGCTTTTGTCAATATATCTGTTCTGCCTCAGGGACAGGCTGTAGAGTTTAACAGCCACATCAATATTCATATCATTAATCGTCGAAATATAAATTACAAACCTGTTAGATAAAGATGAATGAATGCTTATGTGCACATCGGGATTCTTACTGTTCGATAATTTTATTCTTTCAAGTATGTTGACAGGGTGGTCTGCCTCTCTCGTAAAAAATACCTTTTTCCCCATTCTTGAAAGTGCCTTGCTTAATTCAACTGCCAGTTTCAGGTTAACATTTTTTTCTTTTGCATACTTTGAAACTATCCCGAAATCGTAGCCTCCGTGGCCTGGATCTAATACCAATACTTTAACACCGCCTGTTTTCTCTATAAACTGATCGGTTTCCTGTTTAATTACCCATTCCTTCTGATATTCAGTCACCTGCAATGAATCACTTTCTGAATTACGTGTTGCTTCCTTCACAATTTTTTGCCCTGATATCAGATCTATAACGATCCGGTCAGGTGCAGATAATTTATATACCTTTACATTAATAACGTCTTTTAATTTTATTGATAAGAAGCGATCTCTCTGAAATATCTCAAAAATGAAATCCTTCTGCTTTTTAAGTTCAAATTGGGAGGGAAATTCTATTTTAATAGCAGACAAAGTGGCTACAGTATTTGCATTTTTAATGAAATCTTTATCAGATTCAAGGACTATTCTTATCTTATCATCCTGCTGATTGAACCTCAGTAATAAATCGGTGTTTTCCTGTGCATGCAGGGATGCCAATGAAAGAAAAAATATTGAGTATAATATAATCACCTTTTTCATGACATTATACATTTTCCACATATGAGGCATGTTTTGCAATATTATAGCAAGTTACATGCAAACGACAATCGATGTTGAAAGAAGAGATCAGACGAGTTCAATCAATTCCCTTGCATTGCTTGGAGCATAGCCGAAAGCGTCATTATTAAAGTACAAAAAGACATCCTTTCCTTCCTTCATATAACCTCTAATGCGTCTTGCATCCTTTTTAAGTGCAGTTTTCGAATAGTTTGTATTATATCTACCCTGCTCCCCGTGCCTCCTTATATATACAAAATCAGAAGTAACCGGGAGATCATCAATAAACTCAGGCCAATCAGCCATGCAGAGGCATATATTATAATCCCTGCATATTTTAAGGACATCTTCTGTTATCCAGCTTTTATGCCTGAATTCAAGAGTATTTCGGGCAGGATACTTCCTTAGCATTTTCAAGAAATTTATCAGTCTCTCGGTATTTATTTTAAAATTAGGCGGAAACTGCCACAGAACAACCTTTAATTTTTTCTTCAGACGTAATGCACCTTTAAAAAACATTTCAAGAGATTCAGAAGGTACTAACAGTCTTTTTATATGCGTAATATACCTGCTGCCTTTTAAAGAAAATTCAAAATCATGGGGTGTTTCTTTATACCATTTGTCAAATGTAGCCCAGGTTGGGAGCCTGTAAAATGTCACGTTCAATTCAACTGTGGAGAAGACCGTACAATAATACTGGAACCACCTTGCTTTAAGCAGGTCTCCAGGATAGAATTTACCCTTCCAGTGTGAATAATTAAAACCACTGCATCCTATTCTTAAATCAGCCATATAAAAATTTTATCAACTTTTATTTTTGTTTGTACAATTTCCAATTTCCGATTTTTTAATTATCAATTGCAAATCTTAAATGTAACGTTTCTGGGTAACGATGCCCTTTTACTCATCGCATGGCGCATAGCGCTCTGCGCATGGTGTTCTTTTTACTGCCTACTTCTTGAGAACTAAAAGGTTACGTCCTACGGTTACGAAGCCCGTTTCGTCAGTCGTATTTCGGTTACGTGTTTACTTAGTTTTTTGGTTTCTCTAGTTTATCTGGTTTCTTTGGTTCACCCTGCACCGTGCACCCTGCTCCCTGCTCTTTACTGCCTACTCCCTACTTCTTACTTTTTTCTCCTAGCGCCGTGCTCCCTGCACCTTGCATCATTCCCTATTGTACACAGACACAATAATGCATTATTCTAGGATGATGGAAAACGGGTTATCTAAAACAATAAAACTCTATTCTGTCCCTTTCAACCTCAGAGGCTCAACCGATCTTCTTTTAAGATATGCAGTTAATCATGCTGAATGGCCTGACTATTCAAACATAATTTATGTAGCCCCTACACCTAGAAAAATAAGAGAGGCGCAAAAGAAGTTTCATAAATTAGTAAAAAGCCCTTATATTCCTCCAAAGTTTTTCACTCTTAAACAGCTCTCAAAAAATCTTTTTGATATCAAGTCTAACTGTAAATATTTTCCTGATATATTGGTGCCATTGTTAATATCAGATATCTCCGGACATAGCATTGGATACTCCAGCATACTTTCAGAGTTATTAAAAGAACTTAAACAGCATCATCCTTCAAAGGCTATATCCCTTGTTCGACAGGAGCTAAATGAAATATTCGATAAGCTTGGAATACCCGAAGATGCCTTTAAAAAACTTAATGCGGCACTTGATATCTTCGAAAAATACCATAATATCCTTTCTAATCTGGATTATTACGATGAGAATGACATATTGAATTATGGACAATCTGCAGCAGGCTGTACTCTTGATAAATTCTCAGTACTTATTGCAGACGGCTTTTATGATATGACTGCCTCTGAAAAGAACCTGCTTAAAGAGCTAATCAACAAGGCTGAAGCTACTCTAATCTCATACCCTGCTGAAACAAACAATTCACTTAACAATACACAATACAATAATAATATATTATCTTTTATTACAGATAGTTATATTAATTATATAAAGTTTAACTTTAATGTTACCGAAGAACATTTGGAACAGCATTTCCACCCTGATTTCTCTTACATAAAATACAACAGCATAGAAGATGAGATTGAAGGAATTGCAAGACATATTAAAAGTCTTTTTATTATTGGACGTCTAAGGGCAGACAATTTGATTATAGTTACTTTCCCCAGAATCTCTGATTACATAGAGCTCACGGAAAGGATTTTCAGAAGATATGGCCTGCCATATTCTGTTTCTTTAAAAAAACCTCCTGCCTATCGGGGGGCCGTAAGAGATATTTTCTATCTTCTCGAATCGATAATCGAGGATTTTCCCAGGCTAAAATTTACATCGTTCCTGAGCTCTCCCTATTTCAAAAAGCTTCCGGAACTCCTCAGGACACATATACCATCCCTATCACGTAAATCCGGCATAATAAAGGGTAGAGAGGCATGGGAAAATCTTAGCAAAATAATAGAAGATAAGTCGTTTGCAAAATCCATAAAGGATGATATTTCACATATCTTTAAAATCCTCGACAGGCTAATAAAAAATAAAGATTCTGCAGAAATTGAAGTAATCCATTATGAAATAGAAAATATATTGTCAGAATTGGGATGTGAAACTGAACAGGCTGATATTGATATGCTGAATAATTCTATGGATATGATCAGGGTTGTTTTTTCAGAACTGTCAAGAGAAAAAACTATTTCGCTCAAACGATATGTGGAATTTCAAAGGCATATTCTTGGTTCTATCGAGTACCAAACAGAAGATTACGGTATTCAGTTAATGGATTTTCTTGAAACTAGAGGGCTAGAACCCGATTACCTTTATTTCTGCGGACTTAAAGACGGAGACATGCCCTGCAGACCTCCAATTGATCTGATTCTTCCTGACAGCGTAAGAACAGAATACGGCCTTGTGAATCTAAAAAAATATCTCTCTATTCAGAAACTAAACTTTCTCAGGATTATAGGTGCTACATCTAAAACACACCTGTCTTATCCCTCAATAGACGGGGATAAATATTTCCTTCCTTCAACTTATCTTTCTTGGGGCAAAGAGATAACAGAAAATGTAACTGGTATTTTTTCTCCGGAAGAACTTCTGGCAAGAAAAGGGAAACACTTGCTTTCAGATACTATTAATGAGGTTCGCCTCGACAGAAGGACAAAAGACAGACTCTCAAGACAGAGACTTTCCATGCCCATGCGTGTAACTGATATTGATTATTACAGAAAATGTCCAAGAAGGTTCTTTATAGAAAAAGTTTTAAATCTTGAAGCTGCTGAAATAGCAGAATACGAAGTCGAGGCAAAACTTCTCGGTAACATCATTCATAGTATTATGGAAGAGCTTATTAAAGAAACTATAGAAGATTCCCAAACATTCAAGCAAAAGGCCTTGTCAATTATAAACAGGACACTTCAAGACTATATTATCTGGGATTACTGGAAAAACCTTATAAAAGAGGCTTTCATGGAGATCCTTCCGGAAATAATGGATCTTGAATCCAAATTCAGAAAAGAGGGTTTTACACCATATGGATTTGAAATGAAGCTCAAGGAGGAGGTATTGCCAGGTACTTTTCTGACCGGGAAGATAGACAGGGTAGACCGCAGAGGTGAATCTTTCCGCATAATAGATTACAAAACCGGTACTGTAAATATAGGCTCTGACATAATCAAAAAAGGCAAGGAACTTCAGCTTCCCCTCTATGCCGCAATGCTTAAATCAAAAGGTATTGATGTGGAAAAGGCTGGTATCTATTCCCTTAAAGATATCGGGATAAAATGGATTCCTACAAAGAAGGATAAATATACATTTGACGAATATATAATCAGTACACTGAAATATCTGGAAGAAACAATTTTGCAAATCAGGGCAGGCAATTTCGATGCCTTGCCTTTGGAAGAATTTTACTGTACAAGCTGTGCTGAGGCACCTTTCTGTCCCTATATAAATTCCAAATGAAGATCAGGGATTGAAACTTAAATGACTTTAACTTTTAAAATTTGTTTTTGATATCTTAAATTGGAACTGATTTCCATATGAACGACTTTCTTGATACAAGAAAAAGCGTAATTATATCCGCACCAGCAGGCTCGGGCAAGACCGAAAAACTTGCCCGCAGATATATAAGTCTTCTTGAAAACGGCACCGAAATCGAAAAGATAGTCGCAATAACATTTACTGAAAAGGCAGCATCAGAAATTAAAGACAGAATATTGAATATTCTGATGCAGGAAAAAAAGGATATCTTCGTTCTTATAAAAGAAAAGACCCCCCTCATGAGGATAACAACAATACACTCCTTCTGCCAAAAACTGATTACACGCTTTGCTATCGAACTAGGACTGGACCCTTCATTCAATGTACTCGATGAATTCAATGCATCACAACTCTGGTCAGAGTCAGTATATGATACCCTCCGCAATGAAAAGGATAGCCCCTCGGTCTTCTTTGAATACCTTAAACTTAAAGGACTTAAAGGATGGGGGGGGTTATACAGAGCTCTTTATTATATCTATAGAAAACAGCCTTACTCTGAATTTCTGGCTGAAACTCATGATGAAAGATGGGGCCTTGAGGAAAGACAGTTGATCGAGATTTACAAAAGATGTCTTCAGACCTACAGAATTAAAAAACGTGAACTCCGCGTCATTGATTTTAACGACATGGAGATCCTCGCTTACAGGGCAATTACTTCGAACCCGGAGTGGCTTAACATACTTTATGCATTTGATGAACATACAGACCATATCCTTGTTGATGAATTCCAGGATACCAGCTCTACCCAGTGGAAGATAATTGACAAACTGACAGAGGAATGGCGTTCAGGGCTCGGGGCTAAAAGGTCTGCAGGGAAATTCCCCACAATCTTTCTGGTTGGTGACGAGAAACAGTCAATATATATGTTCAGAGGTGCAAATGTCTCTGTATTCAATGAGGTCAAGAACAGGCTCAATGAGTGGCTTGGCAATGAAGCTGTCTATATTGAAGCCAGAGATAATTACAGAAGCCTCTCAAGAATTATAAATTTTACAAACATTTTATTTGACAATTTGATGAAGGGTTCTCTTACAGAGCCTTGGCGTACAAAATACTCTCCCTTCACCCCAACAAGAGAAGGATACGGCAGTATTCAACTTCTTATCCTAGATTACGAAAATAATTCCAAATTAACCCGCTTAAAGGAAACAACACTTATCGCAAACAAGATTTTCTCGTTAGTAGGGAATCTAAACATATATGCAGATCAAATTAAAAGGAAATGCCAATACTCTGATATCGCAATTCTCTTGAGGAACAGGAACAATCTTACACTTCTCGAAGGTGCACTCAGAGAATTTAAGATCCCTTATATCGTTGTAGGCGGCATAGGCTTCTATGATGAACCAGAAGTAGCCATTCTAAGGGAGCTCGTATCATTCTTTATTGATCCTTTCGATAATTTCAGTCTTTTTGAGGTATTAAGAAGCCCCTTGTTCGGCTTTACCGAATCAATGATTTCCACATTATTATTGGACAGATATGTACCACTATTCGAAAATTTAAAGAAATTTAAAATAGCACGTTTCAAAAAAATCTTTGATTTACTGGACAAATATCTCTCCAGAAAATACGAAATACCGATATCTTTATTAATAGAGGAATTTCTGACAGAGACGGGCGGATGGAAAATATTTCATGAGATACAGCGCCACGTTAACATAAAAAAATTTCTCAGGACCATTGAATATTACGAATCAAGGGGCATGTCGTTAATCGAGATAAAGGAAATTCTCATTCAATCCAAAAAGAGCAATGAGCCAAAGGCAAATGTAAATACCGAAAATCTAGATGCCGTAAAAGTAATGACAATTCACGGGGCAAAGGGCCTGCAGTTTCCCGTGGTATTCATACCATCTCTCGATGAGACAGTCTCTGCAAAAACCGGTACGGTCATTCTAGATGAAGTTGACAATAATATAAGATTTGCCTATGAAGATGACTCAACCAGGCGAACTAAAAACAATCTTTTTATACTCTGGAAGGAAAAAGAGCACGAAGAAGAAATTCGCCTCTTTTATGTAGCAATCACAAGATCAATGGACCATCTATTCATGTCAGGTGCAGTTAAAAAAGATGTTAATGGCAAACCGAAAATAACAGGCAAACTATCTTTTATTGAAGATGCTTTCCCGGGCTCTATCTCCGGTACAAAAGAATATAGCAATACATTTAAGGTTTTAAGAGAAAAAGACTTGTCAAATTCATCCGGGGTATCGGGCATAAGGTTAAGCACTGGTTCTAAGAAATTCTTTTCAGAACCTGCATATATCGAAGAAATTGACATATCGGGGAAATTTACAAAGTGGGTTGATGTCACAGAAGACATTGAAATAAGGACAAGACACGGAGAAGACTGGGTAGTTCTCGGACGAATATTTCACAGACTTTTTGAAGAAATTTCAAAAGGTATTATTGATTTTAAAAAAGTAAGCGACAGAATAGATATTCTGCTGTCAAATGAGTTATCGCTTAAAATTAAAATTGACAGATATAGAAAGTTAATATTGGATGATTTTAAAAACCTCGAAGCCTCTGGCTATCTTGGTGAGATTATTTTGCCCAAAGATGGTGCCTTTGCTGAATTGCCTTTCATCCTTCAGAAGGATAATAAAGTCTATAAAGGGAGGATCGACAGAATAATAATAACGGATAACACTGTATATATATATGACTATAAAACTTTTCCTGTACGCGACCGTGAAATAGACGAACTCAAAGAAAAATACAGATTTCAGATGAATATATACAGTGACGCGTGCAGGAACCTGTTTTCTTTGAAGACAAAGAGCTTTATCGTTTTTACACACAAACCGGTCTCAATAGAAATATGAAAAGAAAATGGGGAAAGATGTTTAGACAGTCGTGCTTTGGTTTCAGGGAAATATTACCTTAATAGTGTCATTTCCAATCTTTAATACCTCGAGATCTTCCATATAATATTTCCCAACACCCTTTACAAGGCCCGCCACAAAATCTATCAGGTTGCGTCTTGATTTATATTTAATTAACAGGGTCTTTTCGTTTTCCCATTTATAGTCAAACCGGGGTGGATTTGCATTCTCCAAAGTACTTGTTGATGCCATATGCACCTCATCCATAGCCATAAGAAATTCCCTTGCATTTTTATATCTTCTGTAATAAAAACCATAGATCTTTTGAGAAAAACTGCACACCCAGTATTCACCGAATGCATCAGCTATATCCGGAATAGAAAAGTCCAGTGCTAAGCAAGCAGACTCTACAAGTTTAATAAAATATTCATCTTCTATATCACTCGTTGCCACAAAGGAGATATCCCTGGTTTCGCCGGCATTTATCAGACATTTCTCCCATTTTCCAATACCGTAATTTTTTACTATCATATCTTTCAAGCAAATTGCGATTATTCCTTTCATATTTACCCCCCCCTCCTCAATCAATCTAATTCTATTATATTTATCGGTATATTTTCTCGTTAATATAATATTTATCCCATTAGAAAGACCTGCTGTTTGCAGTAGGGATAAAATAAATTCTTTTTTGCTCAAATGGTGTTTACCCCGTTTAGAAATTGATTATATTTTCTTCTAACGGAGGTTACCTGAGTGATAATGTCATATTATAATTATTTTCATTACAAATATCTAAATATTAACCTAAAAAAATAAAAAATGTATTTCCAGATTAACGGAGATCCCTTTAACTATATACACTCCAGTGTTTTAATAAGTGCCTCAGCCTTCTTTAAGCTCTCATAATATTCCCGATCTGGATCAGAATCGGCAACAATTCCGGCACCAGCCTGAACATAAGCCTTTCCATCCTTTATAAGAAAGGTCCTTATTATAATGTTAAGATCCATGTTACCGTTAAAACCTATATATCCTATGGAACCGGTATAAGGACCCCTCCTTTTTGTCTCGAGTTCGTCGATAATCTCCATGCATCTTACCTTAGGTACCCCTGTAATCGTCCCCCCAGGAAAAGCTGCCCTTATTGCACTGAAACAATCCTTTCCATCAACAAGCAATCCCCTTACATTAGATACTATATGAATAACATGCGAATAATCTTCTGTAATCATGAGTTCATCTACCATTACGGTTCCATAATGCGAAATTCTGCCAAGGTCATTCCTCTCGAGATCTATTAACATAATATGCTCAGCCCTCTCCTTTTCATTCAGCAACAACTCTGAACGCATCATTTCGTCTTCAGTAAAATTCCTTCCCCTGGGTCTTGTACCAGCAATTGGCCTGGTATCCACAACCCTTCCCTTCACTCGAACCAGCCTTTCCGGGGAAGAACTTACTATCTGGTAATCCCCAAAGTCTATAAAAGACGCAAAAGGCGACGGATTTATCTCACTCAGGATAGTGTATATCTTCCATGGATCTTCATTACCTATATCTGCCGAAAGTCGAAGAGAAAGATTTGCCTGATAAATATCACCGGCTGCGATATATTCCTTAGTCCTTTTTACCATGTTAATATATGTGTTTTTTTCTGTCTCGTAGATAATATCTATCTTTTTTACTGCTGACCTTTCTCCTCTGTCTTCTACATCTCTGATAATTCTCTCGTAAATCTCTTTTATAACAGATTCAGAATTCTTGTTATACTTGTCTTTCTCTATACCATTCTCAATATGTCCGGTTAAGCTTTCACGTGCACCAGGGCAGACAATAATCCAGCATTTTTTCAGTATATGATCGAACGCTATCAGCCTGTCTATTAGGAAAAAATGTGCATCGGGAAGATTAAAGTCGTCTCTGGCATTTTGTGGAAGTTTTTCGAGATACTGAACAAAGTCGTAGCTCAATATTCCAACTGCGCCACCCTGAAAAGGAGGAAGATCTTTTACAGGATTCTGGCTGTAAGCATAAACAAGCTCTCTCAACCTTTTGATAGGATGTCTGTAAGATACTGTTTTTATGCCAGAACAATCTAATTCAACAACTCTGTCTTTAATTTTAAATATAAGATATGGTTCTATTCCGATGAACGAATATCTTGCTATATTTTCAGGCCCCTTAACACTCTCTAACAGAAAACTGTTTTTTGATTTGAGTCTTTTGTAGACCCAATGTGGACTGTTATACGGTATCTCCCTGAATACAGGGGAATAGCCTTTCTTTGATAATTTTATGTTTGATTCTGTGTACAAAGGCATCTCCATATTTGCAGAAAACCCCGTATAACTGACAGGGCTTTTTACGGGGTAAAAATCAAGCAGCAGCTATCTCATTTTTTATCAATTGTATTGTCTTTATTGGGTTACTCTGATCGAGTATCGCCCTTCCCATTACAATATAATCTGCGCCTTCTCTTATTGCCTCTTTTGGAGTCATTGTCCTCATCTGGTCATCAGGTGGGGGCGTCCATGATGTCCTTATACCAGGAGTCACAATCAGAAATCCCCTTCCACAGCGTCCCCTGATCATAGCAGCCTCTCTTGCAGAAGCAACAACACCGTCAAGACCGGCTCTCAGGGCAAGGCTTGCAAGATGTCTTACGTGGGTATTCATACTGTATTGTATGCCCAGCTCTTCCTTTAAAGTTTCTCCAGAAATGCTTGTCAGCATAGTAACACCTATTATCTTTGGCCGTTCCAGATTTTCTTTGAGGCATAAATTGACAACATCATCACTGCACTGTTTCATCATTTTATAACCACCAGAGGCATGAACATTAAACATAAAAACACCCAATCTTGCTGCAGCAATTCCTGCCCTTGAAACAGAATTTGGTATATCATGGAATTTTAGATCCAGGAATACCTTCTTCCCTCTCTTTTTTATCTCCTCTATAATCGACGGCCCAGCAGAAGTATATAGTTCAAGTCCTACCTTGAATATATCAATATAACTTTCGAATTTTTCAACAAGCTCTATTGCATAATTATTATCCGAAACATCAAGTGCAAGTATCAGTCTTCCATCATTAGCCATTGTCGCCTCTTACAATTATCCATTCAGCTATCACCAGCTTAAATGCCGGGGTTTGGACTTCAGCTGTTTTATGTTGTATGCCCCCAAGTTTGATACTGAGTGCCACCGAAATTGTTACTGAGCACAGTCAAGTTATTACTGAGCACAGTCGAAGTATCAAATTTTTGGAAGTACAATCCCTTTTTGTGCCTGATATTTACCTTTTTTATCAGCATAGGATGTCTCACAAACTTCTGATGCCTCGAGAAAAACAATCTGTGCAATCCCTTCGTTGGCATATATTTTTACTGGAAATGGAGAAGTATTAGAAACCGATATAGTAACAAACCCTTCCCATTCAGGTTCGAGCGGTGTTACATTAACTATCAGGCCACTTCTTGCATATGTGGATTTTCCAAAGCATATTACCAGTATTTCTCTTGGTATCCTGAAATATTCGAAAGACCTGCAGATTACATAAGAATTTGGACGAATCTCACACACATCCCCTTTATAGTCAACAAAATTACTCTCATCAAAGGCTTTCGGATCAATAATCTTCCCACTAACAGGGTTAGGAATCTTGAATTCATCATATAACCTCATGTCATATCCATAGGCACTGACTCCGTATGAAATCACCGCTTTTGTTATTTGCTCATCGTTAAAAGGTTCAATCATCCCCTCTCTAGCCATTTCCCTTATCCAGCGGTCATTTTTTACCATTGATTATCCTGCTTAAAAACCGGCCATTTCTAATTTATTAAAGGAGTTCATAATTAATACCAAGTAGCTTTTTCTCGCTATTATACCTTGATTCTGCTTATAAAACATTCAGGAAAATTCTTCTTCTGTTTCATCTAAAACCTGTTTAATTAAATCCAGTGACTCCAGAGCAACATCTCCCTGAACTTTTTGTATCGCAAAGCCTGCATGGACAAGCACATAATCGCCAATAGAAACTTCATCAGGCATTAGAAGCAGGCTGATGTCTTTGCGTGCACCATAAACATCAACCGTTGCCATCATATTTTCTATTTTTATCACCTTAGAAGGGATAGCCAAGCACATTTTATTATTATACATCAGTTGTGATAATTTTCATCTAACTATTAATTTCTTGACAAATGATTTCTAACCGTATATAAATAATAAACAATGAAAAAAATTCTTATTCCTACTGAACTTGGGAGTTTAATTAATAAGAAAAAAAGCATTCTGAACAGGCAGGACGTCATGATATTCGAACATGATTCAAACAAAGATGCGCTTGATATTCATATTTCCGAGAATGCAAACCTCATCATTGCTGAACTCGACTCTCCGTTGCTGGGAGGAGAAGCACTTTGTAATATTATCAGAAATGATGATCAACTATGGGATGTCTCTATAATACTTATATGTAATGATAACCACTCTGAGATAAGAAAATGCCTTGACTGCAATGCAAATTCATATATTACGAGACCTCTTGACCATAATTTGATATCAGAACAAATTAGTAAATTCCTTAATATCCCGAGAAGGGCATCTCTAAGGGTTCTTTTAAAGGTTACAGTTAACTGGAAACATACAACCGAGTCTTTCTACTGCTATTCCCAAAACATAAGCTCATCAGGCATACTGCTTGAAAAGGATAAATATATCTTTGATAAAGGAGATATATTATCATGCTCGTTCTTCATTCCTAATTCTGAACGCATAACTGCTGACGGGGAGATCGCCAGAGTTGTCCAGAAAAAACAAAATATCTACCAGTATGGTATCAAATTCACTAAAATTAGTGAAAGCGCAAAGTCTGCTATTGAGTCCCTCGTCAAAAAAAGGTCCGGGTAATAATATAGGCTGTCAGAATCTCTTATTCAGCGTTTAACTGAATCTTTATATAGGCTTTTTCTCTTAGTTCTCCCAGCGCTTCCTTGAGTCTCTCATTAACCTCCTTTTCAATCAGATATCTTTCGATCTCCTCTCTGACATCATCGTAATTTTTTCCTGAAAATTGATTAATGTTTTGTTCATAAAAGTCCTCTGTGTCTGTATCACTAACCTTTATAAAGGCCCGGACTTTCAGATTGATATATTCTTCCATAATCTCTTCTTCTGAAGTAGCTTCAATTCTGTATTTCTTTGCCTCTCTCAATAATAATCTTCTGTTAATCATTGTTTCTATGACATCTTCTTTGCTTATATCTGGTGATAATTTCAAGGAATTTTCATATTGTTGCTCAAATTCACTCATAGTAATTGCCTCATCGTCCACAAATGCAACAACCCTGTCTGTAAAACCGCCATAACAGTAAGCAGTAGGCAGTAGGCAGTAGGCAGAAAAGAGAAAACAAAGCATAAAATACAGTCGTCTCTGCACTTTTATACCTGCTCTTTGCTCTTTAATCTTTCTCAACATCAACCTCAACCTGTTCTTTTTTATTTTCTCCATGCTCACTTACCCTTACCTATTTTTTTACTGCTTACTGCTTAATTTGCGCCCTGCTCCCTGCTCTATGCACCCTGCTTATTACTTATTACTTATTACTTATTACTTATTACTCCTTACCCCTTACTTTTTTAGAATGCATGCCCTATGCTGAAATGAACTTCTCCATGGCTCTCCCCATTTTCTCTATCTAATTTGTGCCCGTAATCCACTCTTAGAGGACCAACCGGCGTATTATATCTCAATCCTAACCCCACAGTGTATTTAAGATCTGCAACATCTGCATCCTTTGTCCTTATCCATACATTTCCCATATCAAGAAAAGTTACCAGTCCAATACTCTCACTGACCGATGTCCTTAACTCAATATTGCTCATTAAAAAAGCATTCCCACCAGTCGGATTGCCATCTTCACCTTTTGGACCGAGCATATCCTGTTCATATCCCCTGACAGTTGACCTTCCACCAAGGAAGAATCTTTCCACAAGCGGCAGTTCCTCTGTATCCTTGAAGCCATATGCCACTCCCCCTCTCGCTGATATGGCCAGAGTGACTCTACGGATCAATTGCTGGAAGGCACTTCCGTTGACTATGAGCTTTGTAAAATTTGTTTCTGAAAAAAACAATGAAGAAGCTACTTTTAATGAAATACCTGCAAGAATTCCCTTTTTAGGTTCGAAAGGATCATCCCTTGTATCATATATGATTGACGGCTTGATACTGCTGATTGCCAATGTACCGGTATCTTCCTTACTCAAAATCACATCAGGCTGTACATCATAAGTTTTGACAAGGGAAATTTCATGATACAGTTCAGCCTTCATTTTGTCACTTAATTTTTTCTCAATACCTGATGTTACAGAATACCTTCTTAGTCTGTACCTTGTATCTCTTTCATCGATATCTATTTCTTCCCTGTTTTCATATAGAAAAAATATCCTGAAAGGAAGATTGTATCCAAGGAACCACGGTTCGCGGTACTGCATAATATATCTCTGTTCCAATGAACTCAATTCTGCACTTACTGACCCCTGCCTGTTCATTCCCCATAGATTCCTGTAACTTAACTCAATAAAGCCCCTATATTCCTCGTACTCTGCATAGCCAACGCCGAACTCTACCGAGCCTGCATTTCCCTCTTTTACCTTTACAAGTATATCTCTTTGATCTGCTTCGCCACTTATATCATCTATTTCAACATCGGTAAATAATCCTAATTTGTATAACCTCTGCCGTTCATTTGCAAGAACACGGTGGCTATAAGGCTGACCCTCTTTATGAAGGAGCTCCCGTTTTATGACCACATATTTCGTCCTCTTATTACCTTTAATTATAGTTTTCCCGAATATCGTTTTCTTTCCTTTAATCATACTGAAAACGATTGAAGCTTTGTGATTCTCTATGTTTCTCGTTACTAATACATCGACATCCGTATAACCGTGGTTGCTGTAATAATCCAAAACTTTAAATCTTGCATCAGAGATATCCACTTCATTATAAGGGTCTCCTGGTTTTATACCCAAGATTGAGATAAGTTCAGTTTCTATCTCAGGATCAACGCCTGTTATTTCCAGGAATTCGATCTCTGTTTTTTCACCTTCCTGTATATCGAATATCAGTTCAGCTGAATTTATAGTTTTATTGATTTGGGTTTTTATCTCCTTGACATTTGCTTCAAGATATCCAAGTGCTCCATAAAATTCTTTTATAGATTCTCTGTCCCTATCTATAAGTTCAGAATTGTAAATCGTTCCTTCCCTTGACAAAATCACGTCTTTCAGTTTATCTTGAGGCAGACTTACACCTTTAAACTTTATAGACCCTACTGTTATCTTTTCACCCTCGAATACAAAAAAAGTAATGACTATATTCTTTTCATCTGATTCTATGACAGGTGCTATCTGGGCAAAAGTATATCCTTTTTGATGATATACAGAAAGCATTCTGCCGACTGATTCCTCAACTAACTCATCATTAAACGACTCAATTTCGAAAAAAGGCACCTCTTTCAAAAGGCTTCTTGTAGAGATACTATCGTTGCCATTTATTTCAATTGTCATATGTCTGCCTTTTTCAACTGCTATTTCTATTTCTCTATTACTGTATGAATACGGTCCTACAACCGGACTAAAAAACCTCTTCTTTTTGTAATATTTTTTTATCCGGATTAAGTCTTCCCTCAATATAAATTGGTTATAAATATCTCCTTCTGACAATTTAATTTTGTTTTTTACATTTGTGTCAGGATCAGTAATCTTTATCTTATTTATTATCAAAGGATCACCTGTATCCACTTTTAAATGAAGATATACCCTGTAAGGTTCTTTAATATCCTCAATCTCTGCCTGTATTTCGGCATCCGGGAATCCATACAGGGAAAGCTTTTCCTTAAGATCATCGACTGCTTCCTGAAGCATGTCATACCTCATTATATGCTCTTCTTTCAGTAGAAATGATTCTTTTATAACTTTCTCGGATATCTCATAATTCCCTGATATATAAATCTTCTTTATGTAATCTTTTTCCCTGACGGTTATTGTAACCGTGGGTGTTTCTCCTTCTGAAACTACTACTGAAATGTCCTCAAACAAACCTTTTATAAATGTCCTCTTAATACCTTTGCTGACCTTCTCTCTGTCTATTAAACTGCCTTCCCTGATTCCAAACATATCAAGGAATTCATCCTCGTCGATCGAATAAAGTCCCTTTATTTCAATCTTTCCCGCATTTAAGGCATTACATGTGCTCGAGCCTAAAACAAAAAGAAATGTTAATATAAGAGAAAGTATAATCCAGTAGTACAATAGACCAGTCAAGAAATAGCTATTTACTTTTATACTGCTCTTTTGCTCTATTGCCCTGGCTTTTCTATAGCTTTTTATCATTTAAATTCAAACCTGAATCGAATATCTCCGCCAAGAATACCCCGCTCATCCCTTACGCCTATCAAAGATATGTTTCTGTTTAGGAGGTACTTAAGTTTTATAATCTGCTCTTCTGTGGAACCTACAGAGGTAGTGTAGGTCACAAAAACCTTTTCGCCCATAAGCCTTTTTGACACAGTTACCCTCGGCTCGATAGTTCCGGTTGTTTTTGAGACATAAGGGTCAATCTGCAGCCTGTCGAGACCTGTAATAGTCCTGAACCTCTCCTCTATTACATCCTGTATCCTTCCGGTAACAAAAGAGGTCGCTTCACTTGCACCTATACCTCCTTCCAGTCCTTTTAAGTCACTTCCCATCCGCCCAACTGTAAGAAGGGCAAGTATATCCATCTCATTAAGTGGCGGATCAGAAGAAAGCGACATATTGAAGTGATCGATATACCCTTCAAGGTTCATTTTTATCTTGTATCCCTTGGCAATCGTTTCAGCAGCAATCATCATGAAAGGATTTATTCGGTTTGGATCTGAAAAATCAGCGCTTGCATTGAGAATCCTGAACTCATTATTTCTGAAATATATTGTGCCCTCCTTGGTCTCAAGCCTTCCCAAAAGTATCGGACGGTATACCATACCTCTTAAAACCATATCTACACTTGCAGTAGCCCGTGCAACATTATTATCAATGAAAATATTGTCTTTACCTATAATTCTAATATTAAGTTCAGCCTTCTCAAATTCAGATATCTCGGATTTGTATTTCTCGGTCTGCTTGACTTTAAGCAACCAGCTTTTCCATTCTGTCCTTTCCTTATACCTGACCCTATTTATCTTTATGTCTCCTGATATCATCTGAGACTCCAGCCTACCCTTATATAGAATATTCCCTCCAAAGTTGACAGTGAAATCCTTTGATACCGAAGTTGTAATATTGTCTAATCCTGCCTCTACATAGAATTGCTTAAATGAAAATTTCTTCATATAAACAATACCTGTTATTTCAATGTTACCGCCTCCTATCTCACCAGAGAGTTTTTGCAAAACCATTTTATCATTATCAATATAAAGATATCCGGTTAAGGAACTGACCCGATGATGGTAGTCCTCTAGTTTAAAAGATCCATTCGTTACGCTTAATCCTCCATTTATTCGTGGCTCATCCCAGTCCCCCGCTATTGAAAAAACAAACTCTGCATCTCCTTTTATAAGCCCTATATGTCTGGAAAGGCCCTTAAATGGAAAGAGCTTGGAACTGCCTTCAAAAAGAAGATCATATCTTTCACCTATAACAAGGTTTCCTGCTATGTTCAGAGATGTATTGCCGCTTCTTATAGTAATTTTATTTAAATCGAGATACCTGTCATTCAAAACCAGATTGATCTCTTTCTCGTTTGAAAAACTGTATTCATACATCGAAAGTGCTATATGTCTTATCAATGCCGATGCAGAGATATGTTCCGTGCTCCCTTTAAGAGATGCTTTCCCGTTAAGGCTCAGCATAAAATTTTCAGGAACATCACTTAAAAAAGGAATAGCGATGATATCATATCTACCTTTCTGTATATCTACTTCTGCTTCCCATGGAATATCATTCTCGAATCTTCCTTTTGCAGCAATATTCAACTTCTCATTTATCATCCTTGCATCTAACTTAATATCCTTATTGTCTATGGATGCTTTGATAAATCCGCTTCCCACTGACCTGCCTTTAAGTTTACCCCCTATAACTTTGACCTCTGCAAAGACTGAAGGGTTGTCGAATGAACCGTGACCTTCTGTCTTTACACTTAAAATAATATCTCCATGAATTTCTCTCTGGATAAAATCACTTATCATTAACTTATCTGAGATAGCTTTATATGAAAAATTTCCACTTTTATCCAGAGTGGCTTCAGTGTTGATCAATGAGTTTCCCCTCTTGAATTTCATCTCTGTAAAATTAAGTTCTTTATCGGCGTATCTGAATTCAAAAGAAGAAGAGTCAAATGGTACTTTGTATAAAGCAGCTTTCTCAACAACTGCCTTGGCAATAACTTCAGGATTATCACCGCTGCCACCGATCTTCATATAAGTCTTCAGTTTACCTTTTCCCATAAAATCCGGATAAAAAATCTTTACTAATTTCTCAAGGTCAGCATTCTTCAAAGAAGCTTCCATTTTAAATTCAGGATATGATAAATCAAAAAGTCTTTCGGCTTTATTAAAAAAGATGCTGCCTTTTAGCTTATGGATCTCATCATCACCCTTAACGTTTATTTCTCTTATAACCAGGAGATTTTTTCTATAGCTGATATCTGCATCAAGCAAACCGCTATTATAGTTTTCTATAATCGGATTATGTATTTTGATGTTCCCGCTTATTTCTGGATCATCAAAGGCACCATTTAATTTGCCAGTAAAATCTCCGGTGCCTTTCAGCTTTTCATAATACGGCGAACTGATATCGCTAATATCAGATGTTTTTAAAGTACCTTTGATATCCAGGGTCTTTGCCTGGATATTTACATATCCATTGATATCCAGCCGGGACTTTCCTGTTTCTAGTTTCAGGTCTGTAAATGACAATATTGCTCCCTGCTTGGCATATTTGCCCTCCATATCTTTTACCCGTCCTCGAACATCTTTCCCTTCTTCTGTATTCTTATACTCAAACCATCCCTGAGGATCGAATTTCGCTCCTGAGCTTGACAAACTACCTTTTACCTTTCCATTCTGTAATCCTGGATCCCATCCTATAAGTTTAAATAGAGGGGTGCTGTCAACGTTTGCGAAATCGATGTCGATGGTAAAAAAATTAACCACTGGCAGGGTTATTGATACGGATGCCATTGCGCGGCCATTATAAAGCCTTCCATCACCATCTGAGAATTTCATCGTTCCGTCGGCATAGGAAATCATGCATTTAATCGTATCTATATCAACACCGAAAAGATTGCCTCTGTACAAAGTCGCACTTCCCAACCCTTTAATATCACTCAGAGAACCTTTTATTTCACCTTTAAAACTCACTAGGCCTTCAATTCTCTGCCTGACTTTAAGGAGTTCCATCAATGTCTGAATATAAAGATCTCCCTTCAAATCCAGATCCAGTGTAATTTCTTTTTCGGCATAATATATGTTCCCGCTGGCATTTATTCTTCCGTCTCCACTATTGCCAAGTTTGAATATCTTCTTTAAGGTCATTACAAACAGATCCATGTCTGTCTTAAAATTCGTCCTGTCTTTGCGATATTCCCCTGACCCTGTAATCTTTGAACCAAAACTTTCAATTATCAGACTGTGTATTTCAATGGTCTCACCTTTTACTGTCAGATTTACATCCACACTTGATATAATTTCCGGCCACCCCGTCTTTTGAAGCTTTATCTTCTCTGCAGATGCCCTGATTTTCTGGAATTTACCTAGAATTAACTCACCGCTAAGGCCGTCTACATCAGTTACAGTTTTTGTCTTATTATCATGAAAATTTGTACTGCCATGCATCAGTTCCACTGATCTGATATTTACTTTAAATGAGGTATCGTTCTTTTTAGCAGCATAAGCTTTAACATTTTCGATTATATCTTCAATCTGTTCTTTACTGGTTGTGACCTCAGGTTCTTTAATAACCAGTCTGCGAATTGATATATTTTTGCTTAGCAGGCCTGAGGGCTCAATGTAGGCCTTAACTCTTTTTGCAAAGAGTATTCTTTCTCCATTTTCATCAAAGACCTTTAGTCCCTTTGCCTCAATAAAAAAGGGGTAGATATTTATATATATCTTCTGGGCTATTAGTCTTTTACCAGATGCCATCTCCAGTTTGGGCAGTATCATCCTCTTAAGGGCATTTGATATCTGTGGGCTTCTAAGAACAAATATCGCTATGCCGATAATCACAGCTAGAGCAATCAAGTATGGCATCTTGTTTATTCTTTTAGAATCGACCATAACTCCGATAACAGCTCCTGAACAATAATAGTATCTTTAAGTTTCTCACTGTTTATCTGTATATAAAAAACATCTTGAGCAAGTCCAGCCTCGGTATTAATCCTTGCTGAAACGATATTAATGCCTTTTTTGTACATGACGTTCGAAATATCATAAAGCAAACCTAACCTGTCCGGAGAAAAGACCTCGATAAGGCTATATTCATCGGCTGCCTCGTTATCTAGCTCTATAAATACGTCAAAAAGGCTTTCAGCCTTTCTGCTGCGCCTTACGATACTAACCGGCCTTTTATCAACAATAATACTTCTAAGACCTTCTTCTAAATCTTTTTGCAGACCGTCCCACCAAATATCCTTCCAGTTAGAAATAGAAATTGTATCAATAACAACCCCTTTCTTTCCAGTAAATATCCTTCCGTTTACAATATTTAAACCCTTTGAAGATAAAAAGCCAACAATTCTGGAAAAAAGGCCCGGACAGTCTTCGGCGCTTATTACTATTTCCGCTACCCCTTCCGGACTGCTGTCCACGCGCATTGAAAATCCACTTTCTTTCATTTTCTTTACTAAACTGTAATCTTCTAAGACTTTAGTTTTTGTTGTTGAAAGCATATACCTATCCGGCATTTCATCAATAAAATCCTTAAGGTACTGTTTATCAATTTCAGGTGAAAGACTCTGAAGGCTGTGGATGTATTCTGTCCTGTCCTCCTTTATACCTGATAAATAATCCACTGTTCTCTCATATAGATCTTTAAGAAGATATGATTTCCATGAAGTCAGGAACCCGGGATTTACAGCCGACATGTCTGCATATGTGGTAAGGTATATCGCCTTCAAATTCTCCAGGTCGCCGACTGCATCAGCGAAATGGGCTATCACTTCAATATCGCTTGCCTCCCTTCTAAGAGCTATCTTTGACATAAGGACATGGTTTCTTACAAGGAATTCTATCCTCATCCTTTTCTTACTGTCGAGATTAAATCTTTCAAGTATATTCTTGAGCCTTTTATATCCTTCTTCTTCATGATGTCTACCGACAGCCTTTCCAATGTCATGAAATAATAGTGCCATAAGAAGCACATTTAAATTTTCCAGTCCGTTTATAATAACTTTCAGGTGTTCCAGGCTTTTGTATTTTGTAGTTCTGAGTCTTTCAAGATTCCTTATTGCTAACAGGGTATGCTCATCAACTGTATACATATGATAAGGTTCATGAACAACAAGCAGTCTTAACGCACCAAATTCAGGGATAAATCTGCCCAATACCCCTGTTTCATGCATCTCCCGGAGAGTATCATAAACACGCATTCCTTTGAATATTTCAAGGAAATAATGAATAGAAACATGTGAGCTCCTTGTCTTTCTGTTTATTTTTAAAAGGCTGGACTTTATATTCTCTTTCATAATCTCGCTGAATTTTTTACCTGTCTTTGAATAAAGATAAAAACTCTCCATGATCTTATCCGGGTTTTCTGCAAAAAGATTATCTTTAGTTACAACTAACTTTCCGCCTGACACAGAGAACTCGCCAGTTATCTTTTTAGCGATCATATCTTTACGGATGGGTATATATGGTCGACTGCACTTAACCATTATATTGTGGCCAATATCTTTTATAGCTTTACTTTTCAGGTAGTAATACCGCATAAACCTCTCCGAAGCCCTGAATTTCTTTGAATCTTTAAACCCGAGACAAGCTGCCACATTTTTTTGATATTCAAATGTAAGCAAATCATTTCTTCTTTTACTTTCAATATGAAGACAAAATCTTATTTTCAGCAAAAAATCATACGCACTCATAAATCTTTTGTAATCATATACATTTATCAGTTTGATAAAATCAGAAATTTTCTCTATCTTCATTGTAATTTTCGATAGCCAGTATGCGGTATGAACATCTCTAAGCCCGCCTTCACCTTCTTTAATATTGGGCTCAAGTATAAAGATAGAATCGCCTGATTCCATGCGCCTTTTTTCCATCTCTTTTAATTTTTCTCTTACAAAAATCTTCCTCTGTTTATATGCAATCTCGGGGTAAACCTTTTCTCTGAATGTGTTGTAAAGCTTTTCATTGCCAGCAATATATCTTGCCTCAAGAAGTGCTGTTCGGGTCTTTATATCCTTCAAAGCCTCTTCAATACATTCTTCAGCAGTTCTGAACGAATGACTTATAGTAAGACCTGTATCCCAGAGCTTATGCAGTAATAGTTCTGCTGATTCTGTATTTTTCCTGTCGGGTGCGAAAAACATTATGTCAATATCTGAAAAGGGGGCAAGTTCCGCACGTCCGTATCCTCCAGAGGCTATAAGTGCTATATTTGCATCTTTGTCAACAAAGTTAAAAATATTTATGACAAGTGAATCTATTCTCTGGGTATATCTTTCGACAAGAAACCTGCCGCCATAACCCTGTTCTAATAACTCAACGATATCCTTTAAAATTTCCTTACCAATATCAGAGTGTATTAATGAGGTCATATCAAGACATCTTAGCTTTTATTGTAATCATCCATTAAAAATAAAAAACAATCGTTAATATTATCATATGTTTATATATAAACTCTTGATTCATAAAAAAAGTGATATATTTTTCTGATAATACGCGCATTAAAGAATCCTCATTTTGCAATGTATAAAAGATTTAAAGTATTGTTTTAAAAATATAACATAACTAATATATTTTAAATTAATTTTTCCTTTTTGATATCCGGAAAGACAAAACATCATAAATATATTAACAATAGATAATAAAAACCGTTACATGCAAAAATAAATAAAAATTTTTCTGTATTTTTAAATATAAATTTAAAATTTTAGGTGATATAATAATATTAGATATAGAGTATTGAAAGATTAGTCTTTTATTTTGTTGCAAATTGCAACTATAAGGGGGGTAAAAATATAATCAATTATGTCCAATTATAAATAATTACGATATTTAAGACAGTATTTTTTACATTAATCTTCGTTCTGTGAATATGCCAGCCCTATTATATCAATCTTTTAAAAACCTGCTATTCTTGTTTTGACAGTATGTTAAATAAATTAAGAAAGGAGGGGAATAACAATGTATAAGAAAATACTTCTTGCAACAGATGGTTCTGAATTCAGCGAGGGTGCTGTTAGGGAAGCAATTAATATGGCAAGGTCTTGTAAAAGTCAGCTTTATGCAATTTCTGTGGTTGAGATGAATCCAAGATATATTGAATCAGCTGTTGAATTTGTTGAAAAAATGGAAAGAGAGACAAGAAAAAGTCTTGAAAGTCTAAGAGAGAGGTCTTCAAAAGAAAATGTGGAGTGCAAAACTATAATCAGAGAGGGTGAACAACCATACGAGTTTATTGTTGAAGAAGCTGATAAAAATCAAGTCGATGTAATTATTATGGGCAGGCGTGGCAGAACAGGGCTAAGAAGATTACTAATGGGAAGTGTTACTGCAAAGGTTATCGGCCATACTACTCGTAGAGTTCTGGTCGTTCCGAAAGCCACAACTATTAAGTGGAAAAACATAATAATAGCTACTGACGGCACAAAATACAGTGAAGCAGCTGCAAGAGAGGCGTTAAACGTTGCAAAATACTGCGGCATAGGTAGTGATCTCCATGCAATTGCTGTAACAAGAAAAAGTGCTTCAGATGAGAGGATTGAAATATCAATTAATGCTCTAAACGAGATTAAATCAAAAGCAAAAAAAGAAAATATTAAAGTGGATGATTTACTTGTAAAAAGTAAACCACATGAATCTATATATGAAAGCATACTGCAGTTAGCAAAAGAAAAATATGCTGATATTATTGTCATGGGCAGCCATGGAAGAACAGGTATTGAAAGACTCCTTATGGGAAGTGTTACCGAAAAGGTCATCGGCTACGCTGATTGTGCAGTCCTTGTTGTAAAAGCCTGAAAGATGCTGTATAAAATACCTGCGTAAGATTACATACTGCTGGTATAGACGAATTTTTTTGTTTTTCTATATAGCAGTAATTCAAGTCTCTTTTGACATAATCTGATGGGACTGCACACTATGTTCTCAGCAGTTAATTCCTGCCTTATTTAGTTATATATTCAGAACTTTAGAAGATGTAATAATTCCATTGACTTAATCGACCCATTTATTTATTATACCGATAATTTATGTTGCAAAATATAGCTGATATACTGCATTTTGAAACAATTTATAAAGGGTTTTCCATTCCAGTCAAAGGTTTTCTAAAAGTCTATTTAACATCAAGTAAAATTTAAATAAAGGAGGGGGAAGGGATTTGATTATGTCAAAACAGTTTCCAAAAATTTTACTCATAATGGTTTTGGTCTTCACACTTTTCTTAATTGCCGGCAGCGTGTTTGCATCATCTGATCCTTCGGTATCACAAGAAGCAACAACAACAGCAGCAGCTTCTGACTCACAGCATGCCTGGTGGTTCTGGCCTCTTGTGCTATTCATTCTTACTTTTGTACTGGGTATTTTTGCAGTGCTTGCAGGAGTGGGCGGAGGTGTCCTGTTTGTACCTATTGTAAGTGGTTTTCTGCCTTTTCATCTTGATTTTGTAAGAGGTGCAGGACTAATAGTTGCACTTGCTGGCGCGCTGGCTGCAGGGCCCGGCCTTCTTAAAAGGGGGCTTGCAGACCTGCGATTGGCCTTGCCTGTAGCTCTAATTGCCTCAACCTGTGCAATTTTTGGTGCAATGATAGGACTTGCACTACCTACAAATATTGTTCAGACCTTACTTGGAGCAACTATCCTTGGCATTGTTGTAATAATGATTAAGGCTAAAAAGTCTGAATTTCCTAAAGTTCCAAAAGCAGATAACCTGTCACAGTCATTAAGGATAATGGGTGTATATCACGATGAGGCTATTGGAAAAGAGTTCGACTGGAAGATTCACAGAACACCTATAGGACTAGGATTATTTGTATTCATAGGGATAATGGCAGGCATGTTCGGACTCGGAGCCGGATGGGCTAATGTTCCGGTATTAAATCTTGTGATGGGAGCGCCAATTAAGATTTCAGTTGCAACAAGCAAATTCCTTCTTTCTATAACTGATACCTCTGCTGCATGGATTTACATGAATAATGGTGCAGTGCTTCCATTAATGGTTGTACCTTCAGTTGTTGGAATCATGCTTGGTTCATTTGTGGGTGTAAGGGTTCTTGCAGTTACAAAGCCGGCAATAATAAGAATTATGGTTATCGTGGTACTTGGAATCGCAGGCTTGAAAGCACTTCAAAAAGGTCTTTTGCCTAATCTGTTCTGATTCTAATGGAGAAACCATATAAAGCCAAATATATATAATAAATCAAGACAGATAAAATATAAGGAGGTAAAATGGCTTCAAAGGCAACAGAAGAACAAATACTTTATGCAAAGATTCTAAATATAGGTATGTTGATAGGACTGCTATTTCTCGTAATCACATTTATAATATATGCTGCCGGTATCTTAACTCCCAAGATACCCCTGGGGGATGTCCAGCACTATTGGTTAATTTCAGTAAAAGATTATCTCCATGAAAGTGGAATGACTGCAGGATGGTCCTGGCTGGGAAATCTTGGATACGGTGATATGCTTAATTTCCTTCCTATTGCTATACTTTCAGGATTAACTATCCTGTGTTATGCTGCCATTATTCCAGGTCTTCTACGCAAGAAAGATACCGCTTATGTAGTACTTTCTATTGTTGAGATAATCGTTCTCCTTGTTGCGGCTTCTGGTATCCTGGGCACTGGGGGACACTGACGGATTAAAATATCTTAATCTTCAAATCCGTACTTTTTGAGCTTTCTCCAGAGAGAAACACGGTCTATTCCGAGAATCTGTGCTGCAAGGGTTTTATTTCCCCCAGCCTCTTTTAACACCCACTGTATATAGAACTTTTCCTGTTCTTCGAGAGAAGGGATTTTGCCGTCTTTCTTTCTGAAAGTCCTGATACTTAATTCCCTGAGGTCTTCGTGAAGATGGGCTACTTCGATGCTGTTCCCCTTTGCAAGGGCAACACCCCTTTCTATAATATTTTCAAGCTCTCTCACGTTTCCAGGAAAATCATAATTCATAAGGATTGCCATAACATCCGGAGAAATTTCATTTATATTTTTCTTCATTATTGCATTATATTTCCTGAGAAAATAAAAACTCAATAATGGTATATCATCCTTTCTTTCAACAAGTGCCGGGAGATGCAAAGAAACAACATTCAGTCTGAAATATAAATCCTGTCTGAAACGTCTGCTTGCAAGTTCATCCTGTATATTCCTGTTAGTTGCAGCTATAAAACGCACATTTACATCTATAGAAGAAGTGGCTCCCAGTTTCAAGACCTGTCTCTCCTGTATTACGCGAAGAAGTTTAACCTGCATCGATGGAGTCATTTCAGTAATCTCGTCCAGAAACAGTGTCCCTTCAGATGCCATTTCTATAAGACCTTTTTTCATTGCTGTCGCGCCTGTGAACGCACCTTTTTCGTGGCCGAAAAGTTCATTTGCTAGAAGTTCCTCAGTAAAAGCACCACAATTTATTGCAAATATCGGACCTTCTGATCTGCTGCTGCATGCATGAATATATCTGGCAATCATCTCCTTACCGGTTCCGCTCTCACCGCTTATGAGGACATTACAATCAGTTGGCGCAATCTGTCTTGCTGTATCCAGTAATTTGTTTATCTGTGGATCCTGGGTTATTATCTTGACCTTCCCTTCAAATCTCTGAAGCTGTTCACGAAGCTCATTATTTTCCCTTTTTAGTTTGACCTTTTCTGTTGCCTCTGAGACAACCTTCCTTACCTCTTCAAGTTTATAGGGTTTAGCTATGTAATAATATGCACCGTCCTTCATTGCCTGAATTGCGCTTTCGATTGTAGCGTATCCGGTAATCATTATTACCTCAGTATCAGGATAAAGCTCTTTGCATTGCTGCAGTATCTGCATTCCATCCACTTTCTCCATCCTTAAATCTGTTAGCACTACATCAAATTCCTGTTCACGAAGGATCTTCAGGGCATTTGTCCCGCTATAAGTCCCTTCAGTATCATAACCCTCTTTCTTCATGATATGCTCCAGATTCCTCAGAGCAATCTTCTCATCATCTACGATTAAAATCTTACCCTTTGACTTCATACTTGAAACTCTCTGCGTGGCAATTTTATTAAAAATTTACTTCCCTTTCCTAACTGGCTTTCTACCTGGATTGAACCATTAAGCTCATTTATTATCTCATTAGTGATAAAAAGCCCCAGGCCAGAGCCTTTCCCGACATCCTTGGTAGTAAAGAAAGCATCAAAGACTTTCGGAAGAAGCTTCTCGTCAATGCCGACACCGGTATCTTTTATCTCAATGTTTATAAACCCCTCATCAGCATTTTCTTCTGCTTTTATATTGATACTTCCTTCTGCTGATATCGCTTCGATAGAGTTTTTAATGATGTTTAAAAACGCCTGCTGGATTCGTTGTTTATCAGCATAAATCCTTATGTCAACAGGTATATCAAAGACAATATCAACACGTGAAGGTTTCTCTCCGCCAATAAACCTCACTGTCTCTTCAAATAAATCTTTAAGTGGAAGCATCTCTTTCTTAATCTCCCTCTCTCTTGAAAACTCAAGAAGTGTCCTTGCAATATTCCTGGCCCTGTCTGATTCCTTTTCTATTTGAGTCAACAGCTCCTTTTGATACTCTTTGTCTGCATCTTCAATCTCTTCAAGTAATATCTGACTCGATGAATAAATATTTGATAGAGGATTAACAAGTTCATGTGCTATACCGGAAAGGAATGTGCCCAGCGATGCCAGCTTTTCAGTATGCATAAGCTGCTTCTGTCTTATTTCCAGTTCATGCGATAAATAAACTGACATCTTTTTGATAGACTCATTAAGTGAATTTATCTCCCTGTCAGCCAGCTCTATATAGCTTGGTTGAAATTTTCCATCAGCAATCCGGTTAATATTATCCCGTACTTCTTCGAAAGGCTTCAAAACCAGGCGAGAAAGGATATAGGCTATCAATAAGCCTGAAGAAAAAAGTAAAACCAGATAAAAAATTATCATTTTAGACGAAGGAAAAGACTTTTGAATTTGTATGTATATCATGATAAGAATTACTGCCAGGATAAAAAAGTAAGCAAAGACACCAATAAATATCTTCTTACGTATACTTAATGTATAGCCTGCCATGGTATAAGTTAATTTAACATTAGCTATTGCAAATTGCAACTGTTGACAAAATAATCGTTATAAGGAGGAGTAACATTTGTGGGTGTATACAAAAGTTGGACATATTTCTTTCGCTCTCTAGAGGGAAATTTTTACCCGTCTCATGACTCATTCGCTCGAATTTTTAAACTCCCCCGTATACGGGTTACCCCGTTTTACGGGGTCAAACAGTAAAAATTCGTCACGACTCATCGGGTACGCTTATTTCGCCATTACGGGTATCCCAAAAATTTCACTATGTCCGCTCAAGAAACATGCCCAACTATATACCATTTAGCCTGCTGCTTCAAACACATTTTTGGGGTTAGATGTAGGTTGAATGATTAACTTTTCAATACCAGATCAATGACCTCATCAACACTGTCAACAAGTTGAATATTAATATCCTTCATAACCTCTTCAGTCAATTCCTCTAAATCCTCTTTGTTTTTAGCAGGCATTATAACGGTCTTCGCCCTTGCACGTCTTGCTGCCAGAATCTTTTCCTTAATTCCTCCTACCGGAAGTATTCTGCCGGTAAGTGTGATTTCACCTGTCATTGCTGTATCCCTCTTCGCAGGACGTCCTGTCAATAGTGAAGTAAGGGCTATTGCAATAGTAAGTCCTGCAGATGGCCCATCCTTATGGATAGCTCCTGATGGTACATGAACATGAATATCATGATGTTCAAAGAAATCTTCGGGTATTCCTAAGGAAGCTGCATTGCTACGTATATAACTGAGCGCTGCCTGTGCAGATTCCCTCATTATATCTCCCAGTGAGCCTGTAAGTATAAGCCCTTTCTTACCTTTCATCTTGGCTGCTTCAACAAAAATTATATCACCGCCGGCTTCAGTCAATACAAGTCCGGTTGAAATACCGATCCTGTCCTTTTCTTCGGCTACCTCAAAGTAATATCTTCTATGACCAAGGTATTGAACAATTGAATCCTGAGTTATCTCTATAGTTTCAGACTTATCCTTATTCTGAACTATGTTTTTTGCTATCTTTCGACAGATGGTGGCTATCTCCCTTTCAAGATTTCTTATTCCAGCTTCGCGTGTATACTCCTGTATAATTTTATGAATGGCATCTGTTTTAAAGACAGGCGGGTACTCTTGCAGACCTTTCTCTCTTACTTGTTTGGGAATTAGAAACCGAGATGCGATGTAAGCCTTTTCTTCTTGTGAGTATCCTGAAAAATAAATAACCTCCATACGGTCTCTTAAAGTATTTTGGATATTATCAACTACATTGGCTGTAAGTATGAACATAACACTTGAAAGGTCAAATGGTATGTCAAGATAATGGTCAACAAAACTATGATTCTGTTCAGGGTCCAGTACCTCCAGCAGTGCTGATGCAGGATCACCCTTAAAATCCTTGCCTATCTTATCCAGTTCATCCATCATTATGACCGGATTTGCTGATTCTACCCTGTGAATTTCTTCAATAATTCTCCCGGGCATCGCACCGACATAGGTCCTTCTATGACCACGAATTTCAGCCTCATCCTTCATTCCTCCCAATGAAATCCTGGCAAATTTTCTCCCAAGCGTTTTAGCAATAGACCTCCCCATAGATGTCTTGCCTGTTCCGGGCGGACCCGCAAAACACAGCACAGATCCCTTGGTAGTTTTTATTTGAGATTTCTTTTCTAATGCCTGCTTTACTGTTGTGCGAACCTCTTCAAGTTTGAAAGGTTTTGCAATATAATAAAATGCACCCTTTTTCATAGCCTCTATGGCAGATGGAATTGTTGCGTAACCTGTTATCATTATGACCTTTGTATCAGGGTATCTAATCATTGTTTTTTCAAGGATCTCCATCCCGTCTATCCTTTCCATTCTCAGGTCAGTAATGACAACATCAAATTCAACAGATTCCAATTTTTTAAAAGCTCCCTCACCATCCTGAGCAGTCATCACTTCATAATTTTCCTTAGTCAGGATATGTTCCAAATTCTTCCTTGCGATCTCTTCGTCGTCAACAATCAATATTTGAGGCTTCTTGTTCATACTCAGAACTTTGACAGCAAGATGTTCCAAAACTCTCTCTTTTATCTTCTGTAACCCGTAATGGTCTTCATTCAGTATTTTTTCGGCATATATGAGGTCAAGATTGTCTTCAGTTTTTTTATTCCAAGGCAAAGTGACAAGATAATTAGCATAAGTAATTCCAATAGTATATTCTGCCGATGTTGGACTGATTTTAGATAACATATCAAGCTCTTCATAAGTTATTTTTTCAACACTGGCAGGCATCTGGGCTGTATTGACCATTTGGCGTAGTTCTTCTATTGTCGAGGCCTGCTGGCTATTGCCGTATTTCCTGAAAATTTTCATCTCTATCTAATATTTTTTTTGATTTTAATATCAGTGTACATTAACCAAAAAATTCTTTTAGAAAAATACAGGTGTTGCGAAAAAATTTATTTTTCGATACCTTAACTTACCTTTATCATATTTGAAATGGTAAATTTGCATGCAAACAAGGATTAAGGATAATTTCATATTCATCGATTTAAATAAATTTTTGAGCAATTTCTGTATTTTCCAGATTAACAAATTAATATGTTATTAATCTAACACAAAAATTAATCCCCCTGCAAAAAACACCTCCATCTTCAGTCCTTAAAATACTACTATGTTCCCCTTTTACCCCGTTAGAAGAAAATAACAACAATTTCTAAACGGGGTAAAAAAGCCTTGTCATTTATTGGGTGCCAAAAAAGATCTGTTGCAATTTGCAACTTCATTTAAAATTCTGAATCTTTTATATTTTTCCTTAAAATTGAGTGATTAGAGAAATATAAGTCATCTCTATTGCAAACTGAAACAAATGATCTTTTATTAAATATATAAACTTTAAAAATAAATTTTTAATTTCAAAGAGTTACAGCGTATTTTCCAACTGGCATGAAAGTTGATATAAAAATAATAAAAAATATTAGGGGGTAGAGGAAATGAAAAAGCTACTTAAAAAATTAGAGAATACAATGACAGCAATAGCATTTGCAGAAGCAGGAGAGTTTGAGACCGCTAGGGAAATAATGAATGAAGATAAGAAAAGAAAATCAGACAGGCCTACTAAACAGAAGAGGGTTATAGAGAGAAAAGAGCTAAGGGCTGACTAACACAATTGAATATTGAAAATTGTAGATTGAAGATTTTAATGAACGAAGACATGAAATTGAAGATTGAAGATTGACATTTATGATTTGCAATTTGCGGATGCCAACTTTTAATTGATATTTAAGAAATCGAAAATCTCAGATTGTAAATTATAAATTGAATGGAGCATGCTATGAGCAAGTTGAAAAAGATGATGAGTAAAATAGAAAGAGCAATGACTGCGATTACCTTTGCAGAGTCAGGAGAGTTTGATACCGCAAGAGAGATTATCAATAGAAACAGAAAGGTTTTGCTCGGAATTACTAATGCTGATGTAAAAGCTCTCTGTTATGCTGTAAATATATGCAACAGGGTAGATGCAGATCTTGATATTCTTTTTGTATATGGAACAGATAGAGTAGTTCCCGAAACTGACGTACTGAATTTTATTAAATCTGAACTCAAAAGTGAAGATATCAATTACACCATAACGCAGAAGATAGGCTCTCTCAAACAGGAACTTATTGATTATACTATTAACAGGCGTGAAATAATATTTGTGGTTGTTGGTTCATCATCTGAAATAGATGTTGAGTTTAATAAATTTGAAAACAGGCTTTCATCATCATGGGAAGAGTTGAAATGTCCATTGGTAGTTGTTACAAACAGCAGGATGCCTGTTGCAGTTTAATGATGGGGACATTATCCATCCCGTTGTTTCACATTACAAACCTGAAAGCCATATTTACCCTGTTAGAAAGCGCCGCTGCTTGCCCCATAAGATATCAGAGGTCTTTCGGGGCTTACACCGAGGATAAATATAAATTCCTTTTGGAGCGAATACGGAGTTTAATAACCCGTGTAAGCCTGCCTGCTCGTCTCGACTCGCCTCGATTCGGCGAAGCGGGTTCGTCGAAGCGTACTGGCAGACAGGCCTTACTTTTAAAAGGGCGAAGGTCTTCTAACAGGGTTTACTTTAAGCATTTTTCGTTATATTATAATTTTAGTAACATAAGTGTTGTTTACAATGAAAAATTACAAACTCATTTTTCAGATCGTCATTAAATAATTAATAATAGAATTAAGGAGTTTGAATTTTGGAAGATAGCAGAGTGAGTAAATTTAAAAAATTAATATTATATATTATCGAGTATATATGCCCTTTTAATGTAAAATTTTTCCAGATCGTTGCTGGGATTATGACCGCCCTCCTGCTCAGTATAGTTATGCTGCTTGGCTGGATATCGACAAAGAAAATTAAAGAGACCGTAATAGAAGATTTTAATAAACAACAGTTGCTAATTGCCAAGCATGCTTCAAGCCAGATAGAAAATAATTTTAAAACTATAAAAAAAGAGCTTTTAATTTTAAGCATGGATCCTTCAATACAGTATTCAGAATCTTCTACTATCGCAAAACGTATTGGGATAACATTTGCAAGCATCAGTGAGTATGGGATACAAGAGATCAGGTTCATAGATATAATAAAGAAAAAAACATATACGATGGATTATCAGGGATACAGAATTTTACCAATAAAACCGGAGGAAGAATTTTATATCGATTGGGGCAGACCGAAAAAAAACAAAGGAAATGTTTTAGTAGAAGATATAAGATCCAAGGTTTACCTTGATGGCAAATTAAGACAGATTATGTCTATTGCAACACCTGTATGGCAGGAATCAGTGGATAAAACACATCCTGTCGCTAGTTACAGGCATGTGGGAACACTGCTATTTGCTTTTGATGCACCAGCTATTGTAGGTAACGTAGCAAAAAGCATTCAGTCTGGCAGAACAGGTTATTCATGGGTCATTAACAGCAATGCAATATTTCTTTATCACCCTGTTGAGGATTTTATTGGCAAGAATGCATTTAAAGTCCGCCACCAAAGAAAACCCGTCATTTCGTTCAATAAAATCAATGAGATACAGAAAGAGAAGATGCTGGCTGGCAGGGAAGGTACAGGGACTTACATTTCCGGTTGGCACAGAGAGCTGGAAGGCAAAATACATAAATTAATAGCTTATAACCCAATCTATTTAAGCGGGGGTTCTGTTTCTCGTCACTGGTCTATTGCGGTTGTAGCTCCCATAAGTGAAGTTGAAGGTGCAATCCATGCCGTATATATTCGCCAATTTTTGTTTCAAACAATTGTTTCTCTAGGTATAGTTTTCGGTGGTGCTACAATATTCTTCCTGATATTCAGCTGGTCCAGCCAATTAGGTGAAGAGGTTGAAAGAAGGACAGCGGATCTGAAAAATTCCGAAGAACGTTACAAGAGTCTCATAGAGAACGCTGAAGACATAATTTTTACTGTAGATTATAAAGGAAGATATCTATCAATAAATAATTATGGTGCACAGATGTTTCATAAAACCCCTGAAGATATCATCGGCAGTAAAATGACAGAGATACAGCCGCATGAATCAACAAATAAGCAGGTAAGCATGATAAAAGACGTTTTCGTTACCGGCTCGAGCAACCAGATGACGTATTCTATTATCATAGAAAATAGTGAGCACTGGTTCAGCACTAATTTCAGTCCACTTATCAATGAAGAAAATGAAATCTATGCTGTACTGGGCATTACAAGGGATATTACTCACAGGAAAAAGATAGAGGAGCAGGAGTATTATTACTATACTGAAAAACTGGCCTCTCTCGGCACACTCGCTGCTGGTGTAGCCCATGAAATAAACAATCCACTTGCGATAATTTTAGGTCATACCGATGTTCTTCTTGAAAAAACTGATAAAGATTCACTTCTTTATAAGAATCTGAAAACCATTGAGAAGCAGGGTCTTAATGCCAAAAGAATTGTTGAAAGTCTTCTGAGTTTCTCTTCTTTTTCAGAAAAGAAAGAAGAATGGATAGACGTCAATATGGATTTGGACAGAGTAATTAAAGTAGTTGGAGATACGCTATTAATCAATAAAATAACGCTTGAGAAAAAATTATCATCTGACCTTCCCAAAGTAAGAGCAAATTCAGAAGAAATCCAACAGGTCTTTTTTAATTTAATCAATAATGCTATATATGCCATGAAAGCAGATGGCGGCACTTTAACTATTATTACAAAACCTATTGAAAACAGGGAAAAGGTTAAGATCCAAATTACTGATACAGGCTACGGAATCAAAAAGGAGATAATTGGGAAAATTTTTGACCCGTTATTTACAACAAAAAAGCCTGGGGAAGGGACAGGTCTTGGGCTGTCAGTCTCATATGGGATTATTACTAAATACAAAGGCACTCTGACCTTCCAAAGCATTACAAAGGAGGAAGCTAGAGAAGGGCAACAGTCAGGAACTACTTTTACAGTAATGTTACCTGCGATATCAATTCAGGATTTTTCAGAAAAATTAGATCATAAACTGGAAATCGACACAAGAACTGCCATTTCCAATGCTACCGCTCGATATTCTGAAGTGGAAATCTCAAAACCAAACGGAAAAGGACATGGAAATATTGTCAGAAGTACAGATAGTAAGAGATAATAGCATGTTCATTGGCAATGGAAACTAATAAGATGAAGCTCTTCATGCTTAAGTATTCAGTATCTCTTGTTTCTCGAGAGAGCGAAATCCGCCGAAGCAGAAGAGAAAGCCTCGCATTCATCCGCGGGCTCACACCAGTGGTCTTATGCGAAGGCGTATAAAAAGATGTAAAAGTGTTAATATTACGTATGCGCGAAAACCAAGGAGTTTAAAATGCAAGAAAAGATTATAATAGTGGATGATGAACCGGATATGCTGGAATTACTGAGTATGATTATCACTGAAAAGACACCTTATAAAGTAATAACAACAAATAATCCCCTTGAAGTAACCGACATAATCAAGAATAATAACTTTGATCTGGCAATTGTAGACTTAAAGATGCCAGGTTTAGATGGTATTGAACTCCTTGAGGCTATTAAGAATATCGATCTGAATTTGATGGTAATTATTATTACAGCATACGGCACAATTGAATCAGCTGTGGAGACCATGCATAAAGGTGCTTTTGATTTTATCACAAAACCATTCCGCAAGGAACAGATACTGTATACCATTGAGAAAGCCATGAAATGGCAGAGATTGCAGAAAGAGAATATTTTATTAAAAGAGGCCCTTGCAAAAAAATCAGAAAAGAATCAAGTTGCCGAATAAATGTGACCTGGCAACAGATTGTTATGACAACTCCTTCAAATGCTCCTTTAAAAATTCATCCTTAAACCATTCAACCATTGAATCATTAAACATGACCATATCAAGTTGTTTGGTATAGACTGTTAAACGTCCCAGTATATCCAATTTCTTCAATATATAATCTTCTCCAAATTTTGCAATCTTTGCTTCTACAACATCTCCTGCCTTCCTTACCTTGAAATCCAATTTCTCGAGTATATCTTTTATTAAAATTGTTCTCCTGAGACGTCTATCGAGTGAAGCACCCCCTCCCTGAAAGAAGAACTGGATATAGTTATCATTTAAATTTTCCCCTATATACGCCTCGACCGTGGATAGATGATAACCAAGCCTGATACTAAAGTTCATATATTTTCTGGATATGAGTGCATGGCTTTTATCACTTAACTGACTCATTGATCGTTCCGGTCCGGTATCTGTATGAATTCCCGCAAAAGCAGAGCCCTTACTGTCAACAGGTCTGGGTCCTGGCCATTTCACTGACAGTATCCCTTTTAAAAAGGCTTTCATCGGTATTGAGCGTATATTATCGAGTGTTATCTTCTTTGATACTTTTTCAATACCATCTTCAAGATCTATTACATAGATTTTATGCGGTATGTTTAAAATCAACTCTACTTTATCACCTTTTTTCAGATCAGGACTTTCAGTATTTACAAACATTTCATCTATAGCTTTTTCATGGGCAAATCGTGTGATGTCATGGAATGTTTTACAAGACTCGGGATTGAATTCTTCACTTTCAGGATCAGTCAAATTTAGAGGAACTATCTTTTTCAGTACCTTCCCCAATGTTCTGAAAAGCATCGTATCCTTGAATGGCTCAACTTTTTTTGAACCTAATTCAATAATTTCATTAACTCGTCCATCATAAATATTGCAGTTTATTGCATCGATTGTTATTTCCTGGCCATCTTTTATAGTCTTTGTGGCTATCCCTGTATTAAGTATAGCTGGTATCTGAAATTCCCTGCTAAGGGATGCCATATGTCCTGTAATGCTTCCTATATCCGTAATGATTGCACTTGCCTTATTCATTACCGTAACGAACTTTGTAGATGTAGTTTTAGAAATCAAAACAGCTCCATCTGGAAATTGTTTTAAATCTTCGTCATTTCTAACCAGAAAGGCATTGCCATATGCGATACCTTTGCATGCAACAGCTCCCCTGTCAATAAGGATATTGTATCCTTTAACTCGTGTTGGGATTGGTTTAACAACAGTTTCTCTGTCAATTACTCTCAAAGGTCTGGTCTGCAATATATAGAGGTGATCATCCTGATCTATAGCCCATTCTATATCCTGTGGTTTTTTATAATGTTCTTCTAATTTAATAGCGTATTTAGCAAGATTTAGAATTTGTTTGTTGGATAAACAGGATTGGCTGATTATTTCTTTTGATACCTTACGTTCCTCAACACCTCCATCAGGGTTGAGTATAAGCATAACCTTCTGCCTGGATTCATCTTTCTCCAGGATTACATCAGCTTTTCTAGAGACTAAATAAATATTAGGTTTTACAGCCCCATCAACTGCATAACTTCCTAATCCCCGGACAGCATTAATTATAATTATATCCTTTTTGTAATCATTTGGATCTCGGGAATACATTATACCGCTGGACTTGGAATTAACCATTGCCAGTACACCAACAGACATAGCCATATCCTCTTCTCTGAAGCCGTTGCTTTTATAATAGAATATGGCACGTGGTGTAAACAGGCTTGCAACAACCTCTTTATACTTTTCTATGACTAAGTCTTTACCTGATACTCCAAGTACAGTAGCATACTGACCTGCAAAGCTGAATTCCCCGTCTTCCTGAGGCGCACTGCTTCTTAAAGATACACTAAGATTTGAGGTGGTTTTTCCGCAGAGATCTGAATAGCTATCTAAAATAGACTTTTCAAGATCAGGGGGAATCTCAGCATTTTTAATTGAGTTCTGTATGTCTTTACTAATAGAGCTTATTTTTTCCATATTGTCCAGGTTCAGAGAAGACAGTTTTTGATTAATATTATCTGAAATATTGTTAAAATTAACGAATCGCTTAAATGCATAGGCACTAATTGCAAAGCCTTCTGGAACAGGTAGATCCAGGCGGTTCTTTACCTCGCCCAAGTTGGCATTTTTACCGCCCACACTGAGAATCATATCTTTATTTATGTTATCAAGAGGAATTGTATAATCTGTTACTGGAATTTCTACTTTTCTTGATATTATTTCTTCGATTTCTGAGTTAATTTTCTTTGACACTTCATATAAATATAAATATTTATTCCCTGAAATCTCATTGATACTTTCTGCAATACTGTAAATACATTTTGTCAAATACATGCATTTGCTATTAATATAATGTCTGTCAAATATATATTCACCTGTAAGTTTCTCTTCCATATCGGCCATTGTCTCAAGTGCATAATTGTTATCCTGAAGAAGTTTCTGAAAATAATGGAACTTTCTTCTTAATAACAATAAGCTTGCGCTTTCTTCTTCAATGAATATGACTTTTTTGAGAGAACTTAAGAAGTTTTTCAAGCTTGATTTCATTAAAAAATTGACCTCAGAATATCGTAATTAGTTATTCCCACCAACAATAGCTATAGTTTTTTGTTGACAGCGGTCAATGACCGTTGGACAGACTCCACCCATAATATAATCTCTGATAGCAGAGCGTCCTTTTCTTCCGATAACAACGAGTGTATAACCTCCTTCCTCAATTTCTTTCAGGATTTCATCTATCGGTCTGCCTATCTGCTTCTTCTGTATAATAACTTTCTCAGGCACCCCTGACTGAATAAATATATTTTTAGCGTCATCAAGAAATCCCTGCGATTCCTTTTCCGGATTCTGGCCCTTTAAAACACGCTTCTCATAATGGGCAACATTTATGACATTAAACAATGTTACCCCGGCAATAGAATCTTTTAGGATTCCTGCAAGAAATGCAGCATGTTCTACCCCTTTCATTGAGTAAGGCGAACCATCTATAAGGACCAGTATCTTGGGTATCGGACACGCCTTATCCACAATAAATTCCTGACAGACTATGTATAATGTCTGCGCACCCAGTGTATGAAAAACCTTATTTGTTACACTGCCAAGATAATTTTCTTTTTTGTCTGAAACTCCTTTTCTGGACATTATTATTGTTGAGAAATTACCGTCACTGGCAGTTCGAACAATCTCTTCTGCCGGGTCTCCATCAACCATAATTTTATTGATCTTTGTTTCTATGCCATTTTCTTTAAGAATATCTTCTGCCTTGTTGAGAAACGGCATAATATTTTTTTCAATATGCTCCTTCTTGATCCTCTTGAACGTATCGGACTGTTTCAGAATATCAGCACGAAAATCAATGTAATTTAAGTGTCTGCCCAGATAGCTGCCTGATATTACACGCAGCAGTGTAACTCCTGAAAGACTCTTACCCATTAAGCTTCCCAGACAACCAGCAAATTCAACAGCTCTATTTGAATTTTCGCTTCCATCCACCGGTATAAGTATTTTAGGTATAGGACATTTTATCGACATATTTATCTCTCCTTTATTTATTTTTTAAAAGAAAATTAACAGCCATACATTGGCAATAGCCACGCTTATGACCATATATAAAAAGCCTACTTTCATGAAGCTGATAAACTTTATTGGATGACCGGCAGCCTCTGCTATCCCCATTGTCACAACATTTGCACTTGCTCCTATCATTGTGCCATTACCCCCGAAACATGCACCTAGTGCCAGAGCCCACCAAAGTACATTAGACTCTGCACCTGGAATGACCTGTGTCAGGTAAGCTGTAATCGGAAGCATTGTCGCTGTGAACGGTATATTGTCCACGAATGCACTCATAATAGCCGACACCCAGATGATCAGGCAGATAGCCATTACCAGGTTCCCTTTTGATAATTCTAATACATAATCTGCTATCAATGCCAGGAGCCCAGTTTCTTCAACTGAACCCACAAGTATGAAAAGAAACATAAAGAATAAAAGTGTTGTCCATTCAATGTCCTTTTCAATAAGTCCAAGCATCTTGACCTTTTTTGTCAGTATGCCGTAAGTAAAGAGAACACCTGCGCCGAAAAGTGCAGCAATACTGACTTCCATATGCCAGTATCCGTGTGTAACAAAAAAGGCAATGACCAGTCCAAGGACAAAGAGGCCATAACCTAATAGGGTCTTATCCGTTATCTTATACTGCTCTCTCAGCTGTGCAATAAATCCATCGATATCCTCTATCCTGGCTTTTGAGTAGCTCTTGCCGTAGAAGAGCTTTGTATAAACAAAAAGAACAACCATTGATATAACACATACCAGCGCAAGGTTATACACAAACTGCATGAATGTCAGGCCGGTATACGAGCCTATCATTATATTCGGCGGATCACCTATAAGAGTTGCTGTACCACCTACGTTTGATGCAAGGACCTCAGGAATAAGAAGTATAAGAGGTGATATGCCGAGTGCCAAGGCAATCTCTATCGTGACAGGGGTTAAAAGTAGCATGGTGGTTACATTATCAAGAAAGGCAGAAGAAACCGCTGTAAATATCATTAATATGACAGACAGCAGCATTACCTTGCCGCGGGCAAGCTGGAAAGACTTGTATGCACACCACTGAAATACACCTGTATGCTTAAGGACTCCTACAATGATCATCATGCCCATCAGCAGAAATATAACATTCATGTCAATGGCATGCATGGCCCTCTCAAACGAAATGATATGGTAGTCATGATTAATCGTTCCTACAGTATAAGTTATAACAAGCATTATGGCAGTACCCAGCATGGCAGCAATCGTTCTATGAAGGAGTTCAAACGAAATAAGTATATAAGCCAGTAAAAAAACAACTGTAGATACATAAAATGCCGGTCCAAGTATACGCGGCATCTCTATATTCCTGACTGTATAGAAATCATGCCCTTTCCTGGCAAAGTCATCTTTTGTAAAATCAACCGTGATCTTCTTGTAGCTTGTCTTTGAGAACTGCAGCTTGATGCTGGCTGTTTCTATCTGGTCTGAAGGAAGTGTAAATTCTGCATGATAACTTCCATGGGAAGTGGTCTCAATCTCCTCTTTAAATTTGTCTTCAGCAATGAGATTTTTAGGCTGGCCGTTTACCAGTAACCTAACGTGCGCCTCTTTGACAAGCTCTCTTTGAGTGTCAATGACAGTACCAGAAATAAAAAAAGTATCACCAGTACTCACCTCAGGTACATCAGATGCAAAAGGCTGAGCAGGTAAAATGACAGTGGAAAACAGCAGTGCTAACAAAATTAACCACTCGTATCGCTTTTCCATGAATAACCCTCCTTATATTTTTATATCAAGATAATTTTATCTCCCTGTGTAAACCATCAACGACCAGATAAGACGATTCCGGCCATATAAAATTTGCTCCGGGACCATGTATCTGAATACCTGTAAAAACTGCGTAGTCGCTGCGTTTTTTATCAACAGTGAGTTCTATCATACGTTTTAGATCATCCTGAATAATCCTTAGAGTTAATTTTGTGAGTTCCAGGAGATCAGGGATCCAGCCATAATGAATCTCTTTAATAAGTCGCATTCTTATAAGGCTCATCTCTATGTCATCAAAGTCCAAACCTAACTGGAGCTTATTCCCTGCGGCCATCTCTATCTGGAACCCCTGAAGAGCTCCACATGCTGCCGAAAGACCCTTCCTGCCTGACCTTTCACATAACCCGACCTGTCCATCTTTATCGATTGCTATGTGAGAAAGGGCATAATATATATATCTCTCTTTACCGTCTTCATTAGGTGCATGGTGCTCAGCAGCTGAAAAGCCTGTTTTGCCAAGAAAGAGCATGCCAGCCAGGCTTGAAAAATTAAATGCCTCTCCCCATTTGTTTTTAATATTCTCAACAAAAGGTTGTGTAATCTCGTCACGGCAGACCCCTACGCACGCAATAGAATTATTAGATGTAAAACCAAAGCCGGTGAGAGCATTGTATGTTTTTTCAACAAACTCTGGCTCTGCGTATGATCCCGGAAAAAGCTCATCAAGCTTATTTTCAAAGTTCATATTAACCTGCCAATCTTCATCATTTTAATGTCACAGGCATACCTAATAAAGGCCATATTACTGCAATGGCAATAGCTGTAACTACCATCAGGATTATACTTGATGGAATGCCTGCCAGAAAGAACTCCCCTGTAGAAAATTGTTTTGAATCATAGGCAATGGCATTAGGCGCAGCTCCAACAAGCAAAAGAAACGGACAGGCCGCAACAACTAATGAAGAAAAAAGTACAACCTCTGGTGCCACATTAAGGTAGGGAGCAATAACAAGTGCAACAGGAAGTGTAATAGCAATTGCTGCCACATTCATAATAAAGTTGGTCATTATCATAACGAAAAATGCTATAGCTAACACAAATATAAACCAGTTTGCCTCCTTGAACATTACAAGCCAGTTAATCGCCAGCCATTTGGCAGCACCTGTATCCCAGAGACAGAAGCCGATGCTCATGGCACCAGCAAAAAGGAGGATAATGTTCCATGGAACTTCCTCTAGCTGAATAATATCCATTATCCTTAATAAAAAGAAAAGCAGCGTGGATACAAGTACTATGGCTGTTTTATTAAGTGGTTCTAATGATGGTATAAATGCCTTGGAGGACATAACCCCGATAACCCCGAGAACTATGACACCTACAATTATCTCATTTCGTGTTATTGGTCCAAGTTCAGCATAGAGCTTTTTAGCCTTTTCCTTGAGCCCCGGGATTCTCTTTTTTTCAGGTTTATAAAGTATCATGAAAAATCCCCAAAGAATAAAAGTCAGGAGCCATCCAACAGGAAACATATATTTGGTCAGTTCAAAAAAGGTAACGTTTTCCCCAACAATATCGTTGAAAAAGCCTATTGCCACTGCACCACGGGCAGCACCCAAAAGTGTTACCATACTGCCGGCACCGGCAACGTAGGCCATTCCTATAAATAAACCCTTGCCGAATTTGGTCTGTCTGTCACCTTCACCGTAAAGTGAGTAGATTGCCATGAGGAGGGGGAATATAGTTGCAGCTACAGCTGTATGTGCCATAAAATGGGTCAATACCGCCGTAACTAAAAAACAGCCTAAGTAGATCATGCTGGTTCTTTCTCCAACAATAGAAAGCATTTTGTAAGCAAGCCTTTTGGTTAAACCTGTTTTGGTAAATGCCATACCAATAACTATTGAGCCAAATATGAACATTACCGACGGATCCATAAAGTCTTTAAAGGCGACCTTTGTAGGCCTTATCATAAAAAGTGATTGAAAGACCCCTATTGCAATACTGGTCACTCCAATGGGCACGACCTCAAATACCCACCATACACCTGCCAGAAGAAAGAGAGCTATGGCACCTTTCCCTTCTTTTGTTAAAATGAAATGTTTTCCCATTGGATCAACAGCATCCGGCCATGGGTCAGCATAGTAAACAGTAAAAAAAAGTGCTAGACCCAGAAATATAAAAAAAATTCGTCTCCAGTTAATCTTTACCTTTTTAGGGGCTATTTTTATTTCTTTAGGTGGCTCCGGCAAGCCTACTGTGGTTTTTATATCTTTTTCATTGTCTGCCACTTTAATCCCTCCAGTTTCATTATCTATAAGATGTATTCATTTAAATTACTCGGATAGAACTACCCTCGCAATCTCATCAAATACTTCTTTCATTCTTATAATTCCGACTATCTTCTGATTATCTATCACGGGCAGAAGCATTAAATCCTGACGAACCATCAGATAGGCGGCTTTGGTTATAGGATCATGCGAATTCACCCGCCCCACTATTGGAAGCATTACATCGCTAACCGGCCTTTCAGCAAGCTCTATTGATTTCTCTGTAAATAAACTGTCCCATACTATTGTAAGACTCTCGGTTTTTGCAGTAATCCCCTGAGCCCTTGTAGCTGTACTCATAAATTTTGGCTCCAATCCTCTTAGGATATCCTTAGGTGACAGGGTACCTATAAGATTGTATTGCTCATCGAATACGAGTATCACCATGGGATCAAAACACTCATCTACATTAATCATAGACTTCTTTATCATCCCGATTGCCTGCTTTAATGTGAACCAGTAGGGGATATGGGGATAGTCAAAAATATCAATCTTTAAATCACCTACTTTTTTATTGCTGTTCATATACAACACCCCCATTGAATTTATGAAGAATCCATTATTTCAATGATTCTTCGGTTTTACCTTATGCTCTCAAATTCCATATGGAATTTGTATCTTTCACCTTTACCCAAAAGCTTTGTTAAAGCCAGCGGCTTGTTTTCATAACTTAGTAAAAGCCTGTTAATTAATAAACCTGTTGAGCCTTCTTTAACTTTAAGGTATTCAGCTGCCTTTCCTTCAATGTTTGTTACCTCTACTGTCTGCATGCCCTTATAAATCTTATAAAATGATTTCTCCTGAATAAGTCTATATACTGAAATATCTTCGCTACCTTCCTCTTCAATATTTTCTAGCTCAATAATGTCCGAAGGTATAAAGGTTTCTTCAAATACAAAAGGCTCATCATGAATCATCCTTACCTGCATAAGATAAATGATCTTTTCCTCATCATCTATCTTCAGGAGTCTTTTAACAACGGGGCTGGGATTATCAATATTTATTTCGTGAGTTACTCTAACTTCCCCTTCAAATTTTCCGAAAATATCTCCTGTAAGCCTGAATTTCATTGTATAGCCTGATTTCGGAAGAGCTGTTTCTACAAAAGTACCCCTGCCCTGTATCTTTATCAAATATCCGTCAGTAACAAGGTTATTTACTGCCTGCCTGACCGTAGCCTTACTGACCTGGAACATATTGCATAGTTCATCTTCTGAAGGTATACGCATTCCTATAGGCCATTCCTTCGAATGTATTTTCTGCTGAAGGATATGAGTAAGCTGAATGTACAGCTTCTCCTGATTTAAACGGTCTATTTTTCTTTCAATTGTCATAATATTATAATGACCGAAAGATATATCATAATGATTATTTTGTCAAGTAAAATTTTTAATTTTTTTAAAAAATTACAGGTAAGTTATTGAATTTTATTGAAAATCTCTTTTCTTATTAATCCAAAAAAATGCGTTTGAAGCAGTTCGTCTAGGGAGCTAAAGGAATATTTCCAACTACTTAACGGTTTACCTTATCACTAACACCGGGCAGGGTGAATATTTGATAACACTTGCTGTTATACTTCCCATGAGAAGCTTTCTAAGTCCGGTCCTTCCATGGCTTCCCATAATTATGACATCAGAATTCTTCTCTTTTGCAAGCTCAACTATCTTTAAGTGTGCATCGCCCTCCTTGACATAAGTCTCCACTTTTAAACCTTCAGCCTCAGCACTCTTTCTAACTCTTTCGTTAATTGCCTTAGACTTCTCAATAAGCTTTTCAACTCTATCAGGAGCCTGTGCTAAAAACTCATCTGTTATATCTACCACAGAGATGACAATTAATTCTCCACCATGGGACTTTGCAAAATCTATTGCATACCTTGCTGCAGTCTCACTGTATTTCGATCCGTCAGTACAGAGCATTATAGTTTTCCAGCCTACAGAAGCTCCTTCAGGAACCACAAGTACATCAATACCTGAATGACCTATAACCCTTCCTACTACACTACTCATAACAGCTTTTTCCAAGACATTGATGCCATATCTGCCCATAACAATCAGGTCATATCCCTCTTCTGCGGTATCTATAATTGTATCTGAGGGTCGTCCTTTTCCAAGTAAAGACTCCATGGATACATCCTCTTCCTTTGCAATCTTCTCAATTCCGGAAAGTATATTCTGCCCTTCCTCTGTCTGTATCCTTGTGGCCCTTCCTATCGGATCAGCCGTGGGTAAAATTGGAGTAAGAGCTGTTATACGGCTTTTATTTTCCCTGGCAATCTTGCATCCTTGACGGAAGGCGTTTTCACTTGATTCTGTACCGTCAACAGCAACAAGTATTTTCTCGTATTTTCTCATAATATTCTCCCCTTAAACCCTTATGCCATTTAATTCATCTGTCTTTAATTTCATTCTATATTATTAAAATATAAATATCCAATATTGCTCTTCAATACTTTTTAACCTAAAAATGCATTTTTCTGGTTAATCGATATATCATTGTATTGACAATTTAAAGCCTATACAGGGGATAGCCTGAACGGCCCTCCCCTGCTTTTCTGTACCATATTCATTTTATTTGCTCAAAATCCTCTGTCCGTTCGGTTTACTGTTAATTAGTGCCCTTTTACTATACCCAACAAAGAGAAACCGATTAAAAACGCAACCCAGAGAGCCAATGCTACATAGCCGTAAACTCTATCCTGCATAAATGCTACTGCTGCACCCAATAATCCCGGTATAGCCACACCACAGCCTAAAGCCAATCCAAACTGCGTAAAACCATCACCAGTGAAGAATTTGCTCAGATAGAAATGCCCTCCGGGAAACTCTCCAGCTAATTCCTGCCAGATCGTGTGAGCGCTTTTGCCATCAAAAATAGCTGCAAAAAGGTAGTGCGGGTTTATTATATTGTTATCTACAGTTGCTATTGCTATTGTCGGCCCTACCATACATACTAACGCAGCCACAATAGTAGTCCAATAAACAATCTCCCCGTAAATAATTTGCGAACGCGGCATTCTAGGTTTTTCCATGGAATTCACCTCCTATTTTGTCTTTATATATTTATATATTGCACGACCAACTAAGGTCATTATGATGATAAATACGGTTGCATTGACTGAGAAAGGAACCGGCCCGATAACTCCCATTACGTTCAATCCTTTTGCTAACAACCCGAAACTTGTGAAAAACATGATACCGATTAATATAAGCCTTACAAAACCGGCTTTGACTTTAATCAGTATATGTGCTCCTACTATTCCCCCTAGTACCTGTCCAACCAGCCAAGGGGCAGCAAATAACGGAATTATGGCACCGGCTAACAGATACGGCCATACTGCTATGCAATCTCCCATTCCAAGCAGGACTCCACTATTTGCAGCAGCTACTTTAAGAGGTACTGCCATTATAAGGTTTTGTGCAGGGACAATTGCCCAGCCTGCTCCAAGGCCAAAGAAACCGGATAGCATCCCCACACCCATAATGGCAAGAAGAGTATAACCAGCCCTGGTTAGAGGATAATCTACAATTTTTTTAAGAGACTCTTCATAGTAAGGCAGAGAAAGTTTTAAAGACTTGGTAAATTTGTCCTCTTTCTTTACTTCTGGCCACTCTAATTTCTTACCACCGACAACAAAATATACAGCAAGTGCTGCAAGAATAGCTCCAAGACTCATCCTGACTATTCCTTCACCGGTTGCCCCAAGATATTTGGCAACAAATATTGCACCCTGAGCACCAGTAAAGGCACCTATCCCATAAGCAGCAGCACAGAATATGGAAATTCTTAAATTTGCAAGCCCTCGCCTCATGAACGGTCCTGTGGATACCAGACCACTAAACATGGCAACAATAAGACCGGTTGCCCTGACTATCAAACTGTCAATATTTGTGAAAGCCAGCATAATAGGAGTAAATAAAACCCCTCCACCAATACCGCCTATAACAGCAACCAAGGCAACAATAAAACTTAATAAAAAGAAACCGACTAGAATTCCGGTTATCTTAGCTGCTGACATACCACCTTCAGGGGTTTCTATACCGCTTGATATCAACGCCATACTTATAAATGACATTATAAGTACGGTAAGCATAATGTTTATCTCCAGCCAAGGAGATTTAAGTAGTTTTTCCATGTGTTCCCTCCTTTTATTTTTAGTGAAGTGATATTTTTAATATTTAGATCTTTTTTACCTTATTCTTTAATACCCCCCCTTATTCCTTATTAACTAATCCACAGCAAATATTTTATTGATGTTTTTCATCAATATCTTAATATCCATGGATCTTGGCAACAGTGCATCAACACCCAGTCTTTCTTTTAATTCTTCATTTATTTTTACAGACTCTACAATCGCGGCTACTTTAATGCCCTCAAATTCTTCTGAATTTTTAACAAGGTGGCATACCTCGCAGCTTTCTACAGTAGTACCTGCGTCAAGTATTAACAGATCAGGTTTAAAAACTAGCAGTTTCATCTTAACCATTGGTCCATAAGTACAGTAATCAACAATCAAATTGGCTTCGCTTGTGGGCTGCTCCAAAAACCTCATAAGGAACTTCAAGACTATCTCATCCTTCATCAAATTTTCTTCAAAGATAAAAAGAATTTTTCTAACCTTCACAGGTATTATTGACTCTGGAATAGTCATGTTGTGTCGGACTAAAAAATCTATTAGATCATCGAGATGAACCATCGGTATATTGCCCTTATCCAGAGATACATTTAGCTCCTTCTTTTCTACCCAGTTATTAATCCTTTTAATGGGGGTATCACAGTAAATTGATATTTGCTCCAGACTCAAAAGACTATCTTTTCTTACAAAGTCTGTTTCTATATATTTTTCCATTCGATTTCCTTTCATAACTTTATATTTGCAACCTTTATACCTTTTCAAAATAATTATTATTTTCAAATAATATTTTATTTAAATTACAAGCACTTAGAGATTTATCTTCATATAAAACTTTATAACAATTTAGAAAATTCTTTGAGTATATTTGGTAACATTTTTTGGTATTTCTATATTTTTATTGGTTTTTTATATTGTTTTTTATGTCACTTTTGGGTAACATATAAAATTAATTTGGGAATTTTAAAGGACATTTATCAAAAACACATTTTTCGGGTTAAAAGGTGATAACTTGAAAAATAGAAAGACAAACAAAAAATCTGAGAAAAACTCAGCCCCCCTTTTCGAAAAACAGGAGAAAGAAATTGCTGTTATGATATCAATAAATAATGAGGAAATCATAAGTGAAAAAACCTTTTCCGATAAATTAATAGACAGCCTATTTGATATATTAGTAGTGCTGGACAATAACATGGACGTTATCAAAACCAATGCAGAATTCACAAAAAATCTCGGTTATAAAATAGACGTCAACAAGAGACTATCACTTTATCAATTAGTTCCTCAAAATAGATTCGAAGAAATAAAACAGCTCATACAATCAGGAGAATTTAAAAATTACGAAACAGAATTAATAGCAAAAAATGGCAGAAGATTTCTTGCATGCATTAATGGTTCTGTGATCTCAAACGAAAAGAAAGGCAAAAAGATGCACCTTCTGCTCGCAAAAGACAAGACCGAAGTCTACGAAATGATGTCAAGGGTAAGGGAATCACAGAGACAGTTAATCCATTCAGGAAGGCTTGCAAGCCTTGGTGAAATGGCTGCAGGTATTGCACACGAACTAACCCAGCCATTGAATGCAATCCTTCTTTTTGCCAGAAATAGTCTTAAAAGTCTCTCTCATAATAAGATAAAAAATGATCTTATCGAGGAGAACTTGACTTTTATTATTGACAGGGTAAAAAAGGCAAATTCAATTATTAAGAGCCTTAAGAGCTTTGCCAGAAAGACCGAAGATGAAAAAATTTTTATTGATATCAATTCCATTATAAAGAACGTCCTGAAATTTCTTGAAGCCCAGCTCGAGCTGTCTGACGTAAAAGTAGAGCTATATATTGCTGACAATATACCTTTAGTTATGGCTAATAATGTCAGGATTGAACAGGTTTTCCTGAACATAATTCAGAATGCTCTTCAGGCTATGAGTAAAGTCGATAATCCTAAATTAATAATCAGTACTGCTCAGGAAGAACATTTTGATCCTGACAATCTGAAAAATCAGACTTATGTAGTTACTAGCATAAGAGACAACGGAGTAGGGATGACAGAAGACGTTAAGGCTAGAATCTTCGACCCTTTCTTCACAACGAGAGAGGTTGGTTCAGGAATGGGACTCGGCCTTTCAATTGTCGACCGTATTATACGTGATCACTCTGGACATATCAAGGTAACAAGCAATCCCGGGCATAGTTCATGTTTTTCAATATTTTTACCATCTACTGGAATGAGGCAATAGAATGTTAATCAACCAGAATAAAGACTCTGATAAATCAGGAAAAGTAATTGTAATAGATGATGATACATATATCCTGATGGCAATCAAGCAAACACTGTCCATGCATAATTATGAAGTGGATACTTTTGATAAGCCTATTGAAGCATTGAATCAAATAGATTCCGGTAACTATCACGCCGTTATTGCTGATGTCAAAATGCCTAAAATGAACGGACTGGAACTTCTTAAACGAGTCCGCGAGATAAATCCCGAATTGCCCGTAATAATTATAACAGGACATGGTGATATCCCGATGGCAGTTACTGCTTTAAAAGAAGGAGCCTATGATTTCTTGGAAAAACCAGTAGACGACAGCGTACTTACAGCTTCCCTTAAAAGGGCTGCCGAGAAAATGATTCTCTTAAATAAGAACCGTCAATTATCTAATTTGCTTGAAGAGGGGAAGGAAGGACGCTCCAAATTCCATAATATTGTTGGATTTAACAAGAGGATGCAGGACATATATAACATAATTGAATCAGTAGCAAAAGAAGATTATCCTGTTTTAATAACAGGAGAAACAGGTACAGGAAAAGAACTTATTGCAAAAGCAATACACGATCTTTCTTTTTTCGGTTCAGAAAAATTTATACCGATTAATATGGGTGCCATTCCTGAAAGTATGCTGGAATCCGAACTTTTCGGTCATGAGGCAGGGGCATTCACCGGTGCAACCGGACGCTATACAGGTAAGTTTGAATACGCAGGCAGGGGCACTATTTTTCTCGATGAAATCTGCAGTATGCCTCTGAATCTTCAGGTTAAGCTTCTACGTGTTATAGAGGAAAAAAGGCTTCAGCGTCTTGGAAGCAACGAATTTATACCTGTTAATGCAAAGATTATTGTTGCATCAAACAGGGATCTGAAAAAAGAAATAGACAAGGGAAACTTCAGGGCTGACCTCTATTTTCGTCTGAATGTTATTCCTGTAGAAGTCCCCCCTCTAAGAGACCGCAATGAGGATATCCCCCTGCTGGCAAAACATTTTATCGATGAATTCAATAAGTCCCATGAACAGAAAATACATACAATTGACGATAACATGTTAAGATGGATGCTGACATACGACTGGCCGGGCAATGTCAGGGAGCTTGAGAATTTTATTAAACAGTTGTGTTTGCTGAAAAATAATCCACAAATTACCAGCGGCATCAAAAACAATATAGATATAACAAAAAGAGGAAAAACTGCTTATAGCCCGTTAAAAGAATTTATCGAATCTGCAGAAAAGGAGTATATAATCAATGTGCTGCGTCATAATAATGGACAAATTAACCCTTCAAGCATCAGTCTCGGAATATCAAGAAAGTCACTTTACGAAAAGATGAAAAAGTACAATATCTCAAAAGAAGAATTTAAAAATTCAAAGTAATCCCACCCTTAAAAAGAACAAAGTCCTTCACGGGGTAATCCCCAAGCAAATATTTTTATAGGGTTATTTTTTCCAGAAATTGGGGGCCAGAAGTATCAGAACCGTATATATTTCAAGCCTTCCTGTGAGCATACAGAATGCAAGTATCCATTTCCCCGCATATGGAATTAAAGCATAGTTCTCGGAAGGACCTGCATCGCCAAATGCCGGGCCAACATTACACATCGCAGAGATAACTGTTGTTGCAGAAGTTGCAATATCATTTCCGATTGCAGTCATGCAAATAGTTGCAATTACACATACAGATATAAAAAGGAACAGAAATCCCCAGATACTTCCCAGTATTTCCTTTGTCAGAAATTTTTCGTCAAGTTTTAGAGTTGTTACAGCATGGGGATGTATTAATTGATAAATTTCTCTGAATCCCTGTTTGAGCATGAGAAGTATTCGTACTTGTTTTATACCCCCACCAGTTGAACCGATCATTCCTCCAAAAAACATCAATATCGCAAGTAATAACTGTGCAAACGGTGACCAGCCTTCATAATCTGCAGTTACATATCCGGTTGTTGTCATAATGGAGGTTACCTGAAATACGGAATACCTGAGAGAATCAACAAGGGATTCGTATGAAGATCTCCAGAGGTTAAAGGTTATCATAATTACTGCAATTGATGTGATGCATATATAGAACTTAAATTCACTGCTTTTCCAGAAATTTAAAGTTTTCCCCCTGAAAAGATAAAAATAAAGTGAATAATTAACTCCTGCAAGAAACATAAAAACGCTTGATGTCATTTCGATAAAAGGGCTTTGGAAATGTGCGATGCTTGCATTTTTCGTTGAAAAGCCTCCTGTTGCCATGGTTGTAAATGCATGGCAGAGGGCATTGTATGAGTCCATTCCCCCAGTAATATAGAGTGCCGTTGCAATGGATGTAAGACCCACATAGATAAACCAGAGTGATTTTGCTGTATCAATAATCCTTGGCTGTAACTTATCAACACTGATCTCAGGAACTTCTGCCTTAAAAAGCTGCATCCCGCCTGTCCCCAACATAGGCAATATAGCAAGTGCAAACAGTATGATGCCCATGCCACCAATCCATTGAGTTAGACTCCTCCAGAACAATATCCCCATCGAAACTGACTCTATATCCTTTAAGACAGTGGAACCAGTTGTTGTAAATCCAGCCATTGATTCAAAAAATGCATCGGTGAAAGAATAGAATGTTCCTGTGAGCATATATGGAATGGTCCCAAAAAGTGCAACTGTCATCCAGCTAAAGGTTACAACAATGAAAGCACCCCTATGTCTTAGTTCATCTTTTCTATGTTTCCATGTTAAAGAATATAATACAGCGCCTGACGAGAGGGTTATCAGAAAAGATATGGCAAGGGGGATAGTGTCCGGCTGCTCATATATAAAAGAGACAATAACTGGAAAAATCATGAAGCAGGATATGAATATAATAACGATTCCAATAATATTTACTGTTAATTTATAATTCATTCTGATTTCTATGAAACTATTTATAAAAAGATATCAGACCTTATAATTTCAAATCCCGAAAACAATTTCTTGTCCGCCGCCTGCCTTTACATCAAAATCTTCTCTACCTCTTTGATTGACTCTCTAAGGGTAAAGATAATCAGCTTATCGCCTGATTTAATCATATCCGGCCCTGAAGGGATAATTATTTCTTGATCTCTGATGATTGCGCCTATATTCGATGCCTTTGGAAGCTTTGCTTTTTTAAGAGTCTTTCCTACCAGTTGAGAGGACTTGCCAACCCTTGCTTCTATTACTTCGGCCTTTCCTTCGGCTATGGTAGTCAGAGAAAGGATATCACCTCTTCTTACATAGCGCAGGATGGAACTTGCTGTTATTATTCTTGGACTTAAGACAGCCTGTAGCCCGAGACTGTTGGCAACAGGTATATAATCTGATCTGTTTACAATGGCTATAGTCTTCTTGACTCCCAATTTTTTTGCAAGAAGAGATGCCATTATATTCAATTCGTCATTATTAGATACAGCAACAAAAAAATCCTTGTCACCGATATTCTCTTCAAGAAGCAATTTCTGATCAGATCCATCTCCATGTAGAATCAAGGCCTTTTTCAGCCTTTTACTAAGATATTTGCACCTCTCTGAATCCTCCTCTATTATCGTTACATCTGACTTAAGCTCCATTGCTGATGATATGTAGTACCCTATCCTTCCGCCACCCAGCAGCATGATCCTCTTTGCAGGTTTTGCTGATATATCAAGGAGTGCCAATGCATCTGCAACCTCCCACTTTTTGATCGGCATATAGATGATATCATTTTTATTAATAACATCCTTGCCGGAAGGAACTATTATATGGTCCTCCCTTTCAATTAATCCAACTAGAAACTTTTTCTCTGTAGAAGTGCCGAGTTCCTCCAGGGATTTTCCTACTAACGGTGATTCATCTAACATCTTAAATCCAATGACTTTAATGACTCCCCCCTCGAAATCCTCTACATCTGTTGCAAATGGCGTCTCTAGAAGCCTTATAATTGCATTAGCAGCCTCAAGTTCGGGATTAATTGCGGGATTAATATCAAGGTTTCCCTCACTTAGAAGTTTTTCATTGTGAAAATATTCGGGGTTCCTTATCCTTGCAATCTTGCGTGGAATATTAAACATCGCCTTTGCAAGGAGGCAGGAAATCATGTTGGTCTCGTCGCTATTGGTAACTGCAAGCAGAATATCTGCCTTGTCTGCACCGGCATCTTTCAGGGCAGAAGGGTCTCCACCTTCAGCCTCTATCACGGCAATGTCAAGTTCGTTGCTGATCCTTGTTAATTTGTCCTTGTCCCTGTCAATAACAACTACATCGATAAATTCATGAACAAGGATTTTAGCTATCTGGTACCCTACTTCACCGGCACCTACTATTAATACTCGCATGCAGAATTATATCATAACTATAATTTAGTAAACAGACTTTCTTATCTCACCTGGCATAACAAAATCTATCCATACAAACAGATAGCTGAAATTATATTAAAATGACTTCCATACTCCTATGCCAAGATGAACAGGTATGCCTTGACTCGGTGAAATCAGATGAAGCTCTATGTTCTTTATCAATAGATATGAGTATTGTATCTCACCGAGTGACTGTACTTTCTTCCCCATAACCTCACCTGCTACTGTCAATTCACGTCCCTTGGAGTAAACTGCGGTATCTATAAGCCCTTTATGAAAGACAATAAATCTGCCGTAAGATGTATCCCTGTCACTTGGCTTGCCACGATAATCCAGGGGGTTCTGTACTACCTCGATATACGCCCCTTCTTCGGTATTTTTAACATCTACAATAAATCCTCCCAGAATTACGGTTTTCCCAATATAAGCATCAGGGTTTTTAAAAAGCATGGCTGGCGATATATCTTCATCAACCCTTGCCCTTACCTGTTCTGATACAACATGTGCACAGCTGGAAAGAAAAGAAATTATAAATAAAGTTAAAATCAACCGTTTCATATTACAATTATACCTTATTACTGATCTTACCTCCAGATACAACAAAACACAGTTAACTAAACAAAATAACTTTCATCAATGAAGATTTGAGCCCCTTTCATTGGATATTTACCTCCACGCTGTCATAATACATTTGGCTCATATCAACCGATCCGTTCATAATCATATCAACACCGAAATAGAAGGTGTACAACCCAACAGGTAACCCAGACATATTCAATACCTCATAAGGACTCAGGTCAGATAATGGTCCCTGGTACGTGACAGACTGACCTGGTCTCCAGCCAGAAGACAGGTTATAATAATACCAACCCATAGGTGTATCGGCTACTACCCACCAGTCAGCATTTTTGTTAATACTACTACCTGGATTAAGGCTTACCGTAATTGAAAGTATATCACTGCTTGAAATTACAATCGGTTCATCTGAGCCATTGGCTTTAATATCAGTTAGTAATGGAGCAAAGATAAAAGACCTCATTATATCAAGCCCCTGAGGAGTGCCACCAGGTAAAGACATCTCAATGTTTCCAACTTCGTCATAAAGACCTGAAAAGATATCGTATTTTATGCTCGTCCAATTCATGGTAAAAAAGTTCCATAAGATATCGCCATTAGCAAACAGAATCACCTGCATCTGTAAAGGTTTTCCAGTAAAATCAAATTTATTATCATAAATAATACCTGATAAAGTTATTACTACTCTGTTTAAATCACCGTTTATCAGTGTACCGGTGACAAGATCATCATTTGCCAGAAATATCGAATCAATATTTAATATGTGATTTCCATTAAAGTGGGTCCCTACAGGGCCGTAATAAAGATTATAACCAGAACAAAACCAGTGATCAGGTACACCATCAGGGCTAGAAACAGGATTAGCATAACAAATATCTTCTTCCACGTCTGGGTCGTAATATGTATAGGTATAGTCGTCTCCAAACTCTTTAGCACTCTCTCCAGCTTCCAAAAGCTCAATTAGGCCGTTCGTGTTCACAGCTATTCCCGTTATAGAACGGCCAAAGTAAGGGAAGGAGAAAGGAAGGTTAAATTCCTGGTATGCATCATTAAACATTAAGACATAATCGTCATAAAGTACACTAGGATCATTAAATGGAAGAAATGAAATCGTATGTGTAGTTCCATCAAACTGATATTCATAAAACCTATCTAAGAGTTCAAACCACGGCCATTCGTCCGGAATACCGTCCGGTGGAAGAGGACAACTAATATCGGGATCATTGTTGTCGCATTCGTCTAATATTGGCAATACCAGCTCTGTACCATCTGCCAGATGGATTCCTGAAAAAAGGTCATAAGAATGCGAATTATAATCCATACTAAAGAAGTTCCAATGAATACGTCCATCGCTGTAAAGAATAACCTGCATCTGAATTGTGCCATCATAGAAATCACCGTTGTCCGCGGTCGTCGAGCCGGTATAGCTGATGATCACCTTATCAGAAAAACCGTTTATAACTACTCCTGTTGTAAGATCATCATTAGCTATTAAGACTGCATCCATTCCTGAAGGTACTCCACTCTGATGTATGCCGGCTGCATCAGTTAAAGTACAGGTTTCTCCTGACTCAAGAAGCTCTATAAGTCCGTCAGTATAGACACAGACATCTACTATGTTCCTTCCATCAAAAGGAAAAGTAAACGGAAGAGTATATTCAAGAGATGCATTATCTGATGGCGGTATGTGGGCGTTATAAGGATCCATTAGAACTTCATTTATCGCTGCAGATGAAAGAGCGGGCATTAGCAAGGCAATCATTGTAGTAATAAAAACTGATATTATTTTATTCATATTTGATCTTTCTAAAAAAACTTTCCTGCATAATATTAAAGCAGGCGATTTATAACAAATCTGGAAATAAATCAATGACCTTTTAAAATAATTAGATTAAACATACTGCTGTTCTATAATTATCGCAGTTAAACTCTTTTTCTTTCAAGTATAAATGGAACTCCTCACCTGAGACATCGTGAAACTTAATGATAAGCTCCTTCACATATCTCCATAATCACACAACATTTTTTGTAATAATAATATATTGAGGCTGGAAAACTCATTTTCCCAGATGGTATTCAACAACATCCCGGTCCTGAAGGATATAGTCCTTTTGCACTCTCTGACCATCGAACTTTGCTGAACCCCATATGCAGGCATATTTGAGATTATTAACAAAATCCTTATGAATAATATTTGCAAGATCTAGCACATCGGTACCGGCAGGCATTGTAAAAGGCGTATCCATATCCGGTGTTTTACCGGGCTCTTTTGAATAAACCCTTATAATCCATGAGTTTTCAAATACAACCATCCTTAATTCTTCAACACCTTCCTTTAGTTTGGCTGAAATACTTACTACGGGATATGATGATTCATATTTTTGTTTTAACCTTTTAAAACCTTCATCAGTATCCGGCAGATCAGACTTATTTGCTGTGAGAATAAGCGGTTTATACTTAAGACTATGTTTCTGCTCTTTCTTTTCGCCTCTTTTAAGAATTTGTATCCTCCATTCTGTTAACTGCCCGATCAATAGTTCAGCCTGAATATCAGGGTCTTCTGAAAGGTCTACAACCATCATAAAAATATTCGCATTTCTCAGGATTCCTGAAACCCAGCCATCAGTAGATTCATTTCCTATGGGGGGAAGGTCAACAAGCTGAAACTGAATATCCTCATAGGGCATCATGCCAGAAATTGGTATAACAGTCGACATGGGATAATCTGCAATAACAGGGTTTGCATTTGTCAGTGCTTTCAAGACAGAAGACTTGCCTGAATTGGAAAAACCGATAATAGCAACCTGAGCAGCGCCCTGTCTTTCCACGGTATAAATGTCTCCCCTTCCGGACTTCTTTTTTCTGAGAGATTCTTCCCGCAGTTTGGAGAGTCTTCTTCTCAGGTCTGCCCTTATTTTGTCAGTACCTTTATGTTTCGGGACTGTTGATATTAACTCCTCAAGAGCTGATATTTTCTCCTGAGGAGTTGTAGCCTGTTTATACTTCCTTTCGGCTTCGAAATATTCTGGCGGTAGATTGGCCGGCATATTACAAATATAACATAAATGGACAACTACCTCTCCACTACCTTGGTTTCTACGGCCATTACTTTCCCGTCTCTAATGAAGGTAATGGAGATATTGTCACCGGGTTTTAATGATTTGAGTATAACTGAGAGGTCTTTCAGTCTTTTTACAGGTTCGGAACCTATCCTGATAATCACATCTCCTTCCTTTAGCCCGCACGACTCTGCAGGTGAGTCAGGCACAACTCCGGAAAGCCTGTATCCATCACCTTTGAAGGTAAAATCAGGAACTGTGCCAAGGCTGACTTTCCGCTGCAGCCCGGGAACTGATTCAACATCTCTTTGGGTCTTTAACACCGACGTAATAGATGCTCCATGACCTGAAAGATATTCAATTGCCTCCCTGGCAACTGATGCTACCTTCAAGAGCCCTTCAGGATCAATCTTTTCTGCAGTATCTGTTGGGCGGTGATAATCAAGGTGGGGACCAGAAAAGAGCTGAACAGCAGGTACCCCAGCTTTATGAAAACTTATATGGTCGCTTGAATCGAGTTCCTCTGAAACAGTATCCACGTCAACTCCGGTAACATAACCTGCTCCTCTGAAGATATGTACCCACTCCCTTGCCGAGTCTGCCCCGAGTATTAAAAGTTTCCTTTTGCCAAGGCGTCCCACTGTATCCAGATTAATCATTCCGATAATCTGCTCAGGAGGATATAGTTTCTGGTTTGCCACATAAAAGCTGGAACCTTTTCTACCTGAATCTTCTCCGGTAAATGCAACAAAAACTATGCTGCGGTCAGGATTCATATTTCTGGAAATTACACGTGCAAGCTCTAAAAGTATAGCTACACCGCTTGCATTGTCATCAGCACCTGGATGAATTTTCCCCCTATATTTCTCTTCTCTCGGATATATCAGACCAAGCCCCAGGTGGTCATAATGAGATCCTACTATCACGCTCTCAGCCTTAAGCTCCGGCATATTACCAGGTACGACCCCCACAACGTTTCTCATGATCACAGTGTGTTTGGAACCCTCGCACTTGTCTTGCCATATCTGAAAGTAACTCCCCTCGCTATCCCCGGCAGGCTTTAGACCTGCCTCTTTAAATTTTCTGGCTATGAATTCTGCTGCAATGTTAAGTTCCTCAGTACCGCACCCCCGTCCTTTCAGCTCTTCGCTCGAGAGAAAGCGTACTGTATCAATCATCTGTTTTTCTGAAAAAACCTGTGGGAGTTTTTCCAGAGGCTCTCTCTGCAACAGTTTTGCCATTTCAACATTCTCTATTTTCCCGTCACTGCTTTGGAAAAAGACCGTCATAGGTGAGTCAAGTACCTGCCATCTGCCTTTTGCTATATTTTCGGGCTCCTTACCTTCAAAACCGAGATAACTGTATTTATGGTAGTGCGGGAGCTTACGTCCAAGACCTGGAGTAGCTTCGGGCATATCAGTTGCAATCCATGTAAGGGATAATTCCTTGTTACCAGGGTGTCTTGCGGTAAGCACCACTGTGTGATTTTCCCGCTTAATTTCTGTATGCCCTATTCTAACGCCTTCGCTGGTCATGTCAACATCGTAGCCTGATAGTGCAGGGACTATTTTATCGATGAAATGATTTTCCCAACCAAAAATTGTAACTGCAGAGTCAGAAGGGAGTCTTTCAAATTCTTTATCAAGCAATACCTTCACCTCATCAGGCCCTGAATGAATAATAGACTCTGAAAGCTCACGGTAAGACTTAAGAAGACTTTTACTGACAGATGACGGCAGGAGTATAATCATCTTTTTTGCTCCAAAGGCCTGTGTCAATGCTGGCGGGAATTCCTCACGATCAAGCCTGCGGAAAATGTCAAACTCGGGGTCTACATCAAGCCTTAAGGGTCTTTCAGGCACATGTAGTTTCAGTTCAATAATTCTTTTATCCATGACCACAACGCTCTGAAATGCCCTGTCCTGTCCTTCCATAGTTACTGCAACAGGAATCCGCAGATGATATGGACTTCCATGCTGAACCTGCTCAAGAATTGCGGTAAGAATATAACCATCTCCATCTGACATAGCTTTAGCATTTTTGACCTTAAGTTTTGGAGCACCTGTACGTTTTACCCACTGATCAAAAGCGAAGCTCATGTCCTTTTCAGAAATCACTTCAAAGCTTATTCGAAGGTCCTCAAAGGATGCGGTCCTGAACCTGTTTTTACTGTAAAAGTCCTGAAGTCCTTTTATAAACGTTTTATCCCCTAACTCCTGACGCAGCATGTGGAAGAACATTAGTGATTTACCATATCCCACCGCCTCTGAGGGTGAGCTGTGACGGGAATGGAATTTGGTGAGCGGAAAATCCCTTCCGCTTAATACGTAGTCAACATACTTCTGAAGGGTTGCCTGTCTGTATTCGGCTCCGTTACCTCTCTGTTCCTTAATCAGGTGATCTGACAGATAGGCTGTCAGCCCTTCTGCCCAGTTTCCCTTTTCATAATCGGTAAATACACTGTTTCCCCACCAGTTGTGAAGGATTTCGTGCGGATAGGATGAATAAAGTATAAAAGGAAATCTTATGATCTTAGGTCCAAGCAGCGTGAAAGAAGGCATGCCAAAACCGGTCTCCCAGAAGTTCTCTACAAGTGCAAATTTCATATAAGGATAAGGGCCAATGAGCTTTTCATACATTTCTAAGTACTGTACCGTGGCATCCAGATACTTTTTAGCCAGTCCTTCATCAGGTTTACGGAGAAAGACCATGGCATCAATGAGTCCAGCATGCTGTGTGTATTCAATAAACGGTGCTGCAACCAGATAAATTTCTTTCTGGGGTTCATATGATTCCCAGCTTACATAGGCTGAATCCCCTTCCCGAATGTTTAATATACGCCCCCCCTGACTAACTGCATTCCAGCTTCCGGGCAACTCTACCATTAGTTTGAATGTCATCAGGCTGTCACCAAACCTTGGATACCAGTAAGAACTATCCGCCAGATATACACCATCTCCGGAGATCATACCCTGTGTCTGCCTGAAGCCACGTGCATATTCCTTGCCGTATGATTTAAGTTTATGATAGATTTTTCCGCTGTATTCAATGACAAATGTCTTCATTCCTGAAGGAAGGATAACCCTGAAAGATTCCATAGGTACAGGGCCTTCACTCTTGCTCTCCTGAATTATGCGTACGCCGGGAGTAGTTGTTGTGGGCTTCATCCCGCCGTGCAGAAGAAATTTGAGATCATTAAGCATGTCCTCAGGTACAGTAACCCTGTCTTCTACAGAAAGGCGATGCTCCTCAGGATATAGTGTGACCTTAATATCATGCTGAACAAGTTCCTCTGCTCCCAGGGATACAGGGATCAGGATAATTGCCATTAAGATGCAGATTATTGAAAATATGTACCTCATTGCTCTCCTTGAGATATTGAAAATTGAATTATTCTACCCACTCAGCGACAAAGATATCAGTAGCCCTGGGCTTCTGTGGATTTCTGTTTGAAGCAAAGACCAGCTTTTTCCCATCATGTGAGAACATCGGAAAACTGTCAAAAACATTATTGTAGGTGATTCTCTCCAGACCTGATCCATCTATGTTGATGAGGTACAGCTCGAAGTTATGTCCAAACTTTTTTATGTCTTCGTGCCAATCGTCCATGTTGCTTGAGAAGATAATGCGTTTTCCATCAGGGTGCCACGAAGGTGCCCAGTTTACAGCACCGTTTTGGGTAAGTCTCACCTTATTAGAACCGTTAGTGTCCATAATCCAGATGTCCAGGGGAAAGGGAACGATATAGTTGTTATCCATGCAGTCGCGCCATTTAGCCAGTTCTTTCTCTGTCTGAGGATACCATGCCCGCCAGACTATCTTACTGCCGTCTGGTGAAAACCATGGACCCCCGTCATATCCTATCCTCTCGGTCAACCGCCTGACATTTGAACCATCTGCATTCATGATATAAATATCGAAATCACCATCCCTCTGCGATCCGAACACTATAAACTTTCCGTCTGAAGATACAATTGGCTCGGCATCATATTTCGGGTTATCGGTTATTCTTTTTAATCCTGAACCGTCTCGATTTGCAACAAATATGTCATAAGGATAAAGAGGCCACATATAGTGAGTACCAGGTGGCATAGCTGGTCTCGGAGGACAATCCCCGGTAAGATGGCTGGTAGATGCAAAAACAATATTCTGGTCATCAGGAAAGAAGAATGAACAGGTGTGCGCTCCATGGTCAGGGCTTACCATACGTTTGTCAGAGCCGTCAATGTTCATGATCCAGATCTTGTCGCAGGCATATCCTCCCCGGTTTGACTGGTAAATGAGCTTCAGGTCATCCCAACTAAAATATGCCTCTCCGTTGTCACCATCAAAAGTTAGCTGTGTAACTTTTTTCAAATGGCGTTCCGTTGGTATTCCTTCACCAGTCTCAATCACAATCTTTCTATTAACACATCCTGTTATCAGAAGAATCACAAAAAAGATAATCACAGTTTTTTTCATCATTATTTTCTCCGTTCTTCAGTCTATATTTTAAAATCGTTGTATGATTTTATTTAATTATAACAGTCTGTTTAACCCGTTATAAAGCCCCCTGCTAGACCCATAAGAGACCAGAGGCATTTCGTGGCTTTTAGCAGGGATTAAGATAAATTCTTTTTGGAGCGAACACGGGGTTTACCCCGTTTAGAAGTTGTTATTATTTTCTTCTAACGGGGTTTACTTATGTGCAAAAAGTTCACCACCTACTTTTGAAACTGGCGTTGAACGTGGCTTATTCTTCCTTGAAATAACTTATTGCCTTGATCATATCCTCTCTTTTTCCTGTAAAGAGTATTATATCCCCGGCATTAAATATAAAATCAGGCTCAGGGTTATTATATACCTCTGCTTCCCTCCTTACTGCTATAATTGTAACTCCTGTCTTTTTCCTCACCTGTAGTTTAGCTATACTCTTTTCAACTAGATGCGAGCCCTCAGGCACTTTATATCCTTCAATTTCTATTTTGGGAAGCCATTCACACTTTTCAAAAAGATGTCTCTTTGGAAACTCCATACTTCTCAATGGCTTGTAACTGTCACTTCTAACCTTATCAACCATATCAAGGATTATATGATTGGGAAAATTGTATTTATGAAGCACCCTTGAGAATATCTCTACTGAGGTCTCAAACTCCTCAGGTATTACCTCATCTGCACCGAGCATCCTCAGGTCATCCACTTCGGCAAGGTACCTTGTCCTTACAATGATAAAAATATCCGGGTTTTGATGCCTTGCAATTGAGACCATGGTTCTTGTAGAAGCAGGATCAGATATTGCTATAACAAGAAGCCTTGCATTCTCAATGCTAAGTTTATGGAGTATCTCTTTTCTTGTGCCGTCACCATAAAATATCGGTTCTCCTTTTTTCTTCATTTCCAATACTGTATCGCTGTTCATTTCAAGTACTACATAAGGTATTTCAGCCTCTTTTAATACACTTGCAAGGTTCCTTCCATTAAGCCCGAACCCAATAATTATCACATGACCTTGTCTTTTTCTTGGAAAGCCCGTTCCCTCTGAAACTCTTCTTTCCCTGACCACCTTCTTAATCAGACGACTCGGTGTTATCCATGCTGATAAAGGAGACGCAACTTGTAGGACAAAAGGTGTCATAATCATGGTTATAACAGAAGATGAGAGAAAGACCTGATAAAAATCTTCTGTTATAATCCCTGCAGCCTTGCCAGCAATCGCAAGCACAAAAGAAAATTCACCTATCTGGGCAAGACCGAGGCCGGTATGAATGGAAATCCTGAGCGGACTACCTATTACAAGAGCAGAAACCATTCCTGTGATTATCTTGAGTCCGAATATCAATGCCACAGCAATTGCGATCTTAAGACAATTATCAGTCATATATTCGATATTCATGAGCATCCCTACAGAGACAAAAAACAGTCCTATAAAACTGTCCTTGAAAGGCAAAATATCTGCAGTCGCCTGATGTGAGTACTCTGATTCTGATATTACAAGTCCGGCCAGAAATGCCCCGAGTGCAAGTGAAAGGCCAAATTTTGAGGTAAGAAGTGCTATGCCCAGGCAAAGCAGTATGATCGAGGTTATAAACAGCTCCCTGCTCCTTGTATGAACAATCTGATGCAGCAACCTGGGCACTATCCATCTTGCGCTTAGCAGTACAACTGCTATAATCAGTACAGCCTTCCCCATTTTCATTGACAAATCAAGTATTCTTATACTTTCTCCTGACAAAGAAGGGGTAATAAGCATAAGCGGTACAACACATAGATCCTGGAAAATCAGTACCCCAATCATAATGCGTCCGTACGGGGTGTCTGTCTCACCTCTTTCAGCGAGCATCTTGAAGATAATTGCAGTACTGCTGAGGGCTATAAGGAAACCGAAAAAAACAGATCTATTGATATTTCCTATAGCAAGGTAAGTAATAAAGGCTGTCACAGCTATGGTTAGAAAAACCTGTACCCCGCCCCCCACAATTACAGCTTTTCTCATCCTTAGAAGCCTTGCTATTGAGAATTCTATCCCTATTGTAAAGAGGAGGAGTATTACACCTATCTCGGCAAAGATCTCTACTTCATGGATATCATGTATTAATTCAAACCCGTGCGGGCCCAATATAACACCGGCTATAAGAAAACCCACAATGGACGGTATCCTAAGCCTGCCGAGTATAAACACAACAAAAGCTGAAACCCCGAAAATAATAACAAGATCCCTTAAGAATCCAAGCTCCATAATTTAATGATATCTTAAATAATAATTAATTACTGTGTAATTTTTTATAAAATCATAAATATATTTATCGGATTAGAGATTATCCATGACCCAAATCAAAAAAGGCATTGGAAAGAAAAGTTATGGTATATTACTTTTTCCTAAACTTCTTCAGACCCCTTGATATGGTACCTGTGATACTCTTTGACCTGAGCTTCAGACCAATATCATCTACAAACTCCATTTCTTTCCCTGTCTCAACATCGATAGATGGTGACTTCTCTATCGCCAGTACCTGACTTGGATAGACACTCCTGTGGCCGGTCATCAAAAAGCTTATAATACAGGCAACAGCAGCATAGGGGCCAACTTCAGGTCCAAAAAGCTCTACTGCCATTATACTTGCAGAGATGGGAGAGTTTGCTGCACCTGCAAGAAGACTAACCATACCAATTGCGGAAAAAAGGGATAAATCAAGCCCAAAAGACCTTCCAAAAAGGTTTCCAGCTGTTGCACCTATAAAAAATATCGGCGTTACTATACCGCCGCTTCCGCCAAAACTAAGGGTAATTGATGTGAACACCATTTTGAATAAAAATGCCAGAACAAAGATATTACCGCCTTCCAGTGCATCTTTTATGGTATCCAGACCAAGTCCTAAATATCTGGTGGATACCAGACACGTCAGCAATATGAGTGTCACACCACCGGTTATTCCCTTATATGGTGACCAGAGTTTTATCTTTCCACTTACATTTTCAGAATACTTTAGTATTTCAATAAAAAGAAATGAACAAAGCCCGAAGAATAATCCGGCTAGACAGACCTTAATAAAAAAGAAGCTGCTGAAGACAGGAACAAATTCCAGTGGACTATGAAAATAGGTAATCCCCAGTGCGGATGAAACCTGGTATCCAACAATACCGGCAACAAAAGAGGGAAAAAGAACTTCATAGAGCAGGCTGCCGACAAATAAAACCTCAACCCCGAAGATTGCACCGGCTATAGGGGTACCAAATACAGTTGCAAACCCGGCACTTATACCGCATATGACCAGTTTCTTGCGGTCTTTATTATCAAATTTAAGCAGAGAAGAAAGAGTTGATGAGAGACCTGCCCCTATTTGAGCACAGGGTCCTTCTTTACCAGCAGAGCCTCCAATCGCAATGGTTATAATTGTTGCAAACAGTTTCACCGGAACAACCAGCGGATTTATCTTACCCGAACGCTTATGAACTGCCTCTATTACTTTTTCTGTACCGTGCCCTTTTGCTTCCGGTGCAAAATATCTCACTAAAAAACTGCTTAAAAACAAGGCAACCGGAAGCAAAAGGTAATAATATTTATAGCTCGCGGCATATGCAATACCTAGGTCGAGCAGCTTTAGGAAAATCGTGGTTGATATTCCTACAATAGCACCAACACAGGATGCAAGTATTAACCATTTAATAATGCTTATAAATAGAACTGAGCCTTCCAGTACTTTCTTCTTCACTATGCGAAATCTCCTGAATTACCGTACAGGGTTTACAGATGACTGATGTCATCTTCCTTTTCTTCACCTTTTAACTTCTTTTCAAGATACTCCTTAGCACTATCCCTTCCTCCTAGCCCGAAGGCTATTGCAAATGTAAGAACTATACCTCCAAAGATAATCGCAAATGCGATCACAACTGTCTCTCTGCCTATCCCGAGTTGTTCCAGTGCCATTGTTGCAGCAAGCATGAACACGGTAAACCTTACAAACCTACCCACCAGTCCTGAAACCCTTAATCCTGCATTAACAGAAGCTATAAGAGCGGCCCTTCCGAAGAAGTTGCTCAAAAGATAACCGAATAAAAGTATCAGGATAGCAACAAATACATTCGGAAGATATATAAGGAACTTCTCGAGAAGTCTTTCTACAGGGGGTATCTCAAGGGTTCTCAGGGCGATAACAGCAAAAACGATAATGGTTACCCATCCAATGAACTTTGAAAACAAAGCAGAGCCCGATTCCTTTATGCCACTCTTTCTCAATAATTCCAGTGTACCGGTTCTCTCCATAAACTTATCAATTCTAATCGCTTTAAAAAGCCTTGTAAAAAAACTCTTCAACACCCTTCCGAGCACTATACCAATAATTAAAATGATTATTGATGTTATGAGGTTAGGTAAAAACTGAATAACATTTTCAAAAAATCTTTCAAATGGTTCGATTACTACTCTCTGAAAAATATTCATAAATACCTACCTTTCATTATTGCCAGTTTTCTATCAAAAATGCCTTCCTTTCCTCAAAAATCTTGCATAACTGCTCAATCTTTTCTTCCACTGAAGTGGCATCACTATCCTGCGTCTCTATCACAAACGAAGCTGTCTTGCCTATATAGAAAGGAACAAGTGATTTCAGGAGATGTCCCCTGTTTATTACATTCTTATGGAATGCAAGGGCATAGCTATGGATAATCTCTACCCATATCTCTTCAGGAATATGGAAATTTTCCTTCGTTGTATCTATACCCTGAAAAAACAGCATTATTTCCTTTGAAAGAAATTTTCCGCATAAATCAACTAATTCCTTAACACCGAGCTTGAACCTTTCTATCATTCTATCGAGATTCAATGCAATAGGTTCAAGTCCAACTGCATATTGAAAGCCAAAAGTCGGAACTGATATAGATCCTTTTACTTTTTTCCAGACATCCGGGTATGTCACCATAAGATTGAAGGTTGATCCGACAACCTGATTGAGCATTGCACTTAAGTCAGTACCAGGGTCTTTAGGGTCATGAATCTTTGCACCCAGAAATGCCTGGCAAATTTTAAAATTATTGGCAATTGCGGTAGTTGTCATCCATATATCTATCCCATATTTCGCAACATCTGTTCCCCATACATCCTTCTTTAGATAAAATTTTGCAAGTCTGCCGGAAAGACCAAAATCCCCTCCTATAGGCTGTCTCACGCGTTTGCCATATAAAGATCTGGTCAACGGATATATTATGCTGTTTGTTATTGTCCCATCATATTTATGTCTGTGGTAAAACGGGGCAACATAGTCAAAATCTTCCTTGAGGACAGGGTTAATGAGTAGTTCAATCCACTCGGGTGTAATACTTCTCAGATCAGAGTCAACTACTGCGCATGCTTTTACATTAAGTGCATCTGCTATTTCAAAGATAGTTCTAAAGGCACTTCCCTTTCCCGGGATGCCGTGGTATGGGGTTGCTATCTTTAAGAAAGGCTCAACCCTGTGATAAAGATAAATGGACTGTAAATCATCAATAGTTGTAACCTGAACTATATCTGTTGTGCCGTCTGTAGAGCCTCCATCTGAATTTACAAGCACAGCCTTTTTATCAGGAAAATATTTTGCAAACCCAGCCTGAACTGCTCTTACCACATGGCCTATTGTTCGTGCATTATTGTAACTGGGGATTCCAACAATTATGTCTGCTTCCTTTATTTCCGACATTTTTTCCTGAACATCTTTTCTAAAAATAATACTTTCCATACATTAAAAACCTTTTATTTAATCATTTAACAAATCATCCGCTGCTACTTATATTATCTTTTGTTATTGTCCACATACAACTTAATTGTACCTTTTATGCATGCCTTCTACTTATCTATAAGGTACAAGATACTGCAAACCCCGTTAGAAGAAAATATAAAAACTTTCTAAATGGGGTAAATCCCTTTTTAGCAAAAAAGAATTTGTTTTATCCCAGCTACAAGCCCCGAAAGACCTCTGGTCTCTTACGGGGCAAGCATCTGGGCTTTCTAACGGGGTAAAATCTTACATGGTATTGTTATCCATTATTGCCTTCCAGAAGAGCAACCGGTGAATTTGCAAACACTTCTGACAAAAGCAGAGTTTTAGCTTCACTGTGAGTATAAACATTCAGCATTTCGCTAGTAAAGATATTAGTGTATCTGACACCGGTCTCTGCAATAGGCACCACTATGAATGAATTTTTCCAAACTTCTGCGCCAAAATGCATAATGCCAATATTTGGGATAAGTCTTGTCAAAAACCTCGGGACAACCACAATTGCCTCCCTGTTGCCCTGTCTCCTGGCGAATGCACAGACACATTCAGATCCCTCTCCATAAGCTTCAAGCGGTAAATATTCACCTTTTTCAAAAAGCTCCCTGTTTGCTTTTCTGTAATTAAGTGCCTTATATTTAATATATAGCTTGATCATTCCATTTTCCGGGTTATTAGTCAATTCTCTTAAAAGTTCCATAGGTTCAGAGTCTTTTTCACGATTTATCAGCTCCTTAAGCATCTTTATCCTTACACCATAATCTACAGGCCTGCGATTATCCGGATCAACAAGACTGAAGTCCCATATCTCTGTACCCTGATAATGGTCAGGAACTCCTGGTGAAGTTATTTTAAGCAGTGTCTGTGAAAGTGAATTAAATACGCCGTAATATGAAATAACCTTCTGAAAATCCTTAAAATCTTCTAAGAACTGGTTATCAGGAATATCATTCAGTATACTTTCTATAAAAAATATCATGGCTTCTTCATAAATCAGATTCGGATTTATCCAACTCGTGTTGACTTTGGATTCTCTTATCGCCTTCAGGATATAATCTTTTATCCTTTTTTTGAAAATTTCGTATTCTGACTCATCACTTATATCCAAAGGCCAAGCACCAATCAGAGTCTGGTATATAAAATACTCTTCATTAAGGTCTGGGGCAATCTGCCCGTCCACAATCATTCTTTTTTTCTTATTGAGCCGGCTCCATTGATTAAGCCGTTTTTTCCATTCTTCAGGAAACTCTGAAAGTACATTTATCCTTGCCCTTACATCCTCACTTCTCTTTGAATCATGAGTGGAAGTTGCTATAAGCGCATGGGGCCAGTATTTAATTCTATCTATGTTCTGCCCGTGAAAAGCTTCAAGTGTTGTGCCAAATCTCTCAGGATATCCGCCCACTTCATTAAGTGAAACAAGGCGGTTATATATATAAAAAGCAGTATCCTCGAGTCCTTTTGCCATAACAGGTCCTGTCAACTGCTGAAATCTCATAACTATGTCTAACCATTCTTTCTTATCCTCTTCTTCTAAATCTTCCGGGAAATTAAGCAAAAATACATCCATAAGAAAATTAAAAATAGACTCACTGATAGCCCGATTATGTCTTTTTGCTTTTGAGATGGCATATTCTATATATTGGCGGTCTCTTTCTTTTATAATCCTGCTGTTTATATATGTTCGATATACGGGGAAAAAGGCTATAACTTCAATTATTGCCTTTATAAGGCTATTCAGTGTTAAATCCCTTGTATGCCTGCTCTTCTCTGATATGAGATTGAGGTAATGGCCAAGAGTATTAATTTCGCTGGACATTGCTTCTTGCATCAACATTTTCTTCCTTTCGTAAACAATATCCTGAAAATTGATTTTTGTCTTTATGAATTTTGTATAAATATTTTCGAATGCCTTTGCATTCTTCGTATCTACAAAAATACCATTTACCGAATTCATAAAGAAATAACCGGTTGTGCTGAAAATCAACCACTCTTCAGGTATTCTTTCAGACCTTATAAGAACCTTCTCACCTACAATGTAAAATGGCTTATATTGTTCATTTAAGTATAAAGCTTCATCATATTGCACTGACAGCTCTGCTTCCACGTCATTCTTTTCAAGTTGTAAAGGCATTGTTTCTTTCATTCTTTCGAAAAAACCTAATCGTACTTGAATAAAACATTTTTTCTGAAGCCTTTTAAAATATTCTGAAGGATCATATAAGCCATCAGGGTGGTCAACCCTTAGACCTGTGATCTTCCTCTCTTTTATAAGTTTAAATATCAATTTATGTGTTTCATTGAATACATCAATGTCTTCCATTCTAATTGCACCAAGACTGTTTATATCAAAAAACCTCCTGTAATTTATCTCTTCGGCTGCAACACGCCAGTTCGAAAATCTGTACACTTGTTCACTAAGAAGCTTATCCAGAAGGTCAAAGCTTTTAGGTTCATTCCTCATTCCGTTAAATATTTGTACATTTTCATCAATATAGGCTTTAATATCCATTGCCTGACTGTAAAGACTCCTCAGACGATTCTTAACAACTTCTTTTTCACGCTTCCTCTCAATTATCTTCTCACCGTCAGTTTCAGTGTATGGAGGCAGATGTTTCAAAGCCGTGACAATACTTAAAAGCTCAACAAAATCAGGATTTTTATCTGAAAGAAGATTTTTAAGTTCCTCTATTCGGTACTCTAATATCATGTTATATGTCTCAGGTCTTACCGGAAATTTATTTCCAAAGTAATTTATAAAGAATGCACCTCTTTCAAAACTCAATATAAGTTCCTGTCTCTCAAGCACATTTCCATAATAATCACCCAGGATAGGAGTTAGTATTTTGTTTTTTAGCTCATCTTTGACAGGCTGCCATTCTATATCAAAGAAATGGGCATAAATTGAGCTCTGACCATTTTCAAGTACATCCATCCACCACATATTATCACTACACTCAATACACATATGATTTGGAACAATGTCGAGGATATGCCCCATATCATATTTATGTAGTTCTTTGATTAATTCATCATATTCTTCTTTCGTGCCAATCTCTGGATTCAGTACTGTGGGATCTACGATATCATAGCCGTGCATGCTGTTTTTTTTAGCCTTTAGGTAGGGAGAAGCATAAATATCGGAGATTCCAAGATCATGGAGGTATCCGATAATATCTTTGACATCTAGGAATTTAAACTTACTGTTGAATTGGAGCCTGTATGTTGAAACGGGTATTCTTGGTAGCAGCAAACCTTCCTTATCCAGTATCTCATTCATTTCACTCTTCTTTAAGCACCGAGGAAATATTAAAAAACAGTATCTCTCCTAAATTCCTGAATGTCTTAATCCATCTTGAAGCATCCTGATCCCCTGAGCGTGCCCTTAGAAGGAAATTTTTATAATAGTCTGTTGCTACCTTATAATAAACATTTTGAACATGCCAGAGGTTTATCTCTAAAGGAATAATTTTAAATAATTCAATCATCTCTTTTATTTCTATAAGTAAGGGCAAATCTGATGGACTCCTTAATAATCTGTTCATTAATCCCTCGATCTTATTTCTGATTATAAACTCCAGTTCCAGGGTATCCAATGATACATTCCACTTTTCAATATCATTTATGATTTGCTGTATTCTTTCAGCATCCATTACATCTTCTTTAAATATCTTTTGAATGTCCAGATTAAGTATAAACTCTGCTGCAGTATGAAATGCAAGTGGAATTGGCATTCCTGCCTCTTGCAAAAAACCCATCATAACATTATTGTTATCATACATAGAGCGAAAAGTTGACTGAAGATCCTCTAATGTAGAACTGATATCAAGTGTCAAAATCTTGCGCTGCTCGTCTCTGAAGAGATCCCTGATTGAATAGTTATGCATTCCGAAATAAGTATCCATCAACCTCACGATCTCTGCAAAATCGCCGGTTCTGAATGATGTTATCATCTCATCTTTCATTCTCTGATAAGTTTCCTCTCCCTGAAAAGAGCGTGCACCGCCATTTATTGCATGACTTCCAAAGTGTACAATACAGAAACTTATGTCTTCAGACAGCCATGTAATATCAGAAGATATTGAAATCTTGCCAACAGCTAGCCGAATATTTCCAGCCTGCACTTTCTGGTAATCATCCCTGTTCACCTCGTAGCAGTAAACCCTGGTTTTCTCCTCATAATCTTCAAACAAAGAACTGACAGCATAATGTATACCAACTTTTTCGAGATCAATCATTGAAGGCTTTACGTATTTATTATAGATATTTGCGCCATCCTGCTTATCTGTAAGATTGCTCTTCGCTAAAGCCAGTTTTTCCAGGAAGGCAACTTCCAGGGATTTATCACCTGACATTAATTCATATAGCTGAATCGCCCTTCCCGCGTATTGTATAACCTGAACAGTCTCAATACCTGACAGCTCGTCAAAAAACCAACCACAACTTGTATACATAAGCATTGCATGTCTCTGCATCTCAAGTAAATTGAGCACAGTGACTATCTCATCAGTATTTAATTTTCTTTTCGAGTGTCCTTTAATAAAGTTATGAATATTCTCTTTCGACCTGTTAAGTATAACTTCAATATAATCATCCCGTGATTGCCAGGGATCGTAAAAATATTCCTTTATTTTATGTTCGTATCTGAAAGACAGCTGCTCATTTAACCAGTCAAAAGAATCCCGCAGAGGTTTTCTCCATTCCTGGTTCCAGTCAGGATTTACACCCGTGTTACAGCCGCAATTGCTTCTCCATCTTTCTATACCATGGAGACAACTCCACGATGAATTTTCGTATATCTGCACTTCATGAGTTGGGGGATACTTTTCGAGATATTCACCATAATTTGTAATCATTGCCAGCCCATTATTCTCTATATAATTCATGGCATAAGCAAGGGCCATATCCCCAAACCTGTGGTGATGTCCATATGTCTCTCCATCTGTGGCTATATTTATAATCTGTGGCTGCCGCATTGACTCAGAAAACCCATCTAAAAAACGGTTTGCAAAATCTTCCCCCTTATTCAACAGCTTTTCGAATGCCACTGCCCTGGATATCAGTGCATCGTAAAAAAAGATATTTATTTTGCGGCCAGAGGGTAATCTGCATAGATAAGCCATTGTTGGGTCAATACGTTCAGCGCTAACATCCTTCCATTTACCAGTACCTAACTTTCTTGTCTGAGATGCCTGATGTGGAGCAAGAATAACGAACTTTATCCTTGATTCAGCAAGAATATCAAGTGTCTCCAGGTCCACTGCAGTTTCAGATAGCCACATACCTTCAGGAAAACGCTTAAATCTGTATTCGAAATCTCTTATGCCCCAGAGTATCTGTGTACGCTTATCCCGGCTATTGGCAAGTGGCATTATAATATGATTGTATACCTGTGCAATCGCATTTCCATGACCGTTTCGCCATTCAATACTCTGCTTATCAACCTCAAGTATTGCCTGATATATCTCAGGAGTATATACCTCCATCCATGATAGAACCGTTGGTCCAAAATTAAAGCTTATTCTTGAATAGTTGCTGACTATATCAATAATTCGGCTTTCCTTATCAAGAATTCTGGAAGCAGTATTAGGTGCATAACATTCTGCAGTCACTCTCTCATTCCAATCATGGTATGGACGGGCAGAGTCCTGTATCTCTATTGCCTCAAGCCAGGGATTCTCCCTCGGTGGCTGGTAAAAATGACCGTGAACGCAAACATATTTCTCCATTACAAGGCAATTCCTTCGCTCTTAATATAAATAGCAAAACTATAATTTCTCAAAATTATTACATCACCATCTGAAATCATGTAAGGAAGAATTATTCCCTGACCGCCCCACAAGCTATCCGAAGATTCCATAATCTTTGACCATTTTCCAGCTGGTAAATGAACCTTCAAGGTCACTTCCTCACTGTTAAAATTAAAGATGATAAATACATGGTTATTATCCTTCCATCTTCTCAAAAAAACAACCTTTTCATCTTCATGACCCATAACTTCAAGGTTATTCTTTTCGAGACTGAAAAGTGCCGGCATCTCTTTTCTTAATTTTATCAACTGTTTATAAAATTCCAACAAAATTTTTTGATGACCCGATTTCCTCTTCCCCCAGTCTATTTTTGATTTCATAAAAGTATCAATGCTCTGCGGATCAGGAGGTTCACCCTGCCACCTGAAGGTATCGAAGTCCTCTTTCCTCCCTTTAAGTACAGCTTCAACAAGATCCGGGTCAGAGTGACTTATAAAATAAAGGAAAGGCGTTTCTTCACCGTATTCTTCTCCCATGAATAGAAGCGGGATGTAAGGAGAAAGTATTACAACACCTGCTACGAGTTTTAATGCCTCAAAACCGACCAATATTGACAGCCTCTCTCCAAGCATTCTGTTACCTACCTGGTCATGATTTTGCGAAAATACTATGAATTGACTGCATGGCCTTTCTCTGGATGAACTGCCATGATATCTTTTCCGGAATTCTGAGTACCGCCATGAATATACAAAACCTTCTCTTAAAGCATTTACATAATGTTCAATCTTCCCGAAATCCATATAATATCCATTTTTTTCTCCTGTGAGTATTGTATGGAGAGAATGGTGAAAGTCATCATTCCATTGCGCGTCTAATCCGTAACCTCCAGCTTCCCTTGGAATGATTACTCTTGCATCGTTCAGGTCACTTTCTGCAATAAGATAAAATTTCCTGCCCTTTTTGTCTGAGAATTCTTCAACTTTCTCTGAAAGTTCCTTCAGGAAAGGTTTGGCACTCATATCAGTAATTCCGTGAATGGCATCAAGACGAAGGGCATCAATATGGTAATTTCTGAACCAATGCATAGCATTCTCTATGAAAAATTTTCTTACCTCGTCACTGTAGGCATCATCAAAGTTAATTGTCATACCCCATGGTGTCTGATATTTGTTAGTGAAATAAGGGCCAAAGTCCGTTAAATAATTACCCTCAGGGCCAAGATGGTTATAAACTACATCAATTATGACAGCTACACCTTTTTTGTGGCACTCATTAACAAATATCTTAAGTCCTCCAGGTCCACCATATGAGTTTTGAACTGCAAATGGAAAAGACCCATCATATCCCCAGTTTCTCTCTCCTGGGAATTGAGCCACAGGCATTAACTCTATGGCATTTATTCCAATCTCTCCAAGTTCAGCAATACGGGGAATTAACGAATTAAAAGTTCCTTCAGATGTGAATGTTCCGATATGAAGCTCGTACATAATCATTTCAGACAGGGGGATTCCCTTCCAGTCCCAATCTTCCCATTTAAATGCTTTATGCTCAATTACCTGAGATGGGCCATGGACTCCATTCGGCTGAAAGTGGGATGATACATCAGGCCTTTCCTTTTCATTTTCAAGCCTGTACAGATATAGTGATCCGGGAAAAACATTCTCAACCACGGTCTTCCAGTATCCCCTGTTGTCCTGCTCCATAGGTATTATGCGTTCAGCAGGCGAAACAATCTTAACAGATACAGCCTTTAAAAGTGGAGCCCAGACCACAAACTCGCATCTTCCCTCTCCGAGATAATTAGCTCCGATTCTCATTTAATTTTTCTTTTAAATTTTGAAATTTATCCATAAGTATAAAAAGTGATTAATATTCTTCGTATGCTTTAAAATAGCTTCAAAATTATCAAATCTTTGCGTTTATCCTTATTTAAAATGCAATTATTAGAAATTTCTGGTCATATTATAACCTATTTTAAAACAGCCTTTATATAATGTTATTTTCCGGGTATGAGTGTATTGTCACCATCAGCACTAAAAAAATTATTCCAAATCATTAATTGCATTTTTATTCTAAAGCGTTTATTATCATAGACCAAGACCTGATTAAAATATAAATATCAATTTGGAAATTGACACACATATTAACCTGTCAGTAAATATAATAATCAAGGAGATCCTGTGAGCATCATAAAAATCATGCCATGTCTTGATATGAAAGAAGGTCGTGTAGTTAAGGGAATACACTTTGTAAATCTCAGAGATGCCGGTGATCCTGTTGAAAATGCAGCATTCTATCAAAAGGAAGGAGCCGATGAGCTTGCCATGCTTGATATCGCAGCAACCGTTGAAAACAGAAAGACCAGGCTGGAATGGATCAAGAATGTCTCATCTGTCATAGATATTCCTCTGACAGTGGGTGGCGGCATTTCAACACTGGAAGACATTGAAATAGTCCTAAATGCCGGTGCTAACAAGATTTCCATGAATAGCGCTGCTGTCAGAAACCCTGAGCTGATCAGTCAGGCATCAGAGACATTCGGTTCAGATAAAGTTACTGTTGCCATCGACTCAAGAAGGAACAAGGAAATGCCATCCGGATTTGAGCTTGTTGTCTCAGGCGGTTCCAAACCTGTAGGAAAAGATGCTGTAGCCTGGGCCAAACAGTGTCAGGAACTCGGTGCAGGAGTAATTCTGCCAACAAGTATGGATGGAGATGGAACTCAAGCCGGCTATGATCTGGAATTTACGAAAGCCATTTCAGATGCTGTAGACCTGCCGGTAGTCGCATCAGGCGGTGCTGGAAAACTTGAGCACTTTTATGAAGCGGTTTTTCAGGGAGGTGCAGAGATTTTGTTAGCTGCTTCTGTTTTTCACTACCGCATCTTAAGCATCAGGGATGTCAAGGAATATTTGCAAAAAAAGGGTTACAGGGTAAATTTATAATTTATCCTGTATTTAATAATATGGCTTTAATGTCATAATAAACCGCATCTTAAGGAGACACATATGCCCATACGTGATGACATCAGGAAGGTTATGATAATTGGTTCTGGACCGATCGTTATAGGCCAGGCCTGCGAATTTGACTATTCCGGGACCCAGGCATGCAAAGCTCTTAGAAAACTCGGTTACGAGATACTTCTTGTGAATTCAAATCCTGCTACTATCATGACCGATCCAGGTATGGCGGATGTTACGTATATTGAGCCACTTAATTTTGAATATGTTTCAGAAATTATCAAGAAAGAACGGCCAGATGCGCTGCTCCCCAACCTTGGCGGCCAGACAGGACTTAATATAGCATCTGAACTTGCAATGAAGGGAATACTTCAGAAGTTTAATGTTAAACTAATCGGAGTAAATGTTAATACTATTGAACACGGTGAAGACCGTCTGGTCTTTAAAGAGACCATGAAGCGTCTCGGCATTGAAATGCCAAGAAGCGAAATAGCACGTAGTGCTGAAGAGGCAGAAATCATTGCCGATAAACTTGGCTTTCCGGTAGTAATTCGTCCAGCCTATACACTCGGGGGTACCGGCGGAGGACTTGTGTACAACATGGAGGAACTTCGTACGATAGCTATTCGTGGACTGACAGCCAGCCTTGTCGAACAGGTGCTCGTGGAAGAATCAGTTCTTGGATGGGAAGAACTGGAACTTGAAGTTGTACGTGATGCTAAGAGCCAGAAGATCACTGTCTGCTTTATCGAGAATGTTGATGCCATGGGTGTTCATACAGGTGATTCCTTCTGTACTGCCCCTATGTTGACTATCGATCAGGAATTGCAGAAACTTCTGCAGAAATATTCATATGACATTATAGATGCTATCGAGGTCATCGGCGGCACCAATATTCAGTTTGCTCACGATCCCAAAACCGGCCGTGTTGTGGTAATAGAAATTAATCCCCGTACATCCCGCTCATCAGCACTTGCGTCAAAGGCTACCGGCTTCCCTATCGCATTTGTGTCATCCCTGCTTGCAGGTGGTCTCACACTTGATGAGATTCCATACTGGCGAGATGGCACACTGGAAAAATATACTCCCTCAGGTGACTATGTGGTAGTCAAATTTTCCCGCTGGGCATTTGAAAAATTTAAAGGTGTCGAAGACAGGCTCGGCACTCAGATGAGGGCAGTAGGCGAAGTTATGAGCATCGGTAAAACTTACAAGGAAGCTTTCCATAAATCTATCCGTTCACTCGAAAATAACCACTACGGACTTGGTTTTGCAAAAGACTTCCATCAGAAGACCCTGGATGAGTTAATAGACTTGCTCCGTGAGCCATCAAGCGAAAGGCAATTCATCATGTACGAGGCACTTCGAAAGGGAGCAGACATAAACTCCCTCTATGAACGCACGTATATCAAACCATGGTTCATTGAACAGATGAAAGAACTTGTAGAGTTAGAGGAAAAGCTGCTTAAATACAAAGGCAAGCTCCCACCGGATGAACTTCTCATAAAGGCTAAAAAAGACGGTTTTTCTGACAAGTACCTCTCGCAGATACTTAAAGTTCCTGAGCTGGATATCCGTAAAGGACGTACTGCATTAAATGTAGTTGAAGCATGGGATGCAGTACCTGTAAGTGGCGTTGAAAACGCAGCCTATTATTACTCAACATACAATGCGCCAGATAGAGTAAAAGTGAACCGATCCCGTAAAATTATGGTGCTCGGTGGAGGCCCTAACCGTATCGGACAGGGAATTGAATTCGATTACTGTTGTGTGCATGCAGCTTTCGCACTTCGTGATGAAGGCTATGAGTCAATTATGGTCAACTGTAATCCTGAGACAGTTTCGACTGACTATGACACTTCAGACAAGCTGTACTTTGAGCCACTGACCATTGAAGATGTTCTGTCCATCTACGAGAAAGAGAAGCCTGAAGGTGTAATTGTCCAGTTCGGCGGACAGACACCTCTTAACATTGCTGCAGAACTCGCAGCAGAGGGTGTTAAAATTCTTGGTACGAGCCCGGAAACAATAGATCTCGCTGAAGACCGAGACCGTTTTCGCCAGATCATAAAAGAATTAGGAATCCCGCAACCCTTATCCGGCATGGCCAGCACAGTTGAGGAGGCTTTTAAAATTGCTGACGAAATTGGCTATCCCTTGATTGTCCGGCCCTCATATGTTCTTGGCGGACGGGCAATGGAAGTTGTGTATGATGAAGAAATGCTCAAGGAATATGTCCAGGTAGCAGTAGAAGTTTCACCCGAGCGCCCAATACTGATTGAACAGTTCCTGGAGAATGCAATAGAGGCAGAAGCAGATGCTATTGCTGATGGAATAGAGGCCTTTGTTCCAGCAGTCATGGAACATATTGAACTCGCAGGTGTACACTCAGGTGACTCAGCATGCGTAATCCCCCCTGTAAGTATTCCTCAAAAACATATTGAAACTATTCAGGATTATACAACAAAAATTGCAGTACAATTCAATGTTGTGGGATTGATGAACATCCAGTATGCCATTGCTAATAACACTTTATATGTTCTGGAAGCGAATCCCCGTGCAAGCCGCACTGTCCCATTAGTAAGCAAGGTCTGTAACATTCAGATGGTGCGCCTTGCAACTCAGATAATACTTGGGAAAAAGCTTAGTGAACTAAATATACAAACAAATCTTATACCACATTTTGGTGCAAAAGAGGCTGTATTTCCTTTTAATATGTTCCCGGAAGTAGATCCTGTACTAGGACCTGAGATGCGTTCAACCGGTGAGGTTCTTGGCCTGGCTGATAATGCTGGCCTTGCTTTTTACAAGTCACAGGAAGCAGCCAACCAGCGTCTGCCACTTGAAGGTACTGTACTGATTACAGTTGCTGAACGAGACCGGCCTGGTGCGCTTGAGACAGCTCGCCGCTTTGCAGAACTCGGATTCAAAATAAGAGCCACGGAAGGAACGCACAAACATCTAATTAAACATGGAATTAATTCAGAGCCTATTTTAAAGATACACGAAGGTCGGCCCAATATTACCGATGCAATAAAGAACGGAGAGATACAATTAGTTGTTAATACACCCGCCGGCAGGTTGAGCTTAATAGACGATTCCTATATAAGAAAAACCTCGATCAAATATAAAGTACCTTTTATCACTACCACCTCAGCAGCGATTGCAGCTGCCAAAGGTATTAGTGCACTCAGACAGGGAAGTGGCCAAGTCCGGAGCCTTCAGGAATATCACAAGAATATTAAGTAGAATAGACCTTAGCGCTAAACGCACGGAGTAAAAAGTGAGGAGTAAGGAGTGAGGGGTGAGGAGTGAGGAGTAAGGAGTAAAGCAAAAAGAAAATTGAAGATTAAGGAATTGAGGGATTTAGGGATTGAAAATTGAAATTTGGATATTGAAGATTGAAAACTAGAGGCGGGTAAAGACTAAGATAAACGAGGACGACAGACGTAACCGACAACCAAAACGGGCATCGTAACCGTTACCGTAAGACGTAGCCTTTTAGTTTGCTAAAGGTAAAGATTAAAAATTAAAAAGAATTGCATTTTTTACAACTAAATTAGAAAAGAGAAGAACTTATAATAGCCTTTTTAAGAGACACTGGAGAAAATTTTTTATCTCTCCCTGTGTCTTTAAATAATATTCTGCTTCCGGACTTCCCCCGATACAAACATTAATGCCCTTTCCCCTTATCTTTCTGAAAGCATCTTCATCGGTAGCGTCATCGCCTATATAAACCGGCAACTTTCTTTTACCCTTATTTATTAGTATCCATTCAACTGCATCACCTTTATTCCATGCATCAATAGGCCTTATCTCGAATACCTTTTTACCTGAAGTAATTTTAAATGAATTTTCATATTGTACTGATATTTTTGAAAAGAAGTCAAAAAATTCTGGCAGGTTCTTTGTTTTCATCTTCCTGAAATGTATACTAGCAGTAACACCCTTATCCTCTATAAATAAGCCGTCAATGTGGGATAATGTATTTTCCAGTTTGTTTATAAACTCCTTGATCAATTTTCTATTGACCAAAGATTGTTGATCTATAACTGTCTTTTTCCCATCCCATATCTCAGCGCCATGATTCCCGGCCAAAATTATGTCATCAATTCCAACTTTTTCTTTTAAATCAGCTAGGCTTCTGCCACTTATTATGGCGATAGGGATATGTCTCTTGAGCCTGACGATTAAAGAACGTATAGTATCTGAAATAAATGCCTTATCCGGTGACTCAACGATCGGGGTCAGGGTACCATCGTAATCAAGGAATAGAAAGATTTTATTTCTTTTAAGTTTATCTTTTATATTGTCGATATGTCCCAGTAGATAACTACATTCCTGCCTCTTCATGCAGGAGATCTTTAAAAGATCATGAAGAATATCCTGAATCCATTTGTAAATGTCATTTTCCCTGACATGTCTCTGTAACACTGACAATCTGCCTGCCTTTTCTTCATCAGACATTCTAAGTGCCTTTTTAAGAGAGTTTGAGAATTCCTCGATGTCATATGGATTTACAAGTATTGCTCCATGCAGTTCCTCTGCTGCTCCGGTAAGTTCACTCAGAATAAGCACGCCATTTTTATCAACTTGTGAGGCAATGTATTCCTTTGCGACAAGATTCATTCCATCGTACATAGAGCTTATTACTCCGATATCAGACATTCTATAATAGGCAACAAGGTCTTTATGTTCAATCTTTGTATCAATGTAAATTATTGGTTTCCAGTCCTTTGTCGAATATTTAAGGTTAATCCTTGAAATAAATTCTTCAACAATCTGTTTATAGCTATGGTAAGGCTCCTTCTTTCTGGTATGTACTGCAACCTGAATGAAAGTGAACTTTTTCCTTAGGCTTTCGTTTCTTTCCAATAGTAGATCAATAGCCTGAAGCCTCTTTATCAGTGCTTTAGTATATTCAAGCCTATCAACACCAATTCCAATGTAGCTGTCTTCAAGTCTATATCTGTCTTTTATTTTTCTCATTAACCTGACGGTTCTGCGGGACGATGCCATAAAATCAAAATCATCGTAGTCGATACTTATTGGAAATACACCCAATCTTGTAATGTGTCCATTATAAGTGACAGTTGAGTTTCGGTAGTCGATTTTAGCATCGAGGCACTCTTTAACACAGCTTAAAAAATTCTTTACAAAAAGGGGAATCTGAAATCCCATGAGATCATTCCCTAATAAACCTTCAATGATTTCCTTTGACTGGGGGCAGACTCTTAAAACACTCCAGTCAGGCCATGGAATATGCCAGAAATGTGCGATGGTTAATCCCGGTTTCTTCTCTCTAATAATTTTTGGTGTAAGACATAAATGGTAATCATGAATCCATATCACTGGGTTATCATCGGCTTCTTCAAGAACTGCTTCAGCAAAGGCTCTGTTAGCGTGTTTGTAATCACTCCAAAATCTCTTCCGGAAGTATATTCTGTCAAGAGCGATGTGACATAAAGGCCACAATACCCTGTTGGAATATCCATGATAATAGTTTTCTATTATTTTTTGGCTTAGCCACACTCTTTTAAGAGAGTATGAAGGATTTTCCTGAGGCACCTTTATGCAGTTTCTTTTGTCGACAACCTCCTTATCACCACTTCCACTACCCCATGCAATCCAGATCCCTCCTGTAATATTCAGGACATTATCTATGGCTGATACGAGCCCACCAGCCGGCATTTCGACCTTTATTACCGAACCTGTCTTTTTGTGGATATATGGCTCCCTGTTTGATACCACTATCAGGGTCTCATCGGAAAAATCTTCTTCTATGAAGGACTTCAATACTTTAACCATTAGAGTTCGAGGATGTTTTTGCCCCTTTTCTCAAGGGAATACCATACAGATAGATAATCTCTTATCTGCCTTGTTATGAGAAAATTTTTTCTTACATACTCTCTGCCTCTTTCACCCATCCTTTTTGCCATGTCTGGATTATTAAGGAACTGTCTTATCCTGAATGCTGCACCTTCTACTGAATGTACAAGAAAACCGGTAATGCCATGTACTATCTGAAGAGGTATGCCTCCTATAGCACCTCCCAATATTGGTTTTCCTTTCCACATAGCCTCGGAAACAGTCAGTCCAAAACCTTCCTTCAGAGACTTCTGAAGGACAACTGTCGCTATACTCTGCAATGCGTTTATATCTTTATCACTGAAAGGCGGCAAAAGAAGGATATGAATATCAGGGTCATTGGCTGTATTTTCCCTGACCTCGTTCAGGACCACTTCACCTTCAGGGTCGTCTGTAGCCGGGCTCCCAGCAAGAATAAGAACGCAATCATTATACTTCTTGACGATTCTATATGCCTTTATTACTCCAAGAGGGTCTTTGAATCTGTCAAATCTTGAGACCTGTAAAATTATAGGCCTGTCAACAGGGATTCTTAACCTTTCAACCTTCTCATTTATCTCCTGTTCTGATAACTCCCTGTTCTTCTCACTAAGTGGATCAATTGAAGGTGGAATGAAAAACTCATCTATCGGCATTGCCCTTGAAAATTTTGGTACTGAGAAAACAGCTGCATTGTATTTATCAATATATCGCTTGAGATAATCACAAACCTCCTTTACAGGGTTCGATAAATCTATATGGCATCGCCAAATCCATTTCCCTCTCTTTTTGAACTTAATAAGGGGTACTGGCTGTGGGTCGTGAACGAAAACCATATTTGCATCAAGGTTAAGTTTTTTAACATTATCCCTGTTAACTTCAAGATGATAACGCCACATGTCCTTCGTAATTCTCCCTGGTCTACCCTGAAGTGCATTGTGAATCTTTTTTGTTATATCAAAGAATTTTTCATCACCTTCTATAACTTCCCATCTTGCATCTATGCCCAGTTCCTTAAGAATTGGAATCATTCTGTGTAATATTTCAGCTACACCGCCACCTTCACGGGTGGAATTCAGATGAAGGAAAGACCTGTTTTTAAGTCTTTCGCCGAGAATCTTCAGAAGCACTAAATCACCACTGGGTGCTATTCCTGAATACTGGTCAATCATTTTTTTACTACCTCCATCCCCTGTCTTACTTCCTCTTCAACAACCTCTACTATATGTTCCCTTATCCCGTCTATGCTGTGCATGAAAGGGTCAATCGCCCTTATCTTATCGGCAAGTTCCTTTTTCTTAAGAACCTGTTCAACCCAAAGTGAAAAATCATCTATGCCACCACCAAGGCGCACCCTTGCCTCATAGAAGTGATAATATATTGCACCGTAATCAATGTATTTAACAGCTATTAAGAATTCTGCAAGGTTCTTTGCCATAATGCCTATAGGGAATGTAATGGTTATTGGTGCATTGAAAAAAAATTCTTCACCATGTATTGCTTCCCTTGGTTGAGGAAAGTTATTTAGATAATCGTCTATTACATTCAGCAGTTCTTTCCTAAGTTGACTGATATTTTTGTAAATGTATGGGTCTATATTTGAAAGATGCTCTTCCAATACTCTTTCCTCAAGACTTTCACCTACCCAGTGGGCAAAGTCATTGGTGTATTCGTGTACATGTCCTTTTAAAAAATACTGATATGTATGATGAAAAATGGAATCATCACTAATCACGGATATCAAGTCTCTTAATTCTTTCAGATTTTTAGCCTTCTTGCCCGTCGATTTAAGAATGGTTACACATTGTTTGAATTCAAATGCTTTAGTTCTTCTTGCCATTGCCTTCCCTCATTGAGATGTACTTTTTTTTCAGGAATCCTTCTAAATCTTATTATCTTTTTTTTCCTTAGTGGAAGCAAAAACAGGAGGTTTAATTGAAGCAAGCCTTATATTCATTTTATTTTTGAACTTTTTAAACTCTGCCATTGATGTCCTGGGTATTGATTTTCCACTGGGTATTTTAACTTTAAAAGGATTAATGGGTTTATTATTTAACCTCATCTCATAATGTAGATGAGGCCCTGTAGCAAGACCTGTTGCACCTACATAGCCAATAGTACGGCCCTGTTCAACTTTTGCACCCTTTTTAATATTCTTTGCTATTCTCGATAGATGGCCGTAATATGTCCTATACCCGTTTGGATGTCTTACTAATACAAGTTTACCATACCTTCCCTTGTATCCTGCAAAAACAACAGTTCCGTCGCCAACTACAGAGACAGGTGTTCCTCTTGGAGCTGCATAGTCAAGCCCGTGATGCGGCCTGTAGATTTTTAAAATCGGGTGTAAACGTCTTGAAGTAAAACCAGAGCTTATACGCCTAAAATTCAGTGGTGCCTTAAGAAAGGCCTTTCTAACCGATTTCCCTTCAGCATTAAAGTAGTCAGCCTTTTCATTGTATTCAAATCTGTAAGCGTAATAAACTTCACCATTATTTCTAAACTCGGTAGAGAGTATATCACCATATTTTCTGAATTTACCATCCAGATAAAGTTCTTCGACAACAATTTTAAATACATCACCATTTCTTAGATCAGTCGTGAAATCTATATCCCATGCGAAAATATCTGAAAGCTGATGTGCTATCATAATACTCTCTCTGCTATCCCCCATAGATGAGATGAGGTTGTCCTTAATTATGCCTCTTATATGCTTTATCTTTTTTTCGTATTCTACCGCAACCTTGTTTGCGTAAAAGCCTGATTCAGTACGAATAATATTTAAAATTGTATCATCATTTAGCCAGTATACAAAGGAATCAATCTGGTTATTACTGTTTAATACTATCCTGTATGGGCGGCCTGGATATAAGTATCTTAATTTATGAACATCTGCAGATGCCTCTTTTAAGCTGAAAAGTTCAGTGATGCTAATACCGTACCTTTTAAAAATATCAAAAAGTGTTTCTCCTTTCTTGATACTCCCTTTTATTTCACGATATTCTTGAGTCTCTTCAGTACTAACATTTTCTTTTCTATTAATAAATTTAGAATTTGATATTATAGTTATTAAAAATGCTATTAACAGTAAAATTGTAACTGTAAATATTTTCTTCATCTACCCCAAATACCCTTTCTATAATTATGTATATTCTATAAGTTACTCTATTTAGAGTCAACCTTTCGACAATATTCCACTCATATGGAACTGTCTTTCCTGCAAAACAAATTTTTTTCTCTTCATAAATTAATTTATTCATCTTCGCAGAAGACCATAGGCGAGCCATGCCGCTTCGCCGAATCGAGGCGAGCAGGCAGGCATAAACCCGTGGATGAATGCTAGGCTTTCTCTTATGCTTCGGCAGATCGAAGAAACAAGAGATACCGCATGCGTAAGCTTGCGGAGCTTCATATTATTGAGCCCTGGTAAAAACAATTTTAAAAAGCCTGAAATCCGTTAATATTTCTTGCAGATTGATTTTATAATTTGACATTATTATTTAAAGCTGTATAATTAGTTAATTAAGAAATTATAAAATTGAAGTTACAACAATAATAACTAAAGGGGGGCAACCATGAAAAAAGCAATCACTATATCATGCATGTTATTATCTGTCATTATTGTTGCAACCAATGTAAATGCCTTATGTATTGATGTGCCTAAAGCAAACTTAAGATCCGGACCAGGAACAAGTTACGAAATAGTATGGGAAATTTTTAAATATATGCCATTTCTAAAGGTTGGCACATCTACATCAGGTGAGTGGTATGCTGTAAAAGATATCGATGGAGATGTTAATTGGATACATAAGAAACTCGTTACTGATAAATATAATTGTGCTGCTGTAAAGGCAGATGAAGTTAATGTAAGAACAGGTCCCGGCACGAATTACTCCAAAAGTCCCGTAAGTCCTGTAACACAATATTACTCTTTCAGGATTCTCGAAAGAAAGGGTGCATGGGTAAAATTAAAAGACGAATGGGACAATATTGGCTGGATCCACAAAGACTATCTGTGGACCCAGTGAGGCTACAGGATTCTGTTTATCTCTACTTATTTCTACTAATTTATTCTGAGTATATTCGGAATTCTTATCTGTCCAGATTTTATCTTTTCAGATTCGGAGAACCTTAAACAGATTACAGCACAATGACTATAATCCGTTAGAAATTCTTTTTATTTTTTATAACAGGGTCTAATTTGAAATTGATTTATTTAGCCTTTGCCTTAGTGGTACGTTTTACAGACTTTCTTTTGGATTTAGCCTTTACTTTAGGCTTTCCTTCTAGTTTCTTTATCTGTGTCTCGAGATTTTTGATTCTTGTTATAATTGTCTTCACTTTACTGTCAGGCATGGGGTTCTTTACCCTTGCACTCAGGTCATAAACCCTTCCGCCAAGTTCTGCGACTTCCTTCTGAACCTTTGACTTAAGTTCATATATCCTGTAACGTTTTTTGCCCTCTACAGTAAGTTCTTCAGCCCTCTCTCTCACAAAAGTAGCACCCTCTTTAACTACTTCAACACCCTCTTTAAATCCCTTCTTTAAATCCTTCTGAACCTTTTCCCAGAAATTCATTCACTTTCCTCCTTTTTAAGATGAAATTTCAAAAAAACACTTATAATTTTTAAAAAATTAGTAAACCCCGTCAGAAGAAAATATCAATAATTTCTAATCGGGGTAAAAACTTATTAATTTTATTATCCTCTTTAACCATAAAACTTTCAATTAATTTTTACAAACCAATTATAAAAAAAAATCATACAATTTCAGTTAAGTAATCCATTTATTTTTTCTATTACATTATCACGCATTGTCTTCTTCAACAGCATTTTTTATTTTAACAAGAATATCAGGAATGGCTGACGTCACCCGGTCCCAACTCGAAATCAAAGGTACTCCGAGAGGGTCTTCCATAATTATTTCTGCAGCTTTTTTTATTCCGTTCGTAAATGTCTCTACAGCCAGACTTTCATCGTGCCTGTCAAAAAAAAGACCGTTTATTGCTGCATCATCCTCGTATCTTTTCAGCAAATCCTGCGCTGTACTTACATAAGTTGCAACCAGCGTTTTGAATAATCCTTCATTGAAAACTATACCTTCTGAAGCCAGTGTTCTGAATATGGACTTAGAGATATCAACGCACATCTTGTGAAGACCTTTCGAAGCATCTTCAGGAGACAGTTCCTGATGTTTATGTTCATAATTTTCTGCTATATCAACCTGACAAACCCTCCTCAGAGCTGTATTTCTATAAACCTCAGCAAGCATGCCAACTTCAAGACCCCAGTCACCGGGAATCCTGTTCACACGTGCCAGATCAACATCCATTGCGAATTCACCTGCAAGCGGATATCTAAAGCTGTCAAAAAATATAAGGAGAGGATGATAGCCAATAATTATCTGTATTGCCCTTATAAGTGGCGTTACAAGAAGTCTTGTCACCCTGCCGTGCATTTTGTTTGTTACCCTGCTGTAATATCCTTTACAAAAATGATAATCGAGGTTTGGATTTACAATAGGATAGCACAACCTTGCAAGCATTTCTCTGCTGTAAGTAAGAATATCGCAATCATGAAGGACAATAGCATGGAATTTCAATTGAGACAGGATATAACCGTATGATATCCATGCAGCCTTTCCCTTTCCTTGCTCTCCAGTAGGAAGCTCTGTAGCTTCAATAGCTCTGTATATCTCGCTTATTCTGGGCCCTGTATTCCATATTAACTTCGTTTTCTGGGGAAGAACGGAGAAAAATTCTTTAGCTCGTATGAATTCTTCCTCTGTAGTAGGTCCGAGTGTAACCACAATCTCGTCGATATACTTAACTTCCTTCAGTTCCCGTACAATCCCTTTTAAGGCATCCCCTTCGAGTTCGCTATAAAGTGAAGGCAAAACAAGTACTATTGGCCTTTCCTGCGAATACCAGGTTAATTCTGACTCTATCTTTTCAATACTTGTCTTTCCGAGCTTGTGAAAGGTAGCCACTACACCTGTCTGAAAAAAGTCTGCCATTTTAACCCCCTGTATGCGTCACTGGGAAGGTGAAATATATATCTATCTGTTCAAATTCATTATATAGGCTAAAATTCAGGTGGTCAAGAAAAAATCAGTATCGTCTAGTATAATGTTTTATATGGGATATTTAAATAACAGAAAATCTGCACATGAAATATTTTACGCATCTTTAAAAGCTGTCGACCCTTATAAGTCGGTAAAACTTCATTCAGAAAGAATTCGCTCTCTGTATCAAAATGGCGATTTTAACAGACTCATGGTTATAGGCTTTGGCAAGGCATCATACCCCATGGCAAAAGCAATGGAAGATTATATGCTGGATTTGATTGATGCAGGGATTTTGATTACAAAATATGGTCATTCCGGTAAAGATAAACTTAAAAAAATGGATATTTATGAAGCCGGACACCCTGTCCCTGATGAAAACGGATTGAAAGGCACTGAGGAAATATTAAAACTCTTAAAAGATACAGGCGAAAATACCCTAACAGTCTGTCTGATATCCGGAGGCGGCTCCAGCCTTCTAGTCGCTCCCTACAGAGGCATTTCAATAGACGAAAAACAGAGTATCACCCGGCTGCTGCTTAATGCAGGTGCAGATATATATGAAATCAATACGGTCAGAAAACACATATCAAGGGTTAAAGGAGGCAGACTTGCAGAAACTATCTACCCTGCAAAAATAATATCTTTAATACTCTCGGATGTAATTGGTGACAGACTGGACGTCATTGCATCTGGCCCCACATCTCCTGATACAACGACATATCAGGATGCTGTAAAGGTACTTAGAAAATATAATGTGTTGAATAAAACTCCACATCCTATAATCGACGTGCTGAATAAAGGTGTAAACGCCCTCCTTCCTGAAACCCCAAAAGCAGACAATCCTGTATTTGAGAAGGTTGAAAACATAATCCTGTGCAGTAATAGAAAAGCTATTGAAGCTGCAAAATCTAAAGCTGAAGAAATCGGATTTTCTGCAGAAATTATTTCCGTGCAGATTACCGGTGAAGCCAGAGAAGTCGGAAAATGGCTTGCTGAAAAAGTGAAGAAGTTAAAGAAAAAAAATAATTTCAAAGGTCCACTCTGTTTAGTCTCAGGAGGAGAGACAACCGTCACTGTACAGGGCAATGGTCTTGGTGGAAGAAATATGGAACTTTCCCTGTCCTTTGCTATAGAGATAGAAGGTATTGAAGGGATATCATTCCTTTCAGCAGGTACAGATGGAACAGATGGCCCAACAGATGCAGCAGGAGCCTTTTCAGATGGACTTACTGCTTCAAAAGCAAAAGCTTCTGGCCTTGACCCTGAAGAATATTTAAGGAACAATGATTCCTATAACTTCTTTAAGAAGATCGACAGTCTCTTCATTACAGGAGCAACTGGAACAAATGTAATGGACCTTCATATAGTAATAATCGAATGAAAAAAATCATAATTTTTACAGACCTTGACGGCACACTACTCGACTATTCAACATATTCTTTTGAACAGGCGTTTCCTGCACTTAAGTTATTAAAACAAAAAGAGATTCCCCTAGTCATCTGTTCAAGTAAATCAAGAAAGGAAATCGAGTATTACAGAAAGAAGCTTGATAATAATTATCCTTTTATATCTGAAAATGGCGGAGGTATTTTTATTCCAAAAGACTTTCTTACATTCAAATTTCAGGACACTACTCTCAAATTTAACGAGGAAAAAGACTATTATGTTATTACCCTAAGTGTAAGCTATTCTGAACTAAGAAAGGCCATCAAATCGTTAAGGAAAGAAGGTTTTGATGTCAGGGGATTTGGAGATATGTCTGAAAAAGAAGTTGCTCATATTGCTGGTCTGAGTATCGAAGAAGCAGTGATGGCTAAGGAGAGAGACTTTGACGAACCGTTCATATTTAACGGTGACGAACAAAATCTCAATGCCCTTCTTGCTTCAATTAAATCAAAAGGACTCAATTTTACCCGGAGCAGATTTTTTCATATCCTGGGCAGAAGCGATAAGGGAAAAGCAGTAGAGATTTTGATTGAACTATATAAAAGGAAATTCGGGGATATTTTGACCTTGGCACTTGGAAACAGCACAAATGACATCCCGATGCTGAAAAAGGTCAACCAGGCAATAATAGTAAAAAAACCTGATGGCGAATATGATCCACAAATAATAATTCCTAAAATTATAAAGGCAGATGGAATTGGGCCGGAAGGATGGAATGCAGCAGTCTTTTCAATTCTATCAGAATATTCCTAAAAAAGGTTTATCTTCAAACGTTTTCGGTTATCCGCCTTGGAACCTATCTGTCAAAGTCATTGGTCATCGGTCATTAGTCATTGGTCATTGGATAATAAGAAAAGTAGTAAGTAAGCAGTAGGCAATAGGCACTGAAGAAAAAGACAGGTACTGATATAGGTAAAGGTATAGCGCGGAGCTCATAAAACACGACAGATGTAACCGACAAACAAAACTGCTTTTGTTATTGATTAACGTTACCATTTTATTATTTTGCATTCACAATCATAACAAATCCGATAAACATCAACAGAGCACCTGTAATCCTCCCTTTTATGTTTTCCTCTCTGAAAAGTATATAACCGTAAATCACTCCAATCAGAATACTTACCCTTTTCACAGATATCATATAAGCAACCTTTGTGAGCATAATTGCGAACATATGACAAACAATCATTAACGCAAAAAACAGCCCGGGTAAAACTATATTTTTATATCTTCTTTCAGAGATAAAGGAATACAAGTCAGCCCTGCCCATCCATAAACCAACTGGAGCAAAAAAGATAGTTAAAGCAATGAAATAAGTAATACCAAAAAATAAGGGTGAAGAATGCTCTATAGCCATCTTTCCCAGAGTCGCCGTGATGCTATAAAGAAAAGCAACACAAATCATCAATACAGAGCCTTTCTCTTTTGAAATTGCCTTAAATGGCTCAAGTATTCCTTTTCTTATCTCGCCGATATTCAGCAGATAGCTACCAGATGCGATTAATAAAATCCCAATACCTCCGAGAAAAGATACCCTTTCTCCAAGTATAAGATTAGGCACAAAAATCAAGAATATCGGTGTTAATGCAAGAAAAGGAAGCGTCAGGCTCAGAGGTGAAAGTTTAAGCGCCTTGATATACAGTACGATTGCTAATATTTCAATTGGCAAAGCTGCAAAAAATGCCTTAAAAAATTCAATGTCCAGTTCAGGTAAAGGAGTAAATAACCATAGAAAAATGAGTAACGGAAGCGAGAACAGAATTCTGAACCAGGCGACTAAATACTCATTGCTTTTTTCAATTGCCTTCTTTGTAAGTGCATCGCTCGTTGCGATAAAAAATGCTGTTAATAATGAAAGGATTACCCATAACTCGATCATCTGACTATTCTACACAATGAATCAACAATATGTGATAAAATATCTCAATGAAAAAAGAATTTACAAATAAATTCAAGATATTGAGGATTTCATTAAAGATTATTTTTTACCAGTTAGTTATACTGACTGTCTTATCATTCTTTGCTGCATGTGAACAGAAGCCCGAAAACCCTGTCGAAAAGTATAGAGATCTCATGATCGATTCTTACAAAAAAGGGCAGGAAGCCAGAGAAAAAGCAAACCTTTATGCTTTGAGGAGCGCTGTTCAAGCCTATTATGCTTCAAATGGGAAATATCCAGAAAGTCTTGAGGATGTAGAAAGTTTAATTGACTCAAAAGTTGACTTTAGTAAATATGATTATAATCCTGAAAATGGGTTTGTAAGCCTTAAGAGCAACTGAATCTGACATTAGTTAACCCAAAAAATTCGTTTGGAGCATGTATACATGTTGTATAGTTGGGCATGTTTCTTGAGCGTACATAGGGAAATTTTTGGGATACCCTTCATGACAAAATAAGCGTTCCCGAGAAGTCGGGACGAATTTTTACTGTTTGACCCCGTAGAACGGGGTAACCCGTATACGGGGGAGTTTAAAAATTCGAGCGAATAAGTCATGTGACGGGTAAAAATTTCCCTCTAGGGAGCAAAAGGAATATGTCCAACTAATTAATCCACCAACTCTTTTTATACTGAAATGCATTTTTTGGGTTAAGAGATAACCTACGGCATAACCTCTTGCCATTGTATCTTTTTAAAATAAGAACTACTACAAGCTTCAGGACATGGAGGTACTGCTGGATCACATAAAGTTATAACTGTATCTGCTGACATATCATTATATGTAGCAGTCACTGTTGCACTTGTAAAGGCTGGATCATAAGGGTTTGGTGCTCTGTATATTGCCTGTGCCTCACCTCCTGTTGTGGTTGTTACGTCATATATAGTTCCTGCGGATGCTGAGAATATCAATACACTTCCGTCAGGCGGTGCAGGGTTAACAGTTGCTACTAATGTGGAAGTACAATTTGGAGCTAGTACATCAGGGATTGCTAAAAGATTGATACAATATACTGCCACTTTAACTATAACTCCTATAGAGGCCCTCGGATTTTTATTGGTAGGTGTGTCAAGGTCCCATATATCTACTTTGAAACTATAGTCGGTGTTAGATGCAACAGTTGGTACAACGGAATAAGTCACGGAAAATTCACAGGAACCCCCAATAGGGATATAGTCAGATGATGTTGAAAATTCAATTTTTGTAGGAGATCCGGATGACAATACTGCCCAGTTAGTGGTACAGCCGCCAGAAGCTGAAGAATAGACGAAACCAGCATCCGGAGTATTTATTAATATCTGTTGCAGTTCTCTGCCACCCAGATTATAGGCTTTGAATGTTAAAGTTACATTTGTACTTCCTGAACAAATCGTATCTGGAGAAACCTCTACTGAATATGCTGAAATTATACCCTGATTAGAGATTGCAGGGTCTGGAGTCGTTCTCAGGCCAGTTCCGGTTTCTGCATAACCTGAAAATGTAAAGGTTGTATCAACACTACCTGTAATTTCATATATCCATTGAAAAATGTCAGACTCACCTGGAACAAGACCTCCAAGATTACCAGGGACAGGACCTGAAATCTTTGTATAACCAGCTAAAGGGTCAGTAGGCGGATTAAATGTAGGAGGGTTAAGAGTGGGTGTGATATTATTGAGAGTTGTAGAACCATTGTTTGTCACGGTCATTTTGACAGTCACCTGCTGGCTCGATACAACCTGAACAGGAGATATCAAGATATTCGCAGTAAAATCTCCAACTGAAACAGTATTCGAACAGGAAGACAGGGATGTGGCAGTGGAATCAATATTTCTCGCAGAGTTACAGAATTTAAGGCTTCCTAAACCGCTTGCTGTATATGTCCACTGATATGTCTGGGAATTCCCAGAAGCAATAGTTACAGAAGCGGGCGTAGGGCCTGATGTGCGTGATGCATCAGCTGTGCCGGTGCTTATAATACCATTGCCTATTACCATATCAGTTATCGAGGGCCTGACCAGAGTCTGAGTTGCAGAAGACCTGTTGTTTACAGTCTGAATTATTGTTATAGTGTCTCCTGGTCCAACGCTCAGAGGCAAGGCGCTTATACTTGAATAAAGGGCCTTTCGCTGAAAACAGTCCTGAACCTCACCAGGGCCACAGGTGCCGCATGTACCTGACTGTGCAAAAAGTTTATTGTCTGTTTCCCCAGCTTCGGATTCCTTTCCGCCCAGTTTATAACATTTATTCAGAACATGGTCAGTAATATCTTGAGAATCAGCAGGTATAGGAAGATAGTCATTTCCAGACCTTGGTCCTGTTATAACAACATTTAAAGTAAGACTCTCTCCCGGGTCTATTCGATATGTAGGGTCGCCTGGGTCCAGAACTTCAAACTCTACAAAAGCCTGCCCGAGGCCGTTTGTTATACCTGTAACCTGCCAGCCGGTGGGAGGTGATGTATTAAACCCTACGTAATATATCGATGCATCGAAGTTTATCTTCACATATCCTATATAAGTGCTTGAACCCGGATCATTCGTTATAGTAACAGGGATTGTTCCGCTTGAATCTCCCATGGTGACAGTAATGCCCGAGGCAACGGAAAGAGTAAAGTTGCCAGAAGGAGGGGGAGCGGATTCGATTTCAGCAACCCTGATTAAAAAGAATAATGATAAAGTAAAAAACAGTATAAACAGATAAAATATTCTCTTCATTATAGTTGCACACTCACTTTTATAGTCCTTACAACACTCGTAAAAGGATTTGTAGAAATAGTTCCTGTCGAAGTTATATCGCACTGGTTCTGAACAATGCGGTCATTAGCATTATGCGGCAAAGCAGTTGTACCATCCACACCTCGTATACAGTTATTAAATGTATCAAATGTAATTGAGCTATAAGATATTGCTTCTGTTGCCGCTGGTGGAGTTTGAATAAATATCCTCCCAGAGGGTGCATACCCGGCTGCAGTAAGATCCTGGTCAGCTTGTATGGAAGTATCAGTAGCAAGTATATTATTTAATAGCCTCGCATTAGGAATAGTCCGATATCTTGTTGCAGTTACTGTAAAAGTACCAGCCCCGAGCGAAATATTTGTAAGTGCCGGATCTCCAGTTATATCCTGGCATCTGCCCCCATCTTGCAAATATCTTAATGCCTTTTCAATCCCGCCCTCTGCTATATAGAAAGCCTGTACCCCCTGCTCCTCCTGTAGTCCGATACTGCTGCCTGTTATAACAAGCGAAACAACAACAGCTCCAAAAAGGGCAATTAAAAGTAACGTTAAGACTGTAGCAATAATCGATACACCCGATTTAGTTTTAATAAATTTCATCACAGGTTCCTCAAATTGACTTCGGACAAAAGTGTTACAGTTTCATTATTTATTGTTACATCCAGTCCCACTAACTGAACCCTTCTTATATCTGTAGGATCAGCGGGTATTTGAGTTCTCGTGCCATCAGCAAGAATATACCAGAAACTCATTGATGTAATATTTTCAGCAAGAGTATTCCCGCCGGCACCGGGACATGCTGCACCGCCTTCCTCTCTTGTAATAATAGAGCCGGAATACCTGAAACTTATTCTCGTGCTATTAATATCGATAAAACAGAACTGGGATGCATTTGCAGTTTGTATATCTGCATCAATGTAAGTATCAAGGTCAGCATCTACCTCCCTGCTTTTCACATTCCTTATCTCCCTTGTCATCCTATCTAAAGCAATCCTTGCCTGATCAATTGCCTCCTTACGGATATCTGTCACAAAATATGCCTTTGTACTTGTAGAAATGGCTGTAGCAACCACATAGGTAATTATGCCAAAAAGTACCATTGTAATTACCACCTCTATCAACGTAAAACCTGTATTAGTTTTATTAACTTTAACTATCATATCTTTCAGTAATTCGTCATTACAGTCACAAGCTCAACTGAGCCGGATCTTATATTTGTGACCGTTATCTGTATACGCTTATAATCGCTTGTTCCTGCCACACAGGATTCCAGATCAGCAGCGTTCACATAGCAGATCTGAATACTGCTTGTATAATTAGACCCTCCCAAAGGACATGACTCGGAATATCCGTTATAGTCATCAATATCATCAAAAGACGATGGTGTACCTGTGCATAATGTTCTAGCTTCACCACCTTCCGGTGCCGGAGGGTTTGTATAAGCACCAGGCGGGATAGGCGAATTTTCATCCCACCTTTTTGATTTTATCTCCTCCATCAATGCCTTCCCTCTATTTGTTGAAGTTATATCCAGTTCAGCATTAACTCCCTGCCCGGCGCTCTGGCCGAGAAGCAATACTAGTGTAGGTATGGCAATGGCGAGTAAAACAATTATCAAAACTGTTTCAATCAATGTGAAACCTTTATTTGTGAGTTTTTCTTCCATTAATAGCTCACTCTGCCCGTGCCTGCTTCTATTGTTATATTTTTACTGCCATTATAATTAACTGTTACTGTCTGTGTGGCTAAATCCGTACCAGCGGCATCAACTGGCTTGCCCAGAGAATTAAAGGCAATTAAGGCTGTAGTAAAGCCAAGTGTTACACCGCTGTAATTAGAACATCTGCCTGCTGTAAAATCTACAACAAAATTAAATGCAGGATCTGAAGAACATGTATCACCTGGACTTGTTGCAGATGTTGGAACAGTAATATCTGTGAATACGCTATATCCATTAGCATTAAACGTAATTGCAGATCTTGCCTGACTTGATATTGCAAGTTTTTGGGTATATCTGATATCTGAAACAACCTTGCGGGCTGCACCTTCTAATTTTATAGGGTCAAAATCCCATCGGATAATAACAGCAGCAGCTAATATAATGAGAATACTTATTACAATAACTGTCTCAATTACTGTAAACCCTTTATTTTTCATACCATATAACTAAAAAATTCTATCACAAAGTTTTCTATATTGCTAATAATTTATTAGCAAATCATATGCCTGTAAATTATGAATAATTGACAAAATCAGTTTTTATATAGTATAAAAATATTCTTTGGGCGGATAGCTCAGTTGGGAGAGCACAGCCCTTACAAGGCTGGGGTCACAGGTTCAAGCCCTGTTCCGCCTACCATTTAAAAACAAGAGGTTAGCCATTTAGGGCTACCTCTTTTTTCATTGGACTGTATAGTTTTTGTACATTAGGCTTCGCCGTCGACGTAGTATCCAGTATATCAACAGCCTTAACCTTGTGATCTGGTGCAAGGTGGGAATATCTGTGGGTCATGTCGAATAGAACTTTTCTAATTCAAGGATAAATTCATGATAATTAACTATACTCTGCAACATAAAAAAATGTCTTTAAAAAGCTTCTACTCGATAAAATTTTAATAATCCTAAAAAGCGATTTCCTATAATCATTGTACTGAATAATAAAATGGCAGGGTCATTGCTGACCCTGCCACTGCATAACAATTGACCGGTACCGGTCTTGATTACCGTCAACAGCTAGACATCATTCAGCGGGGTGTAATGTAGGAGGAGATGGTAATGCTTCAAAAGTAGTCAGAATCGTATGATCTGAAGTTACATTTGTTACAGTATACGAGTTTCCTGATAACGAACCTGTAACATCTACCCCGTTATCTGTCACACTCTGTATGTTATACCCTGCATCCGGTGTAATCGTGAAAGACTGTGAGGTGCCGTGATCTACTACTATCGTAC
>JABAOH010089063.1_pt1 | contig 126047 bp, 106 predicted proteins | sample 7062181 | NCBI WGS metagenome assembly JABAOH01 (sample SAMN14538630, study PRJNA623070) | marine sediment metagenome | biome: marine biome [ENVO:00000428]; feature: marine pelagic biome [ENVO:01000023]; material: deep marine sediment [ENVO:00002113]; isolation source: pool of 5 deep marine...
TGAACCCAACCTGGAGGCTGTCTTCCTGCACCTCACAGGTCGCGCCTTGCGGGATTAGGAGGCATTGATGAAACTCTTCACACTCGCACTCAAAGACCTCCTTCGAGCCTTTAGAAGCCGCATCGCAATCGCATTCATGTTCGCCATGCCTATCCTGATTACCGGCATCATTTACTTTGCATTCAGCGGATTGGCCGACGAAGAAGAAACTTTCAGCCTTCCAGTGACAGAGGTCATCATCTTCAATCAAGATCAACCGCAATCCGATCTGGGCGGTATATCAGCGGGTCAATTGTTAGTGGACTTCCTCAAGGAAGAGGATTTGAGTGACATCATCAATGCAGTGGAAACAGAAAGTGAAGCCATCGCCCGCTCAGCTGTAGACAACCAGGAAGCTGGTGTTGCCATCATTATCCCTACGGATTTTACTCGGTCTGCTTTCGATACTTCCGGAAGTGTCTCGATCGTGCTTTACCAGGACCCGACGTTGACCATAGGACCAGCCATCGTTAAAAGTCTGGTCAGTCAATTTGTGGACGGCTTCTCCGGCTCCATCATCGCTTCTCAAGTAACGATGGATCAATTAAGTTCACACGGTGAAAGTGTATCCCCATTCATCATTCAGGAGGTTGCACAAAAGTATGCACTTTGGGCACAGTCGGCAGGTGAAGCTCAAAGTTCAGGCAACATACCCGGCCTCTCAGTCGAGACCACCAGTGGAGAAGAGGAAGCATTTGATTTTGCAGCCGAGGTTCTTCCGTCTATTATGCTGGGTATGGCGATATTCTTCGCATTCTTTACCGGCGCCAACGTCGCGCAATATCTTCTCAGAGAGGATGAAGAAGGCACCCTTCAAAGGTTGTTTACAACCCCGACACCCAGGTCGATCATCATCGGCGGAAATTTCCTCGCCGTATTCCTTATTACAACAATCCAAGTGCTGGTGATCATCACAGCCTCTGGGATCATTTTCAACATACGCTGGGGTGATCCAGGTCTTATCGCGATTGCCATCGTCTCGCTCGTCATTTCGGCGGGCTGCCTTGGCATCATGTTGATGTCATTTGTGTCCAACACTCGCCAGGCCGGCGCATTGATGGGGTTCTTCCTCACAATCACGGGTATGGCAGGGGGTCTCTTTACCGTTGGCTTTCCCGTCCTGCCGGCAGCTTTTGACACCATTAAACTTTTCACCCCACAGGGGTGGATCCTGAACATCTGGACGGTTGGAATGGAAGGTGGCGAATATGCGGACTTGCTTATCCCACTGGCTGTCATCTTAGCCATGAGCATCACCTTCCTCATCATCGGTATTTACGGCTTTCGTAAGCGATTCGCATAGGAGGATAATATGCGTCTCTTCATCCTTGCCCAAAAGGATGTGCTGCAGATCCTTCGGGATCGAAGAACAACCCTTTTCCTTATCCTTATGCCGATAGGATTCACTTTCTTCTTTGGATTTATGATGGGTGGCTTGGGTGAAGAGGTGGATCCAAAATTGCCGGTTGGCTGGATCAACCAAGCTCCTCAGAATCCCATCAGCCTTAGCCTAGGGACGCTCATGGAGAGCTCTGATGTGATTCGACCCGTCGAACTCGATCCAAGTGAAATCGAGAACGCCCAGAATCTTGTTCAAGAGGGTGAATTCTCTGCGGTACTGATCTTCCCGGCTGAACTGGATGGCCTATCCCTGCTCAACGATACTCAAAAGATTCACATGATCACCAATCCCGCGGATCAGGGTGGACAAACTGCGCTGAACGAGATTCGAGTGATACTGACGCGAATATTGGGATCATTGCAGACCGCAAACCTCAGCGCAGACACCTATGAAGCACAGTCAGATTTCGCAAACGAAAATGAGCGCGCTTCCTATCAGGCAGAAGCCTTTGACCTGGCAATCGAGGGATGGGAGAACCCACCTACTATCATCACGGTGGAGCAGTCTGGAACCATCGAGGTCGAAGAAACCCAAGTTTTCAACAGCTACGCTCAAGCTTCGCCCGGGATGATCGTCCAGTTTGCCATCTTCGGGCTGATAAGTACTGCGACGGTATTGGTCCTGGAGAGGAACACCAAAACCATGCAGCGCATGATGACAACCCCGATATCACGGGCCGAGACAATCGCCGGCCACATGTTGGCTATGTTCACGGTCGTTTTCATCCAAGAATTGTTGTTAATCACTTTTGGTCAAATTGTCTTCAAACTTGAATACTCTAGTGATCCATTATCGGTACTATTGGTTGCTGCTGCGTTGGCCATATTCTCCGCAAGCTTGGGAATGTTCATCGGTACGATTGCCAAAACTCAGGAGCATGTGATCATGTACGCCATGCTCGCCATGTTTCTCCTGTCTGCTTTAGGTGGAGCTTGGTTTCCGCTGGAGGTTACAGGTGAGACCTTCGCTACGATCGGCCACTTCACGCCCACTGCTTGGGCCATGGATGGATTCCAGAATGTTATCGTCCGAGGGTTGGGTCTTGAATCAGTGATGCTCCCAGTGGCCATCCTCATGGCCTACTCCACAATTTTCTTCGCCCTCGCTGTCTGGCGGTATCGATACGTCTAGCTATGCAAATCAGGAGTCAGATATCAGCTTTTAGCTCTTAGCTGTTAGCTTTTTGCTTTAAGCTTTCAGCTATCAGCGATCAGCTTTCAGCACTCGACACCAAATTCAACGTTTGTCTCTAGACTCCTATCTCTAATCTCCAACCGCTGAAGCCTACAACTAACATTATTCCAATTCAACAAGAAGGGATCGTTTATTTGTCAGGGCATCGCCAAAGCCAACGCGCGGAAGAGCAGATGGGCGGCCTGGCCACGGCTGATCGGACTGAATGGGCAGAAACGCACACTCGGTGATGTCCTGCACGGGGAGAGAATCCCCATTTCGTAAACCTCTTCAATCCAGCCAGCTTCCCACCATCGGTCGGAGACATCAGAGAAGATACTCAAAGGATCAGGTGGAACGTGCTCGGGTCCGAAAAGCAATTTCAGTAGGACGACGACCGCGTCCACGCGCGTCATAGGTGCATTCGGACAGAAATTGTTGGGATCCTTTGAGCAGCGTGACATGTATCCATCTTTCCACAACATGGACGCATAAGGCTCCACCCAACTATATCCTCCGTTGAGTGGTACATCCGTGAATACCTGTGTCTCAGCACTGTCCAATTTCGTATCGAAGCTGTAGATCAGACGACCAAAGAGAACGGCAGCTTCTGCGCGAGTCCACGGACGATCCGGGCAAAATTGCAAAGGATCCTGACCGCATCCACTCAAATACCCCAACCGGTACAGTTCGTTGATCTCATTTGCATAGGGGTGATCCTCGCCAACATCTTGGAAAACCGGTCCGACAACCTCTTGCGTCTCAACCACCTGTGGTCTATGAGTACTAACGATCAACTCCGCCAATTCTCTACGGAATCTCTCAAAGGTTACCCCTTGAGTGGACCATGAGATGTCGCCGCGCGGATTTGCCTCCCAGAGGGCTGCAGGTACCGCTCGGTTAACAATCTCTTCGACCTCATGCATGAGGCCTAACTTGTTAGCGACCCAGAGATATTCATAATCCTGCATGCCTCGACGCCAGTTCTTCATTCGAATGGAGGACATGGGACCCGGTAATTCGCGGTTTTCTTCAACGTACGCGTAATCCTCTCCCGGATAGAAAAAGGTGCCGCCGCCATTTCTCATATACTTTGTGGTCTTTGGATTCGTGAAAACATTCCACCGCTTATTGCTAAGGTGATCTGTCCAATATGTCGTCATCCAATAGAAGTAGTGATCAAGGTCATATTTCCAACCAATCCACGGAATCACCCGAAAGTCAATGGCATCCGTATCTATCAAAGTTGAACCAGTAGCGGGTCGATATCCATTGTAGATCCCCACCTTGCGACCCTCTGAAAGTTCAGCTTGTAAGTCTTGAATCGATGTTCCTGGTTTAGTTCCGTTTAAACTGAAATCAGCAGAAATGGACCAGATATCGACATACCCCTGGTAATCGGGATCTATCCAATGGGTTACAAATGTTGGGATGACTGATCCAATCCCCGGATTGGTGTGTGACCAAATAGCCTGAGTTTGAATCATGTTAAGTTCCGACTCTGTTTCAGGTTCATCTGGTAACAGGAATTTGTGAATATCCACATGCGGCGCGTTCTCCTGGAACCAGGACGCCCAAGCATCAGAACCATTCCACCAACTCTCTTCACTCCAAGAGTGGAAGCTACCGCCATATTCCGTAGGAACAGCGCCGTAAAAACCAATAGAAAAAATCTGGTTCCCTATGCCTTCACCCGGCCCTGCATAGCCGTACTTCGCCGTATAGAGCAGACCGCTAAGGTATTTATTATGATAACGACGCATTTGAGATAAATTGCGTACAGACTCTACGATATCGAAGCGATGGCGGTGTGCCATCTGGTGGTAGCGGGTTTCAATTTCATAATACTCATTTGTGTCGAACTCTACGCTATGACGTCGCCCAATGTCTCCCGGTTCGATTGCAAACATGGATTGAAAATGGGTTTCGTCTGGGAGACTGAAGTCATAAACTTCGAGTTCAAGTGGAACTTTATACGTGACCTCTCCACTCTCAGAAATTATCACGTCCGCAGTTAGGACTCCTTTAGGTGCATCGCGTGGGATCCAAATATCCACCCAGACCCCCTGATTGAGATTTGGTCGGATGTCAAATGGAGCACCACCCATGCCTGGTGGCGCAGCAAATGGTATGAGCGCATCGGGTACCCATCCTAGGTAATATGCCGAAGGAGCCGCCCACCTCGACCACGCCGTTCCTCCCCGGCTCGGTTCATCGATTTGGAGGTAGTGTTCAGTGAACAGCTCGACATACCTGCCTCGGTAGTCATATGGATCCAAAGGTCCGGACTCTGATCCTGGGATAGCATAAGCTCCTTTTCGCAGATCCGAAATCTGGATATTTACTCCTTCGGAACCAGAGCTACCCGCTTGGAGGATCAACTGGAAAGCGACAACCTCATTGCGCGCGCCATAGATCCGAATCCGTTCCCCGTCCCAAACCACGTTGTTCTCGCCAGAAGCTTGAGGATGGTTCAAATCTCCCTGTTTCACCTTCTCACCATCATCAACCGCCCAGACTCGAGCAATCCCGGTCCCCACTGCGATGCGCGGTGAAGCATTCAATGGAAATATCTTGAATGATTCCCCAAAGCCCTCCGCTAGAGCAGGAGAAGATCCTCCTCCCCCTAGAACTAGGGGGACAAGCACCAGAATGGAACTCATTACGAGAACGATCTTCCTCACAATCAATTCGCCTCAATCCGCATCAACAATCTGGTCATCTAATGGTCTTAGAATTCGCCTTGACGAGTTTAGGTTTCGATCCGGATAAGCTCTGAGCACATATTGAACCACTCCAATTTAGGTATGATAACTTCAATGAACATGTACCTAAATCAACCTCTTCACACTACCACACGTCTATCTTCTAGCATCTTGCATTGGCCTGTCGATTGCACTACGGTACTACTGCGCAATCGCCCCTTTGCCATCGAGATCAGCCATTGCATCCCTTTTCCATCCGCCAACCTTTCTTTAACGTAATGGTTTATTGGAAACGGATGGTGGAATGCAGGTAGTTAGTGTCAAACATCGCTCCAAAAGGGGAGATGAATTGTATCAGGTCCGACATATGGCGCAAGCCAAGTGGACACCAATGAGCCTTCTACATGCTACGTATTCATTCCCGATTAGGTAAGAATATGAATGACTTGCCTAAGATCTGGACTCTTCCAGACCCAATTTTACCGACGGTTCCGGATTCACATAATGTCGGATTACAAGGTTGTCGTAGATAACCCCACTCATCCCATTCAGGACCATGCAGAAGTAATTCGCTCCCCCAGGACCTACCCCCCAACTGAATTGCTTCCCATTAAAGCTGCTCTGGACCTGACTCGAGGTCCAGGCTAACTGCACATCATACTCAGCCGGCAATGGCACTGAAGTCTCCGTATAGCCATGATTGGTCTCACTCAACCAATAACCGACACGGCTACTGACATTCTCACTATCAAACCATCGGTCAGCAGTCATTCCAACGTAGAAACCCGTAGGCGATTTATCGTTCGAACACAAGCCAAAACCGCCGAGATCATCATCTCCGGTGTAATAATCTACCTCAACGTGGATATCACGGATTTTTGGACGACCTGTGAGGATCACTTTATCGTTGACATAAGGAAGGATGTCATTCTGATCACCTTTTCCACTCTGCTCGAGAACGCCGTTGACAATCTGCCAATTTGATGAGTCGTCTACGAATTGCAGTGTCCAATCGCTCATGGTGCTGGAACTCTCAAAGTTATTGAAATACCAATAAACCTTACTGGGATTGGCCGGGGCTCCCGAAGCTGAGGAGCAGCCGTGGTAAAGGTAATACGAATCCTCAACGCTGTGTGCACTTATGCCAGATTGAATTTTAAAGAAAACCGCCGTACTAGTTCGGTTCCAGCCCGAATCATCGTCTAGCACTCGATCCAACTCCACCCAGTCTGAACCTATCGATCGCACGATGCGTACGTCTGCACCACTAGAGAGCGATTTTCCTGCAGAGACCATACTCTGATGGTTGAAAGTGAGAGAAACGGTATATTCGGTCGGTGCAGAGGCCTATCCTGTTGTAATGCTCAGCTTGTGCCTGTACTCATAACAGGCATTCCACCAATCATCACTAGATTCAGCTGTTGAGGTGGGAGTCTGTGTTGAAGGTGGAGGAGTTGGGGTACTGATCCCTTTAGTGGAAGTAGGCGAAGACACAATACCAGTAGAAGTACCCACTGAGGTAGATGTGGGTGTTGGTGTTACTGTAGTGGTGGGTATTTCCACTGTACCTGAGGTCGATGTTGGATCCTCTACCCCGTCATCCACGTCCGGTAAATCTGTAGATCTCAGCTCATCCTCACCCATTTGAGTCTCGATTGGGCTGGGCGTTGGCGTAGAAAGCCAATCCGAGTCTACTGGTACAGGCTGTCCAGAAGCGCCATTCAGCCTACCAGCAATGAGCAGCCTACCGCTTTGAAGTTCCTCGATCAGTTCAGAGCGAAATGCTCGAATTGGTAAGTATGACCAGGGCCCATATTCCGCTGACAGGCTCGAAAGAGTATCTGCTTCAGCCATGCGTGTGCTTGTGAATATGGCCAGTTGTCCACAACCAAAGAGCAACAGCATCACAAAAGGCACGATCAACAACCATTGTGCAAATCCGCGAAGTTGATCGACCGGAGACTCTTCAGGGTCCGCCCAGTCCTTCACCTGCTGCCTCACAAGCAAACGCTTGTCCAACTCGGTGGAGTGGCGAATTGTCTTCATATTCTGTGTCTATCGATACCCTTATGTAATCAGTGGATTCGAAAGTATGTCTCTAAAGTTACACGCTCGAATCCACGATTTTGCCTGCCTCGTATCCATAACCAAATCGATCCAGACCCGCATACATATTGTATGAGCGGCGAATGGTGCAAGGTCAGAGTACAAAGGTACTAACCTATATCGTCCTAACACTCACTCGTGGATAATGACTCGAGAATAGGACATACCCAGGTCAGCATGAAGTAGCTAACCATGGTGAAATAGCCTTTTTAATCAGTGAGGCTGGAAGTGGAGGAGTATCGACGGTAAACTCTTTGAAAGAGCTTCTTCTGCAACCTGAAGTCTTTACCTTCGTCAAGGTCGATTAAACCAAAATACGTCCCTTGTGTGACTCGTTAATGATGATTACCAGGGAACTGCAGATTCCAGGCCATGCTCCTCGAGGAAATGCGAATCTTGAAGGATTTCTCTTGTAGAGCCATCACGTACGATCACGCCGCCGTCTATGACAATAGTCCGTGTAAAGAGTTCAGCAACCATCGGTACGTCGTGGCTTGCAACGAGCATGGTTTGTGGAAGCTCGTGGAGTAAATTAATGAGCCTGCGGCGACCGCGCGGATCAAGCCCGGCAGTTGGCTCATCTAAAACCAGTATTTCAGGGTCCATGGCCAGAACAGTAGCGATGGACACTTGCTTCTTCTCGCCGCCGCTAAGGTGGTGGGAAACCCGATCCTCGTATCCAACCAGTCCAACCGAATCCAGGGCATTAGCGACGCGATCCTTTACCTCATTTGCCGATAAACCCATGTACATTGGTCCATAAGCGACATCCTCAAGAACTGTAGGCGAGAAAAGCTGATCATCTGGGTCTTGAAAGACCAATCCTACTGAAGCCCTGACAAACCCCATTGTCTTGTCACAAATTGACTGACCACAAACCTTCACAGATCCCTCTCCTTGCAGGATCCCATTAAGATGTAGCATGAGTGTGGTCTTTCCTGAGCCATTCGGACCAACCAGAGCAGCTTTCTCACCAGGTGCGATGATGAGATCGACGCCGCAGAGCGCTTGATGCCCATCCGGGTATGAGTACTTAAGATCCTCAACTTCGATCGTGTGATGCATATCTCAACCTAAGTGCGCGAAACCTTCTATTGCTCCTATAAAGAGCATGACCAGGAGTATAACCATCCAATCTGCTTTCGTGGTATGGAAATCCGTCATCGATCGCATGCGTCCATCATATCCTCTTGAGAGCATTGCTGCGTAGACACGTTCACTCCGCTCCAGAGAACGTATGAATAGACTTCCTACCATGAGCCCAGCGACTTTACCCTCCCAGATGACTGATGGCCTGGGATTACCAGGAAGCCGCGCGCTTCTGGATGATCGTGCCCTGATCAAACGCAATGCTTCATCTCCTAATACGAAGAGGTAACGGTACATGAACCTTATCGTCGCCACAAGGGATTTAGGCATGCGCAGCGCTTCTAGCGCCCAAAAAAGATCTGCGGCGCGGGTGGTCGCTGTGAGTAAGATTGCTCCTTGCACAGCAAGCCAGGAACGCAGCAGAATGCTCAAGAAGCGAACAAGTCCAACATCGGAGATGGTCCAACCCACGAATGGCAGTTCGACGATGTCTGATCCAGGTGTTGTGAAAAGCACTGGGATAGCGATAAGCATAAATGGAGCCGCAATGTATGAGCGACGCAGAGAGAATGTGGGGCCTAAACCTGAGGCTAGGTTCGCGAGCATCAGGAATATCCATAATGCAAAGAACGCCCACCACTCCCCCTCTGGGGTGAGTCCTACCGCCAGCACATAGATCAAAGTAACCACCACCTTCACACGTGGATCCAGATTGTGAATGATGCTCAATCGATGGTGGTACTGATCACTCAGATCGAAATGCAAGTCATCACCTCCAGCCCTAGTTCAACTAAGGATCTGTCTTTAGAGGTGGCCCCCAATCCTAATCCCCCGCTCCTTGGCGACGTGATGCGCTCCTACCAATCAGGAGGCCAATCGCGAAAACAACGACAGTCCCAATGAGGACGGCAAGAATGGTTGTGAGTGCGCTGTTCTCAATAAGCGGGATTACGTAATCTGGAAAGATTTCATATTGAGGTGCCTCACCCAATGCTAGAAAGCCTTGTCCAGTAGCCACTTTCTCGAGGCCATCAGGATCGGGGGACGCTAGCGGTGAAAGGGCAGTGATAAGAAGGATAATAAGCAAAGCAGCAGCGATGAAGTTCGCCCCACGCCTTCCTGGGGCAATCTCAGCGCGTTTGATCACCTCCGGTCGACTCATCAGTAGAAGGGATACTGCGCCCACAGTGATCAGTCCTTCACCGAGGCCGATAAGTGCATGTACGCCTGTCATCGCCGGCACGACCAGCTCCTTAGGACTGGATCCTGATAATGCAAGCTCAAAGGAGGTGACGATAGCACCCATTACAACGGAAAGCCATCCGCCGATGAATGCCCCTGTCAGATATGCACTGTGTCTTTTGCCTAGAATGCGGAGCGATAAGCTGTAGACGGCATAGCCGGTAAAAGCGGTGATAACACCCATATTGACGATGTTCCATCCCATGACAAGCAGACCACCGTCCTGGAAAAGCAAACCTTGTACCACGATCACCGCCGTCATGATCAATGTCCCAATCCAAGGTCCCATCACAAGGGCAGCCAAGGCACCCCCGAGCAGGTGTCCCGAAGTTCCAGCTGCGACTGGAAAGTTAATGGCCTGGGCGGCAAAGATGAATGCGGCCAATACTCCCATCATGGGTATTTGCCGCTCACCCAATTGCCCGCTCGTCTGTCGGAGCGCAAGACCAATGAGGATGATCGCGAAGAGCCACCCCACGAGGGCGACAGCCGTCGATAAAAATCCATCTGGAATGTGTAGAGCAGCGGGTGCCAATAACATCTTTCCTCCCTAGAACGCGTGCATAATCATGCTTAAAAACATGAAAAGTGTGCTTAGGTATTAAACCGAGCTACGATTACGGTTCCTCCCAGCGTGAATTCTGTGCCATTCACAGGCGAGAATCCCGGCTGCACTTCAGAGAAGTTCAACCTTGTACTCTGTCACTAGCATCATGGCAATGCTGACATATCCCTCTCAATGTGAAGTGATCCATGTCTGCGTGAAAGCCATGTACGCGCTCAATAGATTCCGACATTCGTTGAAAGGGCTTCATCTCAACTTCCAAGACAAGCCCGCACTTCACACAGTGAAGGTGACCGTGTTGGTTCGCCTCATCCTTCAGAGCGAAACGCATGGAATCATCGCGCGTAGATAAGAGGTCAATCAAGCCTGCCCGCTGAAGTGTATCCAGCGTCCGGTAAACCGTAGCTACATTAAGGCCTGGAAGTCTCTCCCTGGCCAGGTGATGAACTTCTTGAGCGCTGCTGTGTCCCTCAAGATGGGCGATGGTCTCCAGGATCACCGCCCTCTGTGGGGTCACACGATACCCCTCCTGCCGAAGCACTCTCTCCAAGTATTCGCCACAAGACATCTGCAAATTCTCGTTTCTGCAATTATTCGCATATAGAATATCACCAGGGTGTAGGCATGTCAACGGTTAACGCTTCTGAAACAAGCAGCAAGATATCAGAAATCGGAGAAATAAATAAGAGAAGAAATGAAAAGGAAACGCAGCGAAATGGAGAAGAAATTCGTATTGGATCTTATCGCCACTCAGTCACTTATCGACTTTCACCACTCAGACTGGCATTGAATCAGTATCATAAATGACGATCAGGTGCGATATAACTAGTCATCTCGAGTTAGCTTTATGTTTCCAGAACTTAATCGGAGAAATGGCCTGAAGTGAGCACTTCGTAGAGAGCGGAGTGGAGTTCTGACACCGCAAATGGTTTGGCGATGACTTTTGCAATCCCATACTCCCGGACTTTCAAAGGATCGATCTCATCACCCCAGCCTGAGAGGATTACAATGGGCATGTATCGATCAATTGCTCGAAGCTTCTCAATAAGCTCCCAGCCACTTAGTTTGGGCATTCCCAGGTCAGTAAAGACGATGTCCAGATCACCCTCTTCAATGAAACGCTCGAGCCCTTCCTCACCATTGGATGCCGTAAGCACTCTATGCCCAGAGCACTCGAAACTTTCCACGAGCCCCTCTCGAATAGCATCCTCGTCTTCAACGATAAGAATGGTGACTGGTTCAATCTCATTCTGTTGCTTACTGGTTCCTACAACTACTTCATCGAATTCAATCTGAGCCGAAGTGGGAAGCCAGATAGTAACCGTCGTACCGCCCCCAAAATGGCTGTCGATGTCGATAGCTCCTCCATGCCGCTGAATGACGCCATATACCATGGATAATCCCAAACCGGTACCGCCCGGCTTTGTTGTAAAGAACGGCACGAACATCTGACGTTTTACATCCTCCTCCATGCCAGTCCCTGTGTCGGAAACGATGAGAAGCGCCCCTTCATCACTGGCAGAGGTCCTAATCGTGATGACGCCTCCCTCAGGCATTGCTTCAACAGCATTGAAAATCAGATTGATAAGAACCTCGCGCAGCTGTACTGCCGCTCCCATTATCGTCTTATCAGCTTTCAGCTCTGTCACGATTTCAATGTCTATTCCTGTACTTTGCGCCTGGTCCTTCCAGCGCGGGCGGCTTAATTCAATAGCCTCAAGCGCAACCTCGTTCAGATCGACCGCTATGAAATCGGAGGTATCCTTCCTTGTCCGTGCGAAATCCTGTAAACGCCGGATCGTTTCCCCTCCATCTTGTGCAGAAGCGATAACCTGTTCAAGATGGCTGCGGACGTGTTCGTTGGCGATGTCCTTAAGCGCCAGCTCAGTGCGGGCCATAATCACCGATAACAGGTTGTTGAAATCATGTGCAATTCCGCTGGTCATCAAACCCAGCGAACGGAGCGTTTCAGATTCCGCTAACCTTGATTGTGCTTGCACTGTTTCTTCATAAAGCTTTGCATTCTCCATGCTGGTCGAAATATGTGCGCAAAGCGCTTGGAGTGCGTCAACATCGGTTTGGTCAAATGCCCCAAGCCGCTCACTTCCAGTGAAAAGCACTCCCATCACATCTCCCTTTAGCTTCAAAGGTACTGCAACTGCCGATCGCACCTTATCTTCCACAGGAAGGGTTCGTATGTACCTTGGTTCCTGGGCTGTATTTGTAACCAAGATTGGCTCACCAAGCTCAGCCGCCAAACCGCTGATGCCATCCCTGCCGACTTTCAACCGACAAGACTCCCAATAGCCCTCGATATCATCCGGCAGGTAGTAGGAGGCCACTTCGACGAGTTCATCATTTTCCGTCGTAAGGAGAACGACGAGCTCAATGTTTAGACTGTGCGCCACACGCCTGACGATCTCAGAATAAAGTTGTTCCTGGTCAAGTATTGTGTTTAGGCGGCGTGCGCAATCGTTAACTACCCGAAGCTGACTCACTCGCCGTTTGATTTGATCGTGCTTCTCAACATTTTCAATCCCCAACGACACTTGAGCACCCATCCGTTCAAGTAGCTTTGCCTCCTCCGTTGAAAAGCCTCTCAGCCTTCCTGGGTCAAACACCGCCAATACACCACGCACTTCTCCATCCCAAAACAAAGGTACACCCATTCCAGCACCAGTCGAGTAGCAGGACTCCAACCATCGCGGGTCACCGAAGCCTTGCGTTTTTTCAAGAGAAATCGGATTGGCCTCCTCCCAGACTTTCCCGGCGAGACCTTGCCCTTTCTCAAGGTGCATCTCGCTTGGAGGCATTGGAAGGTTGCGTTCTTCGACTAATGTCAGTTCATGGGTTGCATCTTTAACCAAAAATACTGCTCCCATGACAGTATCCACAAGTTGGGTTGCTCGATGCAGTGCAATTCTCAGGAGAGGGCGCATCTCCAACTCTCCGGAGATCTCCAATGCAAGATCATAGAGCGCTGCCAGTTCTTTTGCCCTACGCCGAGCGTTCTCGTAATTTTTCGCATTGCTTAGTGCGACAGCCAGTTGGTCGGCAAAACGATGTGCCAGAACTACGTAATCTGTTGTGAATGCATCGGATTGGCGGCTTCCTAAGGATAGCGCGCCGATGACATCATTTTGTACTTCGAGTGGAATCGAGAGAAATGATTGTGTACCGCTTTCAAACAGTTTACGGACAATGGGAGTCGAGGGTTCTTTATCACGATCTTCCTGGTAAATCACAACCTCATCTAGGGAAGATTGTCCATCCCCCACCCAATCCCCAAGTGGAATTACTTGATCATCCTCCAATAAACCCTCATCACCTCCAATAACTCCCAGGATGTGAGCAGTTTCAGTATCGTAATCATAGCTAGTCAGGCATATAAAATGACAAGGCAACAAGTCTTCAACACCATGCATCGCGGCATCAACGATCTCACTAACGTCACGGCTAGCCAGGGTATATTCGACCAAAGCTGCCAACGTCTGGTCGATCTGGATCTTAACTTCTGCTTCAGCGGCAAGTCGGACTTTCTCCAATGCGACCGAAATTTGCTCAACGCCAGTTTGTACAAAGATCATCTCATCCGTGCCTAGCTCCTTCCCTACTTCTGTGAGTGAGAAGGTTGCAAAACCGAACACATCTCCGGATGCAGCCATTGGCACGATCAGAGCAGGCGGTTGAAAGATTAGGTCCATGTCCTTATTGGTCTCTGGTTCTCCGAGCCAGGGTTCTTTCACCCAAGCAACATCGCCATTGTCCAAAACATCCTCAACTTCGTGATACTTTGCCAAGTCGAAGCAGCTTCCCGCCAATGGAGCACTGACTTCACCTCCAGCCGAATCATTGAACACCGTCAACAGCACCGTAAAAGTATCTTTTTCTCGGTCTACCATTGAAAAACTACATGCGGGGATATCCAAAGCATCACAAATCAATCCTCCAGAGATTTCCAGCAACCGCGACATATCTGTTTCGTTACTCGCTACAGCAGCAATCTCTGCGAGAACTTTTCCTAACTTCTCCTGGACCAGAGTATTATCCAACAGCCGAGCCTTCTCCAGTGCGATGGAGAGGTGGTTGGAAAAAGCAGTGATCGCAGGAATATCATCCATGGCTAACTCCGCGCCACAGACAACCAGAGCCCCGAAAAGACGTTCACCAGCACTCAATGGAGCAATAATCCTTGGGCAAGTTTCATATTCGCAAATGGTCACCTCGAATGGCGCTGCATGAGGGATCACCCCCTCGATAGTCTCTCGCGGATTCTCGATATAGAGTGCTTCACCGGATTGGAGCAGCACGATCCATGGATCATTCAAATCCGCAGGTAGTCGCATCGTCTCGCCTGCTTCCATGACTGTCAGGCTCGGGGTTGTAACCTGAAGATTTCTAGTTGCATATTGCACTAGCCACTCTGCATTAGCGGTATCAAGGGTAGCGATGATGCACATCATCCCCAAATGCATCAACTCGTCTCCCACTGCTTGCATCATGGCATTGGCATCCACTCCTTGGATCGCACCTGAGGCAGCTAGGTTAAGGGCAGTCAGCCGATCCAAGGCGCGCTGAAGTTCCCTGTTCTGCTGGAATACCTTCTCCTCGGCACTCCGCAAAGCCGTAAGATCGGTGATAAACGTAAAGGTGCCCGCATAGCGGTTGTTCTCCTGGTAAGGGCTCTCGCTTACCAAAACATCCAGCCGCTTCCCGCTTTTGTGGAGCAGTTGTACCTCATAACGGTCACTCTCCCCAGACATCCGCCGCATATTGGCTTTTCGAATAATGGAGACCTGATCCTGCGGCACAATCACGGTCCAATGCTCTCCCAGAAGTTCCTCAACGCCATACCCCAGCATCTCCGCTGCTGCCTGGTTAACATGAGCCAGGTTGCCGTTAGAATCCTGAAGGAACATCCCGACAGAAAGGTGTTCCGCCATACTATCCTTCAACCTGTCCAAGCGCCGCACCATCTCCTCCAGCCGCCAACGTTCAGAGAGATCGGTGATTCTCAGAAGAAGGTTCCCCTCCAATCCCAACGCCACCGGGTATAGCTCAATATACAAAACGCGAACGATGCCTTCTCGACTCCGGAACTCCACCTCTAGTGGAGGATGTGAAGAACCAGATGCCAAGTGCCACCCCGTTTCCAACCAATGCTCACATTCCGGAATGACATCAGAGACCTTTTCGCCAACCAACTCTTTCCTGGTAAGGTTTAATAGGCTAAGTGTTCGCTGGTTGACTTCCTTGATTACTCCATCGGCGTCCGTTAGCATCAGCGCAGCTTCGGAAGCCTGAAAGAACCATTCATGCTGAGTATCCCCCGTACGAAGGTCGTCGTTGAGACGCACAATTTCTAATGCGAATGAGATCTTCTCGGCGATCCGTTTAATTTCTGGGATCCAGTCAATGCATAAATCCGCTCCCGAGAAGATGATTAGCTGAGGTTTTCCACCACTCAACTCGAGCAGGAGTGCGATCAAAGGATCCGAGCCAAAAGCTTCACGCAGCTTATTCCCATGGACCGCATCTTCGTCCTCAATGACCTCTTTGAGGCACTCGAAATGAACTGCTTCTCCCCCAGCAAGTTCTTCGTACATGTCTGAAGTAAGTGGTAAGCCACAAGCATCATCCTCTTCCCCGCTGATCACCGGGCTTCCAAATACAAAGCTGGTGCCATCAGATGTGTATAGCGATTCAAGGTGAAGACCTTCATCCTCCTCAAGCAACGCGATGGCAAAGCCAATTCCTTTGACTGAGAGGGTTTCTGCCAAAGCACGGAAAATATCCTCTTCGCTAATTGCGGGTCGTAGTGCGACCTCGATTAACGCGTCCAGAACAATTCGGTTATGTGGATCAGTGGTATCCAAATCGGAATCCATCAACATTTCTGATCCAGTTGGGGATTGAACTTGTTCAGCCATAATAATCAACTCTTCCTCTAACGAGTTAACGACGCGAACCTCACCCCACATTAGGTCCCCCCCATAATAGCCGAGGGAGTTGTTAAACGACCTTTCTCCTGCCTTTCAACCTGCCTAAAATGGCCTACAAAATGCCTTCAAAGGGGTCTATGACTACCTACTGTGATATTCATGACTTTCCCCACTACCCCGATCAGTATTGTGGGCTTTATGTTCGTTAGGAATCCTGACATCAAAAGAGAACACTAGAATCCCATGGTTTCAGATAACGAAAACAAGGGCGATTCTGCGTTTACAATTCTCGCTCTCGCTCAAGGACAGTGGGGAGAACGCATTGCCGCCAACATCCAACAAACAGCACCCCCTCACTGGGTTATTGAAATCTGGCACGCGCCACGCGTACTGCCGCCCATAATTGATGACCCGGAAGATTTCCTTCCTGAAAGCTTGCCGAAAGCATCTCTTGTGATCGCTTTAGGTGAAACAGCCGGTCTTGCACAGCTCGTACCTGATGCAGTTAGTTTGTGTGGCGCGAAGGCTGTGATCGCACCCATCGACAATAACGAGTCACTCCCACCAGGTCTTGCGCGACAGTTAGAGGGATGGCTTGAGGACATGGATGTCCCAAGCGTATTCCCAAAACCCTTTTGCTCGTTGACCGAGACAACTTATAATCAGAAACCACGCGTGATTTCGTACGACAACGAGATCATCCGGGAGTTCGCTCATTATTTTGGTCGGCCATCCTTTTCTGTATCGATTGAAGAAGGCATTATCAGCGACGTTCAGGTCAAACGAGATTCGGCTTGTGGGTGCGCGTTTGCGGTGGCCGAAGGTTTACCTGGCACACCCGTGGATGATGCTGTGAATCGAACCGGAATGCTGCACCACCATTTCCCATGCCTTGCGAGCATGAATCAAGACCCCGATTACCACGATACCCTTATGCACGTGTCCGGACACATCCTACAGGATGAAATCAAAAGAGAAATTGAGGAATATCTATCGCCTACGGTATATCTTCGACCGGAAGGACGCGTTGAAGATTCTGAAGAATAAAAGCTTGGAGAGACACGATGGCTAAAGTGATATTTACCATCCCTGCCTTGTACGGCGACCATCACACAACTGAAGTTCACAATATCCTGGATTCGATCGAGGGCGTGAAGAGCGTTTTCGTGAGCGCAGCATTCCGTCAAGTGGAGATCGAATTCGACAAAAAAGTCACCTCGGAGGGAGCAGTGAAGGAAGCTCTCGCCAAGCAAGGCTATGTAGAGGGAACGATTGAAGAAGTGTTCCCAGAAAGCCCTTCCGTACACGCGACGCGACATTCAGCCGCAGTCGCAGAAACCCACACATTCGTCGAAGAGGCGCCCACATGGCACGAGGGCAGACCTCTTTGGCCATGCCCTGGTTTTGAATACCAACCTCAGATGGAAGATTGAGTAGATAAGGAGACAGTACAATGCCACCTAAAAGTAAGAAAGCGCGAACCCCAGAAGAACGGTCCATCGATCCAGCAGCACAGGAGATCCTTATCTGGGCGGATGAAGAGGGAATAGAATCCGCATTCTCCAGAGCTGAGCAGATGGCTCCATGTCCCATAGGAGCGAATGGCTCCTGCTGCAAGGTTTGTTTTATGGGACCTTGCCGACTGACTAAAGACGGCCAAACCGGCGTCTGCGGCGCTACCATTGAAACTGTTACAGCTCGCAACTTCGCACGCGCCGTAGCAGCGGGCTCGGCCTCTCACTCAGATCACGGTCGTGACCTCGCGTTCACGCTCTTAGCCACTGCAAAGGGTGAAGCACAGGGCTATCAAATCCGCGATCCATTCAAATTGAAGCGGCTCGCAGAGGAGCTTGGCGTGCCAACAGAGGGTCGACCGATTGATGAGGTCGGCGTTGATGTAGCGGAAAAGTGCATCTCCATGTTCGGTCAGCAGACTGGCGAGCTCGCATTCATCGAGAGGGCTCCAGAAAAACGCAAGGAAATCTGGCGCAATCTTGGCATCGTCCCGCGGGGTATCGACCGCGAGGTTGTGGACATCCTCCATCGAACCCACATGGGTGATGACCAAGACCCCGAGCACATTCTCGATCAAGCAATGCGCGCTGGGCTTTCCGATGGTTGGGGTGGCTCGATGGTCGCAACAGCCATCTCGGATGTCCTTTTCGGCACTCCCAGTCCCCTTGTCTCAAAGGTAAACCTCGGTGTACTAAAGGACGATGAAGTCAATATCCTCGTCCACGGCCATGAACCCACTCTTTCGGAGATGATCCTCGCTGCAACGAGCGATCCGGAACTGCTCGACTACGCTGAAGAGAAGGGCGCAAAAGGTATCACACTTGCGGGTATTTGTTGTACAAGCAATGAGACTTTGGTCCGGCAAGGCGTACCCTCAGCAGGAAATTTCTTGCATCAGGAACTCGCAATCATGACCGGCGCTGTGGACGCTATGGTTGTTGACGTGCAGTGCATTATGCAGGCGTTGCCAAATCTGGCGGAGAACTTCCATACAGAAGTCATCACAACATCGCCGAAAGTGAAGATCACAGGCGCCACGCACATAGAATTCGACGAACACTACGCACTGGACATCGCTAAGGAGATCGTCCGCAAAGCCATTGATCGATATCCTGAACGAGGCAAGACGCGAATCCCGGACGTCAGCTCAGACGTCGTCCCCGGCTTCTCCCACGAGTACATCAATTACATGTTAGGAGGCTCCTATCGTGCCTCATTCCGACCACTGAATGACGCAATCATGTCCGGCAGGATTCGGGGCGTTGTTGCTGATGTTGGGTGTAACAACCCACGCACCACACAGGACTTCTCTCACGACTACCTCGCCCGTGAATTGCTGAAGAATGATGTCCTTCTGGTTGAAACGGGCTGCGGTGCAATCGCCAGCGGTAAATACGGTTATCTGCTTGGCGAAGCTGCAATGGAGTGGGCTGGACCCGGACTTCGTGAAGTTTGTGAGGCGACTGGTATGCCGCCTGTTTTACACATGGGCTCCTGCGTTGACAATACTCGTATCTTAACCGTACTCACACAAGTAGTGGAAGAAGGCGGTCTGGGAGAGGACATTGACGAGGTGCCAGCAGTTGGTATCGCTCCCGAATGGATGAGCGAGAAAGCGCTTGCCATCGCTTCCTATGCAGCTGCATCTGGCGCTTATGTCATCATGGGCATCAACAATCCTAATGACGCCAGTGAAGTTGTCACCGATATTCTCAGCAGAGGCTGGGAAGAGAAGGTTGGTGGCAAGATTGAATTCGTTGTCGAACCTGAAGAGATGGTGGAGCGCATTCTGGACCATATCGACAAGAAGCGCGAAGCACTTGGTTTACCGGCATACGAACCGGAGAAATTTGGCCGGAGCGGCGATTGGCGCATGGAAGAGATCATGGATCTCACCCCAGAAGAGCGTGAAGAAGCGCTCTATGGGCAGCCGGCTGGAGACTAAGGAGACTAAAAATGTCACGATATATTGCTACACGCGCCATTCGCGGCGCAAACGCAGTTGTACGTGAAGCTGAAGTAATGCTCGAACGAGCTCTGGAAGAGAAGGGCCCGGATACCCCTGTTGCATTTCCCAACACAGCGTACTATTTGCCATTCATCCTAGGAATGACGGGCGTGGAAATATCCAAGGTTGGAGAGCTTCCGCCTATCATGGAGAAAGCCAAGGAGCTCCTGCATCCAGTGCCGCCGGATTCGCGGTGGACACCATACTTGGGAGAAACCCTTGACTGCGGCATCGCCACGCTCCTGGCTGAGGAGATCATTGAAGCACTGCGCTTCGTCTACGATCTACAGCCTGAGCCTATGCCTGGCTTGATCCTGGCAGGGGGAACCTCATTCACCAGCCCTGATAACGGTAACGGCAAAGGACCGGAACTCGACGGTCATCTAAATGGCCCTATCGACGACATCCAACTGAGGTCCTGGGGCATCCAGCTCGTCGATGGACGTATGCCGGGTTTCGCTGCCATCGTTGGTAAGGCTAAGTCCAATGAAGTCGCAGTGAAGATCGTCCGAGAGCTTCAACGTCGTAATATCCTTACCTTCCTCTGTGGCAATGTCAATGGGCGGAGCATCATCCACCAGTTGATAGAAGAGGGGGTCGAATTAGGATACGACACCTATACTGTTCCTTTCGGAACCGATACCATCTCGGCCATCTATCCACTCGGATTCGCTGTACGATCCGCTTTGACATTTGGCGGCATGAAGGGTGGGCAGGCGCGCCAGATCCTCGAGTACAACCGGGATCGCGTATTCGCCTTTGTCCTGGCTTTGGGTGAAGTGGATGACTTGAAGTACGCTACCGCGGCCGGCGCCATCAACTTCGGTTTTCCTGTGGTAGCCGATACCATCATCCCCGAAATCCTACCCACTGGGGTCACAACCTACGAGCACGTCGTCTCCATGCCGTTCAATGAAATCGAAGGCAAGGACGATCTGGAACGAGCGGAACGCCTGGTTCAAAAGTGCATTGAGGTGCGCGGCGTAAAAGTTCAGGTGACGGAAGTCCCCGTACCTGTGCCCTATGGTTCAGCATTCGAGGGTGAGGTCGTGCGGCGCGCCGATATGCGTATCGAGTTTGGCGGCAAGAAGAGCCGCGCATTCGAATACCTCTATATGGCTGATCTGGATGAGGTCGAGGACGGCAAGATCGAATTGATTGGTCCCGATATGGACACAGCTGAAGATGGTGGATCGATGGACTTGGGCATTATCATCAAGGTCGCTGGACGTAAGATGGACAAGGACTTTGAGCCCGTACTCGAACGCCAAGTACACTACTTCATCAATGGCGCTTCAGGCGTCCAGCACATTGGTCAGCGCGACATCGCATGGATCCGCATCAGCAAGGGTGCAGCTGACAAAGGCTTCAACCTGAAGCATTTCGGCGACATCCTGCACGCACGATTCCACGCCGACTTTGGCACCATCGTCGACAAGGTGGAAGTGAACATCTACACAGAGCCAGAGAAGCATGCTGAGTGGCTCGCGAATGCGCGTGAAGTCTATGAGGAACGAAATGTCCGCATGGGCACGATGGTCGACGAGAGCGTGGATGTCTTCTATTCATGCACGCTGTGCCAATCATTTGCCCCCAATCATGTCTGCATCATAAGCCCCGAGCGACTGGGACTGTGCGGTGCATATAACTGGTTGGACTGTAAAGCCTCGCACCAGATCAATCCAACGGGGCCCAACCAGCCCATAAAGCTCGGCACGAACCTGGATGAGCAGAAGGGGTATTATGCAGGTGTGAACGAGTTCGCCGTGTCTGCAAGCAATCAGCAGGTCACCGACGTATCCATGTACTCCATCATGGAGAACCCAATGACGGCCTGTGGATGCTTCGAGTGTATTGCGATGGTGATCCCTGAAGCGAACGGCATCATGATTATCAGCCGTGAGGACACCAGCATGACCCCAGCAGGAATGACATTCTCAACCCTAGCAGGGGTGGCGGGTGGCGGTCTGCAATCACCTGGAATCATGGGCCATGGGAAGTTCTACATCCTAAGTCCGAAGTTCATCTCGGCAGACGGTGGCTTTAAACGCATCGTCTGGCTATCGAAGAATCTCAAGGAACAAATGGCTGAACAACTCCAGGCCGTTGCTGAGCGTGAAGGAGATCCGGATCTGATCAACAGAATCGCGGACGGCTCAATCTGTACAGAAGTTGAACCGTTGGTGGAATTCCTGACAGAAAAGGAACATCCAGCACTTGCGATGGATCCGATCTTATAGCGAAAAAACACTGCAGTCTACAGTTATAATGTGAATTGTCCAACCCGGTGAGGGAAAAACATAAATCCTCCCGGGTTGGAAAGCGAAATCTAAACATTCGACTGCCTGAAAGCAAAGACCTTGAACAAACGGAGAATGGGAAAACAATGACAATAGATATCCCAAAGGAAAATTGGAGCGGAAGCGTACGTGAAGTCGTCCTGGGGGCGACCGCAGAACAGGGTGGTACGCGCGCCAGGACCGTCGTCGTGGGCGGTGAGACCTCGCTCCCCTATCTCTACCACGAAGGAGATATCCCAAATCCACCTTCACTGGCGATCGAAATTCGTGACCGCAAGCCGGATGATTGGTCTCCATTGCTTTATGAGGCCTGGGGAGACGCAATCAATGATCCTGCAGAATGGACAAAAGCGGCCGAGGAAGCCGGTGCAGATTTCATCTACCTGGTGCTCAGTGCAACAACTTCCGACGGTGAACCTAATACGCCGGAGAACGCCGTCAACGTTGTCAAGAAGGTACTACAAGCTACTGGATTACCTCTTGCAGTCATAGGACCAGGACAGGCTGAGCTAGACAATGAACTGATCGTCCCAGTTGCAGAAGCTGCCAAGGGCGAACGTTTGCTGCTCGGCCTCTGTGAGGAGAAGAATTATCGTACATGCGTTGCCGCAGCTCTAGCAAACGACCATCTCGTGCAATCAAAAACGCCAATGGATGTCAATCTATCAAAGCAAATGATCATCCTCATCCACGATATGGGATTGCCACTGGAACGTATCGTCATGGACCCGACCACCGGTGCATTAGGTTATGGGATCGAGTACGGCTATTCAGTCATGGAGCGTCTGCGCCTGGCAGCTCTCCAGGGCGATAGCATGACACAGCAGCCCATGATTGTGACCCCGGGTGAAGAGACCTGGAAGGTTAAAGAGTCGAAGGTCGGCGAGGGCGTCCCAGAAGATTGGGGCGACTGGGAGAGGCGCGCCCTGAACTGGGAAGCCATCACAGCAACAACCTTGATCCATTCCGGTGCTGACATTCTTGTGCTCCGGCATCCAGAGACCTTGCGCCGAATGCGAGGTGTCATCGTTGGTCTCACCGAACAGGGACAGACAGGATAATAGGCGGAGGTTGAAAAATGGCACTTTCTGGACTGGAGATCTACAAACTCTTGCCACAAACGAACTGCAAAGAATGCGGGTTTCCTACTTGCCTGGCCTTCGCAATGAAGTTGGCTGCCAAGCAGGTCGAACTCAAGGATTGCCCCTACGTCAGTGAAGAAGCAAAGCAGAAACTCCAGGCAGCGGCTGCACCGCCGATTCGCCTTGTGGAAATTTCTGGCGAGGATGGCAAGCTCGCCGTTGGGAATGAAACGGTCCTTTATCGCCACGAAAAGACCTTCTATCACAAACCCGGAATCTTCTGGCGATTGAAGGATTCTGATTCAGTTGAAGATCTAAAAAGCAAGGCCGCTGAGGCAGACGCTTACCACGTGGACTATGTCGGCATTGACCTGTCATTGGACGGGTTTGCCATCGATTGCGCCTCAGGCGATGCATCAACGTATTCATCCGCCGTCGAGGCGGTTCGCTCCGTGAGTAAGAAACCCTTAATCCTGATTACACCTTCGGCAGAGATCGCGAAAGCCGGTTTACAAGCGACCGAAGGTACGCGCCCACTTCTCTACGCCGCAGATGGTGAAAATTGGGAATCTATGGTCGAGGTCGCTAAGGAAGCGAATGTGCCGCTGGCAGTTCGAGGGGAGTCTCTCGACGAAATTTCAGACCTGACCGGGAAGCTGGGCGATGCAGGGCTGGAAGATTTGGTGATCGATCCCGGTGTAACAGGTTACCTGGACTCACTCTCGCAGCTGACCGCACTGCGTCGATTAGCATTGAAGGAGAACTACCGACCCGTCGGTTTCCCGGTGATCACATTCCCTGGTGAGGCCGTAGGTGCGGATGAAACCCTGCTAGCGACAGAACAAATTGCGAAATACAGTGGATTTATCGTTCTTGAGACCTTTGACCCTGCCACCCTGTATGCGCTCATGGTGCTTAGAGAGAACATTTACACCGATCCTCAAAAACCCATTCAGGTTCAGCCTGGTGTGTACGAACTCAATTCGCCGCAAGGCAGTGCGCCAGTTATGGTTACGACCAACTTCTCTATCACATATTTCTCTGTTGCAAATGAAGTTGAAGGAGCTGGTTGGCCTGCATGGCTGGTCGTAACCGATGCTGAGGGCATGAGCGTACTTACGGCATGGGCAGCAGGCAAATTTGACGCCGAAAAGATCGCAAAATCCATCAAGACCTTCGATGTGGAGGGGAAGGTCGCTCATAAGAAGTTGATTATCCCCGGTCACGTCGCAGTTCTCTCCGGAGAGTTGGAGGAGGAACTGCCAGGTTGGGAGATCATGGTCGGGCCGCGCGAGGCCGTCGACATTGCTTCCTATCTGAAAGTGACATGGGAGAATTAATCCAAAAAACAGGGTGCCTGTAAAATGTGATCGGGCACCCTCGACATGCATAATAGGAGCGAGCTATCCAAGCTAACTTAGCCACAAGTAGGCGAGGTGAGATCATGACCGTCAGGATCTCTGCAATCCCGAAGGATCCATATCTGGGATTCGATGCACTTCAGGTTGCGCATGCAGCAACGGCATGTCTGCAATGCCGAACTCCTGCACCGTGTATATTGGCCTGCCCACGTAATGCCGATATCCCGAGGGTCATGCGCCTCGCTGGACAGGCTGCGTGTGAAGGACTTGCGCTTACTCGTTGGTTTCAAGATGAAGAGACAGTTGAGATCGATCGCATCACTGATGCCATCTCTGACAGTTATGCCTAATCCCACCTGCTTCGGTGGTCTCCACTCAACCCTCCAGATATCTAAGGGGTAGATTTCATTGGCTTCCCATCGTGTTAAATTAGAACCGTCGAATCAAACCCTCGAAATGCCAACCGGCTCGTTGCTCACCGAAGCCATTCGAGAGGCGAATCTTGATATCGCACAACCTTGCGGCGGCCAGGGTCGATGCGGACGTTGTGCCGTTATCGTCGATGGCGAGGGCGCTAGACGCCGATCCACTATCCGGCTCTCAGGGAAGGACATCGACTCGGGATTCGCCCTCGCTTGCCAGACGGTTATTGAAGGTGACGTAACCATCACCATTCCCGAACAAGAACTCATTTCCCGTCGCCTGGTCACGGATAAATCAGCCGCAAAGGTCGAAGTACCCTTTGTATATGACGCGGAATCGATGCAGAGTGTTCGAGCCTTTGAGCTAGAGCTACCCGAACCCTCACTTGACGATAACAGGGACGATGTCTCTCGAACAAAAACGGCGCTCGTTGCGATGGGCTATGAACACATTGATATTCCACTTCCACTGATCCAATCCATGGGCGATGTGTTGCGTCAGTCCAATTGGTCGCCCTGGGTGATCCTGGAAAGATCGGAAGACTCCAATTCCAGTGCACGTCTGATTGACCTCCGAAAAGAACCGACCAGACCCGTCGGATTGGCTCTTGATATCGGCACCACAACGGTTACGACATATTTGGTCGACTTAGAGAATGGCAAGGTCCTAAACACTGCCGCTGAATACAACGACCAGATCGCAAGAGGAGAGGACGTCATTTCGCGCATCATTTACGCTTCTAAAGAAGATGGACTCGCTGATCTCGGGCAGCGTGTGCGGAAAACCATCTCCACTCTTCTAGAACGCTTACAGCGACGAACCGGCGTCGAACCCACAGACATCTACAAGGTTATTGTCGCCGGCAATACGACCATGATCCATCTATTCCTGCAAATCCCCCCGGCCTCCATCCGCCTCGTGCCCTATGTCCCAGCTATCAATCACCCCAAGCGCTATCTGGCCTCTGACCTAGAACTCGACGTCCATCCACTAGCCTCCGTCGACTGCCTCCCTGGCGTCGCTTCATATGTTGGAGCGGATATCACCGCCGGAGTCCTGGCATCTGGCATGAAAGACAAGGAAGATCTGACATTGTTCATTGATGTAGGGACAAATGGGGAAATGGTGTTAGGTGCAAAAGATTGGCTCGTGACTTGTGCCTGCTCTGCAGGTCCCGCTTTTGAAGGAGCGGGTGTACTGGACGGCATGAGGGCGACACAAGGTGCCATCGAGGAAGTCTGGATTCATTCCGAGACATTCGAACCCACTTATCGAGTCATCGGTGAGGTTCCCCCACGCGGTATTTGCGGATCCGGTTTAATCTCACTCCTGGCTGAACTCTTTGTAACAGGTGTTGTTGATCGCAGTGGCAACGTCAAGCTCGACCTCGACACCCCGCGTGTGCGCGAGGGAGAGCATGGAGGCGAGTATGTGATCGCATGGAGCGAGGAGACAGAATCAGGCAATGACATCGTACTAACCAAAGTAGATGTCGACAACCTCATGCGAGCCAAAGCAGCCATTTATGCGGGTTTCAGCGTGTTGGCAACGAGTGTTGGGCTTGACCTTGCTGATGTCCAACGTGTTCTGGTGGGTGGTGCATTTGGCAAGTATATTAATGTAGAGAAGGCAGTTCAGATCGGTTTACTGCCAGATCTTCCATGGGATCGCTTCCACTTTCTTGGAAACACTTCCGTCTTGGGCGCATACATGGCATTGCTGTCCCGTGATGCCCGCAACAAAGTCCGGGAAATTGCTGATGGAATGACCTACATTGAACTCTCGGCGGATAACACATTCTACGACGCCTTTACCGCCGCTATGTTCCTACCGCACACGAACATCTCTCTTTTCCCTAATGTGGCGGAGGTTTGGGAGAGGGAAGCCTAAGTTATCAGAAAAGATCTTATTGGTAAATAAGGAGAAATGGTATGACAACGACAATTGCTTTCGCAGGGAAGGGAGGTACCGGGAAAACGACAGTCTCTGCTCTGTTGATTAAAGCTCTCTTGAGCCGGACAAAGGATCCAATCCTAGCAATTGATGCGGATCCAGCATCGAATCTACACATGGCACTTGGGGTGCCCATGCCGACGACCGTGGGCGAAATCCGTGAGGAAACATCGCGTGTAGCGCAACAGGGACAACTCGGGGTCAGCATCAGTAGGCACGATTACCTGACGCATGAAATTCGTATGGCGCTCGAAGAAGGGGATCAGATCGATTTACTGGCTATGGGACGACCTGAGGGACAGGGCTGCTACTGTGCCATCAACCATCTGCTTCGCACCATCATCGACGATCTGGGTCGTCACTATCCATACGTGGTGATAGACAATGAGGCCGGGATGGAACACATCAGCCGACGAACAACGGAAGATGTCGACCTACTCCTATTGGTCACAGATCCAACTGTACGAGGCGTGAGAACTGCGGGAAGTATGGTTGAACTCGCCAGAGAACTCGAGGTGAATGTCAGCGAGATCAAATTGATCGTCAATAGGGTACAGGGTGATCTACCTACCCCTCTTCAGGATGCAATCAACGATTTGGACATTGAAGTTGCCGCTATTGTGCCCGTTGATAGCAACGTAAACCAGATGGATGCTGTTGGTGAACCGTTGATTAACCTGGATGGCGATTCCCCTGCATGGCGAGCTATAGATGAAATGGTTGACGAACTCTTAAGTCCGTGATTATAGGGGTTGAATCTATTAGGAAGAACCAGGGAAACCCACAACGATCGATCTGTCATACCGAGGAATTGGATTGATGTGAGTTCTCGGGACAACAGCCATTATCTAGAGACCTCGAAGGAGGGAATTCATGTTCAAAATTGGAGAAAACATCCACATAATCTCGCCCAAAGTTAAAACAGCCATCGGCGAGCGCGACGGAGGTTTCTTCGTCGACCTGGCACGCGCTCAGCAAGAAGCAGGGGCAGACTGCCTGGACCTGAACATCGGTCCCCAGAAAAAGACTGGTCCTGAAGTGATGGATTGGCTGGTCGATTGCATGGTAGAGGCTGTACCCGGAATGACGCTGTCATTCGACACAACCAACCTTGCGGCTATTGAAGTGGGCCTGAAGAAGGTGGGCAGCAATGCTATCGTCAACTCTGCCTCAGCAGAAGAGGAGCGTCTGGCAACGGTACCTACGCTAGCAGCAGAGTACAATGCGAAGCTCATAGCCCTCTGCATGGAAAAGAGCGGCATTCCAGTAAGCGCTGATGCCCGCATTGGTATCGCCATGGAGAAGCTTATCCCTAGGGCAGAGGAGCTTGGAATTCCAATGGAGAACCTTCTCATCGACCCACTAGCCCTTACTGTCTCCGGATGCCAGGAGTATGTGCCCGAATCCATCGAAACGGTCCGCATGCTTAAAATGGTTGCCGATCCTCCTCCCATGACGACGATAGGTCTGTCCAATGTATCCAACTCCGTACCCCATCAGATGCGCTCTTTACTGGAACGAGTTTACGTCGTCATGCTCATGGCTGCAGGAATCGACTCGGCCATTCTCAATCCATTGGACGATCAATTGATGAAGACCATTGACATCATAGATCAAAGGGACGAAAGCACCGCTGTGAACATGCTTTACCTGAAACTGTATGATGCCGTGATGGTTGGCGAAGAGCTCCAACCGGATCAGGTAGACATGTCTGACCAAGAACAGGTTGATATCTGGAAGACTTATCAGGTTTTGATGAACAAAGTTATTTACACCGATTCCTATTTGAGGCTTTAGGTGGATTTGGTGTAACCGTGGGTTCCGTTCAGCAAAGGGAGCCATTAACTTAGTTCAAAATAACACTCAAGGAGGTCTCATCTATGGCTCAAAAAGCAGAGCCGGTTGACGTAGAGGAATTGCTCGCTAAAGCGAAGCAACCTTCTGCAGACGCCATGCGCCTACATCCTTTCTACCGCGGAAAGGTTGAAGTCATGCTGAAGGGGAGGGTTCGCGATTTCAACGATTTCGCAATTTGGTATACACCTGGAGTAGCCGCGCCGTGCCGGGCCATCGCCGAAGATCCATCGTTAGTCTATGAACACACTCACAAGTGGAACACTGTCGCAGTTGTTTCCGATGGCACCCGAGTCCTCGGCTTAGGGGATATCGGTCCAAAAGCCGGCCTCCCGGTTATGGAGGGGAAAGCTCTCCTCTACAAGTACTTAGGGGGCGTGGATGCTTGGCCCATCATGCTCGACACGAAAGACCCGGATAAAATCATCGAAACTGTGCTTCTTATACAGCCCGGATTTGGTGGAGTAAACCTGGAAGATCTTTCCCAACCCAAGTGCTTCAGGATACTGGACACTCTCAGAGCCCGGGCCGAGATCCCGGTCTGGCATGACGACCAGCAGGGTACTGCAACGGTCACCCTGGCTGCTCTCCTCAACGCCCTGAAGATCGTCGGAAAGAAGATCAATGAGGTGGAAATCGTCTTCCTCGGTTCCGGAGCATCCAATGTGGCCTGTGCCAGGTTGATATTCGCTTCCGGCGCTAATCCCGCACTTTGCCGCGTTGTCGACAGCAAGGGCATACTCCATAAAAACCGTGATGATATCGAACTGCGCAAGGCGGAATTCGTCGATAAGTGGAAATTCTGCCAAAGCACCAACAAAGAGCAACGAGAAGGCGGGACTGCAAAAGCCCTTGAGGGTGCAGATGTCGTAATCGCACTCTCTAAGCCAGGACCTGGTACTCTCCAGAAGGATTGGATTCGGGCAATGGGTCGTGACCCCATCGTCTTCGCATGTGCGAATCCGGTCCCTGAGATCTGGCCTTGGGAAGCGAAGGAGGCTGGGGCTGCGGTCGTGGCCACTGGCCGGTCCGACTTCCCCAATCAGGTCAACAACTCCCTTGGCTTCCCAGGGATTTTCCGCGGCACGTTGGACGTTCGTGCAACAACCATTACTGACTCAATGTGCACCGCAGCTGCAGATGAACTGGCAGGCATGGCTGAAGAGAAGGGACTATCCGACGAGTACATCCTCCCCACCATGGATGAATGGGAGGTCTTCCCACGCGAGGCGGCAGCAGTCGCAGTGAAAGCGGTTGAAGAGGGGATCGCCCAGAAACCTACGACCTATGAGGAGGAATTAAAGACTGCGGAAGAGATCATCAGACGGTCGCGAGAGATTACGAAAACCATGATGGCTGAAGGGTATATCCCTGACGCGGATGAATAGAAGGAGTGCCCATTATGTATGATCTGATCGTTCTCGGCGGAGGCCCCGCAGGACTAACTGCAACGATCTATGCCCTCCGGAAGCGTTTAAATGTCCTCCTTATCACGCGCGATCTCGGTGGGAAGACTAACTACCGTCTACAACTTCCTTTCGTTGAAAAACACCTTGTGATCACTGGGCAGGAGGTTGTCAGTCGCTTCGCTAACGAGATTGACTACCTTGAATTTGCCCGAGTTTTTGATAAGGCGGAGAAGGCGAACAAGATCGATGGTGGCTTTGAGGTTACAACTCGCGAGGGAAACAAATATCAATCCAAATGCATCATCGTAGCAACGGGCGCTCTCGGTCGCCGATTGGATGTTCCAGGTGAACGAAGGTATATGATGCGTGGGTTATGCTACAGCGCCGTTTCATATGCGCCACTTTTCATCGAACGCGACGTCGTCGTAATTGGTGATACGAAACTCGCACTGCGCTCGACTGCAGAGCTTTCACGCATTGCAGAAAGAGTTACTCTGGTGGCCCCCAGTCATGGTGAATTGGACACAGAATTGGGCAATAAAATCTTGAGCGCCGATAATGTGGATGTCCTGGAAGGATATCGGGTAGAGGCCGTTACCGGTGATGAATACGCCCGAAAGCTCGCAGTCAGTAAAAACGGCGATGCAAAAGAAATAGAAGCCGATGCTTTCTTTGTCGAACTCGAGTTGATCCCTCAGTCATCCATTGTTGCGGAAATAGTGGACTGTGACGATAAAGGACACATTCTAGTCGACTGTCGCAACCAGACATCCCATGAAGGAATATTTGCTGCCGGTGATGTTACCGATATCTTCGCAGAACAGGTTCTGATTTCCGTTGGAGAAGGTGCAAAAGCGGCTCTAACCGCATACGAATATTTGCTCGCTCAGCCCTAGGAACATTGACACCTCCCTTTATCCAACGATTAACTAGCAGGAGATCTGTAGTAGGGGCGGCTCGCGAGCCGCCCCTACACATCCCGATGAATCTCATCGCCCATAACCCGCCCGGCGATGAAGTCGCCGGGCTACATTATTGCGTCCCTCGGGGCTAAAGCCATCCAAAATCGGCGAACCATAATGGCAATAAGGTTTGTATTTATTGACTTAAGTCTGTTACCTGATCTCCGATCCCTGATTAACCGATCACTCATCAACCCATCAACTCCTTGACTTATCAACCTATTACCATTTCAACTTCCGATCTCCCAATAGCTACAATTCTTTTTTTCATGTACCATGCTCTTCACTACGACGGTACTTTATCTTGTAAGGTTGGTGCACGATGAAATTCCTCAGTGCCTGTTCAAAAACAATCGCTGCCTTTTTCATGCTCGCATTCATCCTGACCGCTGTAATCGCTATTTTCGCCGTAACAGCCGAGTGGCAGCTCTTCAACCCAAATACCTATAAACGGGTCCTCATCGAAGAACGCGTCTACCAAAAGCTTCCAGGATTAGCCGCCAGGCAGATCGGAGACTCACTCACATATAATCCTTGCCGCGATGATCCGGAAAGATGCGAAGCGGAGGGTGAAGGCGAAGCTTCCACAGAAGATGGCGAAGGGGGACCTCCTGACTACATCCAGAATCTCACTCCCAATCACTGGGAAGCACTGCTGGCCGACCTGCTCCCGCCATCATGGCTCCAAGAACAAACGGAAAAGGCAATCGACCAACTCTTCGAATACCTCGATTCCAATGACTCCACCCTTTCGATCAGTGTGGATTTGACGGAGATGAAGCAACGACTCATGGGCGAAGAAGGAGTGGAGATCATCCTCGACCTTATCCGCTCACAACCCACTTGCACCGCATCTGAGATCATCGTCCTGACAGCACTCGTCCTCACCGGAGCGTCCCCCGAGGAACTTCTCATATGCAGCCCCCCTGATGTGCTACTTGAGGAGATCACGCCCATCATCGACGAGACGCTTGATCTAGTCGTAATGACCTTTCCAGACGAACTGGAGTTGACCAGAGACTTTGATACTGGTGATGAAAGCGACTCATCTTCAGATGAGTTCGGATTTAACACTCCCTTATCAATGATCCGGACGACCAGATTAGGATTACGTTGGTCATTCATGATTCCAATCGCCTGCCTCTTGTTGGTAGCCTTATTTGGCGTCCGGTCGAAAAAAGGCTTCCTTCGTTGGTGGGGGCTTTCATTCCTGCTCACCGGCATCATTACACTCGTATTAAGCCTCATTGCGCTGCCCTCATTGAATTGGACGCTAGACACATTCGTCCTCCACCGCATCCCCGACATCCTCACACCAGCCCTCGTCGATACTGGATTAGGTGTTGTACGCGCCATTTCACGCACCGTCATCAGACCTACAACCTTCATCGCTATCATCCTGCTCGTTATCGGCGGCCTTATGCTGTTCATAAGCCGCTTCACCCAATTCCCCACGGAGGGATCTGAAGAGCAGGTCCAATCGCCAACTAAGGTTTCAGCGCAAACCTCGTCATCCTCGAGTGCAGACAACTGATCCAATCCTCCATTGCTCGTGCATGGTTTCACAATCGGTATCTAGGGCAAATATCTGGAGATCAGGCACATTCACCACAATGCATATTTAACCTCTTTGTCCTTCGCAAGCGCCGTTGAATAGCAGATTCAAGGTCCGTTTAATGATTGTGAAAAATGGGACATAGGGACCAATTTCGAGGGTCATTTACAGATGAAAGATACTCGAAAAAACTTGTGATTTTAGTTCCACCAATGCGGATGAAGTTTGTCCCTTCTGTGGGTGACATCCGGCACTGGAGCCTTTGACTGTCGAGCAACTATCATTAGACATGCGGTGGGGTAACCGCCGGTCTTTGATTCTCGTAAGCCGGCTCATTATGATTTCATCATACCGTTGGAGGGCCTGTGCCTCGAGAAGACCATCTGGCTAACACGGAGAACGCTCCACTTCAAGCTTCGGATTCCATTCCAGTGGGCGCAGTCATGGTTGTAGGTGGTGGTATTGCTGGGATGCAGGCAAGTCTTGATCTTGCAGACCAGGGATATCGTGTGCACCTCGTCGAGGCAAAGTCCGCTATTGGCGGGCACATGGCACAGCTTGATAAGACATTCCCGACCAACGACTGTGCAATGTGCACTATCAGCCCAAAACTCGTCGATACTGGTCGTCATCTGAATATTGACCTCATGGTGGATACGGAGGTCCTCAATATCGATGGTGAGGCCGGTAATTTCTCTGTGACGCTCCGACAAAAACCCCGCTACATCGACTTGATGAAATGTGTAGGCTGTGGTGATTGTGTAGACGTATGCCCTGTCGTGATTCCAGATACTTTCAACGAAGGTCTCTCTGACCGTCGGGCTGCATTCAAGCTCTATCCCCAAGCTGTTCCTAATGCCTATGCCATTGAGAAGTTGGGAATCTCACCCTGCCGGGATGCTTGCCCTTCTGGTCAGCGTGCACAGGGTTACATCGCATTGATCCGTGAAGGACGTTATGAGGATGCTCTGCGCGTGATCAAGGAAGACAACCCATTCCCGGGAATTTGCGGTCGCATCTGCAATCACCGCTGTGAAGACGCCTGCAACCGCGGCCTGGTGGACGAACCCGTCAACATCCGAGCACTTAAGCGTTTTGTTACTGACAAGGTTTATGAAAAACCGCGAGAGCCCAGACCTCCAGCCGAGCGAAAATACGATAAGGAGGTAGCCATCATAGGCGCTGGGCCATGTGGGTTGACCGCGGCCCAGGATCTCGCCAGATTGGGTTATGGAGTCACGGTTTTCGAGGCGTTGCCCATCGCAGGCGGAATGCTGCGCGTCGGGGTTCCTGAATACCGATTGCCATTAGACATCATCGAACGAGAAATTGCCGACATCGTTGATCTTGGGATTGATCTCAGACTCAATACCGTTGTTAATGACCTGGATCAACTCTTCGATCAAGGCTTCGAGGCCGTTCTGATTGCGGTCGGCGCGCATGAGGGTATTCGCCTACCAATTCCCGGTGCTGACCTGGACGGTGTACTCATTAACACTCGCTTCCTTCGAGACGTACGCTTGGATCAACCACCTGATCTCGGCGAACGGGTGTTAGTACTCGGAGGTGGAAATGTTGCCATAGACTGCGCCAGAACAGCTGTCCGAATGGGCGCGGAAGTACATCTTGCCTGCCTCGAATCCAGAAACGTAATGCCATGCCACGCGTGGGAAGCGGATGCAGCAGAAGAAGAGGGTATCACCATCCATGCCGGTAGGAGCTTTCACCGTATCCTTGACGACGGCAGCGGGAATGCATCCGGCGTTGAGTGTAGCCTTGTCCAATCCTTCTCATTCGACCATGAAGGCCGTCTCTCGGTGGATGTTGAGCCGAACTCCGAACACATCCTAGAAGCAGACACGATCATTTTTTCCGTCGGTCAGCGTGCAGGATTGGCTTTCATTCCTGCAGATGCTGGCGTCGGCATCACAACACAAAGAACCATTGCCATCAACCCCAATACAATGGCTGCCACAAGATCCGGCGTCTTCGCTGCTGGGGACAGCGTTTCCGGCACGGCCTTCGTCATCGATGCAGTTGCCTCAGGGCACAAATCCGCCGAGAGCATCCATCGTTATCTTCAGGGTGAAACTCTCGAGCCGGAACCTATACCTGATCTTCCAGTCGCCAAGTTCACTGAAGAGGAAGCGCATACATGGATGGAAGATGCGGGTCTCACAAGTGCAGCACGCATTTCCATCCCCGAGATATCGCTCGGATCCCGAGTTGATGGTTTTCGGGAAGTGGAACTCGGCTACACGGAAAAAATGGCTCAAGCGGAGGCTGCTCGTTGTATGAGTTGTGCTATCTGTTCAGAATGCCTTTCCTGTCAGTATATTTGCGGGACCGATGCCGTGGACCACAACATGGTGGAGCAGACACTGGAACTCAATGTAGGCGCAGTCATCCTCGCACCAGGGTTTCAGGTTTATCAGGCAGAACTGTCACAAGAATATGGCCTGGGTCGATACCCTAACGTCGTCACAGCGCTGCAGTTCGAACGTCTGCTTTCAGCATCAGGACCTACAGGAGGTCATGTTCTTCGACCATCCGATGGAGAGAAAGCGAAGCGTATAGCATTCCTCCAGTGCGTTGGCTCGCGCGACCAAAGCCATGATTACTGCTCAGCCGTGTGCTGCATGTACGCGACGAAAGAAGCTGTCATGGCCAAGGAGCACGAATCAGATACCGACGTTCACATATTCATGATGGATATGCGCTCATTCAGCAAAGGCTACGAGGCATACTACCAGCGCGCACGCGATCAATATGGCATTCAATACACCCGCTGTCGGATATCCGACCTGAAAGAGGATCCAGAAACGGGAAGCTTGACCCTACGCTATGCGTTAGAACCCGGGACCGCGTCCGATAATGGAAACAAGCACTCATCCATCATCGAAGAGGAATTTGACCTAGTTGTGTTATCCGTCGGCATGGAGATATCCGAATCTGTACGCAACTTAGGCCGCGATCTCGGAATCGAGTTGGATGAGTACGGGTTCTGCCACACAACCCTCTTCAATCCACTCGAGACCTCCAGACCGGGGATTTTTGTGGCTGGACCTTTCCGTGAACCCAAGGACATCCCCGAGACCGTGGTAGAAGCCAGCGGTGCCGCTGCTCAGGCCTCTGCCCTACTCTCCGCTTCCAGACATTCGCTGACAAAAATCCCAGAATTCCCTCCCGAGCGTGACGTAAGCGAGGAAGAGGTGCGAACAGGCGTATTCGTCTGTCACTGCGGATCGAACATCGGTGGCTTCCTGAATGTTCCTGAGGTCGTCGAGCATGCGAAAGATCTTCCGGGCGTTGTCCACGCCGAGCACAATCTTTACACTTGCTCGCAGGACAGCATTGTCCACATCAGTGAACAGGTTAAGGAACTCGGTCTGAACCGCGTCGTTGTGGCCTCATGTACTCCACATACTCACGGTCCGCTCTTCCAGGATTGCATTCGCTCAGGCGGTCTGAACCCAGCGCTTTTTGATATGGCCAACATTCGAAACCAATGCTCATGGGTACACTCCCATGAACCGGCTATCGCAACGGATAAAGCCAAAGACCTCGTAAGGATGGCCGTTGCGCGAGCTTCCACGCTTAAACCACTGACCACAACAGAGGTCGAGATCGAACACTCCGGGCTTGTGATCGGTGGAGGTGTCGCAGGCATGACAGCGGCACTAGCCCTCGCTCAAGGCGGTTTTGAAGTCCACCTAATTGAACGTGAGGCAATCCTTGGAGGAAATCTGCGACATGTATACAGGACTGCCTCTGGAGATGATCCCCAACCATTCCTCGCCGACCTCATTCAGCAGGTAGAGAATGAGCGCCTCATCCACATATACCTTGAGCATGAGGTGGTAAATTCCCGCGGGTTTAAGGGAAAATTCCTCACCACGTTGAGAACCTCATCTGGCGAGTATGTGGATATCCCACACGGCGCAACCATTATCGCAACCGGCGCGCAGGAGTACCGTGGGACTGAGTATGGCTACGGCTCGAATCCAAGAGTCGTCACAGGTCAGGAATTCGAGGCGTTCCTTGCCGCCGCCGACGGAGGTCCAGTCATTTTCAACGATCGGGTTGGGGAGATTCGCACGAGTCTTGGGACCGACCTACCCGAGGAGATCGTTATGATCTTCTGCGTTGGACCTGCTGACCGCTACTGTAGTCGAATCTGTTGCTCTACAGGTCTGAAGAACGCGCTTTTGCTTCAAGAACTCAATCCCGATACCCGGATCACCGTACTTTTCCGAGATATTCGCACGTATGGATTCAAAGAGGATCTCTACACAAAGGCCAGGGAAGCAGGGATTCGATTCGTCCGATATGATCCAAGCGAGCCACCTGAAATCCTTCAGCGCGGAGATGGGATTGAGGTCAAGATCCACGATCCGCATCTGAACATGCCCATTCACCTGGAACCCGATCTCCTGGTGTTGAGCAATCCCATCCTCCCCGCAGAGGGTGCTGGCGAGTTGGCATCCACCTGTAAGACTGCGATTGACGGCGACGGCTTCTTCCTCGAGGCTCATATTAAACTTCGCCCAGTCGACTTCGCCTCCGACGGCCTCTATATGGCCGGCATGGCCCATTATCCAAAGCTTTTGGATGAGACCATCACCCACGCGCGCGCGGCAGCCTCGCGCGCTTCCGTAGTGCTTTCGAAGTCCAAGATAACCGCAGGGGGTGTTGTCGCCCACGTCGATCCTGAAAAGTGTGTAGCCTGTCTCACCTGCGTCAGGGTTTGCCCATTTGAAGTTCCCGTAATAGATGAAGATATAGCTGGGAATGGGTCAATTTGGGGTGCTGCGTTTATTGAACCCACAATCTGTCAAGGATGCGGAAACTGTGTAGCCGAATGCCCTGCAAAAGCCATTCAGCTATTGCATTTCCAGGACGATCAAATCATGATTAAGCTTGATGCCCTATTGGTTGGAGAATCGTAATGCCTGATCCCGAAACGCAGATTGTTGCCTTCTGCTGCTCACACTGTGCGTACAATGCTGCTGATCTTGCCGGCGGGCTGAGGTTGCAATATCCACCTGCAATCAAGATCATTGAACTACCCTGCACCGGTCGCATTGATGTGATCCATCTCCTGAGGGCTTTTGAAAACGGAGCCGATGGCGCACTAGTCGCAGGTTGACTGGAAGGTGATTGTCATTACCTGGAGGGTAATGTAAACGCAAAAAGAAGGGTGGAATATACTCGTGAGTTGTTGGAAGATATCGGCCTCGAAGGACAGAGACTCCAGATGATCAATATTTCGTCCGCGATGGCCGGTCAATTTGCATTTGCCGCAGCAGAAATTACAGCTGAGATCCAACGCATCGGTCCCAATCCGCTCAAGCAGAACGGAAAGCCAACTATGGAGGCATCGCCCTCCCAAGATGGCGAGAAAGACGTCCCGGTTGTAGATGCAGAACATAATTGATACTTTCGCCCGATTCGAGTTTCTTTCCGGGCTCCCGAGGGAGGTCCTGGAGGATCTTGCTCGTATGGCAACCGAGGAGAAGCACCATGACGGAGTGGTGCTGTTCTCTGAGGGCTCGCCGGCGAATTATCTCTATCTCATCGTCGAGGGCAAAATCTCACTTGAGAATCTCGTCCAACTGGGTCGCACGGGCACACCACGTCGAGCAGCAACTGGCTTGGTCGGCGCTTCTCAGCCCGTCGGTTGGTCTGCATTGGTTTCACCCTATATCTACACTTCCTCAGGTGTGTGCCTCGAGGATACCTTGGTGATTGCGCTTCCCGGAGAAGAGATGCGCAAGTTGATGACGGAGCAGCCTGAGATTGGCCTGGAACTGATCAACCGCGTCGCCGCGGTGATACGTGAGCGGCTGAGCGGCTCAACATCGACGCTTACATATTTCCTCTCCATCGTCTCCCACGAACTGAAACGACCGCTGGCTGCAGTGGAGAACTACATTCAGGTGCTCTTGGGGGGATTCGCCGGTGAGATCACCCCAAAACAGAAACGCCTGCTTGAACGCAGTTCACTCCGAATTAACGATTTAAGAGCATTGATCAGCGACTTGTTGGACTTCGCTCGTATGCAGCCCGATCAAATTCGGGCAGATTTTGAATTGGTCAGTCCTCAAGAGGTTGCATCTGAAAGCCTCGAGGAGGTACGTCTCGCCGCATCCCAGAAGAACATCCAAGTACGAGCCGCTGGACCTACCGAATTTAAACCCATCGTCGCCGCTAGGCGCAGGCTAAGACAAGTGCTGTCCAACCTTCTGGCCAACGCGATTAAGTTCTCTCCTGAGGGAAGCACGGTTCTACTCTCAGCGCAGGAAGATGATGAAGGGTTATCGATTTACATCTCGGATGAAGGAATTGGCATCCCTGCCGAAGATCAAGAACATATCTTCGATGAATTCTTCCGGGCCAGTAACGCAGAACAGGTTGGCGGCGCTGGCCTGGGTTTATCTGTCACCAAGAGGATCATCGACGCTCATGAGGGAACCATTAAGGTAGAGAGTCCATATAAACCGGGAAAAAGTGGAACCCGTTTCACAGTCTGGATCCCTCACAACCTGCCATTGCCATCCCAACTCGGCCAAGACATTGACAACCCTCGAAGTAGGGCTGGTGACTCATCCGCGGGGAATTCTACCCCTGAGATCGAAAGAGAAGGCACATGACTGAGCAACCCTATATATTGGTCGTCGATGATGATCCGGACATCCTGGAAGGGATCATAGCTGTGCTCGAAACCCAGGACTATCGCCTCGAGACTGCTCGTGATGGTCTTGAATGTATGGAAAGAATACGAGAAGAAACTCCCGACCTGGTTATTCTCGACATGCTCATGCCTCGTATGGATGGTTTTGCAGTCATCAGGGAACTGCGCGCCGATCCTGAATATTCGGGGCTGCCCATCATCGTGTTGACTACGGTGATCGAGGATGCTGCCTATCGCCGGTACGAGCTCGAGACGGGTCTATCCATGGACGTCCACGACTTTATTGAAAAGCCCGCAATGCCTGCCGAGCTTCTTCGGCGAGTTAGCGCGGTCGTCGACCAACCTTACATTCTCATCGCTGACGATGACCCGGATATCGTGGAAGCTGTCACCACCATCCTTCGCAGCGCGCCATACCAGGTCGGCACCGCGCGCGATGGCCAACAGTGTCTTGAGATGGTCCGTCAGCGTAAACCGGATGTTCTCATCCTGGACCTGCTCATGCCCAGGATGGATGGTTTTGCAGTGATCCGCGAACTACAAAACGATCCGTCATTTTCCAACATGCCCATCATCGTTTTGACGACTGTCGTTGAGGACGCTAGCCGAAGGCGCTACGAACTTGAGACTGGCCGAGACTTAAAGGTGATGATCTATCTACAGAAACCCGTGATGCCCGACGAGCTTCTTCGTACAGTTGCCAAAGTGTTGGAGGGTGAACCGATATGACAGAGGGAGCACCTGCCCCGACTGTCCAAGGCTCTGTTCTCGTCCTCGGCGGCGGAATTGCCGGTATTCAAGCCAGTTTGGATCTTGCAGATCAGGGATACCGCGTATACCTGGTGGAGGGTAAATCGGCTATTGGTGGCCACATGGCCCAGCTCGACAAGACCTTCCCGACTAACGATTGCGCCATGTGCACCCTGAGCCCAAAACTGGTCGATGCTGGCCGCCATCTGAACATTGAACTCCTCGTTGACACCGAAGTCCTCAGCGTGGAAGGAGAGGTGGGCGATTTCACCGTCACTCTGCGCAGAAAGCCGCGTTATATCGACGTTGAAAAATGCGTCGGGTGCGGCGATTGCGCTGATGTATGCCCAGTCGTACTTCTAGATACATTCAATGAGGGGATCTCACAACGCAAGGCCGCTCATGTCCTATACCCCCAGGCAGTACCCAGCGCCTACGCCATCGAAAAGAAAGGGATCGCTCCATGCCGAGCTGCCTGCCCCGCGGGTCAGCGAGCACAAGGCTACATCGCACTCATCGCCGAGGGTCGGTATCGCGAGGCCTTTCGCGTCATCAAGGAGGATAATCCTTTCCCGAGCGTTTGTGGTAGGACGTGTCACCATCCATGTGAGGGACACTGCGCTCGAGCCTTTGCGGATGATGCCGTGGGGATCATGTCACTAAAGCGATTCGTTATGGACCATGCGCTTGCATATGGCCGCGAAAGAGTAGAACCTGCGCCTCGCACACGACCTGAATGGGTGGCCGTCGTCGGTGCTGGTCCGGCGGGCCTTACTGCGGCTCACGATCTGGCGAAGATGGGATACGGAGTCACGGTCTTCGAGGCACTCCCTGTTGCGGGGGGCATGATGCGGGTTGGCATCCCCGCACACAGACTTCCGAAGGGTGTCCTACAGCAGGATATCGACGATATCCTCGACCTGGGGATAGTGTTAAAGACCAATAGCCCCATTGAGAATCCTGAAGAGTTGCTTCAACAAGGCTATAACGCCGTCTGCCTGGCGACTGGGATTTCCACCCGCGATCACTCACTAGGTCTGGAAGGCGAGGATGCCGAAGGCGTGATATCGGCAGCAACCTTCCTTCGCAAGATCAACCTTGGTGAGCCGATTTCCGTGGGGACCCGTATCGCCGTTGTGGGAGGCGGGATCACAGCGCTTGACGCAGCAGCTATCGCCCGCCGCCTGGGAGCAGAAGAGGTCTATCTGGCGTTGGATCGACCAAGGGGTGAGTTACCTGCATATCACTGGGAAGTAGCCGCCGTTGAATCTGAAGGCATTCGCCTGCTCGAACACACGACTGCTACCAGGATCCTCACCAATGACGGCGCGGTAACAGGCATTGAATTTGCCCGGACTGGCAAAGGCATGACGGTAGATGAACAAGGCAGACGCCGGCCCAGGATCGAGGAAGGCACGGAATTCGTGATCGAAGTGGACACGGTGATAGGCACCGTGGGCCAACAATCGGACCTTAACTTCCTCCATGATAAATACGATGAACTCAAAGCCGATCCAAAGACATTGGCCTCTGAGATTCATGGTCTCTTCCTTGTAGGCGGACGGAAGACGGGAGCGAGCTACATTATCGAGGCGGTCGCACTTGGCCATCGCGTCGCACGCTCCATCGACCGCTATTTGCGTTTTGAACCTCTTGATGAAGCCATCGAGGAGCCGCCGGCAGTGAAAGTTAGCCGGGATGAAATCGCAATGCGCGTGAGAGAGGGGGAGATCGAACTTCAACCGCGCTCAGAGCCCGCATTGTTGCCCATGGAAGAGCGCGTGACCAGCTTCCGAGAAGTCGTCTTGGGACTTACAGAGCATCAAGCCCGCGCGGAAGCCCGACGATGCCTCCAGTGCGGCCTTTGCGCTGAATGCCTCGCTTGTGTGGAAGCATGTGGCACTGATGCCATCGATCATAACATGGTCGAAAAGAACGAGGAGCTCCATGTTGGGGCTGTGATCCTTGCGCCAGGATATCAGACTTATCAGGCGGAATTCTCCCAGGAATACGGACTCGGTCGGTATCCGAATGTACTCACCTCACTTCAGCTCGAACGTCTGCTCAACGCCAGCGGCCCCACCCAAGGCCATGTACAACGTCCTTCCGACGGTGAGACCCCTCGCAAAGTCGCATTCCTGCAATGCGTGGGATCCAGAGATACTTCCCATGACTATTGTTCTGCAATTTGCTGCATGTCTGCAACGAAAGAGGCAATCCTTATCCGCGATCACTGCCCCGATACCGAAGTCCAAGTTTTCATGATGGACACACGGGCGTTCAGCAAAGGATATGAAGCCTATTATCGCCGCGCTCAGTCTGAATATGACATTAAATACACACGCTGCAGGATCTCAGGGGTTCGCGAAGACCCTAAGACCAATAATTTAGTGTTGAGATATTCCGATAATCAAGCTACAGGTCAATCTACAGTCTCCAATCTCCAGTCTCCTCTTGTTGAAGACACCTTTGACATGGTGATCCTCTCAGTTGGTATGGAAATTTCTCCTGCTGTCCGTCATTTTGGTGAGAGCCTCGGCATTGAGCTTGATGAATACGGCTTCTGCCACACGCTCAGCTTCGCTCCAGTGGAAAGCAGCAGGAGCGGTATCTACGCAGTCGGACCTTTCCGTGAGCCTAAGGACATCCCAGAGTCCGTCATCGATGCAAGCGCAGCCGCAGGTATGGCATCGACACGTCTCTCGGTGGCTCGCGGCACCCTGGCCAAGGATGTCGAGTATCCACAAGAGCGCGACATTGTAGAGGAGGATCCACGCGTCGGTGTCTTCGTATGTCACTGCGGATCCAATATTGCTGGTTATCTGGATGTCAATAAAGTCACAGACTATGCCGCTGAACTCCCTGGAGTCGTACACGCAGATCATCTGCTCTACGCGTGCTCTCAGGACAGCACTGCCGTCATCCAAGAAAGTATCGCCGAGAATGAACTCAACAGGGTGGTCGTCGCGTCTTGCACACCACTTACACATGCGCCACTCTTTCAGGATTGCTTGAAGCGAGCCGGATTGAATGAACACTTACTCGCCATGGCAAACATTCGCAATCACTGCTCATGGATCCACTCTGAAAATCCAAAGATTGCGACAAGCAAGGCCAATGATCTCGTCCGCATGGCGGTGGCGAGGGCTATCGGGCTCGAACCACTGCACAAGCAGCCTGTCCCCGTTGAACAGTCCGCCCTCGTGATCGGCGGCGGCCCTGCAGGAATGATGGCTGCTGTGACGCTAGCCGAACAGGGTTTCCCGGTCCATCTCATCGAGAGATCGGCTGTGCTGGGCGGTAGTTTACGTAACACGTATTTCAACACCCCGGGCGCAGACAGCCTTGAGCCGCAGGATCACCTTGCCCACCTCATATCACGCGCCTCAGAAAATCCACTGATCACATGCCACCTCGAATCAGAATTGGTAAAAACAACGGGATTCGTTGGAAATTTCACATCCATCATCGAACCGGTATCGGGCGATACGATCGAGATACGCCACGGCATTACCATCGTCGCAACAGGTGGACAGGAGTATCGCGGTCCCGAATATGGCTACGGCTCACACCCGCGAATTTTCACTCAACAAGAACTTGAAACCATCCTGGCTAGCGAGTCAGGGATGCAAACAGTCTCCCCGCCCCGCGAACTCGACCTGCGCGCAGCTTCTCAGGTTGTCATGATTCAATGCGTCGGACCTGCAGAAGAGTATTGCGCCCGCACATGCTGTACTTCCGCTTTAAAGAACGCACTCATCCTTAAAGACATGTATCCAGACCTCCAAGTGGTGGTACTTTATCGCGATATGCGGACGTATGGTTTCTACGAACGCCTTTATCATGAAGCTCGCGAGAAGGGTGTGATCTTCCTGCTCTACGATGAAGAAAGCCGTCCGATCGTGGAACGAGCCGAGGACGGCGGAATCATCTCCATTCAGCTGCAGGATCCAATTCTCGGTCAGCCGCTCCTACTCGAACCTGATCTGCTCGTCCTTTCCATGCCACTTGTTCCCTCGGATGGGAATCGAGAATTGGCCTCCAGGTTGAAAGTGCCAGTTGATCAGGATGGGTGGTTCTTGGAAGCACACGTTAAGCTACGGCCTGTTGAGTTCGCCAGCGACGGCATTTATCTGGCTGGAGTAGCCCATTATCCAAAGATGCTGGATGAGGCAATCGTGCAGGCCCAAGCAGCTGCATCCAGGGCTTCGACGGTCCTGACAAATAGCGAACGACTTGCGGGAGGCGTCATCGCCCAGGTAGATCCTGCACAATGTGTCGCATGCCTGACCTGCGTGCGCGTATGTCCGTACGATATTCCCATGGTTACACAGGATGCTGTAGGTGTGGGAGGAATTGCCGGCGCAGCCTTTATCGAGCCCTCCATCTGCCAGGGTTGCGGTACCTGTGCAGCTGCATGCCCTGCAGAGGCCATTGAACTGCTGCATTACCGGCATGAACAATTGGAGAAACAGGTATTTTCGCTACTCGAGTTGAAAGAAATTGACCGAACGGAATGAATTGAGTAATGACGGATAACAGCCAAGCATCACAAATCGTCGCATACTGCTGTCGCTACTGCGCTTATGCCGCAGCTGATTTGGCAGGTGTATTAAGGCTGCAGTATCCATCGGAGGTTCGCATCGTCCAGATTCCTTGTACCGGACGACTCGATATGCTCGAAGTGCTCCATGCGTTTGAATACGGTGCCGATGCCGTGATGGTTGCTGGTTGCCTGGAAGGAGACTGCCACTTCCAAAGCGGTAATCTGGCAGCCAAGGCTCGCGTAGAGAGGGTTAAGCAGCTTATCAGCGAGATCGGTCTCGAAGCCGAAAGAGTTGAGATGTTCAACATGTCCTCAGCGATGGGTCGACAATTCGCAGAGGCAGCAACCGTGATGGCGCAGAGGATAGACACCCTAGGACCATCACCGTTGAGGTGAATATAACGGAGAAAGTGATTATTACAGGAAGTAACCTATTACTGATGAAGGGTAATAACGGGGTGCTGGTTTCGTCGATGATTAATTGAGATCCAGATCCCACCCCGGGGAGAGAAGAACATGATCATTGCAGAACAAAAACCCTTAGAGGAGATAAAGGGACTAATCAATGAGGCTGAGAAGGTTCTCGTAGTCGGATGCGGCACATGTGTAACCGTTTGTTTCGCAGGCGGTGATAAGGAGGCCGGCATCCTTGCATCCAGCCTCCGAATGTCCTCTAAGCTGGACGGAGCTGCAATGGATGTCAATCATGTGACGGTGCAACGTCAATGCGAATGGGAATATTTAGATCCCATTGCCTCTGAGATCAGTGATATCGATATGGTGATCTCATTAGGCTGCGGTATCGGTGTACAGGCTCTGGCAGAACATTTCATGGATGCCATCATCGTGCCAGGTTTGGATACAACTTTCCTCGGATTGCCGGTGGAACAAGGTATTTGGGAAGAACGATGCGCAGCTTGCGGTAGTTGCGTTCTTGGTCTAACTGGCGGCATTTGCCCAATCGCCCGCTGCGCCAAACAACTACTTAATGGACCATGCGGCGGTTCTCAGGATGGAGTCTGTGAGATCTCAGAGGATACTCCATGCGCCTGGCAGTTGATTTACGATAAGCTGGAATCTCAGGACCGACTACACCTGATCATGGACGTCCAACCCGCGAAGGATTGGTCGACCAGCCGCGATGGTGGACCTCGCAGAATCACCCGCGATGACCTGCGTATAGCAGCGGAAGGTTCAGAATAACCGGCGAAGGAGCAGATAATGACCGAAATCTCACCTAATGGATATAAATCTGGGTCAAGGTTGGAACGCTTACTGCGCGCCGGTCATTTTGTCGCAACCGGCGAACTCGGACCTCCGCAGGGCGCCGATGGAGATGTCATCCGCAAGAAAGCCAAACTCCTGAAGGGCGTCGTCGATGCTGTGAACATAACCGATAATCAAACTGCCATCGTGCGCATGTCCTCCATTGGAGCTGGCGCGATCTTATATCAGGAGGGTCTGGAGCCCATCGTCCAGATGACATGTCGTGATCGAAATCGCTTGGCGATTCAATCCGACCTGATGGGCGCTTACGCTCTGGGCATGCGCAATGTGCTCTGCCTTACGGGTGATCACCAATCATTCGGAAACCATCCCACAGCAAAAAACGTCCATGATCTTGATTCACTGCAGCTCACGCGGATGGTTGTCGACATGCGGGATGCAAAGTGTTTTCAGTGTGGAGATGAGATCAAAGAAGTCGAGCCACGCTTTTTCGTCGGCGCAGCCGCTAATCCATTTGGGGATCCTTTCGAATGGCGCCCAACGCGCTTGGCAAAGAAAGTAAATTCAGGAGCTGACTTCATACAGACCCAGCTCATCTTTAATGTTGAGCGATTTGCCGAATATATGGAGAAAGTCCGCAATCTCGAACTTCATGAAAAGGTCTACATCCTGGCTGGGATCGGACCTCTAAAGTCGCCAGGGATGGCAAGGTATATGCGCGACCAGGTCCCAGGTCTTGATGTTCCTGACCAGTATGTGGACCGTATGACAACTGCGGCCTCTGGAATCGACAAAGACGATAAGAAAGCTCGGCGAGATGCATGGAGGAACGAGGGTATCCAGATCGCCATTGAATTGATCAAACAGCTTCGCGAAATTGAAGGCGTTGCTGGTGTTCACATCATGGCTATCGAGTGGGAATCCGCTGTCCAACCGATTGCAGAGGGCGCAGGATTACTCCCACGACCTGAACCGGTGCCATTACCTGGCGACTATTCCGAATAAGCATAGGAGTGATGATTGTATGGCAACGAAATTGAGTACGGACCTGGCGAGACGTATCCAGGAAGAAACCGGTGAAAATGTCTTCCTATGTTACCAGTGTGTGAAATGCACCTCCGGATGCCCATTAGCTGAGTACTTTGATCTGATGCCTAATCAGATCTTAAGGGCTGCCCAATTGGGAATGGAGGAATTGATTTTCGAGAGCAAGAGCCCATGGCTTTGCGCCTCATGCCAGACATGCACGACACGCTGTCCTCAGGGCATCGACATTGCTAAAGTGATGGATTTTATCGTCAGCGAAGCCGTGAGTTCCGGCGTTGAGTCGCCAATTCCAGAAGTGGCTCTTTTCAACAAGGTCTTCCTTCGCGATGTGGATATTCTCGGACGAGCTTACGAACTCGGTCTTATAGTTGAGATGAACCTGCGCACGGGTAAACCATTCAAGGATATTGACCTCGGCTTCGAGATGTTCAAGCATCGCAAACTCAAAATACTCCCTGAGTACGTACGAAGACGTCGCAGGAAACCTTCCAGTGCTCCCGATCAACGCCCCTCCACCGAGGTCGGTTATTACCCAGGATGCTCGTTGCACTCCATGGAAGAGGAATTCGACCTTTCAACGAGAGCGGTCCTCGAGGCGCTCGATTTCACACCTGTCGAACCTGAGGGCTGGGTTTGTTGTGGGTCAACTCCAGCACACCGCGTCGACCATAGACTCGCCACACAACTTCCACTCGAGAGCATGATTCTCTACGAACAAGAGGGTCTGACGGATATCACCCTTCCTTGCGCCTCCTGCTACAGCCGGTTCCGTGCCGCAAGCCGTGAACTTCGCCTGGATCCTGAACTCCAGGCTTCCCTGACGCAGGAGATCGGAGTTGATTACCAGCACCAACTCAATATCTATTCATTAGTTGACTTCATCAACGAGCGAGTTGGACTTGAGCGTGTTTCCGAAATGACCACCAGACCGCTGGATGGTCTCCGTGTTGCCTGCTACTATGGCTGCCTCCTCACCCGTCCTCCTGACGTCACAGGTGTAAACCAGGCTGAGGCGGAGTACCCGATGTCCATGGATCGCATCATGAAAGCCCTGGGGGCAACAGCTGTCGACTGGGACTATAAAGTCTCATGCTGTGGTGCTGCTCTATCCGGCACGAGGACGGAAATCGTGCTCCAAATGAGTGCATCGATTTTAGAAAATGCGAAGGTCCGTGGAGCTGACCTCGTCGCTGTGGCATGTCCGCTTTGTCATATTAACTTGGACGGGCGGCAATCTCAGATGAAGGATGGTCCAATCCTGCCGGCCCTGTATTTCACCCAACTTATGGCTGTGGCCTTCGATATGCCAGACAAAGCAGCGCTCCGGCGTAATATCGTGGACTCCGCTCACATACTCGAGGAGAGAGGCATCCTCTGATCCAGATCCAATTGGGCGAACTGATGGATTGCTCGTCAATCGCCATTGATTCACGCCGGGCAAGGGGAATTCCTTGCTCAGGAGGTTATCTGTTCTATGAAGATCGCTGTTACCGGTAAAGGAGGCGTTGGTAAAACCACGCTTACCAGTTTGCTCGCCTACACCTATGTCAACCAGGGATACCAAGTCTTGGCTATCGACGCTGATCCATCACCGTGCCTGGGTGCAGCTTTAGGTTTCCCGCAAGAGATGCTCGATGAACTGACTCCCATCGCTAAAATGGAAGAGTTGATCTACGAGCGGACCGGTGCGATGCCGGGCACAACGGGCGGATACTTCAAGTTGAATCCACGCGTCGATGATTTGCCTGACCGCTTCTCGGCGACTTACCGTGGAATTCGCTTGCTTGAATTGGGCGCAGTGGAGATGGGAGGTGCAGGCTGTATTTGTCCGGAGAGCGCCATGCTGCGCAGCCTGGTCACCCATGTGCTCTTACGTAGGGATGAAGTGGTTCTTTTGGACATGTATGCCGGTGTCGAACACCTGGGCCGCGCCACTTCCGCAGCCGTGGACGCAATGCTTGTTGTCGTCGAGCCTACCCTTCGTAGCCTGGGAACCGCGGCTCAAATTAAAAAACTCGCCCAGGATTTGAAAGTGGAACATATCTTCCTGGTTGGGTGCAAAGTGCAGAACAAAGAAGATGAGCACTTCATCAAGGAACATTCTCCAGGCTTGCAAGTGCTTGGCTATATCCCTGATGATCCCGCGGTTCGCGAAGCGGATCGACAAGGCATCGCTGCTTATGACCTTTCACCTAAGCTCGTAGCGGTATCGGGCGAGATCGTCCAGCAGCTCGAGGAGGTTCGATAGCATCAAGGCAGTTTGTGATAATTCCATTTATTTTATTTTGGAAGAATGAATAACCACCAAAAACCCCGCCGTGTTTACAGCGGGGTTTCTCTATCATTTCCGTGGTCGAGTGAAATCTACTCGTTGAGACGACTCACATTTAATTCCAGCGAAAATGTCAGCAAATCCGCGGAAGCATTTCACCTGCCAGCACATCCACCACCCGGGTCCCACCGATGGATGTGCGCATCAGAACCCTTCCTGCGGGGCTCTCCTGAACCTCGCCAATCCTACAAGCATGGGAACCGTATGGCACTTTCTTGATTGCATCCAATACAGCATCCGCATCTTGAGCAGGAAGGATGGCGACGAGTTTACCCTCGTTCGCGACATACAAAGGATCAAAGCCAAGCATTTCACAAGCAGCCTCGACCTCAGGTCGTACTGGGATCGCATCTTCATCCAACGTGATCGTCACCTGGCTCTGACGTGCGATCTCGTTGAGTGTCGTCGCCAATCCACCCCGCGTTGGATCGCGCAATACATGGATTGATGAACTCACTTGAAACATTGCCTCAACCAACCCGTTGAGTGGAGCGATATCGGATTCGATTTCGCTTTCGAAAGCCAATTCCCCACGGGCTGCCAGAACAGCGATGCCGTGATCCCCCAATGAACCCGATAAAATAACTACATCACCAGGCTTGGCATTTGCGCCTTCGACCTCTCGATCTTGGGGTACCCATCCCACACCGCTGGTGGTTATGAACAAACCGTCGGCCTTTCCCCGTTCCGTCACTTTCGTGTCTCCTGCGATGATGATGACGCCGGCTTCCTCCGCAGCTATCTTCATGGATTCAACCGCTTGCTCGAGGACGAAGATTGGAAGACCCTCCTCGATGATGAATCCAGCCGTGAGCCAGAGCGGTTGCGCACCTACCATTGCGAGGTCATTGACTGTGCCACAAACTGCCAGGCTGCCGATGTCACCTCCAGGGAAGAATAACGGGGAGACGATGTGAGAATCAGTGGATATCGCCAGACCACCTGTGTTGGGTGGGGAAACGACGGCTGCGTCATTCCCACGCAGTAAGGTGGGGTTCTCGAAGGGAGGATAGAAGCTCCTAAGGATCAGATCCTGGGTCATTTTCCCGCCACTACCATGTCCTAAAACGATGGTGTCCTCGTGCGTGAGCGGTCGCGGACAGACCAGGCCGTGTATGACTACTTGTTCTCCGTTCTCATTCATGAGTTTGAATATACCTCGTAAAAGAAGTGAGAAGTTGATGGGTCAATAAGTCAAGAAGTCAATGCATATATACTCACAACCTAATAATACGTACAAACAACAACCTTTTGACATTTTGACGTATTTACTTATTCACTTGTTCACTTATTGACTTCTAAACTAACGCAACGCCTCACTGAAGTATCACTCAGTTCCAAGATGCCTTCCATACCGATAGTACGCAGCACAAGCGCCTTCAGCGGATACCATCGTCGCGCCGAGCGGATGCTCCGGAATGCATTGCGTTGAAAATGCCGAGCAATCCACTGGCTTCTTCATTCCCTGAAGAATCTGCCCAGAGATACACAATGGCGATTCCTCCGGTTTGATGGCCTCAACGTCAAAACGCTCCTCAGCATCGAAGTTCGAAAAATCTTGCCGCAAGCGCCATCCACTTCCAGGTATCACACCAATCCCACGCCACTTACGATCACAGGTTTCGAATACACGATCAATGAGTTCCTGCGCCGGACGGTTACCTTTGAATGTGACCGCCCGCGTGTATGCGTTCTCAGCTACATTACGCCCCTCTTCAAGAAGCCTCACGACATGCTCAATTCCGCGAGTGATATCCAGCGGCTCAAAACCCGTAACAACAATTGGCACAAGGTACTTTTCAGCAATGGGCGGATATTCCCAATAGCCCATCACAGCACAGACATGGCCAGCCGCCAAGAAACCCTGGACTCTGTTGTGGGGTGATGACAGTATCGCGTGCATCGCGGGAGGGACGCGCACATGCGAGACCAAGATACTGTAATTCTGCAATCCCATCGCCTGAGCCTGAACGACACTCATGGCATTAGGAGGCGCCGTCGTTTCAAAACCGATAGCGAAGAAAACAACATGTCGATCAGGATTCTCTCGGGCGATCTTAACCGCGTCTAACGGTGAATACACAACTCGAACATCACCGCCCGCGGCACGCACAGAAAAGAGATCACGACCACTTCCAGGAACCCGCAGCATGTCCCCATATGAAGTGAAGATCACATTGGGGAGTGCTGCAATGGTTAAGGCCTTATCAATCAACTCTATCGGGGTGACACATACAGGGCAGCCCGGACCATGGACCAACTCGATCTCCTCAGGCAATAACTGATCAAGGCCATGTCGTACAATGGCGTGGGTCTGACCGCCACATATCTCCATAATGACCCATGGACGAGTAACGGTACGCTCAAGCTCTTGCAGGACGCCATGAACCAGATCTGCGTCCCTGTATTCGCTAACATACTTCATGAGGGTTCAATTCCGGGTCCGATCTTTTCTTCTAGATCCATAATTTCCCGCAACATATCCAAGGTTTGCTGCGCGTCTTCCTCACTCACCATGCTGATGGCAAATCCCACATGGACAATGGCATACTCCCCAACCTGCGCATCTGGAACATACTCCAAGCAAGCTTCACGCACGGCACCACCAAAATCAATCTTGCCCATTTTCAAACCGTTGGCTTCATAGATTTCGATGATCTTACCAGGTACACCCAAGCACATAACGTCCTCTCCCCATTACGCAATAGTGTTGAATCATCGTCTTTCTTGTTGCATGAATTCTCTGAAGGGTTCTTGTCCTTGATTCAACTTTGTCATCGCAATGACCGCCTGCCCTAATGCCAACCCTCCATCGTTCGTTGGGACTTTTCGATGGATAAAAACTTCAAATTCATTCTCTCTCAAGTGTCGAATTGTCTGCGACAACAAGACCATATTCTGCCACACACCTCCGCTCAGCACGGCACGGTTGATTCCATATCGGTCTCGTAAAATGAGGCAGACACGGGAGACGGTTGCTGCAAGACCATTATGAAAACGAGCAGCGATCACTCCAGAAGACCACCCATCACGATGATCCTTGACGATTTCTCGAATCGCAGAGGCTGGATCGACGATCCCGTCATCAATATCGAATGTATACGCACCACTTTCTTCGGGTTCCACCAGCGCTTCGAGCTCGATGGCAGCCTGGGCCTCGTAATTCACACTCTGCCTAACCCCAATCAATGCCGAGATGGCATCAAATAGTCGACCCATGCTCGAGGTAGATGGTGAATTCAAACCGAGGTCGATCATACGCCGAATCATCTGCCTGGATTCAGGATCTGTGTTCATTACAGGTGGAAGATCCGCCTCCCAATTCACTCCCGCATGGGCAAGCCAACTCAACGCAATACGCCAGGGCTGGCGAACTGCTGCATCGCCTCCAGGCAATGGAATATACGCCAGATGACAAGGCCTCTCGTAGCCATTAAAATTCGCTACGAGGAACTCACCGCCCCATATTGCGCCATCTTCACCGTAGCCAGTGCCATCAAAAGATACACCAATTACAGGCTCCTTTCCGTCAAGCCCATTTTCAGCCATACAAGAAGCGATGTGAGCATGGTGATGTTGGACACCAACCGCGGGTAATCCATCATACTCTGCGCGCTTCAGTGCGTATCGTGTCGCTAGATAGTCCGGATGAAGATCATGAGCTAGGGCTTCAATCTCTACTCGGAAGAGCTTCTCATAATGAGTCACACCATCTTCAAAAGCTTGCAGTGTCTCATAGTTCTCCATATCGCCGATGTGATGGCTAATAAATGCGTACTCATCTCGTGTGATGCAAAAAGTATTCTTCAGTTCGGCACCGGTAGCGAGCAGCGAAGGTAGATCTTGTGACAACCGAACAGGAAATGGCGCATAACCGCGTGCTCGCCGTAAGGGATACACTTCCCCTTCGTAATCCCTTACCACCGAGTCATCACAACGTGTGCGAATACGACGATTGTGCATTAGGAAGGCGTCTGCCATCCCTGCCAAACGTTCCCTTGCTTCCTCATTAGATGTGGCTATAGGTTCTTCACTCAAATTCCCGCTCGTCATTACCAGAGCTTCAGTGAAATCACTCTCGCGTTCGACCAATAAAAGATGCAGCGGTGTGTAAGGAAGCATCACACCCAGCGTGTTTTGGTTTGGGGCGACGGCATCAGCAATCATGGAGTCTCTGTGCCGCTCCATGATCACGATGGGTCTCTCTCGAGAAAGCAGTAGTGCCTCACCCGCGCGTTCGGTAATACAGTGTTCCTCCACCGCATCCAGATCGGGCATCATCAATGCAAAAGGTTTGTCAACACGAAGCTTTCGCCTTCTCAGCTCAGCTACAGCCTCAGGATTGGTTGCATCACAGGCGAGATGGAAACCGCCCAGCCCCTTGACCGCAATGACCTTGCCACTTCGCAGAAGATCGCGAACGGCCTGAATAGCGTCATCACCTTCGATGGAAGAATTTCCATTCACCTCAAGCCAGATGTGCGGACCACAAACTGGACAAGCTACAGGTTGTGCATGAAAACGCCGATCGAGCGGATCCTCATACTCACGAGCACAATCCTGGCACATTTCAAAGGGCGCCATTGTGGTCTTGGGGCGGTCATAAGGAATATCATCTATGATGGTGAACCTGGGTCCGCAATTTGTACAGTTGATGAATGGATATCGATAACGCCTATCATTAGGATCAAAGAGTTCCCGTTCGCAATCTGGACAGACCGTCATATCAGGTGAGATAGGTTGGAACGCACCAGTGAGCGACTTGGAATGTATGATCTCAAATTCCTCAAAACCATTAGGGGGCATCACATCGCTCTGAATGCTGTCAATACGTGCAAGAGGTGGAGCATCCGTGCGAAGTGCGGAGATGAAGTCCTCAATCACCTCCGGTGGTCCGTCCAATTCGATATCCACACCGGCTGAAGTATTGCGTACCCAGCCCGTCAATGCGAGTTCCTTCGCCAGGCTGTAGACAAATGGTCGGAATCCAACTCCTTGCACTACGCCTGTGATATGGATTCGCACTCCCTGTAATTCTTTCATCAAAAGAATGTACTCACGTCACGCGGCAGTGTTTTGAACTCCCTGGTATGACAAGACCTTTTCAGCAAGGAATTCAGAATGCAACACCGGTGGACCACATACCTACCGTTGTGAATAATCGGATACTTCCGAACGCACCCACGTGAACCAATCCTCCAGTCCTTCCCCAGATTTGCATGACAGTGGGAATGTGACCAAACCTGGGTTTAGGACTTCGACGCCCTTGCGGAAGTATTCCATATCAAAGTCAATGTATGGCAACAGATCAACCTTGTTGATCACAAGCGCTTCTACGCCGCGATACATCCCTGGATATTTGTATGGTTTGTCATCACCTTCCGGTACCGATGCAATGAGGATGCTCTTGTGGGTTCCCAACTGGAAGGCCGCAGGGCAGACCAAATTGCCGACGTTTTCAACGATGAGAAGATCAACGTCCTTCAGATCGAGTTCGCCTAGTGCAGATTGGAGCATGATCGCATCGAGGTGGCATTCTCCACCGGTGTTGATTTGAACCGCCGCAGCTCCGGCAGCTGCTGCCCGATCAGCATCGATGCTGGTGGCGATGTCACCGTCGATCACTGCAAGATTCAATTCATCCATGTGCTTGATCGTTCGTTCAATGAGAGAGGTCTTGCCAGCGCCCGGCGATGCCATCATATTCATTGCAAATATTCGGTTATCATCCAGCAGCTTCCTGTTTTCAGCTGCCTTCTGATCATTGGCGCTCAGAATATTCTCTACAATCTCGACGCGCTTTGCCACTGTATCTCTCCATTTGAAGCTTACAAAGATAGTGCCAGACACGAAACCTTACTAGTCATCATGAGATCTCGCACTATCATTCAAAAAGTGGGATCAATATTGGAACGGCTCTCAGTTGGATTCTAACACCTCGTATATCGATCCTCTATATGCAGGATCGTCCATTACGTACACGCTTTGATATTGCATGACTGATTTCGGATCCTGATGTTATGTTTCTCCCTGATCAAGCTACCTTCGGGTAATAATCAATCCGTTTAATCCTGCTCATCTGTCTCGACAGAAATCGATTCCAAGAAAAACTCATCACCAGTTACTACAGTGATATCACGGCTCTCACAATCTGGGCAGGCAAGCTCCTTCTTCGTCGGTTGGTATGCAAGTCCGCATTGATTGCACCGTAGCTGTGTTTCCACTCTACGGAAGTGAAGTTGGGCTCCCTCAGCGATCGTATCCTTGCTTATGATGTCCCAATAGAAATTAACGGAATCGTCGATAATAGAAGAGAGTTGACCAATCACCAGGAATAAATCGGTAACTCGGCGTGCATCAGCCCCTTGAGCATGGCGCAACGTGATTTCGAGAATACTTTCTGTAACAGACAATTCATGCATAGTTTCACGTAAGCTTAACCGCCTGCAGAAGGATGCAAACAGTGAGGAAAGTCATTGGATTGTAATGCATTCAGCCTGGTTCTACACATCGCAGGGAGAAGTTACGTGAAGGGAGTAAACCTGGATCGATTCTTTTACTATGATTAAGGAACCAAATCACTTTTGAACAATGAAAAAGGTCCAACATTTCCCTTGGTGATCTAAGTCCGTTATTAGTGTTCTATTAAGATAACTTTGATAGATCTTTTTCACGAAGCCGATGCATACGGTCTACGCGGTAAAGCCCATCTTCACGTCAAGAATGCCCCATCCCTATACACGAGATCTCCATCAAGCTTGATCACGGATTCCCCTCTCATGTCGTAAATCAAATCCCAGTGGATGGCGCTCTTATTCTTGCTCCCAGTCATCGGATAGCCAGCGCCAAGGGCCATGTGAATGGTGCCACCGATTTTTTCATCAAAGAGGATGTTCTTCGTGTGCTTCTGAATGCCCATATTCGTACCGATGGCGAATTCGCCCAGGAAACGGGAACCCGGATCGGTTGCCAACATCTCATCGAGAAAAGTCTGATTCTTTTCGGCGCTGGCTTCAACAACCTTCCCATTTTCAAAGCGCAACTTCACACCAGCGACCTCAACACCACGGTACACAGCTGGAAAGTTGAAATGGATCCACCCATTCACAGATTCCTCGACCGGACCCGTGAAGATCTCCCCATCCGGCATATTCCTTCGACCGGAGGCATCTATGAAAACCCTGTCCTTGATGGACAGGGTTAGATCGCAGGTTGGACTTTGTACGACGATCTGGTCATGACCGGCAAACCGGTCAACCAATTGCTTCTGCTTCGCCTCGACACTCTGCCAGTGCTCAACTGGATCCTGCTCGGGATCGCTAACATGGCAAGCCCCAAACACAAAACCCTCATACTCTTCCAGACTCATTTCCGCTTCTTGAGCATAGGCGTTCGTGGGGAATAACGTGGTCACCCATCGAAACTCACCTTTCCAGCCCCTGGTAAACTGATTCTCAAGTACTGTTGCCGTAGCCCTCTTGCGATGTGCCATACGTTTTGGGTCAAAATTGGTCAGGGTCCTGGTATTGCTCAATGAGTGGACACGAAAACGGGCATCAAATTGCTTGTAAACCAGTTCGTAGAAGGTCGCTGGATGGTCCAGTTGAGAAGAGTCCGCCTTTGCTATGAAGACGTCATCCAGCCCAGTTAGCGTCTCCTGGCCCGAAAGGCTGATAAAGAGATGGGGGTGGCCACCGTTCTCCAGGATGCCTTCAAAAAGCGCCCGAACCAGAGGTTCGGCAATTGGTTCGGCTTCGATAAGAACGCGATCACCTTGCATTATCTGAGCGGAATAATTCACCAGTAGCTTAGCCATACGTCCAACTCTAGGATCCATTACATCGCTCCTTGTATGAAATGGCATCTAGCACTTGATTTTTATCGTCAGTCCTGCGCGCATTAAGTGTACATCAAGCAGATTATGACTCCCCCATCATTCTCATTGCGGCCTCGCGCGCGATCTTGACAGCGAAGTTGGTTCCACGATCCCATGGGTAAACTTGGCTCATGCTGGCGAACCATACCCCATCAACGGGAGTCCTCAGATCCGGAATCGATTCTGAATGATTAACCGGCGGGACTGGTTGGGCATATAGCGTGCTGAAGAGCCAAGTCTTACGAACCCACTCTGGCTTGAATTCGGGATTGAATCTGGAAAGAGATGGTAGGAATCGTTCCAGCAACTGTTCTTTTGTCAGAGAGAAATACTCATGGTCTGGGTCTAGATAATCACCGCAATACACAATGTGCTCCCCAGCAAAGTGCTCTGACGAGACGTAATTTGTATGCTCAACCATCGAGAGGAATGGAAAACCTGCTTCTTTGGGGAGACTGTGCCAATAGATGCCGCTTGTGGAAAGTTGATGTTTCAAGGCGAGGATCAACACCACAGCACCCATCGACTTCAATCCCAATAATTGATGCACATAGGTTTCCGGAAGCGCAGCCACTAATTCGGTCAGCAACTGGGGAGATGTCGTAATGAGGCATTGATCGTAATGAACTTGCTCGTCAGATAGGCTCAGATTGAGACCTCCCCCATCCGCAGGATCGACTTTCCTGACCAGCGTGGTTAGATGAATGGAAACACCCTGAGATTGCAACTTCTCTGCAAGTTCATCCATGAATGCTTGAAAGCCGCCCTCATAAGTCCCCAGGCGAGGTGTGCGCGCCTTAAAACGCGCCCACATCCACGCCATGTTCACCTCACGATAATGCGGGCCAAATTTGCCGATTAAAAGTGGCTTCCAGAGCCTATCGTAGCCTCTCTGGCCCACCCATTTTTGCATCCATTCATGCGCTGTCACACTCTCTAGATGTTTCCAAGTAGGAGTGACTTTAAGGTAGGCTACGACGGCTCCTAATCTAATACGATCGAGGAATGGTAATCCCGGGAAACGCAGGACTGCCAATGCCGAATCCAACGGGTAGAAATCACCGTCAAAATAGACTGAAGTCAGTGGGCGAGGGAAGAATACTTTCTCTCTTAAACCTACCTCCTCCATAAAGCCAAGTACGTATTTGTCAGAGGCGAACCAGTGATGATAATAGCGTTCCACGGACCAATCCCACGCTGGATCCCTGAAGCCCGAAGATAATCCACCAACCTGGCTCGCACCCTCATAGATAACCACCTCATGCCCCGCATTATTCAGGTCATAAGCAGCAGCCAATCCACCGATCCCAGCACCAACGATTGCCACTCTCATGTTGCCCTCTCCTCAGCCAGCTCTTGCTGCACACTTCTCCAACTTAGTTGAGATTTCGCCATGTAATATGCCCCAAGGATTGTGATCGGTAGCCACAATGCCGCATGGAGTACGAACGTATACCCTGTGGCTATTTCCTGTGGCACACCATATGCCACAAGGACCGCGATCCCAGGCGCATCGAAGGTTCCAAAATAACCAGGCGCTGAGGGCAGCGTCGTTGCAAGATTTACAATCCCGTTCATCAACATCAATGCAAAGAACGATACCTGAAAATCAAATGCGTGCATTACAAACCAGTACTTCCAAGTCTCGAAGAGCCAGATGACGATGGAGGTGATTAACACCATGAGCACATCAAATGGGGAACGCAGCGAAACCAGACCAACCAGAAAACGGTCGGTAAAGGATTCAATGGCAGGCCGAAATCGCGGTGGGATGAATCGATTGATGAGCATTTGGGTGAAGATTTTCGACCTCTCGGGGAATATTGCCATAACGAAAAAGATGAGAACTGCAATGAAAAATGCTGCTGCCCCAAGTAAAGTGAGCGTCCGAATGTTCCCGATAAATCCGGAATCACTCGTCAAGCTCGCCAGTTCATGCAAATTGATGAAGACAAAGGACAACATCACGATGCCATCGAACGCGCGCTCGATGATGATCGTGGCAAGCGACGTAGACACAGGAACTTCATCGGTCTGACGAAGGATGAATGCCCTCAGCAACTCACCTGCACGCGCAGGATAGATGTTGTTACCGAAGTAGCCAATGGTGACGATGGGGAACAGCTTCAAAATAGGGATTTTTTTGATGGGGCGAAGGAGGTAATGCCACCTCCAGGTGCGTGCCCAAACGCCGAAAAAATATACGGTCACACCTGGAATCAACCACAGGTAGTTCGCCTCTTTAAGAGCCTCCCAGACCTCGTCGAGTCGAAGTCCTCTCAATGCCAGCCATAGAAAAACGGCACTAATCGCGACACCGAGCCAGAACTGCCAGCGTTTCACTGGTCCTCCACAAATTGGGCGGGGCTGATGTCACCCCGCCGCTTCCAGCATTCTACCATGTATACCAAAAACAGACCGGGTGAGTGGAAATCCACTCACCCGGTCCGTCCGCGTAAAGAATCAGCCGGCTTCGACTGGTTGGGTGAGCATGCTCGACAAAATCCGTTCAAGAGCCATAGTGTGGCTGCATACCTGCCGGCTTATAAAGAAATCACAATCGCATGTCCAGTTACCATCTACAAACTCAATTCGATGGGTATTATTTGTGCCTTCGATGGTGGCCTCGAATCTCTCAAACTGAATGCGGTCGCGTTCCTCTGCGTAGCGCTTGGCCTTTTCGATCTTGCCGATCATCCCATAATCCATATACATATTCTCCTTTCAGCATACCTCCTGGTGCGGTGCTGAGTACTTCCTCTGCGATAATCCTTAATGCGCCTCAGTTTGCAGCCTTGTTGAGTTGAGACACTAAAAAGCAAGCAGGCACGCGTCATAAGAAACCACGTGCCTGCGATAGGGCCTTCTTTGTCCTGCCATCCCGCCCATAATGGGTTACCTATACCTTCGTCTGAATTCAGTATAGGCGCACTTTGGTTGAGTGTCAATCCACGCGCATTTGGCGTATGTCATATCCCTTCTATACGGTTACCTGCCAGAAGACGAAGATTGGATCGCCCAAATGCCACTAGATCCGAGAGTTTACTACTCAATGTGTTTGTTCCCTAACAAGCCGGGAACTTCGCTAAGACTTCGAATAATCGGGCAATCAACAGAGGGGTAAAGATCGAGTGTGTCGATCAAGATCGGTTGTATCCCTGCTGCTCTCGCGGCTACGACGTCAGCGTAGAAATTATCGCCGACATAAACTGCCGCATCAGGAGTGATTTCAAGGAGCGAGAGAGCGTGGAGCAGCAAGCGCGGGTCCGGTTTCCACAGTCCGACTTCACCAGCAGCAAGCGAGATGTCAAAATAATCTGTCAACGACAAATCCTCAATAAGTTGCACAAAGGATTCGCTCCGATTCGAGACAACACCGAGCTTGTACCCCTGTTCCTTCAGCAGTGCGAGTGAGGGTATTACATCCTCTGGTATGTAATTCTCGGGTTGATAATCACCACTCATCTTCTCGGTGAGAAGTGCCGCCAATTCCTCAATATCTTCCTCCGCCGCTCCCAATACCCGCAGATGCCTGCGGGCGTGCTGCCGCCAGAAATCGCCTTCCTGTGAACCACCGTTGTCGGCGATGTCCGCCCTGAGATCATCCGATTGGGCCCAATAGGCATGCTGCCAGCGCTCAGCATCCTTCACTTGTTCATCTGTGAAATTGACGCCATGCTCTTCAGCCAACCGATGGAAAATATCAACGCCCCGTGGTTTGCTGTGACGTATCGTCCCATCTAGATCAAACAAAACTGCCAGCAACCCATTGGGAGAAAACCTATTCAACTCGCTCATTCCGTGCCTTTTTACCCTTCCTTTGGTAGAGTTTGAGATTGTACCACGTCAAACAAGTTAATAAGTCAAGAAGTGAATATGTTGATAAGTCGAGAGGTTAAAAGGTCAAGATGATTGTCTTTTTGACTTATCGACTTATTCACTTCTTGACTTGTTCACTGATTAACTGATTCCTGATCCCTGATCTCCGAAATGTGACCACTGACTACTGGAAACCTATCCGCCAATATACGACATTTCCACTTTCTGCAATCCGAAAGTCTGTTCGCTGCGAATTTCGGAGTAGCGATCGCGCCGTCCATTCCAAATAGATCCAATTGCATCTGAGATCTCATTGTCGGTTGCACCGTTCCGGAGCAGTGCGCGTAGATCATGACCCTCAGCAGAGAAGAGACAAGTATAGAGATTCCCTTCCGCTGATAAGCGGCTTCGCGTGCAATCTCCACAAAATGGCTGAGAAACGGAGGCGATCATGCCGATCTCACCGGCACCATCCTTATAGCGCCAGCGCCTGGCTACTTCACCCCTGTAATTCGGTTCCAAAGGCTCGATAGGAAACGCTGCGTCTATCATCTTGATCAATTCAACAGCAGGTACAACCTGGTCCAGCCTCCAGCCGTTTGTATTCCCCACATCCATGTATTCGATGAAGCGGAGGATATGACCTGTATTACGGAAGTGCTGCGCCATGGGCAGAACGCTATCGTCATTGACGCCACGCTTGACTACCATGTTGATCTTGATGGGCGAAAGACCAGCCTCATACGCTGCTTCTATGCCATGCAGCACACCCTCAACAGGGAAGTCTGCATCATTCATCGCCCTGAAGGTGTCATCATCCAGTGAATCAAGACTTACGGTAACACGTTGCAGACCGGCTTCTTTCAGGATCCTCGCCTTTTCAGCCAGTAGCGCCCCGTTTGTTGTCATGGTGATGTCGATGCCAGGTATCGCTGCTAACAATGATACGAGCTGTTCGATGTCCTTGCGTACGAGTGGTTCACCACCAGTGATACGTATCTTTTCAACCCCATGATCCTTGAAGATCCAGGCTAAACGGGCGATTTCCTCAAAGCTGAGCAGTAGATCGCGCTTAAGGAATTCATACTCTCTACCAAAGAACTCCTTTGGCATGCAGTACACACATCGGAAGTTGCAGCGATCCGTGACAGAGATCCTGAGGTCACGGAGCCCTCTTCCAAATTTATCCTTCAAGATCACTTCCACCTTCCCTCAAAACATCTATTGCCAGGGATCATACCGGCAGATCCGGCACATAATCCACAGGCAATGATTCACTAAATATACTAGAGATTAGACAGCTAATAACCGTAATGTTATTTTATCATAACGCTTTATTAATGACGCTCACCAACCCACAAGTTATGCAGCCTGGAGTTTACATGTATTTTGCAATCTTCCAGTAATCCCTCAACCTCACTTTGTCAGAATACTTCCGATGAACGAGCACACTCGCCGACCTATCATTACCGATATTCTCATCGCGACCGCGATATCACTCTTCGCGTTGTTGGTGTACGGTTACACACTGACGCCCAGCCTATCCCATTCCAGCCCGGATGGATCAGAACTGATCACCATCCCCTACGTTCTCGGCCTCGCGCATTCGCCCGGTTATCCACTCTATACTTGGATCGGCAAAATCTTCACGTTGCTACCAGTAGGTGATGTTGGTTACCGCATGAACCTAATGAGTGCAGTGCTTGGTGCCATGGGAGTTGGTGTCCTTTACCTCATTGTCATGACCATGTTAGACCCGAAGTCAGCATCACCGACCGTGCGCCGATTATGTGCAGCCATTGCCTCGCTGCTCTTTGCATTCTCGGTCACATTCTGGTCACAAGCCGTTATCGCCGAAGTATACACACCAAACATCCTGTTCTTCGGTTTCTCCCTCCTCGCGCTACTGCATTGGGAGCGCACGCGATGGGATCGCGACTTCTTCCTTTTTGGTTTAGTTTACGGTCTTTCGCTAGGGTTTCACCTTTCAAATCTGGGATTCGCGCCGGCATTTGCCCTATTCATCCTGCTAACCGATTTCCGATCCTTGAAACGACCGACTTGGTGGATGGCGGGATTGGGGGGCTTTGCGCTCGGAGCATCACAATTCCTCTGGCTTCCGTACAAAGCGGGAACACTGGTCGATGGCCCGATGCAGAACCGTTCGCCCATTACCATTGAAGGATTCTATAACTACACATTGGGAGCATTCTCACAGCTTAAATTCGCATTCCCAATCGGAGATTTACCCGAGCGCATCGTACTTTACCTTAGTTTGCTACGGAACGAATTCGGTTTCTATGGAATCTTTATCGGGGTCATTGGATTAGCTTCTCTTCTTCTGCGACGTACGAGATATTACTACCTTCTCATTGGAATGTACCTGGTCCACCTCTGGTTTTTCATTCAGTACCGAGCATTCGACCTGGAGGTCTTTTTCATTCCCTCACACGCTCTTTGGGCGATTTTTATCGCTTTTGGGGCTGTCGAAGCCACCGCCGGGCTAAACGCTGTCATCAACAGGATCCCACGCCCTGCGCTCCAGAAGTTCACCAGGATGATGCTTGGTGCCGGCATGATCCTCCTGGTGCTCATTCCACTTCTGGGAAATTGGACCACCAATGATCATTCGAGAGATGTTTCTATCAATGATTTCTACACGAACACTTGGGAACTACTTCCACACGGAAGTGTGCTTATTACGCGGGGCGGCGTCTTTGGGTACGAAGCATTCTATTGGCAGATGGTCTACGATACGCGAAGTGACGTGTTGATCCCACTACTCCATTCGTCAAAACCTTCGATGTCAGACATTCAAGTTGATGACCTTTTCAGCACGGTATCACTTGGAGATCCACGGAGCCAGCGAGGACCTTGGGGACTACCTCCTGATCTGATCTCTAAAAACATGTGGCAAATCCCAGTACTTATCGGAATGCCCTCTGGATCCAGCATTCGAGGTCGTGGCGAAATGACCCTGTATCAAATATCCAATGAACCACCTGACCTGATCATTATAAACCCCACACCAGAGATTTCGCTTGATGCGGACCTTGGAGCTGCCACTCTCCTTGGGATTGATATTCATACGGATGAGGTGGAAAGTGGAGGTCACATCCACATAACCCTTTACTGGGAATTAGAAAAACCCGCGCGGTTTCGAGTAGAAACTTCGATGGGCGAAACTGTCCTGGAAGCCCACGAACTCGGTTTCGGCAACCTTCAACGCTACCAAAAGGAGGTTGGCTCGCTCCAGGGTCAGGTGATCGTCGAGGACTACAGGATCGTGATTCCCTCCACAACCTCCGCAAAAACTCATACGTTTACCATCCGTAATCCAGAGTCCGGTGCTGAGATCTCTATCGGTGAAATCACAGTGACAGATGAAGAGGAGACAATAGAACGATGGTTGAGAATCGCTGGCAAATAGCCATAGGAGCAGTCATTCTGATTATGATGCTGATGGTGGGCTCATTCTCTTTGGGTGTGTATTTCGGCCGGAATGGCATTTCACGCGAAGCCCCTCGCACGCAGCAAGTCCAGAACCCTTTACCTAAAGGCAACCCGGCACCGGTTGGACCTATGGGATTGCCGCAAGGTCGGCCCGACGTAATCGGACGATTATGCGGGTATTCCGAAGGGCAGGTAGAAATGGCGACCGAGGAAGGTATACGCCGTGTATTTGTAAACAAGGACACTCAATTGATTGACACTGAAGGCAAACCTCTCGAGCCGGATGATTTCGAGATCGGCGACATGATTGCGGTATTTGGTGAATTGAGCATCAACGACGGCCAACAGCTCCTGGCATCTTTCATTGTGCGCATTCCAGATCAGGCACCTAGAGGTGGATAGTGCCATTGAGTATCCATAACCGATAAATCTAAAGGGTGCGGTATAATGGCCTCATCGGCATTGATGAGGAGTGAACGTGACGAAAGACGTAGAACCAAAAACCCGATCTGCAGGTGGAGAAGGGGTGTTCGATAAAATATCCATCTACATAAAACTGATTCTTCGCTTATTTGCTGACCGACGCGTGAATCCATTCCTGAAATTGTTGCCAATTATCTCTCTCATTTACCTGCCAATGCCCGACCTCCTACCTGGTCCCTTTGATGACACATTCCTATTAGCCCTCGGCCTTTACCTCTTTATCGAGCTGAGTCCCAAAGAGGTTGTTAAAGAGCATATGGACTACTTGACGAATGTGGTCGAGGGTGAGTGGCGCGAAATTGATGAGTAGCCAAAGATAATTCTATAGGGTCATCTTGAAAGACGGCTTTTTATCACTTTAAAATCTGTGATTCAAGAAAGAACGCTCTAATTCTTTCTCCTGGGGCACCTGACCGCGGGATATCTCGTTGCACAGCCCTCTGTGAACCCGCTTCACATCCTCAATGAAGATTAAATGCTAATCCTACTTATGAGTGTGCTAACAGGTGTTTTGCTGTATGGGGATAGTATCTTCCACTTTGCCCAGAAGGGTACGTTGAGGTTCGAGGGTCACACGCTTCTAACCATATCGATTATCGCAAGCATTCTTTACATAGTTGGCTGGTAATAAGTAACCCGTCCCACATTTAGGCTTTCTACAATCAACTCATTCATCCCAACCCAGCAACGTCGCTCGAATCGAATCAAGGCCGTAATACTCCGCTGCGCAACGGTTGTACCAGAAATCCGGATCCTCGGACAACTCTGCTACCCATGGAACGATATGATCAATCTCCGTCACCTCAAGGTCTCTTATTCCCTGAGAAACAGCCCTCATGATCGCATCATCGCGAGCCTCCCAGCGTTCAGTCCACCTACGGTAGCGAGGCGCCTCATCATAGGTTTGAATTGCCGCTCGAAGTGGGTAAAGCCAAAACACCATGAGTACAATGACGCTTGCCCCAAAGATCAGGTATGACAACTTGGGCGTGCGCTGTGAGTACAAGCTCGCCTGGACCCCAAAAAACCAACCCAATAATCCCATCATGAGGACCATCACATATCGCGCGAGGAGAAGGGCTCTTGGGCTTGGGTATTGGGCGCGCGTGAAAGAAGAAGGCGCTACGCAGTAGACCGTTAAAAAGTATCCTGCACCTATAATGACAGCACAAAGGACCAGGAAACGTCTGAAACTCAAGGATTTCATATCCATGAAGATATACGAATGTAGACATCCGAGTGCTGCAAAGAATAATAATTCAACGAGATGCGGAAGCCACAAACCGCGAAATGAAGCTCGCATGAAATCAATAGCAAACCAAAGGGTGATACGAAGTGATTCAAATGTGTCGCTGAGAAATTCTCTCTCCGCCAACTCAGGCCGAATGGCGGGTGAGATAAGAAGCAAGATAATTGCGACAACAGTGCCAATCAGAGCAACAACCAACAGCCGTAGAGCTCGACCCGCTTTCTCAGAGCCCCTATGATAACCCACCCAAGCAGCGATGATTGCAAGCATCAAGACTCCAGCTTGAAAGGCTGCACCTGTCTCCGAAAAACCACCATTAAGGAAAGACAAGAGGAAGATCACAAGCAGAATGATAGGTGACGAACGCTCACGGAAAACCTCCCTGATAATGAAACCAAGGATGAAACTGAGCCCAATAAATACAGGTATGTGGGGAAGCATTCCTGAGCGCCAGTAAAAAGATTGACCAATGGATGGTGCTGCGAAGAGTGAAGTGAATACCAAAACTTCGGCGATGAGGACGCTTTCACCATTCCAAAGCTCTAACTGTGTGACCTTACTAACTCCGCGAAGTAAGTAAACCAATCCAATGATCCATAGAAGGATACCCAAGCCAGGCAGAAATCCACTGAATTTGGGACCGAGCAGACTACTAAGACCAGAGACAAATGTTAGTGAATAGCGGTTGCCATGGTAGGGCATATCGTGGAAGTAAGAGTAAACCTGTGCACCCAAGAAGCCTCTTTCCGTCACGACGCCAGCATAGCAATAATCATCTCCACTGTAACGCATGAAGGTGCCGATGTAGGCATAGGCAATCAATACGACACCAAAAGCAATGCAGCCTAGAATGACAATGACCTTATAAAGCTGAAGCTGCCTTGGTGATTGGAACATTGAGGTCAAGATTCTCCTCGAGCGGTGTCTCTTACTATCCTATCACCCGATGTCCTACGGAGGAAATTCGGGAGATGTGTCAATAAGTAGTAAGTCAAGAAGTCAATGAGTTGATGAGTTGATACGTTCATCCATCGACATATTAACTTATCACCTTGTTCACTTATCAACTTAGAACTTATCGGCCCATTGACTTGAATATGAATTACTTACTGGAAGTCTATCCCCTAGGAAAAAAGGCTGGCTGAGTGCTGAAAGCTGACCGCTGAACGCTGATCGCTGAACGCTGGCCGCTAATCCACTTCGGCCACTTCTCCTGTCAAATCATAGGTTAATGCACCCGTGATGCGCACAGGCACCATTTCGCCGACTGGCACTTCACCCTCAATAACGACCATTCCGTCTATCTCTGGCGCATCACGGTATGAACGACCTAGCGAGATGCCGTCTCCATGCCCCTCTACTAATACCTGAAGGGTTCGGCCGATAAATGCTTGATTCTTTTCCAATGAAATGCCCTGCTGAAGTAGCATCAACGCTTCCCGGCGTGCCTCTTTCACCTCCTCAGGAACAGGGTCACCAAGCGGTTCGCTGGCTGTTCCCGATTCAAATGAAAATGTAAATGCTCCGAGGCGATCGAAACGTATCTCGGCGGCGAAGTCCATCAGTGCTTGGAATTCTTCCTCCGTCTCACCTGGATAGCCTACGATCATTGTCGTGCGTAGCGCCAAATCCGGCATCACAATGCGCATCTTCTCAACCGTCTTGTACACCCATTCCATGTTCGCTGGTCGCCGCATGCGCTTCAAGGTCTCCCTATGTCCGTGCTGAAGCGGCATGTCCAGGTACGGCAATACTTGATGATGGCTCGCCATCACATCGATCAACTCACCCGTTACGCAACCAGGGTATGCATACATCACACGGATCCAATCGATCGCCGGAACGGAATTCACCATGTCCCGCAGGAGTTTGGCAAGGCCATCTTTCATTCCTAGGTCATGGCCATAATCTGTTGTGTCCTGAGCTATAAGGATGATTTCACGGACTCCAGCCGCTTGGAGTCGTTGAGCCTCTGTGAGGATAACCTCAGGCGGTCGACTTACAGCCGAACCTTTTATTAACGGGATGGCACAGAAAGCACATGGTCTTCGGCAACCGTCGGCAATCTTCAGGTACGCGCTTGCACCCTGAATTGCCGCACGCACCACACCATGCTCGTCCGTACCGACGCTGGCGGATTCAGGGAGATGATAAACAGGTTGTGGATGCTCACTGTCTCTCAATTCCTTTACCACTTGAACGATATCCATCCAACGTCTGGTGCCCAGGATTCCGTCGATCCCCGGCACCTGTTGGGCGATCTCAGCTCCGTATCGCTGGGTAAGACATCCTGCTGCAATTAAGAATTGACCAGGCATTTTCCCATCGGCAAGCTCTTGAAGGACCTGGAGCGATTCCTCCCTGGCTGGTCCGATGAATCCGCAGGTGTTTACGATCACCACTTCTGCCTGATCTGGATACTCGGTAATTTGAAAACCATCACGACCCAGTAGAGTTGCCATTGACTCTGAATCAACATTGTTCTTTGCACATCCCAGGGAAACTATGTGAACTTGTTTCGAAGACATGGTTCACCCTTCAGCAGGCTTGGTAGGCTGTGCATCGGAGCTGATTGGACCCGGTGTCGGCATTGGGGTATCCGTACCGGTTGGAACCTGTGTTGGTGTATGCGTCAGCGTGGGCGTCGGCGTGATCATTCCATCCAATGTCCACAGCCGAATTACGACTTGTCCCAGCTCCCCCATTGGTCCCTGGTCTTGCCCATTGAAGATGACCCTAACACCTGCGCCATTCCCAGTCATTACCTCGATAACCTCCTCACCCTGGAATTCAAGCACATCTCCACTGACCGCTCGGTCTTGATAGGATTCTTCTCCGTCAACAAGCACCTTCACCCATGAGGGCATTTCGATCACCAACTGAAGATTGATTTGAGATATGGGTCCTGAAATTGGTGGTGGAGTGGATGTTGCCTCTTCGACTGTTGGAGGAGCAACGACCGTCTCTAAATTGGCTTCCTCCGTAGGAATTTCTGTCAAAGGTGACGAAGATGTGACTGTTGGTATGAGAAGACCCGAGACATCCTGCGTCGAAGACTCGTCTTCTCGCAAAGATTCTACGAGTTGCCCGCCACCCCACACAAGAATCGTAATAATTGCAATTGTGACAGCAGCTGCGAAAAAGAGGTCACTGGAAAGCCAGCGTGGACGGCGGGACTGCACTTGTACGGTAGGTTGTGTCACGGGCTCCTTGGGAGCGAAGAGGACGCCGGAACGCTTCCGTTTAGACTGCAGCCATTCAGCATACTCCAAGAGCACATCGTCCGGATTCAGCCCGAGAAACTCCGAGTAGTTGTGTAAGAAACCGCGAGCCTGCACTGGAGAAGGGAGTGCGTCAATTTCGCCTCTCTCAATGGCCTCAAGGTGATGAATGCGAATTCGTGTCGCCCTCTCCGCTTCATCCAGTGTCAACCCAAGGCGCTCGCGTGTGTCACGCAGTTTTTTACCAAGCGTTTCCATGGCATCGCCAGAAATTCAAAACCACCGGCGTGGGAATTCGCCCCCTTGCCGGTGGTCTAGGCATCACTGAAGGCTTACTCCTCTTCGTCGGTCAGTTCTGGTTCAGTCTCTTCAACAAGATCGACAGCAGGAGTCTCCACTTCTACACCCTCAACACCTTCCGAGAATTCGGCGGTTTCCGCACTATCTCCAACCTCTTCCAAGACTTCAACAACTTCCTCGGCTGCTTCCGCCTCAGCCTCGATCGCATCCAATTCCGCCTGGAGTTCAGCAAACTCTTCAACGGGAACATCTTCCGCTGTGATTTCGATATCCATCACCGTTTCAGGAGGTTCCCCCTCGCGGTGAACCACTACGACAATCTCCGGAACCAGATCCATCGTGAGGCGAATTGAAGCCCTGTGAACACCAAGCTGCTTGATCGGCTGTGTGTCAATCTGCTTGCGGTCTATCTCCGTATTGGTCTCAGAATTAATTGCATCGGCGATCATCGTCGGTGTGACGGAGCCATAGAGCCTCCCGGTCTCACCTGCTTTCACGGGGAAGAATAGTTTTAGAGATTCGAACCGCTCTGCGACACTACCCAACTCCAAATTAAGTTGGGCGCGGCGTTCAGCCGCAACTTCACGGATGTAATCCGCTCGTTTCATCGCACCAGGTGTTGCCAGGACCGCTAATCCTTGAGGGATGAGGTAATTCCGACCGTAGCCATCAGCGACTTTCTTCACATCGCCGGCACGGCCCAACTTGTATACATCTTCTAGTAGTAGTACTTTCATGTAGATCCAAGCCCTTTCATCAAAGTTCGAGCGCCGAGGACGGCGCTCGAGGGCGAAGGGTACAACGCCCTATCGGCGAAATTGTACCAGAACGTCAAGTGGTGGTCAAAGGTTGAATATATTCAATGCGTTGACGGAGATTTGAGATCAATTTCCTTTTCCATTACCAACGCATCTTCGCCATTCCAATAATACCGCTTCCACAGATCGGTCTCAACATATCCTGTTTTAAGATAGAGACTTTTGGCCGCATGATTCGAGGGCCTCAGCGCGAGCCGCACTTTCTTCATACCCAATTCCTGTTCACATGACTCCATTAAAAGACGACCGATGCCCTGGCGTCTCACTCTGGGATGTACACCAATCGATGCAATCCAGCCTACACCTTTCCTCCGGCGGCGGTCACCAAAGACAAATCCAATAACCTCATCGCTAATCGAAGCCAAGATTCGTACAGTCTCCGGGTAGAGCAATGCCGCCAGGACATCGAACCAGGGCCATGCATCTCGTCCAAAGCATATTTTTTCAAGAATGTGGATCGTGCGTAAATCGCGCCAGGTTGCCTCGCGCAGCGTCACAACACCAACTTGCCTCGTAAGCTCTTCCAAGAACCCCGGTCACTCCCTACATTGCTTTTCATACACGCGATACGTCTTGTAGACCTCTCCTCCGAGCATCCTCACCGATCGGTTCGTCATGTCGTTATTTTCCAGAACCCAGCTCATCTCAACCATTTTGTATCCGCGCTTGAAAGCCGCTTTAGCCGTTTCGATATACAGTAGCGCATCGGCACCTGTTCCTCGATGTTCAGGCAGAACACCTAAAGCAAAAGCTCGAACCCAATCCACTTGTCGGCGAACTTTCCAGTGCCATATGAACTTGAGCATCGTCCATAACTCGATGGTTCCCGGGCGTGGATATGCCTTCAAAAGGGGTTGATTCAGATCAGGTAAAGGAAGTGAGAAGCCAATGACTTCACCCTCTTGCTCGATGACTACAACGATCTCTGTATCAAGTAGAGGCTTGAGGCTTTCCGCAAGATTATCGATTTCTCCATCCGTCATGGGCACGAAACCCCAGTTCCGCTCCCAAGATTTGTTGTAGACCTTTTTTACATGCTCAACCTCGTCATCGAAGTTCTTCATATCCATCTTGCGGAGATGATATTTTTCTCGCTCACGCACCTTTTCTGTCACACGAATGAGCTTCTCCGGGAGGTTCTTCTCCAAGTATTCTAGATCCAATTCATAGGCCAAGAGGTCCATCGCTTTCTGAAATCCTGCGCCCTCAATGTAATCCATGTAACGGGGAGGATTGTATGTCATCAAGATACGTGGCACATCATCAAATCCATCCACCAAGAGGCCAACTTCATCATTGGTGGAGAATTGAGCAGGTCCCAGAATGCTCTCATGACCAGCATCCCGCGCCCGTGCCACCGCTATAGAGAGCAGGACTTGGGCTGCTTGCGCGTCCTCCAACACTTCAAAGAAACCGAAGAAACCAACATTGGTACCCTGGAATTCGTTGTAGAGGTCATTGGTGAATGACGCGATAGTTCCGACAACTTCACTGCCACGACGTGCGATGAAGTAATCGACGGTCGCATGCTCGAAGAATGGATTCTTTCCGGGGTTATGAAAATCTCTCCTCTCAGAGATCAGAGGTGGAACCCAATATGGATCCTTTTCATAGACCTTCCATGGAAACTCTAAGAAAGCATTCATGTCCTCAGCATTCTCAACTTTCGATACGGTAAGCTCGGGCATTAGCTATCTCCTGTGGCGGGATGATTTGATTATACATCCGCTGAAGGTCATTAGGGAGTATATGGAATAACAAACGACCTATCCATTACCCATATGAATCTCGAATAATCATCCCTGGGCATGTGCATTTTCACGCTTCCCATGGTTGAATAAATGATGTCCAGCGGTAACGCTATGAATTACTGAGATATCAATGGCGGTGGTATCATTCAGGAGGAGACCAGGACGGAGTGATGCCGAACCCTTATTCAATTACCTTCGCTCTTGGCGCCATGGCAGGGCTCTTATGGCTAGGATTGGTTAATCCAACCATTAAACGGGCTCAATCCAGTTTCCCATCTACTCTACGCATCGACGCAGGAATTATCGCACTATTGGCAGGTTTAGCCGGAGCGCGCCTGGGATTCATCATCGCTCATTGGGGGTATTTCTCAAGTCAGACCAATAAAATCGTGCGCTTCTGGGACGGCGGGTTGAACTGGGTTGGTGGCGCAATCGGCGTGCTTATTGGACTAGCCCTCTTTGCATTCTTTTCTAGGCTTTCTTACTGGAGGTTACTCGACCTTCTCGCTCTACCGGCCGCATTTATGGCATTTGCCGCCTGGTTAGGATGTCTGCTGGAAGGATGCGCTTATGGTCGTCCCGCAAGCCTCGGGGGTCTATCCCCACTCTCAGTGGATATCTTCGGCACACAAGCAGAACGGTGGCCTGTCCAGGGTATGGGTGCCATTCTCAGCATCGTCACCATCATCCTTTTATTCATTCTGCGCGGACAACAGGCCCGTGATGGAATCATGGCCACAACTAGCCTCGCGTTAATCTCATTCACTAGCCTGGCTCTAGCGTTCACACGTGGTGATCCAGTTCGTCTCTTCCAGGACATCCGGTTGGATGCATTATCCAGCGCTCTTCTTCTTGCCATAGCGCTGCTAGGCCTGGCATTCAAGATATGGAAGGGTTGAGTTTTTGGGAGGATGCATGGCAGCATTCACAATCGCTTTAGCGCAGATCAGCACTCATCTAGGTGATGTGGAAAGAAATGTTGGAAAGCATCTCGCCATAATCAGGGACGTGCGAGGACGGGCGGATTTGATCCTGTTTCCGGAGCTATCTCTGACCGGATACGCACTCCAGGACCTGGTACCCGAAGTTGCCAGGCGTCCTGTATCGGATGATCCTGTCTTCCGCCATCTGCTTCAGGCCAGCAGCAAGATTGACATACTCGTCGGCTTCGTCGAGGCAGAGACAAGGCACCGTTTCTATATTTCAGCTGCATATCTCTCACAAGGAGAGGTCATTCACGTCCATCGCAAGGTTTATCTTCCGACTTATGGAATCTTCGATGAGGGCAGGTTCTTCGCCAGGGGTGATCATGTTCAAGCCTTCGATACACGCTTTGGTCGATTTGGCATGCTGATCTGTGAGGACTTCTGGCATGCATCACCTCCATACCTTCTCTGGCTGGATGGCGCGGACGTATTGCTCTTTGCCTCAGCGTCACCGGGGAGAGGACTTAATACTGAGCCAAAACTCGAATCAGCTCGCTGGGTGGAGCGCATCAATCAGGCTTATGCCAGCTTATTTACCACCTTTATCGCTCACAGCAACCGTGTGGGGTATGAAGACGGGCTAAACTTTTGGGGGGGAGCTACAGTATTCGATCCAGATGGCAACTTAATTGCGCAAGGGCCGTACTTCAAGGAGGCACTTACCCTCGCTGAATTGGACTTTGATCAACTGCGCCGGACCCGGGCTCGGTTGCCGCTCTTACGGGATGAACGAACCAGGCTCGTAAGTCAGGAGTTACGCCGGATCCTCGAGCATAATTAATCGCGGGAGAGTAACCGATCCCAGAATTGGCGCATTTAGAAGCAGAATGGAACGAACTTTCGATACTCATCACACCTTCTTTGATGATCGATCAAAATGTACAATAGGAACCGAGGAAATCTAGCTAAGTTCCAATTCAATAACAAGTGTTCATCAATAGGACCCACCTCACAAAAGGGTTACATGAAAGGATTTGGCTTTAGGCATGGAAGAAGATCAAATTAACCTCGATATCAACCCGGACCTGGCGCAACAAATCCTGACCGGTTTCTTGCATTCCGAGATCACTCGCGCTGGCTTCTCTAAAGCTGTAGTTGGCTTGTCCGGCGGTGTGGATTCATCTCTCTCATGCCTCCTGACTGCCGAAGCGATTGGTCCTGAAAACGTACTTGCAGTGCGTATGCCATATAAGAGTTCATCGCCGGATTCCTTGGAACATGCGCAAATTGTGATCGACAAAAGTGGAGTTCATTCCATCACAATCCCCATCACGGACATGGTGGATGCGTATCTGGATCGAGTGTCAGGAGCTGACAACATCCGCAGAGGAAACGTGATGGCTCGCGCCCGCATGATCATCCTCTATGACCAATCCGCCGCATTCAAGGGATTGGTGGTTGGAACAGGCAACAAGACCGAAATTCTTCTTGGCTACACAACCCTCTATGGTGATTCAGCTTGTGCCATTAACCCATTAGGGGACCTCTATAAAACGCAGGTTAGGCAATTGGCAACCGCAATGGGCGTCCCACAAGTGATCCTTGAGAAAGCTCCCAGCGCGGATTTATGGATCGGGCAAACTGATGAGGAGGAGCTCGGATTCACCTATGAAGAGGTAGACCGTCTGCTCTATCTCCTCGTGGACCGGAGGTATTCCCCGGAGGATTGTGTTAAGTCAGGCTTTCAAGAGACTTTTGTCGAAAATGTCATTGAACGCATTCGACGCAACCAATTCAAGCGAATGCTCCCTCCCATAGCAAAACTTAGCAACCGTACCGTCGGTTACGATTTTCTCTATCTCAGAGACTGGGGGACCTGACCGGCTTACTAACGAAGGACCTGAATCATATCCTGGTAGCTTTCTTGAGTGAATGTTGAAGGTTCCCATCCTCCAATAGAGATGAGCATTCCTGAGTCCACAAATCAAGGCCAGAACGATGGAGTTGAAGAATTCCACAGGTAAACAGGCTGACAGACCGTATGCGGTCTTCTGCGAGCAGGCATATGACATCGTCCGATGCATTCCTTCAGGTAAAGTTATGACCTATGGTGGGATTGCATCACGTATACCCAAGCCCGAGGGCATCGACTCGCTTGCATACAGCCGGATCAGAGCCCGCTGGGTCGGCTATGCTATGAAGTCTTGCCCCGAGGACGTCCCCTGGTGGCGTGTCGTCAACGCAAAGGGGCAAATCAGCCAGCGTATGGGGCACGGGCCACTCGTTCAACGAGAACTGCTCAAGGAAGAAGACATCCATCTGAATGAAGCTCAAGTTGTAGATCTTGAAACCTACGAGTGGAAAGAGGATCAATAATCCTTGATCCAATCAGCGTGATCGAACTACCCCTTTCCAAGTTTAATTTGTTGAATATCATCGTAGTGTTGACACCCACGCTATTTGACGGATACACTTTCCTGCTGCATCTGCGTTGCTTGTCGAGCAATTGTGCGTTGAAAAATGTGCACTCACAATGACGCTGCAGCAGTCAGGTGAGAGTGTCAATCTGGTGTTCATTATAACCAATCCAATCCACCTTTTGACCCACACTGGGATTGACATAGATATGGATAAATCACATCAACATGTCATCATCTATGATGGACTTGAAGGGAGTAGCAGGGAGACAGTGGCGTGAAGATCGAAACTCTGTTGGAGGCCGACGCCCGATGGTCATCCAAATTGCGCGTCGCAGAGCAGCCAGGCGTACTACGGACTCTGGCCGCATTAATCGCCCATTCCGGCGATTCCTGGTTCTGGGGTATTGGGCTTGGCCTATTCCTCCTCTTGGGAAACTCTTATCAGATCTACGTCTCATTCCATATGCTGGCTTCGATCTTCGTCACTGCCGTCATCGTCCTTGTGCTCAAACTAATCGTTCGCAGACGACGACCGGAAGGTAAATGGGGAGGCATTTACCGAAATACCGATCCTCATTCATTCCCATCTGGACACGCCGCAAGGGCGACAATGCTGATGGTGCTCAGCATCGGATTGTGGCCCTCATGGCTGGCGGCGATCATGATCCTCTGGGCCCCACTCGTCTCTCTTGCCCGGGTTTCAATGGGCGTCCACTATCTCTCAGACGTCATCGCGGGAAGCTTCTTAGGCTTCCTTATCGGTGTGTCTTGGCTACTCCTCCTCACCTGAGGACTTCAAATTTATCTACTCTTGCGAAATAACTTTCCCCTAGATCTCAATCTAAGTTTACAGAGGGACCTGCGCAGCGCCTCCATCGAACATAAGCGCATGTCCATTTATAAATGAAGCTGCAGGAGATGCGAGCCACGCAATTGTCCGACCGAACTCTTCTACCGTCCCCATACGTCCCAATGGGATCTCATTAGCAACCTTTGTAGCCTCTTCTTCGATAGTGGTCCCATTGCGTTTAGCACGATCCTCCAAGAGTTTCTGGACGCGTTCTGTCCACGTCCATGTAGGGTTGATCGAATTGACTCGGATGCCCTTTGGACCAAGTTCATTGGCCAGGGACTTCATCAATCCGATCACAGCCAAGCGCAGTGAATTAGAGAGGGTCAGATTATCAATGGGTTGTTTCACTGTGATAGACTGCGTCGTCACAATACTTCCTGATCCAACCTCCAGCATCGCTGGAACCACCTCATAACAGAGCTGCACGGCGCTCATGAGTGTCAGATCTATAGCGGATCGCCAATCCGCAGGAGTCAGCTCAAAGAAACTGCCTGGTGGCGGCCCACCAGAGTTTATGATCAGGATATCAATCCCACCGAAGTGATCCAGCGCCCCACGAACTAATCTCTCAATATCTGCAGACTTGGTTAAATCCGCACGGATGGACAGGACCTCGCTGGCTGTCTCTCGGCGTATTTCTTCCGCTGTCTTCTCTACTAGCTCACTTCTTGAGCATATGACTACTTTTGCACCCTCACGTGCCAGGGCAAAGGCTGCTGCTTTCCCCAAGCCCTTCGATGCTGCTGCAACCAATGCCACCTTGTCTTCAAGTCCAATGTCCATGTTCCCTCCTTGAGGTTTCTTTAAGATGGAAATTGATTTCACACAGTCTTTCTTGGTATGCCCCGAGAACAACACACATCATTATGGATCAATTGTCAAATCAAAGACAAGAAGAGAGGAATCCCAAAGATCGATTGTAAAGAAAAAGCGGCCTAATGGCCGCTACATCTTTGATAATAATATCAACTACGGAATGGACCAATCTGCCCCAAGAATGATCACAATGTCAACTTCACTACCAGGATCGTATTGGCTGAGGATCTGGCTTTCGGACACGCCCGACAACTCCTTCAGAAATTGCCTGGTATATGGGTTTCCAGTGTAATCAATGATTAAAGAACTCAGGTAATCCATTCGATCGGCATTTCCGACCTCGACGACATTCAATCCCTGCCCTTGCAAGTACTGGGCAGTGCTGCCTGCAAAGCCCTCGATACCAGCGCCGTTCAACACAGCCAAACGCGCAGCCTCCGCCTGCGCTGCACTGAGCGGGTCGTCCCCCGTTATCGATGGGGCAATCGCGCTAGTTGTCGTGAAAATCTCATCCCGCAAGACACGAATCTGATCAGGGATCGGCTTAAGCACCTCGGCGCCAGTTGGCAATGTCACAAAGGTCACCATATCCGGTGGGGCGATCACGCCCTTCTGAATAGTGTTTGGATCGAGGTCTAGGACCAACAACCCAAGGCTGATCAACTGTTGTAGTTGTCGAAGCAGTTGATCTGGTGCTGCGTTCGCATCAATGAGGTTCGTTCGAATACCTTCCCGAACCTCCTGGTAAAGTGTTGGCGCGCTCGCCACCAACATAGGGATCATTTCGAAACCAACGATGCGATCGCGAATTGCCATTGCCACCTGCTGTGTTCTCTCAGCGCGGTCGAAATCGCCGCCCTCCGTCTTGCGCGCACGGGCGTACGCAAGCGCATCAGCACCATTCAAATGATATGGCTTGGCATCTAACCATTTGCTCAGTTGGCCTATCGGAGAGATCTTCATTCGCTCCTTCACCAATACATCAATCCCGCCGATCTCATCGATCATCCGCTCAAAGGCCGAGAACTCAATAACTGCATAATACTGGATCGGTACCCCGATCAGGTTTTCGACAGTCCGTATGGCTAGGGCAGGACCGCCGCCTGGGAGGTTGTTAGTTTCTCCAAGGAAGTATGCAGTGTTAATGCGGTTATGCTCAAAACCGGGGATCTCAACCCATAAATCCCGCGGGATGGATAGCATCCCTGCAGTCTTCGCAACGGGATCAACGGTGAGCAGCAGCATCGTATCCGTTCGGGGTGGCCCTTCTTCGCCCCTCCAATCACGGAAATCAAGGCCCATCAAGAGAATGGTCACACGCTCGTTCCCATCCCATGCGACTGGCGTCTCTTCAATAACAATGGGTGGAAGTGTTTCGTCGGGCGCGGGGGTCGCATCTCCAGGGGAACCGCCAGAAATACCAAATGGGCTTGGTCCTCCTACAGACCAGCCAGCGACCATGCCCCGCACTGCGTTGAAAACCAAAAGGCTGATAATGATCGCCGCAATAACAACTGCCGCGACAATCAACCAGGTGACCCAATCTCGCCCACTTGATCGATCTCTTGGGGATGATTTCGATTCAATTTCCATCTTCACGTTTGAATCCACCGTAATATTCAGCAAACGTGCGGATTATAACACGCCTTGTTGATGCAATTATCTTGCCTAGTGAATAAGAGTAGAGGTCTCAGAGTAAGTAGTCAGATGTGAACGTCTCTTTCACTTTCCAGATCAACCGCTAGTTGTTCCCACTCTTGTAAGCGTTCCTCCAGCGTCTTTTCCAAGAGAGCATAACGTTCACCCAAACTGCGGACACGCTCAACATCGTCACTGGCACTCATAAGGTCATTCGAAACCTCGAGTAGTTCATTCTCAAGCTCTTCGATCTGCGCCTCGACCGCTGCCAGGCTGACCTCTACCTTTCGAGATGACTTACCTGGGGAAGATGTCCGTCTTTTTTTGCGTTTTACTTCTCGCTGTACCTCATTTAGCTGACGGCGCGTCTCTAAATACTCCAGATAGCCGCCCGGGTGTACTTCGAGTTCACGTTTCTCTGGAGAGATGACCCAGATCTGACTCGCCAGTGCACGCACCAGATAACGGTCGTGAGAGACAAGAATAATCGTTCCTGGAAACCGGGCCAATGCTGACTGTAATATCTCTTGAGAAGGTACATCAAGATGATTGGTGGGCTCGTCCAGGAGCAGGACATTGGCACCCTGTAATACCAACTTCGCCAGTGCAACTCGACCTCGCTCACCACCAGAAAGGGAATTAATGGGTTTGAAGCTCTCATCGCCGCGAATAAGGAAAAGGGCCAGTACATTACGAATCTCACCGTCCCGCATATCCTCATCTACAGTCTTGAGCTCTTCAATAGCTGATCGGTTCGGATGCAAACCTTCGTGGGCCTGCGCGAAGTAGCCCACATTAACGCTCGCACCGAGACGGACGTCACCAGAATAAGTTGGTACCTCACCCACCAGAGTTTTCAAGAAAGTCGTCTTCCCAGAGCCATTAGGCCCCATAATCGCAGCGCATTCACCCCGCATGAGGAGAAGATCATTCACCCTGAATAACGATTCACCTGCTTGAGGATAACCTACCTCAAGGTCGCTCGCCTGAAGCACAATATCCCCAGATCGCTCTACATTTCCAAACTCAATTCGTACGTGACGATCGGCCTCCGGTTTATGGATCAGGTTATCGCGCATTAATCGATTTAACCGCTTCCTTCTACCTTGCGCCTGCCTCGTATTCTGACCTGCGATGTTTCGCTGGATATAATCCTGCTCTTTCCGAATGAACTCTTGCTGAGCCTTGAAGGATTCCATCTGAAGCATGCGGCGGGCAGCTCGCTGTTGAAGATAAGCGCTGTAATTTCCACGAAATGTCTCGATCCCATCCGGGGAGAGTTCAAGAACTGTGTTCACAGTGCGGTCCAGGAAATAACGATCATGGGAAACGATGATGGCCGCCCCACTCCAATTTCTGATCCAACTCTCCAACCACTCCACTGCCTGAATATCGAGGTGATTGGTGGGCTCGTCGAGGACTAGGAGCTCCGGATCCTCCAACAGAAGCCTTGCGAGCATCGCTCGAGTGCGTTCTCCGCCGGAGAATTCAGCCAGGAGACGATCGTCATCCTCTGGCGAGAATCCAAGACCATTGAGAACCTGGCGAATGCGGTTTGGATACGTATATCCACCCTCTGCATCGAACTCTGCTTGCAAGCGGCCATAGCGTTCCATCACCGACGCTGCTTCCTCGGGATCCGCCATGAGGTTTTCCAGTCGGGCAAGCTCCCGCTCTTGTTCTTGTAGGTCCGGAAACGCAAGCAGGCAGGTCTCCCAAAGTGTTCGGTTAAGGTCTTCTCGTCTGGTCCTGGAGTAACTGGCTTCTTGTGGCAAATAACCAATTTTAAGATTGCGGGCGCGGTGCACTTGCCCATCATTGGCTTCATCGACACCAACAATAATGCGCAGCAGACTTGTTTTTCCAACGCCATTTGGGCCCACGAGAGCGATCCGCGCCCGGTGGGGAATGGCTAAAGTGGCGCCGGAAAAGACATCCTGCGCCCCATAGGATTTTGAGAGATTCTGTGCCGTGATTAAAGACATCGTACCAGCCATCGATTATACCCTAGCGTTTACCATGGCTCTGGCATGGACAGGGTTTTCTCACAGATTTCGGCATCAAATAGGTAAGTGTGCGAAATTGTGGAGACTCCGCCACCACACACACCCCTGATCACTTCGATCTACCGTAAAATGCCACAAACCATGAGATGCACCCAGGATGCATCGGGAGCGCTATCACCATTTCCTGTGGGATGTCCCGTGGGCTATAATTCCACATGCCAAACAATTCATGGACGAGTCTCCTTCATATAGTTATCGCGGATTGATGCTCACCGCCGTCATCCTGATGGGTGTCGGCTGGGTCGGCATTTCCATCTTGATGAGGAATACGCTGCCAACGCTTGGGCCGAGATGGCTGCTTTTTTTCTTGTGGACTGCAGCTGTAACAGGCACCTCTCTGCCATTCCTATGGCTCCTTAACCGGCGATTCCGCTCAAAGAATCCGGCGCCACCAAAGGTTCTGCTTCGAGAAGGCCTCTTCATCGGTCTCTTTGCTGCGACTTGCTTGTGGCTTCAGTTAAACCGTACACTTTCACTCACACTTGCATTACTCCTTGCGCTTGGCCTTTTCGCGATCGCGTGGCTCTTGAGGTACGTCGAACGCAGCACATGGAGACCAGGAGAATGAGCCTTCGTTCTTTACCCTCTGTAGACCGTATGCTGCAACCCGAGCAGGTGGAGCAATACATCATGCAATTCGGTCGCCCACTCACGTTGGAAGCCATCCGAGTGACCCTCGATCAAGCGAGAATATCCATCCAAGAAGGTAAATCGGTTCCAACAGAGGAGGCTTTAATCGAGGAGGTCGGTCAGACCCTTGAATCATGGCTGGCGCCGACATTGCGGCCAGTGATCAACGCTACTGGAGTGATTATTCACACGAACCTTGGACGCGCACCGCTCAGCGAGGAGGCTCAGTTGGCGATGCAGGATATCGCTGGCGGCTACAGCACGCTTGAATTCAATATGAAGAGCGGGCGCAGGGGGAAACGTGAGCAACACTGCGAATCGCTGATCCTCAGGCTGACAGGGGCTGAGGCAGCCTTTGTAGTCAATAACAACGCCGCTGCGATGCTACTTGCACTCACGGCCCTGGCGAAGCGAAAAGAAGTTGTTATCTCTCGCTCTCAGCTTATCGAGATCGGTGGAGGTTTTCGCATTCCAGACGTTATGAAACAATCGGGAGCTAAACTGGTGGAAGTGGGTACGACGAACCGAACCCACTTGCATGATTTCGAAACCGCGCTCACTGAACGGACAGCTCTCATCCTCCAGGCACACCATTCCAACTTCAAGATCATCGGCTTCACCACCGAACCAACTCTGGAAGAACTCGTGGAATTGGGAGATCGCCACACCATCCCAGTCTTACATGATCTGGGCTCAGGCGCACTACTAGATACAGCCCAGTTTGGCCTTGGTCACGAACCCACTGTCCAAGAATCCCTTCAGGCGGGCGCCTCACTCATAGGTTTTTCTGGAGATAAGCTGCTTGGTGGCCCTCAAGCCGGGATCCTGGTTGGTCGGAAATCCATCCTCGACCGCTTGAGAAAACACCCACTGGCGCGAGCCGTCCGCCCAGACAAGCTGTGCCTTGCTGCACTCTCCGCAACGCTCCAACATTACCTGAAAGATGAAGCCTTAGAAAAGATTCCGATTTGGCGAATGATCGCCGCCCCTGAGGAGGCAATAAAGGACCAAGCTAAGCGCTGGAGGGAGCGTTTGGATTGGGGTGAAGTTGTTCCAGGCCGCTCCACCGTCGGCGGTGGGAGTCTCCCAGAAGAAACGCTGCCGACATGGCTTCTCGCGTTAGCTGTCAAGAAACCCAACGCCTTCGCTAAAGGACTACGTGAGGGGCACTCACCTATCATCGCCCGAATCGAGGACGATCGCGTGCTACTTGATCCTCGGACTGTCTTGCCAGCGCAAGAGGATGACCTGCTTGAGACCTTGTCGAAAATGAGTGGAGGTTGATGCCAAGGAAGAACCAGATTCACAATTGAAACGGATTCCTTACCAGCTTTCTCATTTTCCTACATCCACAATCACCTGGAGAAATCCATGAAAACAGATATCGATCATCTCATGCAAGAAGCAAACATCGACGCAATTCTCGTGTTAGGATCCGCGTCACACAACCCGGCAATGACCTATTTCACTGGCATCGTGCACGTCGGCAATGGATACCTGCTGAAGAAACGCGGGGAACAACCTATTCTCCTCCATGACCCCATGGAGCGCGAAGAAGCTGCCAGCACAGGCCTAAGAGTGAAAGATTACTCCGATTACAACCCACATGAACTCATCGAGGAGACCAAAGGTGACACCATCGCTGCCAGGGCAATGCTGATGGCTAGGTTCTTCGAGGATCACGATGTCAAAGGCAGGATATCATTCTATGGCAGACAGGAGATTGGCAACGGCTATAGCACACTGGCAGCATTGAAGGATCTTGCTCCGGACGTCGAGATCGTAGGAGAGTCAATAAGGGATTCAGTCCTCACACAAGCTCGGATCACCAAGGACGAGGATGAGATCAACCATATCCGCAAGGTGGGAGAGGCGACCGTTAGCGTAGTTGGTGATGTTGTTGGGTTCTTGTCATCCCATCAAGCGAAGGATGGTGTGCTGGTCGACCGACAGGGAGAGGTCCTTACCATCGGTGAGGTCAAACGGCGCATTAACCTCTGGTTGATGATGCGCCGCATTGATAACCCTGAAGACTGTATATTTTCAATCGGGCGCGACGCTGGAATCCCTCACAGCACTGGAGAGCATGATCATCCAGTGGAGATCGGCAAAACCATCATTTTCGACATCTTCCCTTGTGAGCCAGGTGGCGGCTACCACTTCGATTTCACTCGAACCTGGTGCCTTGGTCATGCACCTGACGAAGTTCAACAGGTATACGATGATGTCCTGCATGTGTACCAGGATGTCTACGACGCCATCGAGCCCGGCAGGCTCTGCCGCGAATTCCAGCAGCTGACTTGTGACCTTTTTAAGGAACGTGGCCATCCAACAGCATGTGAAGATCCTAATGCCAAAGAAGGCTACGTTCACAGCCTGGCACACGGGATCGGGTTGAGCGTACATGAACCTCCTAACTTCTACACCGGTGAGAGCAACAACGCGATCCTCCAGCCCGGATCCGTAATCACTGTCGAACCAGGCCTCTACTATCCTGATCGCGGTTTGGGAGTTCGCTTGGAGAACACCGTCTGGGTGAGGCCGGATGGAGTACTTGAGACATTGGTCGACTTCCCCATGGATCTGGTCATTGATGTGCAGGACGCATGAAGCGTAAGAATAAGTAGATGACTTGGTACGCATACCAAAAAAGGTCAATTATATAGATAAATGAACGAGCAGATTTGTTGCACGGTCAACTAATGCAACAGTAGAATGACCGTGTGATAGCATAGGACAACCTGGATGAGCTGCAAGGCAAGAATATGGAAGAAACACGGATACTTGGTATAGAGACTTCCTGCGACGAGACGGCAGCCTCTGTCGTCGAGAACGGTCGCCATGTACTATCGAATGAGGTCGCCTCTCAGGCAGACACCCACGCCCAATTTGGCGGTGTGTTTCCTGAGGTTGCCTCACGCATGCACATCGAAACCATCTATCCAATTGTCGCGGGTGCTCTTTCCAAGGCCCATGTCGGGCTCGATTCCATCGACGCCATTGCAGTTACACGTGGTCCAGGTCTGGCAGGCTCACTCGTCGTCGGCCTAAACATGGCTAAGGGATTGGCAATCGGTTCCGGTTTGCCGCTTCTAGGTATCAACCATCTTGAGGCGCACTTGTATTCCATTTGGCTTGTAGAGGATGAAGCTGAGCCTGATTTCCCCATGCTCTGTCTTATCGTCTCAGGTGGCCATACTGAGTTGGTGTTAATGCGCGATCACTTGACCTACGAGCGCCTTGGGGGCACATTGGACGACGCAGCCGGTGAGGCATTCGATAAAGTCGCCCGTCTGTTGGGTCTCGCATACCCTGGAGGACCTGCAATCCAGGAGGCCGCTGAAAGTGGAGATCCGGATGCTTTTCCGTTTCCACGAGCATGGCTGGAAGGTACATGGGATTTCTCATTCAGCGGGTTGAAGACAGCCGTCTTGCGAGAGGTTCGAAGCCGCCAACCAGATCTGGAGGCCGGGGTTGAGACACCTCGTCCCGGGCTACCAATTAGCGATCTGGCTGCCTCATTCCAAGAGGCTGTTGCGGATGTTCTCGTAGGAAAAACTCTCTCAGCAGCGGATGCATTCGGCGCATCTGAAATCCTCGTTGCTGGCGGCGTCTCAGCCAACCGTTCACTTCGTGATACTTTCCAATCCAAAGCCAACATCCCTGTTCGGACACCTCCATTGGAGCTTTGCACTGATAACGCGGCCATGATCGCAGCGGTAGGTCACTGGCGGTATCTCTCAGGTCAACGCGATGCCCTCGATATCGATGTGTTGCCAACATGGCCGTTGACCGGTTCCCATTCAATCTTCAGGTAAAATTTATGAGGAAGGTACGGAGGGCAAGCCATTGGTAGAACGTATGATTAACGTCCTTCTGATTGAAGACAATCCAGCTGATGTCAGATTGATCCAGGAGTATGTTGCGAGCGTAAAGGGTTCGAGTCTTAACCTACTCACTGCTTCACGACTTTCAGAGGGTATGGAGATTTTCTCCTCATCCAAGGTGGATGCAATCCTTCTTGATTTATCACTACCCGATAGTAAGGGTATGGAAACCTTCTTTAAAGTACGTCTAGAACAACCCACCGTGCCCATTCTCCTCCTAACGGGTTTATCCGATGAGGAACTCGCCATCCAGGCGGTCCGTGAGGGGGCTCAGGATTACTTGGTTAAAGGTCAGGTTGATGGTAGTTTATTGGTGAGGGCGGTGAATTATGCCATCGAGCGCCAGCGATTACTGGCACAACTCGAAGACGCGAGAAGGGCGGCCCATCAACTAACCTTGATGGATGATCTCACGGGTTTGTACAATCGGCGCGGTTTCTACACACTAAGCAAACAACAGTGGAAGCTGGCCGACAGGCGAAAGAAGAAACTCGTACTCATCTATTGTGATCTGGACAACCTAAAGGAGATTAACGACCAGTTGGGCCATAAAATGGGCGATCAAGCGCTTGTTATCGTCGCACAAGCTCTCAGATCAACTTTTCGTGAATCGGACATCATTGCACGGATGGGCGGCGATGAGTTCGCCACCCTTGCCATCGAAGCGGAGAGCGATGGCCGGACGATGATCCGACGCCTTGACGAGCAGATTGAGAGAATCAATTCATTGGGTGAATTCCAGCATAAATTGTCAGTCTCTTCTGGTGTAGCCCACTACGATCCTGAAAATCCAGTCTCGATCGATGAGGTTCTTGCTCAAGCGGATGCTCAGATGTACACCCATAAGTATCATAAAAAAGTTGATACCGCACGCGACGGACCAAAAACCCCTTCCCACTAGCATACGATCACCGACGCACATTTCACTCTCAAATCCAAGCGGTGGATCGTTGCATTTACCCTGTAGCCAATGCCATAGGAGGAAGTTCCATGTCGAAACAAGAACCACAAACGGGGGATGTTCTTCTGATGGTTGGCACCCGAAGGGGCTCACTGGAAAACACGTTGTAAGCGAAAGATAATTTCAAAAACCGTTACTAAATCGATTCAGTAGGTGGAAGGTACGATCCTTCATCCAGCGTAACCAGACTCATCCCCGCCTTATGCACTTGTCGGAAGTTGGCTCCCTGGCTGACGGCTTTGAGTACAGGATCAATCTCACGTACTACGGCTCCGCAGATCAAGTTCACCCCATAATCAAAAAGCAGCGGACTGATCGGTGTACTCGGACCCAAGACGATGATGAGCGCTTGAGGAGAACACATTCCCAGTAGTTCCTCGAGCGTCCCGTTGGTAAATGCCATTCCAGTAATGGCGACGATATCAGCCTGGGGCAGGATGTCGGGGGCCGCTCCTTCTGGGAAGTCTTCTCCTTTGGGATGCTTCTCCAGCACAATCAAGTTATCGATTAGTTTCCTTAGACGGGCGATAAATGGAAAGTGACCGACGATAACGACGTTCTTTCTCGCCCCTTCCTCGACGATCACCTCTTCGGCATTTTTCTCAAACCAACGCCAACCCTCTTTGGGCAGCAATGCATTGATGGCTGCGGCACCAACGCTCCTCAAGACTGGCCGGTCTCCATGGACCAGCGCAGTCAGTTCATCCGCTGGTAGCGCCTCCAGACTTCCAGCTTGCGGTACATCGGGTTCACCTGAGTGTCCGTGGGATTCGATAAGAGTCGCTGCTAACCCGCAGCGCTGTTTCCCCTCCACCTCAACCACGACAGCCGTCCAATGGTTTCCTATGCGGACTTCAATCACATCACCAATGGGAAGCGATGCAAGGAGTTTCCCAGTTAAGCTGATATTGGTTATCACGCTAATTACACCTAAGCTTCATCCAGCCTGAACCCAGATAGATACTACCGAGTGCAGCATATGCGGACAGAGGCCGACTTCTGCAAAGGAGTGTCGGGCTAAGAAGCTTATGCACCGGGTTGCACGTAGTCTTTCGTTGCTGGTAATTCCAAAGATTCGTCGTCAACGCTAAGCTGCCAGAACGGGATCCAGGCGATCCCAAAAGCGTCCATGAGGATATTCTTCTTATATGGCTTGAAACTTTCCTCCTGGATATCCTCAGCTGCCTCCTCCCAGCGATCTTCAATCTCATCGATCTCTTCGGCCATTTCGGCTTCGAGATCCATAAATTCCTTCTTTAATACCTCGATGGACTCAACGGATTCCTCGATATCGGCCTTTGCCTTGGATGTCATGCGGCGTTTCGTCATGGAAGTCGAGATCCTTCTCCTACTGCGGGATCCTCCAAAGAGACCGACTACATTCTCAAAATGGGTCGCCATCTCTTCCATCTTCCGAGCGGAGTGCTCTTCCTGATCCTCGTCCAACTCCCGCTCCTCACGGGCAATCCTCTTCTGTACAGCCTTCATTTTCGTCAGGTATTTATCCTGGACCTTGTCTATTTCCTCATCACGCGCATCGCGTGCAGCTTCAACACATTGAGCGTGGAACTCGCTTTCGCTAGTTCCCGATTGAGCGACCAATTTCAATTCAGGATTCGAGAACAGGATCAATTCGCTATTCCTGTATATGTATTCAACGTAATCCTTCTCCAATTGCCGCATGGTTTTTGCATCCGTCAACGGGGCACCAAGATCGGCGAATCGAACCTGTGGCAATGGCTCATCATCCATGGATTCAATGGGAATCGGTTCGATCTCGAATTGTTCCCAGCGGATGATGCCGCGACGATCAGGTTCTTCGACCAAGGCTGTAACCATCTCGTCCACATCAAGATCGATCTTGCGGTCAAGGAAACGAACGGAAGCTTGCGCGATGAGCGCAGGTCTGTAAATCAACCCGGCATGTGCAGCACCTGAAGGCTTCCTTCCACTGGTCTTTAGAGCGGCAGCAGCAGTCAAGTTGTTCTCCAGGAAGAACTCTTGGATTCCAGCCGGTGCAGCGGGCTGTGTAAGTGAACCCTCCAAATGTGCCTTCGCTTCCTCCGTTTCACCCCCAGGTTGCAACGGGATTTCCCCAGTTGGTCTCATTTCGCGTTCGACCTGCGCCAGGTCATTGAGATCCTTGATCTGACCACGGGTGACAGGACCACGAAGATAGGCCATCGCCCAACGGGTGTAAAAGATCTGTGGCGCTTTCTCATGGACGTTATGAAGAAGGAAGACACGCTTACCCAGGCTGGAGATGATCCTATCCGCTTCATTCCGCTTGAAGCCGCCCCGCTCACCGGCCGCCGATTCAAGACCATCTAAAAGACGTTCTTTATCACGCTCTGTTTGGAGGCGTCCCACAAACCAAGTACCTGCGTTACTCAATCCCTTGTAGTCCAGGTCAACTGGATTTTGAGTTGTCAACAACATTCCTATGCCAAATGCGCGCGCCTGCTTCAACAACCGCATGAGCGGCGCTTTCGATGGTGGCTCCTTAACTGGCGGTATGAATCCCAATGCCTCATCAAAATAAACGATCGCTCGGAGCGAGGGCGAGCCCGGCTGCGTACGCATCCATGATTCGATCGACGAAAGGAGCAGTGTAACGAAGAACATCCTCTCTTGATCCGGCAAATGGGCGAGATAGAAGACGGACTGTCGTGGAGTCCCATCCGACGCCCAGAGCATCGCCTCAGGATTAAGCGGTTCCCCCTCTGTCCATGCCTGGAATGATGGAGATGCCAGGAAGCTGTTAAGTGTCATTGCGAGCTCAAAGCGGTCTTCCTCCGGGTAGAATTGCTCGACTTCAAACGCACCCAATTTATAAAAAGGAGGATTTTGCACCTGGAGAACCAACTCAGACAGATCGAGATCTTTCCCCTCTCGCCATGAGGCTTCGAAGATGTTGGCTAAGAGAATGTGCTCGCGCGAACGCATCGGATCCGATTCGATGCCCACGAGACCAAGAAGAGCAGTGACCGTCGTCGAGATCTTCTCCCTCAGAGCCTCTCGATCCTGCTCCCAAGAAAGACTTGGTGAATTAAGTGAAGCTAAAATGCTAACCGGCAAGCCGGCGTCGGAGCCCGGAGTGTAGATGGCGTATTGAGCGGCACCCAAAACCTGTTCAATCCGCTCAGCACCGATGTCCCAATCCGCCAATCCGTTCTTCCAGAGTTCAGCAGTTTCCCCCGCCATTTGCTCTACAGATTTCCCGTCGCGCCTTGCAGTATCGGGATCCACCCAGGGTTGAAAGTCTTCTGGAGAGAGGTCCGGGAAATGCAGTAGCAGATTGCTTATGTCGCCTTTAGGATCGATCAATAGCGCCGGTATACCCTGCAGCGCAGCTTCCTCCAGGATATCGATACAGAGGCCGGTCTTTCCTGAACCGGTCATACCAACTACCACACCATGCGTGGTCAGATCGTCGGGATCGTAGAGCGTATTCTCGTCTAGGATCTTATTCGTCTTAAGGTCGTATGTTCGCCCGATGTAGAATTTTCCTCTGGTGTCCACATCAACCTCCCTTTATGAGGGCATTAAATCACTTGCTCACCTCAACAAGCCATCATATCACAAAAGCCCTTTCAGACGGTCATGGTGGAGGACGAAGTGAGACTATCTATCATTATGCGCCTAGTAAATTCATCTGTTGGAAGCCTGATCGAGTAGACGATTGAATTCACCCAGGAATTCTGCTGCAAGTCCTTGATGATGGATGATCAACACATTTTCGTCGTTCACCTTTTCAGCGCTGCGGGTGAAATTGTATGAACCGAAGATAACGTACTCCGAATCGATGATGATGACCTTGTGGTGCATTGTGTCGGGATTCCCATCTAGAAAGATGTCTACTCCCTCAGCTCGTAGGCGGGGTGTCTCAGATCCAGTTGCCTCCGCTTGCGCACTTTCAACTAACACACGAACATTCACTCCCTCTCGGTACCGCTCCAGTATAGCCTCACCGATGGGATCCGAGGTGAAAGAAAATGCCATGAGATCAATCGTGTCATCTGCCTCAGCCAACAGCTTAAGGATCCTCGAGACGACTCCATTATCCGGGGAGAAATAAACTTCAACGATTCCATCATCCAGTTCTAATATGGGATTAGGCGTATTTCGCTTCGAAGCCGTACCGAAACGTCCCTCAAGCATCATCTCATTGAATTCTTGGAGGTAATTCGCCGCTACTTCTGGTGAATTAATTCGGAAGATGTGATTATTATTACGATACAGACCACTCCAGGTCAGGTTCAGAGAGCCCGTCCATACTTCAGTACTGTCAATGACCACAAACTTGTGATGCATGATGCCAAGGCCCTTGTCAGGTTTAACGTCAATTCCTGCTCGTACGAGAGCCTGTACCTCAGGTATGGAAACGTTGGCTTCTTCGGTAACTAATCGGACAACGACACCGCGGCGGTGAGCACGGATCAATGCGTCTCGCACGCTCCACAAGTTAAGATGGTACATGGCCATATCGATTGAGTACCGCGCCGAATCAATTGCCTCCACCAGGATTGCCTCTGGATCTTCAAGATTGTTTGTTGATGCCAATCCTGCCGGCTTTGTGAAATATATTTCCCAAGGACCAGAATCAATTGCAATCTGAGGATTCTCAACGTAGGGCTCATTTTGGACGCTCTGAAAGATGAAGAACAGGATGACGATGACAAGGAAAACAAATGATGCCCCCAGAGTTGAAGCCGAAGGTAATCGATTTCTCATCCCCTACCTTCCCCATGAATTTCAAGAGCAGATGAATTGGATTGTGTCAGAATCATGAAATCTTGCAGTGAGGTTATAATGCTCACCTTGCCCCCTATGAGCGAAATTCAGCATTCACATAAAGATATTCTAAAATACTGTACCTGAATTCACCTGGAACACAAATCACCTCACCAAACCGAATTTCTCTAAAAATCACCATAACTTTCCTTACCACCCGTCATTCGCCTTACCATGACATCCTTCTTTGTAGAACATGACATCAACCACATACAAAGGAATACCTTTTACTTTATTATAAGGTACGCCTTAAAAGTTGCTCATTTGAAAGGGGAGTCTTGTGAGCCAGATGCATTCTTTCGGCGAAAGCACTGAGATGTACTTGAAGACGATCTGTGAGTTATCCACACCGGATTCTTTAGTACCAATCTCGACATTGGCGGATCGGTTGGGTATCTCTCCTGTCTCAGCGACAGAAATGGTCCACCGCATGCAGGAGAATAACCTCCTGGAGCACGAGCGCTATAAGGGAGTAAGGCTGACAAATAATGGGGCGCAAAGAGCATTGCGTGTCATTCGCCGACACCGTCTTTGGGAGCGGTTCCTTGCGGATGAACTACACCTACCCTGGGAGAAGGTACATGATCTTGCATGCCGCTTGGAGCATGCCACTGATCAAGACCTGGTGAATGCCCTAGATGATTACCTCCACAGGCCGACTTCCTGCCCACACGGCAATCCAATTCCGAATCCTGAGGGAAGACTCGATAACCAATCCGGTGTGCAGTTGGACACTCTCACGCACGGAGTCCGATGTATAGTGCTGCGAATTCGCCCGGAAAGCCAAGCAGTACTCCATTACCTCGCTAATCGAGGCATCAAACCCGGCACCATACTCGAGATCATAGCATTTAACGAGTTTGACCGCTTGTGGACAGTATGCGTGGATGATCATGAAGAGCATCTCGGAAGACCTATCGCATCACGCCTCGTCGTTCAGCCAATGGAGAAACCGCTTAATGAGTGAGTCACTATGAATAATTAAAGGAAAATGACATTCGTTGGAATCTCGATCAATCGAGGACTCTCCTTGAAGATTGGCATATGGAAAGCACCCGATTGAAAAGGTATCCAACTTCATCAGGAGACGGCACAGAATGAACTGCCACGCCAGTGAGAATGGCAAATTGTTGATCGATGGTGGAAGTATCGCCCTTGTTGGTCAGCCCAATGTAGGGAAATCCGTGATCTTCCAACGACTCACTGGTCGGTCTGTCACCATCGCTAATTATCCCGGAACCACAGTGGAAGTAACTCGCGGGAATGCAAAAAAACTCCCAGAAACTGTGATCATAGACACCCCGGGAGTGATCACACTACCATCCCAAACAGAGGATGAACGGGTCACCGCTGAGATGCTGCTGAATGAGCCTTTGAGTGCCATCGTCCAGGTCGGTGATGCGAAGAACCTGCGGCGGACGTTGATGTTTACACTGCAACTGGCCGAATTAGGGATCCCGATGGCCCTCGCATTGAACATGATGGACGAAGCCAATAGCCACGGTCTTAAAGTGGATCACCAGCTTCTCAATGAACAACTCGATATCGCCGTCGTCCCAACAGTTGCAGTTAGAGGCTTGGGAATTAATGAGTTAACGGATGAGATTCAGAACGCTCAAACTCACCACACAAATCTGACATATCCACAGGAGATTGAAGAAGCGATCTCGATCATGGAACCTCACCTGCCGGAAGCTCAAATCTCTTCTCGATCGCTTGCTATTTTGTGGCTAAACGGCGATCTCGTCGCCCAATCTTGGATCGAAGCACGAATCGATGAAGAAAATCTGATGCAACTGCGCTCTAAGCGCGCCTCCCTCGAGCAATCACTTGGCGAACCCGCAGCACAAGCCATCCAGCGCACACGATTGGATGTTGCCGAACGCCTGACCAGAGAAGCGCTCCATGAGAGTGGTGATGAGAGACGTAGTTTTGCATCCAAACTTGGCCAGCTTGCAATTCACCCGCTCTGGGGGCTATTGATTCTAGCGGTCGTACTTCTCGGGGCATATTGGTTTGTAGGGATTTTCGGCGCAGGGACACTGGTGGGTTTCCTGGAGGAAAAATTATTCAACGGAATCATCAATCCTTGGATTATCACACTTGTGTACGACGTGATTCCATTCGAAATCCTGGGCGATCTTCTTGTGGGAGAATATGGGCTTTGGACGATGGGGATGACTTATGCTCTGGCCCTCATTTTACCGATAGTGACTACATTTTTCATCGCATTTGGTATTCTGGAGGATTCCGGGTACTTACCACGGCTTGCAGTCCTTAGCAACCGCCTCTTCAGCATGATGGGTTTGAACGGTAAAGCGGTGCTCCCAATGATGCTCGGGTTGGGCTGTGTAACCATGGCCACGTTGACCACTCGAATCTTGGAGAACCGCCGTGACAGGCTGCTCGTCATCTTGCTCCTCGCACTGGCGATTCCTTGCTCCGCACAGTTGGGGATCGTCATGGGGATGCTGGCGAGTATCTCATTAGGCGCCACACTTATTTGGTTTGGTGTCGTCCTTGGTATTATGCTGGCTGTAGGTTGGCTCGCAGCCCGGTTGATCCCCGGGGAACGTTCAACTCTTCTGCTTGAATTGCCACCCTTACGCTGGCCAGTCCCTTCCAACGTTCTTACAAAAACTCTCGCCAGGTTGGAGTGGTACGCCAAGGAAGTCATCCCGCTCTTCCTTCTGGGAGCAGCCGTCCTATTTGTAATGGATAAGGTTGGATTGCTCAATGCTATGATCCGAGCGGGAGAACCCCTGGTCACAGGCTGGCTCGGACTGCCTCCTGAAGCGAGCGCCGCTTTCCTGCTGGGTTTCATGCGGCGCGATTTTGGTGCAACGAATCTTTTCATGATGGAATCACAGGGCGCACTCTCGCCTGCGCAAGTAGTTGTCGCCATGGTGACAATCACCCTTTTCATCCCATGTGTCGCTAGCATTTTTATGATCGCAAAATCACGCGGCTGGCGCACTGCTGCTGCCATGGCTGTGGCAATCTTTCCTATCGCGTTCCTTGTAGGCGGTGTCCTTCATAGGATCCTGGGAATCGTAGAATGGGGCGTATGAACGATCCAACTATGCAATGCTCATTATGCGGTCATCGCTTCAATCCAGAGACAAATCCGAGTTGTGCTGGTTGTCCTCTGGATAGGTCGTGCAGTATGGTATGCTGCCCGGCATGTGGCTACTCCATGGTTCAGCCGGAAAAGACAAAACTCGGACGCCTTTCGGTGAAACTTAGTCAAGCTTTAGAGAATCTTCGAGGATTGGAATCTGAATCGAATGGACCATGAATGCGAACAAAGAGGACTAACGCTGTTGGACATCCCTCCTGGCAGTCATGTTCGGATACTCAGCATCGAGGGTACCACAGCAGATAAACGAAATCGACTACTCGCATTCGGCGTAACTCCAGGGAGCTATGTGGAGGTAAAGCAACACCGTCCAGTGACGGTCATCCAAGTGGACTTCACCGAGCTCGCTCTTGAAGAGGATGTTGCATCCCAAATCCAGGTTGACCGAGTCTTTCATGGTAAGCATCATGCACGTAGAGGCTTCAGATTCAGACGCGGGGGTGAGCGCAGACATCGAAGACGGTGGCGTCTCCTGCGCCGCAAGCGCCATCGACGATAGTCCGCCCGGCGATAAAGTCGCCGGGTTATGATGTGTTCATCCAGGGCGTAGGGCGGGTTTCCATACCCGCCGTTATTCGTAGGTCCGGCACTCTTCAGGCGGCAATGGAATGCCGCCCTACGTAAAAGCTTGTTGACTTCCTCTCGTTCCAAAAGACCTATGCTTATCTCTCACCGCTTAAAGCTTCTTTATTGACCTCTTGACATATCGACATTTCGACGTATTACTTTCTAGATTTGATCAATCCCGAGTCGCCAACCCCTCCAGAATCTCCCGCACCAAACCCGGTCCACGATACACCATTCCAGTGTAAATCTGAATTAGGCTTGCACCGGCATCGAACATTGCCTTGGCATCCTCAAAACTGAAAATCCCCCCGACACCGATGATCGGAACTACTCCTGACGTCCTTCTGTAGATGATCGATACGACTTCCCTCGCCCTTTCACGGAGTGGAATACCGCTCAAACCCCCTGTCTCCGTTCGGAATTGGGAACTTAAACCACCCCGTTCGACCGTCGTGTTCGTTGCAATCACGCCATCCAGCGACGATTCCATGATAACGCCCAGTGCATCGTCCAATTCTCCCTCGGTGAGGTCTGGAGCCAACTTCACCAGGAGCGGGACCATTCGCCCGTGCACTTCCTGCAGGATTTCCCTCTCCTCCATCAGCGTTGCCAATAGGCCTTCAAGATAATCACGTGCCTGTAATTGTCGTAGACCGATTGTATTGGGAGACGAGACGTTCACCGCCAAATAGTCGACATGAGAATAGAACATCTGGAGTAATTGAACGTAGTCACCGGAGGCCTCCTCAATCGGAGTATCGACCCCCTTTCCGATATTAACGCCCAACACAACATCACTGGAATTCCATTTGCGAATTCGCTTGAGAAGCGCATCACCCCCTTCATTTGGGGATCCCATGCGATTAATCAATCCCTGATCATCAATAAGCCGAAATACACGCGGGCGGGGATTCCCGCCCTGTGGCTTGAGAGTCACTGTGCCTAACTCGATGTGACCAAAACCGAGGCAGGCAAGACCTTGCATGCCTATCCCATCCTTATCGTACCCACCTGCCAATCCAACCGGATTTTTGAAATCCAATCCAAAAGATTGAGTTTCCAGCAGGGGATCGGAAAAGGAGAAATGTTTATTCAGTTGGTTCCTAACCAGTGGAACTGAACCTGCGAGCGAGAGTAATCGGAGAGTGAGATGATGCGCGCGCTCGGGTTCCAGCTTGAAAAGTATGGGACGAATCCGTTCGTACACTATCAAACCTGTGGAACCAATCGACGCAAAAGTGGATAACTTGGATCCGACCTCATCTACCTCATCCCCATTATCCTGATGCGCTGTCATTCTTGCCAAGGAACTCACGGACTTCAACTGCTTGATCCGGCGCAATATGCCCTTGATCCTCCCAGTAACGCAATAATTCCTCAAGGGTGAACACGGCATGGAGGGTGTACCCAGCTTCTTCCAAATTATTCGCCCCGCCACCTTGTCGATCAATGAGCACTACTACATCCTTCACAGCTAGTCCGGCTTCCAACAACCGATCAATGGCCTCCCGCTTACTGGCGCCAGTCGTGATCAAATCATCCAATACGACAGCACAATCACCATCGGCATACTTCCCTTCAATGGACGCCCGAGTGCCGTACTCCTTGATCTCCTTCCGAGGGTAAATTAAGGGCTCACCCATCTGTAATGCCACCGCCGTCCCAATTGGGATGGCAGCATATGGCAACGCTGCCAAACAGTCATAACGAAGCTGCTTCAGGATTGGCGCGTATGCCTTTGCTGTCAGAGCTAAAAGATCTGGGAAGGAGGCAAGGAGGCGAAGATCAATGTAGATCGGAGAGACAATCCCTGACTTGAGCTTGAAAGATCCGAAGCGAACACAACCTGCACTGAGGAGTCCATTTGCTACAGCCTTGAGAAGAGGGGGCAATCCTGCATCGGCCTCCACCACCATTTTCCTCCTCACTTGATTGATAGCCTCTCTCAGGCGTGAGGCTTCCTTCTGTGGATCCTTCGCCTGTGCAATGCTACGTGACACAGAGATCAACATCCCAAGCCCATCATTACGCAGCCCTGCTCGAAGTGCTGAATCTAGATCACCGCCTTGAGGTCCAACGCCTGGTGCCAACATCCATGCCTCAGGGGCGGCAGCCCGTACAGCCTCTAGGGCTAAAGGATCTGTCGCGCCCACCACCAGCCCCAGATTATGGTTCTTATTCCACTCCACAGCCCGGTATGCGAGGTCAACATAAAGGGGCATGGATTGATCAACGATTCGTATTTGCATCTCATCAGCACTGGGATTGGAGGTCTTACAAAGAATGAAAGCACCCTTCTCAGGATCAGAGAGAAAAGGTTCCAATGAATCCCATCCAAGATAAGGGCTGAGCGTAATCGCATCAGCCCCGAGATATTCAAACGCAGCCGTTGCATAAGCTTGAGCAGTGGAAGCGATATCCCCTCGTTTAGCATCGAGGATAACTGGGATCCCATTAGGGACAGCGGCAATCACGTCGCGCAGCGCACGGTAGCCCCCTTCTCCCATCGCCTCAAAGAAAGCGCTGTTCGGCTTGAATGCACACGCGACGTCAGCGGTTGATTCAATGATTTCCCTGCAGAAGGCTTGCGCCGCACCTGCGCTGGGCTCAGACAACATCTCCTTATGGGGATCAAGCCCAACACACAGGAGCGAATTTACTTCTTTTGCCCTCTTCTCCAACTTGTCTATGAATGAGAGAACCATCCTTGATCATCCTTTTGACCGTCTTATCCGTCGGATCGAAAACACCCTCGAAGTAAAACCGATTGGTAATCAATAACCTCGTCTCGAACCACTTAACTTAATCCACTTACCTCCAAGGCATACTCTTCTTGCTTATAAGGCGATTAAGCTTTTCCGAGAACCATGGCCAATAATGCCATGCGGACATAAAGCCCATACTCCATTTGTCTGAAGTAGGCCGCACGAGGATCGCTGTCGATTTCCATACTGATCTCCCCCACTCTCGGAAGTGGGTGCATCACAATCATTTCATCCTTGGCTTCTTGAAGCATCTCTTGGGAGATCACATAAGCTCCCTTGACTTGCTCATACTCATTCTGATTTTCAAATCGCTCCTTCTGCACCCGAGTTACGTATAACACATCGGTCTCCGCAATGACTGGATCGAGGGTGTTAAATTCCTTCTGGGATACTCCGGAGGAAGAAAGCTCTTCGATCAGATCTGGCGGCATACTCAAAATCTCGGGGGATACGTAGTTGAGCCTTACCACAAAGAGTGACAGCAGCCTGGCTAACGAGTGAACTGTACGGCCGTATTTCAGGTCACCGAGCATGGTAACCGTTAAACCATCTACTTGATTCAACTCCTCTTCGATTGTGAAAAGGTCGAGGAGTGCCTGTGTTGGGTGCTCACCAATCCCATCACCGGCATTAATAACTGGTTTCCGAGCATACTTTGCGGCAAGTTCCGCCGAGCCGACTTCTGGATGCCGCAAGACGATGACATCAGCATAACACTCCAAGGTGCGAATTGTGTCTGGAAGCGACTCACCCTTCGCCACGGAGGAATAGGTTACCTCATTGATCGGAATCACACTTCCACCCAGCCGTTCCATAGCCGAGAAGAATGAGGACGAAGTTCGCGTCGATGGCTCATAAAAGAGGTTTGCCAGGATCTTCCCCTTTAAAAGATCAAATGTCCCAACCCGCTCAACCATAGCACGCATCTCTTTGGCAACCCCGAAAATGTACTCCAGATCCGCCCGTTTGAATTGTGAAACCGAGAGAATATCCGTTCCGTAGAATGGAGCCTCTCGCCGGTCGCCAAACGGCAGGTGAGGACTCTGCTCTCGTCGCTCGCTTGGTGGGATGAATGTTGCCATCTTACCTCCTTTCAATCAGACAAATCTCAAAGACTCATCAAATCCGTGCCGTACCCTGCGGGCACGGTGATATTGTCACCATCATAGACCTGCCTTCCGCGGAGCGTAACACTTCGCACATGACCCACAAGACGCATCCCTTCGAAAGGTGTCCATCCACATCGGCTCTGCAATTGATCTGCATGGACGATCCACTCCTCAGCATCATCGACGAGAATCCGAGTGTCAATCTGTTCGGGCAGATGAAAGATCTTGCGAGGATTGGTCTGCATCCGGCTGACCACCTGGTCGAGAGAGAGCCTGTCCTCCCTCACTGCGTTCAGGAAAAGTCCCAAAGCTGTCTCCAAGCCAGGAAATCCGGGTGGTGGATCATCGGAGTCCTTCTCTGTAAGCGTGTGCGGCGCATGGTCTGTGGCGAAGCAGTCGATCACCGCGATGTTATTCCAAAGGGCATCACGATCTTGTGGCGCCGCCAGCCGAGGTCTTACCTCACCCCTTCCAACGCCCAGCCGGGGAATGTCCTCCTCTGTCAAGAAGAGGTGATGGGGTGTAACCTCACAGGTAACAGGAAATCCCTTCTCCTTGGCTGATCGGATTAAATTGATCTCCTCTATCCTACTGACGTGGCATACGTGAACTGGCCTTGAGTAAAGACCTGAATACAAAAGGCTCGCTGCCAAGCTCATTCCCTCTGCATGGATCGCAATCGGTTTATCCACGGACCAGGCGTTGAAGTGCTTCCGTAATGAGCGTAATCCTTCCAACCGGAGCGGACCATAGGTTTGATCCAGGTACATTTTCATCCCGCATACCTCTTCCGCGAGATCCATCGCTGATTCGGTGTTTTCTTCACTGGCGCCCAAGTAAATTCCGTAATCGCAATAAGCCTTCGATCTTGCAGCAGCCTTTGCAAGCGTAAGAGAGCTGCTATCGGTAATTGGAGGTTGCGTGTTGGGCATCGCGAGAACCGCGGTGAAACCTCCGGCGAGTGCCGCAGCGGTCCCGCTGCTAAAATCCTCCTTATGGGTCGCTCCAGGCTCACGGAGATGGACGTGGGGATCAATGAGACCTGGCAACTCAAGCATCATGACCTCCGCCATCCAGTGACCCAAGGAGAAGGCAAAAAAAGAGAGCCTTCCGGCTCTTCGTCGTTGATATATAAAACCTCTGCCTTCGGGCTCTAACCCTGGGGCAGACGATCAATTTCTTGGGAGAAGTATATGTTACCTGCATTTTTTTGGTCCCGAGAATTGTATGGAAAAGTCGTGATCTGTCAAGTGGCAGAAAGTCAAGAAGTGAATACGTCATTGAATCAATACGGTTAACTCGTTGACGATTCTCCGCCCGGTCATTATTGACCGGGTTTATGGCTTAAGGCCTTTCGGGCCTGAATGAAGGATGCTTCAGCACCCTTTAGCTATGAGCCCGGTGATTTATCGTCGGGCGGACTCTCACTCCACAGCTCTGCTGTGAACGATGATTCATCAAAGTCTTGGGCTTTTGCAGACTGGTTGCAGCGCAGAGACCCGCAACCAGGTTATGCGTTTAGCAGTGGCGGCACGCGAGCCGCCACTACTTCTCAACCTGCTAACTTGTTTCCGATCCACACGAGAGAAGACGGACGATCTCATCCACGATCGCATCTCGGTTTCCTGGATGAATTTCCATCAACATGACACCTTTTGTGGCTTTGATAGCATCCGTAAAAGGCATATTACGTTTCACAATGGATCCAAGAACTGAAAGATCGCTATCCAGAGCCTCATACACGACCTGGCGAAAGGCTTCCGAGAGAACTTCCATAGGACCGATCTCATCGATCACGATAAGCCTACCCTGGTGCATAGCACGTCGGATGCTCTCCACTGCAATTCCATCGATAGCTGCCAGATCCACTCCGTATCTCCCAATACTGGGTCCATGGAAATTAATATGCGCGAGAATCCCTTGTCGTCCATCCAGAGTGACAATACGGAAGCCAACCCTCCTTCCGCGCTCACGAATTTCCTCTGTATAGAAGCCACCCGATTCCGCTACCCGATGGGATAGCACCTTCATAATGACCGTCGTTTTCCCCGAACCGGGGCGACCCGTCAGAAGGATGATTGGCGCTGGTGGAGTCGATCCTTCGCCTCCCATGATGGTCATTAGCTCTCACACTTCACGATTAGCTTCTTCGATCATCTGCATCATACCGTTTAGTTTTTACCCCGACGGAAGCACCAAGTGAGGTGATCATCGACCATTCCAATGGCCTGCATGAATGCATAGCAGATTGTCGTTCCAACGAACTTAAACCCTCGCTCTTTCAGATCCTTTGACATGGCATCCGACTCAGGTGACGAAGATGGCAATCCATCCCAGCCCTCTGCATCAGGTCCTCGCAGGGTTTGATAATTGGTGAAACCCCAAATGTATTGATCAAAGCTCCCGAATTCTGCCTGGATTTCCAAGAAAGCTTTAGCATTATTGATCGCTGCCTCAATTTTCAAACGATTACGTACAATGCCTGCATCTCCAAGGAGACGCTCCCTATCCGATTCATCGTACTGGGCGACAATCTCGGGTTCAAAGTTATCAAACGCTGCCCGGAAATTTTCCCGCTTATTGAGGATGGTCCGCCATGAAAGTCCTGCCTGAAAGCTGTCAAGGGCTAGATGTTCGAAGAGAGCACGGTCATCATGCACAGGAACACCCCATTCCTCATCATGGTACTGTGCCATGAGAGGATCACTGTCACCAAAGCAACGTTTAATTTCCGCCATCATTGGTTTCTCTCCTAAAGATGAACTGGTCCAACCTTACAAGTGTGATGTCCGGCAATCTCTACCTTCGATGGATTGTTAACCCTATTGGACTGCCAGTTTCACCATTGTAACGCCGTCTCCCCCTTCATTCGCATGTCCTGGCTCGAAGGACGCAACATACGAATTTTCTTTCAGTGCGTGCCGGACTGCTTCCCGAAGCCTCCCAGTTCCTTTCCCGTGGATAACACGTATGAATGGCATTCCGGCCAGGAACGCGGCATCCAGTCGACCATCAAGGATTTCCAAAGCCTCATCGACATTGTGACCACGTAGATCGAGCTCCAGAGGTGGAGCCTGTGCAGCGGGAATTTGCCCCCTTCCAATCCCTTGAATGCGATCACGGTCGGGAGCAGATTCAGCAGATGTTCCGGGATCTCCATCGAATGAAAGTTCCTCCAATCGAGCCCGCACGCGTAATCGTCCAATTTGAACTTCAGCCTGATCCCGGCTGAGATCTGTAACGATCCCCTCTGCATTAATGGTCCGCACATGAACCCTGTCACCCAGTCGAAAGGCCCGTTGATCTGCCCCCTCTGGAGTGATGGAACGCTCCACTGGTTCTAGAACCCCATCCTCCAACGCATCAATGGACTCTTCAACCTCTACAATGACATCCAGCGGTTGCGCTGCAGCGGCCATCCGTCTTCGGAGCTGCCTCATCTCCTTTTTTAGCTCCTCGATTTCCCCTTCGGCCTCATGACGAGCCATCTCCAGGATTTCCCGCCGTTCATCCTCAATCCGTTCAAGCCGATCCTGTAATTCCGCCTTTAATTTGCCAGCCTCCTGACGAGTTCGCTCTACATCCTCACTGGCTTCACGAGCAGCATCTCTCTGCCGATGAATTTCATCCAACAAGCCCTCAGCCTGGATCTCATCAGGCGAGATCATGCTCCTTGCGTCATCGATAATAGATTGGTCAAGTCCTAGTCGTTCGGCAATAGCCAAAGCATTCGACCGTCCTGGCAGACCGATCGTAAGATGATAGGTCGGTTGGAGACTTTCCAAATCGAACTCAACGCTAGCGTTACGGACTCCTGTTGCTGCGTGAGCGTAGACTTTTAACTCAGGATAATGGGTAGCGACAAGTGTAGTCACTCCTCGCGCTAAGAACTTTGCGAGCAACGCCCGTGCTAGAGCTGCACCCTCCTGAGGATCTGTTCCGGCCCCAAGCTCATCGAGAAGAACCAGTGAATGGGTTCCAGCTTCTCCCATAATGCGTATGATGTTTGAGATGTGGGATGAAAACGTCGATAGCGATTGTTCAATGGACTGCTCATCTCCGATGTCCGCGTATATAGCCTCAAAAACACTCAATTCCGAGCCGGATTCTGCTGGAATGTGCATTCCACACTGAGCCATCAGTGCCAGCAGTCCCGTTGTCTTCAGCGCGACTGTTTTCCCGCCGGTATTGGGGCCGGTGATGACCAGGGCATAGGTTGTCTCGTCCAGTATCAGGTTAATGGGAACCACAGTTGTCGATTCCAGCAATGGATGTCGTGCCTTGATAAGGCGAAGAGTTGACCCAGGATGTCCATCCTCTTTGCGATCTGGCCACGCTCTCAAGACAGGTTCGCTTGCGTCCATCTCCTCTGCATAGCGCCCTTTCGCAAAGGCCAGATCGAGGATCGCCAGAGTCTGTACAGTTTGTGAAATCTCATCCGCCTGATCCCCAACAAGAGTCGACAACTCAGCCAGTATTCGTCGAATCTCATCTCTTTCCGACAACTCTAACTCGCGCACCTGATTATTCAGATCAACGACTGAAAGTGGCTCAATAAAAAGTGTGGCACCCGATGCTGAGCGGTCGTGTATGACAGACTTAATTCGTCCTTTGAACTCCGCCCTCAGAGGTATAACATACCGCCCATCACGTTGAGTGATGATCGGCTCCTGCAACATGGGAATGATCTTAGGATCGTTTATCAGACGCTGCAGCTTGGAGATAAGCCGTTCGCTTGCGACTTTCAGATCACGACGAATGGATGCCAACTTGTCGGAGGCATTGTCCAGCACTCTGCCGCGCTCGTCTATTGTGCGCGAGATGGAATCAACAATGCCATGCACTGGTTGGATCTTCTCAGCCTCAGAGGACAAAGCTGGGGTTTGGGACTCATTTGCTTCCAGCAGACGTTTTATATTCCGCGCAGCGATCAACGTACTCTTGATATCGAGCAGATCGGTTGGATCGAGGACGGCATTGCGTTTCGCAGCGATTACACTCGAACGTACATCATGAGCACCACCAATCGTCAGCCCAGGATTCAGGCTCAATAGAAGGCGTGCCTCTGTAGTTTCACTTTGCCACTTGAGAACAGTCTCCAGATCCGAAGACGGCTCAATGCTGACCGCCAGATCCTTGGAAGCCGAAAATGCGGCAAACCCTGCCAGATACTCAAGGATGACTGGGAGCTCAAGGGTGACTTGTGATTTCTCTTCCATAGCGAGAGCAGTGTAACATAATTCCAAGCCCATTTGGTGGTGAATCACGGACTATGAGTGAAAACCATCCAGATATCACATTCATGTGTAATCCTGGAAAAATCCTTTACAATTGGATAATATCAATGCCAGCTGGGAACGCTAGAAGGTGGAGCAATGACTGAGGACATTGAGCGGCCCATTCGATCCGATCCTTCTTTCAGGCCTTTGATGCGAAGCTTGGCAATCGAATTGGCCATCTATGCGCCTCTTGTCACCATATATTTCTTTGTCGTAATCCGTTTCCTGAAGGAACCCCTCGTTCGTCTTTATCAAGAGAATCTGACCGTCTACGCTATCGCCACGCTTGTGGTCATTGTGATACAGGGGGTACTGCTTGAAATGCTGACATCCTGGCTCTTGCGAAGAATCGGGTTGAGGTAGACAACGATGTTCTTCCCCATCTCGGGAGTTGTCATCAGCCCAATCATCCTAGCACTGACCGGCTTCTTCGTCGGTGTATTGGGCGGTTTCTTCGGCGTTGGTGGCGGTTTCATCGCGGGTCCGTTGATGATCTGGATTGGTGTGCCCATCAACTTTGTTGTAGGCACCGATCTGGCCCATATGACAGGTAAGTCCATTGTAGCTGCTCGCAGCCACCGCGCATTGGGACATGTCGATCTGCGGCTAGCATTACTGATGATTATAGGAACCATCCCCGGCGTCGAAATAGGCGCACAGATTATCGAACTCTTGGAAGAAACAGGTAATATTGAATTGGTTGTAGGGCTTTCTTATGTTTTCATTCTTACAGCGATAGGTATCTTCACTGCCTGGGAGAGTCTACGAGCCATCCGTGTAAGGCGCACAGATCACCTCGAAGCCCAAGAAGTGGTTGGCGTGAACAGCCTGCTCTACAGCTCACCTTTGATGAAAATACCTCCCCTCATCAAGCTACCAGTATCCGGTGTCGAAGGGGTATCTATTTGGGCCATCATCCTAGTGGGCCTGGTGACAGGTATCCTGGCTGGCCTGCTTGGTGTTGGTGGAGGCTTTTTACGCATGCCCCTTTTGGTCTATGTCCTTGGCATCCCTACCCATGTCGCTGTGGGGACCGACCTCTTCGAGATCGTGATCTCTGCAGGTTTCGGGACTGTGAGTCATGCGTTGAAGGGCAATGTTGATGTACTTATTGCTTTAACTATGCAGACTGGAGCAGCCATTGGCGCCCAAATCGGCGCATCAGCGACACGTTACTTTTCAGGACCATCCATCCGCCTTCTTTTCTCCATCTTACCCATCATCGCTGCAATTTTGGTCCTGCTACGAATCATAGGTTGAATTGGAGAATGAATGAACCAAACCACTCCTAAAAATAAAGTTGCATTGGTATGTATTGGAGATAAACCGCTCGATAGAAATGCCATGGAGGTTTCAGGTGCAATTTTGAACGCTCTTGATCTTCACCCCATCCTTTTCCACGTACTTCGTCCTGGATCATCGTCGGATGAAGGTGCCGAGCGTCTGGAGAAAGCGCAGCAGATGCTCGGTATAGAAGATGCAGAGCTCCTCTGCATTGCGGGCCAACCAAAATCTCAGATACTCAGAGAACTCGAACAACGAAACTACCAACTTCTTGTTCTTGGGACATCGGAGCGAGATGCCAATTTAGCACCTTCACGCATGAGCCAAGATCTAGCCAATCAAGTTTCCACAAGCGTGCTCCTTCTTCGGAACCCGCCAAAACAGATTGAGAGGATTCTCATATGCACTGCAGGGCATGAGGAATCAACGAAGGTCATTTCGTGGGGAATATGCCTCGCACAAACCATTAACCAACAAGTTACCATACTACACGTCGCATCCAGCCCCCCCACGATGTATACCGGACTCGATGCTCTCGAGGAGGACCTTTCACAAGTACTCTCGCGTGAGAGCCCACTCGCCAAGCACCTGAAATCCGCTGCTAGCATGGCGGAAGGGGCAGGCGTCAAAGCAGACCTTGAGTTACGTCACGGCTTAGTTCCGGAAGAGATACTGCGCGCATGCGAGGTGAAACCGCACGACCTGGTCGTCCTGGGTGCTCCCGAACCTCGCGCTATCTTGGACAGATTGTTACTCGGCAGGATTGCGCCTAAATTGCTTTCCAGCACCCTTTGCTCCACATTGATCGTACGAGGCGAGCTGGATACTGCCGATAATTAATCAGAACTGTCCAGCCCGTTGGTATTCCTGGACGAACAACCACCTAAGAGATCCTTTCTGTGTATCCAATCATTGGATCCATTCCGTCCTTTGCGGAAAGTGTTCATCAAGGCTCATTCCCTTTGACGAAACTCGACAGCGGAGGATTGGTATTTCATCACTTCACCAAGTGTTGAATTCACACGAAAATACACATAGTGCGATTACGTTCTAATATCGTATTCGTTCGTAGGTCCAGGAAGCAAGAATCAATCATTCAGGGCGTTGAAAAAGATACGCCGCACGATTACTACAACGCCCTTCTGCGCTCACCCGGAGGGAAAAAATGCATGATTTCACACCTCATTTCCTAGAATTGATCCGACTCGCTGCGACGGATCTTGCGCCGGATGTTGAGGATGCAATCCTGCGCTCGAAGGACAAGGAAAAGCCTGGCTCTGCAGCTCGAAGTGTTTTTGAGACCTTATTGGAAAACGTTCGGCTCGCCCGTGAAAACTCCACGCCGATCTGTCAGGACACTGGAACGCCCGTCTTCTACGTTCAGTACCCGAAAGGTATGAGCACCCGAGAGCTTAGGGGGCAGATCAGGAATGCTACCGCAGAAGCGACAGATAAAACCTATCTAAGACCAAATGCGGTTGATTCCATCAAGGGGACTAACAGTGGGAACAACCTCGGTGATGACGCATTTCCAACAATCCACTTTGCAGAATCCAACGACGACCTACTGGTCATTGATCTGATGTTAAAGGGAGGCGGGTGCGAAAATGTGAGCACACAATACTCGCTACCTCATACCGGCATTGGCGCTGGACGTGACTTGGAGGGGGTACGAAAGGTTGTTCTGGACGCCGTCTATCGAGCGCAGGGTAAGGGTTGTGCTCCAGGCGTTTTGGGTGTAGCCATCGGCGGAGATAGGGGATCCTCCTATTACGGCGCTAAGGAAGCGCTATTCCGGCCAATGGAGCATCAGCACCCCGATCTCACCCTGGCTGCATTGGAGGATGTGCTTCTGAAGCAGTGCAACGAACTCGGTATCGGACCCATGGGTTTCGGTGGAAAGACCACGGTGCTTGGCGTGAAGATAAAAGGCATGCACCGCCTTCCAGCAAGTTATTTTGTCTCCGTTGCATACATGTGCTGGGCCCATCGCCGGCGCCGTTTGGTGATTAATGGCAATGATGTGGCATACACATAAGGAAATGAGCAATGATTAAACTCCAAATTCCCATTGAAGACTCTGAAGTTCGCGGACTTAAGGTTGGAGATTCGGTTTCACTCACCGGCACGATGATCACCGGCCGAGACGCAGTGCATAAATGGATGATCGAGACTTTCATCGAGGAAACACACCAACCACAAGGAGATGACCTGGAAATCTACGAGGCCTTGAAACTAGTGCTTGATGGTAGCGCGATTTATCACTGCGGGCCCGTTGTCGCTGGTCTCGATTCGGGAGATTACGCATTCGTCGCCGCTGGTCCAACTACGAGCATCCGCGAGGAACCATATCAGGCTGATGTACTGCGTCATTTCAACGCGAAAGCGGTTATCGGCAAGGGCGGAATGGGTCCAAAAACGCTAAAAGCCTGCATAGAATTGCCCTGCCTATACCTACATGCAATCGGTGGCGCAGCTTCACTCATAGCTCAATCTGTCCAAGAAGTGAGGACCGTATATAAACTCGAATTTGGCGTCCCAGAAGCAATTTGGGTTATCGAGGTGCGGGACTTCCCTGCAGTAGTAACCATGGACTCTCACGGCGAGAGCATACATATGCAAGTAGAGGAGAAATCTAAGGCTGCATTGGAGATACTGCTTAACGCTTGATATGGGTTGGCGTAGGGCGGGTATCCATACCCGCCGTTACTCGTCGGGCCATTACTCTATCGTGGAACGGTGGTCAATTCGTCAAGAAGTCAAGAAGTGAACACGTCAACGGGTTATTACCTTGAACTCGTATCCGAATTTCCGCCCGGTCATGAATGACCGGGCTCACGGCTTAAGGCCCTTCGGGCCTGAATTGAGGTTGCTTTAGCACCCTTTTGCTATGAGCCCGGCGACTTCATCGCCGGGCGATTATTTGTTAACATATGTACTCTTCGGACCGATCCTCCACCGGCGGCAATGGAATGCGGCCCTACTCACAAGCTTCACGACTCCCCACTCGCTCCACAGCTCTGCTGTGGAACAATGATTCATCAAATTTGGGTTTATCCAGACTGTTGTGGCGCAGAGCCCCGGAACCAGGTGAAGCTGTTAGCTTAAAGCTTATCGCTTACAGCTTACAGCTATTATCTATTTCCCATACATCAATCGTGCAACGACTGCGCGGTGATCGGAATGCGCCTCTAATGGAGCTTGAATGTGTTTGGCGTCTGCGACTGCCAGAGGTTCATTCCCTTGTCGAAGGAATATGTAATCCAACCTACGACGCAGCCACGACCCTCCCCACGGCCATTGAAATCCATGGGTGGTGCCATCCACATCCGGATGGATGGTCCTGAATGTATCCACCCACTCATGTTGAGCCCTGTAGACTTGGTGAGTTTTTTCGTGGGCGTTGAAATCACCCCCTATTAACGTCGTCCGTCCTCCTGACATATCTGTGACCCATGTGCGCAAGTCGTCCCACTGCCGCACATTCTTTCGTGGGATCAGACCAAGGTGCACCGATATTACCAACAATGCACCAAATGGGGAATTAATCTCTGCTGCCAGCGCAATGCGCCGCGTCAAACCGTCCCATTCCCCTAATGTGATCACCCGGGGTGCCGAAAGAGGATATCGGCTGAAGACCGCAAGGCCCTCCTCAAAACCGATCGCATCCCCGTCACCGTTTGCGCGTGAATATACAAAGCCCATTCCGAGGCGCTCGGCAAGCCAATCGTCAACGTTGAGTGAGGTGGAACGTACGACCTCTTGAAGCAGGACCACATCTGCACCCTCCGCCTCGATAAGCTGAGCGAATGATTCCATACGCCCCCAGAGCTTTCTCCGCAACGGCCAATCATGCCACAGGTTGGCACTGATCACTGTGATGGATTCTTTTGGGGTATTAATGGATGGTGGTGAAGCTAGGACGCGTACAATCCTGGATGGTCGCATTACGGCCAATACTTTGCTGATCGGTGGTTTCAAAATCCTCCAACGAGGATCTTGCACGATCTTGCGAAGCTTTACTTTTAAGTTGGACATAGAAAACGCACGCCCGCGTCGGCGTGCGCCATTCTGCGATGCATTAGCCGTCAAAGGTACCTTCCCTCATCGTTCCTACCATAAATTGGGGCGAAGTATACCACAATCGTCAAATGTGGACTGTCCTTCAAAATGATTTACTTACCCCCAAATTGTGCAACAAGCCGACCATGTGAGCGCGGCGAAATCGCTGGATTCGTGTTTAGCATTATGACCGCTACCTCACTTAAGGAGAGGATAATGATGCAACTGATTGCTGACAGCACGTGCAACTTATCCCCGGATCAAATTCAGAAACACAACATACGTATTGCCCCCATCTCAATCCAGTTTGGAAATGAGACCTACGAAGAGGACATCGACATCGACCGTAACACTTTCTACCAGAAGATTGATGAGATGGGTATCATCCCAACTACGGCCCAACCTAGCCCTGCGTGGTTCTCAAAATTCTATGAGGAGATCGATAGGGAAGATGAAATTCTTGTCATCGCCATAACGGAGAAACATAGTGGAACCTACGACTCCGCTATACTGGCGAAGTCCATGGTCCCAGACGCCAAGGTTACAGTTTTCGATTCAGCCACTATTTCAATGGGGACAGGATGGATGGTCCTTGAAGCTGCACGCATGCGTGACCAAGGGAAGGATCTTGGCTCGATTATCGCCCGTCTAGAGCACATCCGATCTACCAGCACACTTTACCTTACCCCCGAAACCTTGAAATATCTTCAAATGAGCGGACGGGTGGGTGCTCTGCAAAGTGCGCTTGGTTCGCTGCTCAGTCTGAAACCCATCATCAGCGTCGACGATGGTCTGCTTGAAGCGAAGGAGAACGTCCGCACGCGAGGGAAAGCCATCGAGCAGCTTCTTACCTTCACGAAGGAGGCTATGGGCGATCAACCCGTGAATGCAGCTGTAATTCACGCGCACTGCCCGGAAGAAGGAGAGCAAGTCCTTGCGATGACCAAGGAGCGCTTGAACTGTCAGGAAGTACAATTTTGTGACCTCGTCGCATCCCTGGCGGTCCATGGCGGACCAGGCATCCTGGGAGTTTTTGCTTACCCTGTTTGATATGCTAGCTTGACAAGAATCAAGAGACTTCCACACCAACGCCGATATGGAAGTCTCTTTCGTATTCTCAAACCTTATCCCTCTTCCTTCCGAGGCGTAGGGCTGACTTCATGCCTCCCAAGAAGCCTGGAACAATTTCCTTGGGGAACTTAGGCCATGTGATTACCAGCGCGGCGAGGATCCAACCAATCATCCATGCACCAGCAGCTGGCGCGATCGTGAGGCCAAGATATAGGAAGTATCCGTAGATCGGCGCCTGGACAAGCATTCCAAGTGAGCGTTGGAAACCCCAGCGCCAAAAGATCAGGACCCATAGGAGGACATAGGTCACTGCAACCAGGATGTTGAGGAATCCGGCTGTCACCATGTAGATCAACAATCCAATGCTGACCCACATATCAACTTCCAGGTCGTGATCGCCTATCCAGGTGTTGTACTGCTTGCTGCTGCGCCTTGCCAGTGGACCATCCAGACTGTCACTCGTCCATGAGATGATCATCAGCCCGATAGCAATGGGTAGGTTTTCCTCTCCCCGCCAAATACCCAGCACCACAAGGGTTGGCGCTAGGAGGACACGGATGTAGGTGAATAAGTCGGCAACTTGTTTGGCGACGATCATCTTATCACCTCTCTTCACCTCACTACTTCGCGGTCAACGAACGTAATGATTACCCCTAGTATCATCTATTGTACAACTACAATCTCGAAATCAAGCTGAAAATTTCCTGAAAGTACCTATTTATCACCTGACAAACTCACCGGAGGCAGATATGATGCTGGAACTCTAGGGAGGTCACCGACGAGAGATTTGTATAAATGAGGAGGCACGAAAGATAGCCGTGACATGAAGGAACCTGATTAGAAATGAAAGTTTTAGTCGTGTCAGACCGGACACAAACGCTTGTCTCCTGCTCAATCATCGTGTTATCCTCTATAAAGAGATGACCTGGTGTAAAGATGAGAATCGGAAACCTTAGCAATTTACTTGGGCGCGTATGGCATTTCCGGCATCTTTCCTCGGGGGACTTACATAGAATCGTCTCTGCCGGACAAATTAAACGATTTCGAAAAGGTTCGCTGATCTTTCAAGAAACCGAGCCAAGCGCGGGCATGTTCGTTCTCTTCTCTGGCAAGGTTCATCTCTGCAAGCTCAGCCATAGCGGTCAAATCCAAATCATTTCAATCATTGAACCGGTCATCATGTTCAATGAGGTCACTGTCATCGATGGTGGCCCGAATCCGTTCACCGCAATCGCGGCGAAGGATTGCCTCACATGGAATATTACCCACGAGGCTTTCGAAGACCTGGTCAGGCGCTACCCGGATCCTGAGATCGGGCTTGGAATGCTTCGTGTGCTAGCCGCCAGAACCAGGATGCTGATCACCCGCTGTGAGGATCTCTCATTTCGGCCAGTTCTCGCTCGAACGGCGAAATTACTCATGGAAATCAGCAATAACGGAAATTCAGTGATCAACCGCCGTGAATACCCCATCAAAGACATGGCCGCCAGCATCGCAACAGTCCCAGAGGCGATCAGTCGCTCATTGACAACTTTAAAGGATGAAGAAATTATTGAATGCACCCGCTCAAAAATCACCATCTTAGATGTCTCCGGTCTCGCCAAATTGGCACTCATAACGCCCTATCCATTCACAGAATCTCCCATTTAGCACCCCAACTGCTTCCTTTTTTCCGACAAATTCGATCCGACTTAACAATTGACAAATACTTCTCCTTGTCTTTGTGATAATTTTTACTATAAGAGTAGTGAAATTTTTCACAAATAGGCCAATTCGTACTTAAATTGGTGGATTACATGCTGTTTTGCGTTTCCGATCGAAGTCTTCACCTCCAATCCGGCTAGTTGGAGCGAAGCTTCAGGAGAAGGAGAATGTCTATGCATAGAATCAACTGGAAATTGCTCCTATGTTTCGGAGTGCTCCTCCTGGTGGGGCTAACATTGGCTGCATGTGAGGCAACAGCGACACCCGCAGCGCCTACTGAACCTCCACCGCCCACAGAAGTTCCCCCAACTGCGACGGAACCACCACCGCCGCCGACTGCGACACCTCTTCCCGATCAGTCCGCATTCCTCGCGGACTGGCAGAGCGGCCCGCATGCCGAGAACTACGACCTCGGGAAAGGGCCCAATACCTGGTGCTCCCGCTGCCACTCACCGCAAAACTGGGACCCAGAAGCATTTCGAGGGCCACCACCTGCCTGCTTCACCTGTAAATTCCCTACCGATGAAGAGGTCAGAATTGCGGAAGGCAATCCGCTCGTGCTCGAGGAAGACTGGGTCGGCATCCCCTGTGAAACCTGCCACAGGATGACAGAGGGTGTTGCTACGGAAAACGCTTGGTTCAACCCAATCAAAGGCGAACATGAAGATGTCGCAACAACAACTGAGTTATGTGAGAAGTGCCATGTCACGACAACTGGAAACTCATTCGGCTCAGCTGTCACACATAAGGTGACTCTTGGCGGTAGCGCCCATCTCAATTATGGTGGTTTTCTTGGGGAGACTCCCCCGCCCACCTACTGCACTGACTGCCATAATCCACACACAACGGAGCCACTGCAATGCGCAACCTGCCATGAGGACGTCCCGACCTCCGCTGATCACATCAAAGGCTTAAACGCAATCCACCTGGACAAAGTGACTTGCATGGCCTGCCACGATGCTGATGAGATGGAAGTTGGACCACATCCCGATGAAGCCGAGGGCGGTGTTTTTGTCACCCTAGTGAGTTCTGTCGGTCGAGGGGGTCCATCGATAGATTACGTCAAATCCCACAGCATCAAGTGGGAGGTCTCCTGCGATCGCTGTCACTTCGAGGAGAATCCCTGGGAGTTGACTGTTCTGACCGCGGATGGCATGGTTCCGGAGGAGACTACGGACTAACGATAACCACAAGTTGAGGATGAGAGGTCCTCTGCCGAATAGCCGTCGTTGTGGACAGCAGCCGTATAAGCAACGAGGCAAAGGACCTCCCATCACTCCATAAGTTTACTTTGAGTATAAGCAAGTGCCAACCTTCTTCAAATAATAGATGAGGGTTACAGCTTCTCATGAAGTATCTTGAATGACCATGGAATCAGGATGTCATGGTGCCACAATCAAATAACTCTTCAACAAAAAGGTTCCTTAAACCTCTGAAAATCTTCAGATTCGCTCTTGTGATCAGTATCATTTTGATCGGATTCAACCTGGCCGCATGTCAATCCGAGGTTGGAACCGGAGCACCAACTTCGGTTCCAGGAGCGACGGAAAACCAGACGGATCATGATACACCAACGGCACCATCTGAGGATCAACCCACCCAACCCCCAGTGCCCGATGATACCGACACCATCGAAACAAAATGGTCTTCCAGTGGTCATTCGAACACCTTCGTCGTGACGGATGAAGGAAAAAACAGCACATGCGCCCGCTGCCACTCGCCGGAGAATTGGATCCCAACCGTGGAGGACATGCCCGAAAGTTGTTCTGCGTGCAAATTCGAAATCGATCCGCCACCTCCTTACACTTCAGAAACCGATTGGGCGAACATCGAGTGCAATGTCTGCCATAAGGTGAAGAGGAAAGAGGTTCAGCCCGAATATGTATGGCTCGAGATTGCACCCATCGAGGAATATGCCGATGTAGCAACAACCACTGAGCTGTGTGACAAGTGCCATCTTGCTGGTGATATCCAAAATCACAATTCAGTCATCGTGGAAGGGGACCACCCAGGCTATCACTGCACCGACTGTCACGACGCTCACGACAACACAGCCTCCTGCTCGGCATCGGGTTGTCATGAAAATATCTTTGAGACCGCTGTTGGAATTGTTGGTCATGACGACAATCACGCAGCAATTTCTTGTGTAGCCTGCCACGACGCCGAGGGTTATGCGATTGCTTATATTGAGGACTTGAACATCTGGACCACGGTCATTAGCCAAGAGACTGGCGGGACGGAAGGAGTACGCGTTATTACCTCTCATAATATCGTGAAGGCTGCACACTGCGATCGATGCCATTACCCTGGAAACCCCTGGGAGTTGAGCGACTCGGTGATAGCTGAGTGATCGGACCGGTAATATTCAACTCAGAGGACTTTGTTTTTGACGATTTTAGCACCGCTGCTCCTGCTGATGGTCTTGGCCAGTGCGTGGGGTTAGACGAATCAGGTGGTTGCTGAAAGCAGATAGCTGTCATCTGTCCAGCACAAGCAGCCCATGGAGAGTAAAAAAGATACCATCCCGCTAAGTAGAGATATGACAAACAACAGCGGCGAGTGATCCTTGATTTGTTAGACTATTTGCTGCGAGATCCCGCAGGGCACTTTTTCGGGAGTATTTGAAGGGGTGGACTGATCCGGGAAAGAAGAAAGGTCATCGAGGAAGGGAATTATGCAATTGAAACGATCCACATACCTTTTCCAATCCACACGCGGGCTTGTACTCCTGGCGATCACGATGATTGCCATCGTTACCGTCCTATTTGGCACCCTATCTGGTCCAATGAAAGAATGGGGCGTGACGGACCTGGTCACCGATCTTACCGGCTTAAAACTCGTCCCCGCTGAGCGTGAAGGGAGAATCGTCATCCTGTATCATGCCATCTCGATGGCCGTCGTAGCAATCAATACGTATTTCATCACTGGCAACTTAGCATTGAGGGACCAGCAGCGAAAGCTTATCAACGGTATCATCACCGCAGGCTATCTAACGTCCATGATCTTTGGGTTGAGTTTCGTCTACTTCGGGCATAACTGGATTCTTCACGGTTTGTGGCTCTTCGGATTGTCGCTCATGTTCTTTGCCGGCATTTTACTCACCATCGTGTTATGGCCTTGGAAGAAAGAATACCGCGTCCTGGATCCGGCATATTCTCGTACCAAAAGTGGTGTGGACCTTGAGCGTGTGGCTTTCTTCACCATGGCCGTCGCCACACTGGGCTCAGCGTTGTTCGGTGCAATAACGGGCTCTTATTGGGGGAATGGTCACGAAACTTTTCTGGCTGAGGACTTGATTCGCGAGCCGCACAAAACCCTGTTACAACTCTCGATCATCGGCCATCTTCACATCATGTTGACTCTCATCGGCATATCCATCACACTCATCATTGGCCGGTGGTTCAACTTCAAAGGACAGCTTCACAAGCTCGCCATGCCCATGATGATCTTCGGCACCATCGTCATCACAGTGGGCGCTTGGTCAGTCATTCTGACAGAAGCTGCCCACTATATCATCTACCTGGGCTCAGTCTTGGTGATGCTCGCAGCTCTTCTCCTCGTCATCTTCGCCTGGGATAAACTGATCCGAGGGGGAGTTGCCGAGAATGGCCTTGAGAAAGGGAATGTGTTCCAGAAAATTGGTGCATTATTGCGAGATCCATTGCGATTCGGGAGCACATGGCAGATGGTGTTCATGAACTTCACTGTGAGTGGAGTAGGGATCTTCACAGCGGTCAAGTTGGACGAGATCTTCCGCGTTTGGCCGGCACGAGATGAACGCATCATCCTTACAGGCCACTGGCACGTCCTCTCAGGTATCATCGCGACCATCATTCTGTTCTACTATGCGGCCTTGGTAGGGTTGAAGGGGCGGGCACGGAAGCTGTTCGGGTGGGTGGTAATCATCTTCTCCGATATTGCCTTCGCGGCCGCTACTGTCTTCGAATTGAAGCGCCTCTTCGTCTCTGAAGCGGAACAACAGCCACTTGTGAACACGACCATGCTCCTCATGGATATCGGCCTTGGCGTTGTCCTGCTGGCATTAGCCATCTTTTTAATCTGGCGATGGCTCGATTGGCTCAAGAAGGATGGGCAATGGAAGGAAGAGCTCGTTGAGGAGGGTTTTGACAAACTCAAGGAGATTGAAGAACTCTCAATCCCGCTCAAAGTGACCATTCAACCAGACGTGGAGGTGCGGCGATGAAACGAGCATTTCTACTTCTATTTCTCATCCCGATCCTTGCGATTGGATGCACAGCAGAAAGCGAAATCTCCACAACACCGCCCGCGAGTATTGATACCGGCGTTGACCCTGATACTTGGGTCCTCGTTCCAGCAGGCGAGTTCCTGATGGGGCTTCACGAGCACGAGACCATGGTCGATTATGACTACGAGATCATGGTCACCTCCGTGACCAACGAACAATATGCGCAGTACCTGAATGAAGCTCTCGCATCTGGTGATGTGAAGATCGTGGATGATGAAATCGTTGGTTACTACCCAGGTGACAAGTTCCATGATGGTCGTCATGAAGAAAGAATCGAGGAGGGCGACTGGCTTCATGTCCCGCGCTCCGAAGCCGGTCTACGGATTATGGATGTAGACGGGCGTTTCAGCGCACTCGCAGGCTATGAAAATCACCCTATGGTGCACGTAACCTGGTTTGGCGCAAAGGCGTACTGTGAGTATTACGGCGGACGCCTCCCGACAGAAATCGAATGGGAGAAGGCTGCACGTGGAACAGACAACAGACCGTTCCCATGGGGCGATGAGATCCGGAGTGAAAACGCCAACTTCTACAGCAGTCACGATCTATTTGAGAAAATTGTCGGAAGACTTGGCGACACGACGCCAGTTGGCTTCTATAATGGCAAGACCTACGATGACTTCGAGACCGCCGACTCTCCCAGTCCATATGGCCTTTATGACATGGCTGGGAACGTATGGGATTGGACTGGCGATGTGTATGAAGAGGTCCATTACCGCTACATGCGCGGCGGCAGCAAAGCCGATTACGCGTACAATTTACGTGTTTGGACGCGCAACAACGCTACGCCGGAATACTACAGCCCGAGTGTTGGCTTTCGCTGCGTCCGAGATCCTGTGAATTAATTGATGATTGGTGATCCATGACGAGTAACGATTCGATAAGCACCCAGATTAAGGTGAAACTCAGAGCATCTTGGGCATTGATAAAAAGTCTACAAACTGGACTGCTGCTGCTAACCGGATTAGCAGGCTATATGAGCGCACGTTGCCCTGTCACGACCTGGCAGACGCTGCTCGGATTGATAGGCAGCCTCTTCCTGGCTATAAGTGGCAGCACCGTGCTCAACATGTTCTTCGACCGGGACATCGATGCCCTAATGGAGCGTACCTGCACGCGCCCGTTACCAAGGGGGGAATTGAGTCCGAATGAAGCGCTCATCCTCGGCTTAATGATGAGTACGGTCGGAGTAGTTTGGGCATTCCTAATGGATCCAATGTACGGGGCCATAGTCTTCTCTGGCCTGTTTTTCGACGTCGTCATTTACACAATCTGGCTCAAACGCAGAACTGCGTGGTCGATCATCTGGGGCGGGCTCGCTGGAGGTATGCCCGTCCTTGCTGGTCGAGTCTTAGGTCTCGGAACCATTGATTGGGTTGGCATAGCTCTTTGCCTGGCTGTTCTGTTCTGGATCCCGACTCACATCATGACCTTCAATTTGCGATACAAGGAAGACTACGAACGGGCCCAGATCCCCACCTTTCCTTCGCAATACGGAGAAGCACGGACACACATCATGATCGCCGTCTCCAGTATTGCTTCTGCGATTGCCATGGCTGTGGCCGCTGTGGGCATTGGGATGACTTGGGGATACCTTCGGGTCTTGGCTGTGCTCAGTATTGGTCTACTTCTTCTCGCCATTTCATACCTCATCCAGCCCACCTCAAAAAAGAACTTCGGCCTCTTCAAGTACGCCTCAGTGTACATGATGAGTTCGATGCTGTTAGTGGTAGCAGAAACCATGTAATGAAGACTATGTCCGTTCTCGATAGAATCCTGCTTTTGGCTACATGCCTTCTTGCGGCGTACCAGATTGCAGTTGGAATCGATGAAATGGACACATTGGCCGTAATAAGCTATACGGTTGCATTTGGCGTACTGCTGGTGGCTTGTCTTCTGCTCATTATCTATGGATTCGAGGTACTCGAGAGTCCCATTGTCGTGATCGTCGCCACATTTATTCCACTGAGCATCTCTCTGGGCCTGATCTCCCAACATACACCCGGTTATGAAACCACATACCTGACCCTATCGACTTTGGGCCTTTTCGGTATTCTAATCAGTCGTTATCTGGCCCCCGGAAATGCCGCCACAATAATCTTGGCCTTCGTACATGGTGTCGCAGGGATCATCATCGTTCTTTTACCCATCTCCCTGGTTTTTCGAGGGACGTTTAACTCAGGTTTTATTCTTGTTAGCCTTGGGGGAATCATTGCAGGTGTCGGAGGTCTACTGCTGTACTCGTTAAGAATTGGACGACCCATCATCGCCGCGGAGCGGATCTACTCGCTCGTCCCAAGCATGCTCCTCTTGATGACCGTCAGCTTTGTTGCGGGTATGGGACTGGCATGACACCGTTACATTCCCGCCTGAAACCTGCCATGCCCAGATGGACGCTCATGCTCTTTTCGGGGTTGATGTGGAGCGTGGTTGGTATCTTGCTTATCCGTTTGGCGCTCTCATGGTATCTCAAGTTGGGCATTCAAGATCACGCGATCTTCATGATAGCGGGTGCTATCCTTGCCCTCTTGATCCACTTCCTTGGTTTCTCGAAGTTGGCGTTTCGAAACGCCGCGCGAATACAGAACCTTCCACCAAAACCTTGCGTGTTCGCATTCATGGCTTGGTGGAATTACCCGTTAGTGCTCTTCATGATCTCGTTGGGAATCATGATGCGAAATTCCTTTATTCCGAAGTCCTTTCTCGGTGTTCTGTACATTGGAATCGGTGGTGGGCTTTTTCTTTCCGGTTTGCACTATTACCGCTTCCTGGAGAGAAGGGAACCGCAGGTGACACCTTAGCCAACTCGGGAATGGAGCCGAAAGTCAACATGACTTTCCATAATTTTTAAGATAGGAGAAAAAGGAGATGGAAGATAAAACGGGAAAAACACTGAGGACAATAGGCATTGTATTAATGGGGGCAACTGCAGCGATGAACCTCCTCGGTGGCATCGGTACTGTATGCGCCGCGTTCTTCACCAGGGATTGGCCCCCAATGTGGGCACTTTATGATTATCGCCTGTTGTATCAGGTTCTAATGATCGTCACCATCTTGATCGGTATTGTGAATGTTTGGGTTACTGTGCAGTTGATTTTAGGCGGTGAGAACGTATATCGAAACGCCGTTATCATCTTGGTCGTGGGTTCCGTTGTCGCAGGGACACAGTTAGTGGCTTCCGAGCTTCTACGAGGGAAGGGCGTGCCTACGAATATGAAGTTCTACGCCAACCTCATCACGCTGATCTACTTCCTAATTCTGAAACTCCCAAGCCTTCGTGATCGGGTCGACTTCTCAGAGCCCAGGGATACGTCTGCACCAACAACGGCGGGTGGCCTTGCTGCCATCGTCGCAGGCGTTCTTCTGTTGACCGTACACCTCTGGGTGGGTTCTTCACATATCTTCGAGGGCGAAAACTGGGTCTTTGTTCTAGATATGCCGCTCAGCGTTGGTGGATTAATTCTGTTCTTTGGTGGTCTTGGGCTGGTCTTCAGGTCGCGCATAGAGAGAACGCTGACCTCAATATTGGGTACCCTGAGGTCTCCCGTCACTGACTGAAGCAACAAAACTCCTGGTTACGGTGCTCCTTGCCGTAACCAGGACTACCACACATTGCAATCTTTCAACTGCAGAGCGGTTAATAGATCACATAAAAACACCCTGGAGATCACCTGAGGGATCTTCAGGGCGTTTGATTTCCTACATTCAAATCTCAATGTTCCATTCAATATCGGTTAATGTCCCTTGGCCTCAATGCACCGTCAACACTAGGTTGAATTTGTACATACCATTCTTGTCGAGAAACCGGAACAAGCTCTGCAATCCGAGCTCTACTTCTCCGCCTCAACTTCCTCGAGCAATTCCAGGTCGCGCCTTAGATTCCTATACCGGATTACCAAGCTGAGGATGTACAACCCGATAAAACCTAAGATAACCGTAAAGCCGTAGACCATAAAGTTAAAGGTGTCGGCAGGGGCGTCCAGTAAGAACATCATATCTTCTCCATTATGCTTTGTGAGTGTTCAAAACTACGCATAGGTGAATTGGGGACAGCATTCTCAATCCGTTCTATCCGGAAAGGACTTTCAACTTCAATTCCTCTACCTTATCAGCCAATCTCTGCAAGCGTAATCGGTACCAGAAAAGGGTGGCATAAATGAATGTGAATGTAATGAGGCTGAAGAAAAAAGCCACCCGCATTTGTGCGTCCATATCGAATGTGCCTTCTGCTCCCGGATCGCCACTTCCGATGACGACAGGGTGTATGGTTCGGAAGATGCGAATGGAGGCGAACGTAATGGGCACGCTGATGAAGCCCAGGATTGCATACACAGCCCCGAAGCGAGCTCTGCGATCTGGATCCTCAATTCCCTGGCGTAAAAGCATATAAGCCAGATAAATCAATTCCATGATGGTCGCAGTTACGAGGCGCGGGTCCCATGTCCACCAGGTGTTCCAAATGGGACGGGCCCAGATGGAGCCGGAGACGATGTTGATGAATGTAAAGACGATGCCAACCTCAATGGATGATAAAGCCACCTGGTCCCAACGCCGTTCCTTCCGGATCAGGTAGAGCACGCCTGCAATAGCCGCCACAAGAAAAGCCAATGCGCCCACCCAGCCTGCCGCGACGTGATAATAGAAGACTCGCTGGACATCTCCCATCACCGCTTCACGAGGAGCGTAGATGAAGACAAGATAGAGCGAAACGCCAAAGACGATGATGGTGATCCATGTCACTATCTTTAATCCTCTTGGTGTAGATTCCATCCAAATCCCTCCGTAATGATCTAGGCCCAATCACACTCGGTGATCAACCCTTTGAACGCTTTGTATCATAATCTCAAGACTTACTTGCATTCCCTTATTACTTATTAACTTTTTGACCCTTTGACGTATCACTTCATTCGAATAATTTACCGTAATCCCTGAAAATGTGTTCGTCACTCCTCTACCACATAATCAAACACCATGAATCCCACCGCGATGAAAATCACGTCGTACACAATCAAGAGATTCAACCAGGGCATGATCTCCGTCATCTCGTATCCCTGAAGGAATCCGGTGCTGGCCTTTACAGCAGCCACCAGGACAGGAATGATGATCGGGAAGAGGAGGATGGGTAGAAGCACATCCCTCGTCCTAGCTTGCACTGCCATCGCTGATAGCAGCGTCCCCACCACAGAGTAACCTAATGAACCCAGAAGGATGACGAGCAATAATCCAGGAATGAAGAGGTTAACATTGTAAAGAATGCTGTAGATGGGCAGAACGAATGCGGCCACGATAAGCATGAAAAGCAAGTTGCTGGTAACCTTGCCAAAATAGATGGCGCTACGATCGATTGGAGCCAACAGGAGACCGTCCAGACAGCCGCGATCCTTTTCCACCGCCATAGAGCGGTTGAGTCCCAAAGTGCCTGCAAATGCAAAGGTCACCCAGAGCACTCCTGAAGTAACCGTTCCCCGCGTTTTGAGATCCAACTCCAGAGCAAAGTTAAAAATGAGTATTACCAACAACGCGAAAACCAACATCGCACCCAGCAACTCCCTACTGCGGAGTTCCATAGCCAGGTCCTTCCAGACTACTGCTCCGATGGCTCGCAAGTAAGACCGAATCCGAGCTCCACGAGATTGGGATAGGCTTGCGCTTGATTCCATCATTTCAACAGAAGATGCGCTATCAGACATGCGTCACCGACCGATACAATTCGGGTAATTTCAATGGGTCGATATCGGCGCCTTCTACCGATGCCGCGATCACACCTTTGGAAAGAATATCGATTCGAGAGGCTAACAGCGATGCTTTCGAGAGATCATGGGATGTCATGACGATGGTTCTTCCCTGGGAAGCCACATCGCGCAGTGCGTCGTCCAACATCGCGGAAGCGTCCTGATCGAGTCCTGTATGAGGCTCGTCGAATAACAAAACCTCTGGATTGTGCAGAATTGCCCGCCCAATGGCCAAACGCTGTTGCATGCCCCGCGAGTATTGACGCACCAAGTCCCTTCTTCGTGCGTACAGCCCAACCAGCGTGAGAACATCGTCCACTCTCTTATTAACATCCGAGAGGTTGAATAACCGCCCATAGAAACGAAGGTTTTCTTCAGCAGTGAGATCACCGTAGAGAAGCGGTTGGTGGGAGACTACGCCCAAGACCCTACGCACTGCGGCTGCTTGATCAGGGAGCCGGAAACCCGAGATCTGGACCTCACCCATGCTGGGTCTAGAGAGCGAAGCCAGGATGCGGAGGAAAGTCGTTTTGCCTGCACCGTTCGGACCTAGGAGCGCGACGAATGCACCTCGCTCAACCTCGAAATCTACTCCACGTAGAACTGATTTGAGTCCAAAACGCTTGACCAATTTTCTAACTTTGATCACCCTGATCCCTCTGCATCACATTCAATAGCTGAGCCTTCAACTCTGCCCGGCGTTTTTGATATTCCTCTTCCTCGATACCGCCCTCCTCGTAATCGTCATCGAGATCCGCGATGGCCTGGAGAAGCGATTCGCGTCCATCTTGTTCCTTCTCATGCTCCAGATCGAATTCATCCTCGAGCAGTTCTTCGTACTCCGCTTCCTCTTGTGAAAGCCTTCGATACCACCAAAATCCGGTCACAATGAGGACGAGAACCAAGACAATTAGCCCGATGACAATTAAAACACTTTCAGGTATCGTCACACCCGTAATGAGACCGGTCGTAAGACCTCCCTCGACAGTAACCTCTAAATCACCTCCGGCGGAAATCGGACCAGCGGAATAATTATGAATAGTCGTCCCCTGTATTTGCCGCTCCCCCTCATCCACGATGCCATCGCCGGAAAGTGCAGGACCGCCCTCTGTTGTCAAAAGGACGATAGCGCTCACGTCGTAATCTACGGATTGACTGAAGTTCAATCGCCGTTTGTATGGCAGTTCGAATGTGAACACCAACTCAGAGCTGCTCACGCCTGGTCGGAGTGGTGAGCGGTCGATGAACCCATCATTAGTCATAACAAAGCGGGCAGGGGAAACTCCAGGTTCAAATCCAATGTTCGTGAAACCCTCAGGTAATCGAAACTCAAGGATGCCCTCACCTGATTCGGAGGCGACCGTGCGATCTCCATAATTCGATATGATCCACAACTCTGTGACTTGCATAACGCCCTCGACCGGAACCTCGTAGATGACGTGCAGCCGATCCACCTGTACATCCGTTGTTTCAAAGCTGGTCTCGTAAACCAAGAGCGGGAGTTCTACAGTCTCCTGGTCAATTTGGACCACCTCCGAATTGTAGAAAACGGCCTGATGCACGGTAGTGACAAAGAAGAGGCGACCCGGCGCAGCCTCCACATCAGTGAATTGATACTCACCACCCTCATCCGTCTCCGAGACCATGTTCACAGCCTCCACCTGGCCATCAAAACCGTGAAGTGTGATCTGTTTCCCGGAAATTACTTCGGCGTCATTGGTGCCGTTGAACACCCGACCTTGGATGGTCGCAGTAAGGATTGTTTCCTGCTCGGTGGCTTCAGGTTCCGGTATTGGCTCTTCGGCCTCAACAACCTCCTTATCACTGGAGAATGCCCTACTCGTTTTGTAGGCTGTTAATGCCCATATCTCTTCCTCTGTGAGGGTTTCTTCAAAGGCTGGCATTCCGACTTCAGCCCCATTGCTGATCGCATCGAATAGATCTGATGCGCTCTGTCCTGCAATCCAGGCTGCATCGAATAGTCCTTCCGCACGATCAATCCCTACACCGGTTTCGCCATGGCACTTGATGCAATAGGTCCCATAGAGTTCTTCACCAAGCGCAATCTCCCCTTCTGAGAGGCTCAATGAAACGGCGTATGCCACGACGTCCCAACGCTCCACATCTGTTAGGCTATTGAAACCCGGCATGTAGCGGTCGATGTTGCCCTTGGTGACAATCTCGTACCATTCGGCTGCGTTTGCAATCCGTGCGACAGCTGGATCCCCGATGCGCGCGGGGGTGATTGGCAGATTCTCGGCCTCGGATCCGTCTCCCAATCCTTCCGCGCCATGACACGGGGCACATTTCTCAGTATAGGTGTCGGCACCAAGGACGATGTTTGGCTGGGTGTCGGGTATCCTCAACTCATCGATCTGGGTGGGTGTTTCCACTGGGGTAGCTTGAGAGGTTGGTTGTCCGGATTCTGAGGTTGCCAGGCCTGGAGGTGGTGTTATGTCGCCGGCGAGGCTGCACCCTACCAGGAGGAGGAAGAGAGGGATCAGCAAAGTCCAACGTTTAATCACCCCTCAGCCTCCATGACACCTAACTCTGCACCACATCGTGTGCAGAAACGATCTCCCTCAATGACCTTGGCTCCGCACTGTGGACAGTAGCCCATGACTTCGTCAACACCGCTCTTCCGTCGAAGTGCGACAGCTTCTTCAATCTGGGCTTCCAGATCAGCTTCAGGAACCGACCTATCAACTACGTCTGTCGGTACAACCTCGACTTGCGTTCCCGCAAGTTGGTCGAGTTCCTTCAAGATGGCTGCACCTTTCGCGACCAGTGCAGTTCGCTGGATTTGATAATCCTCAGTGGAGATTTTTCCCATGGTGTAGTCCATATCCAACTCCTGGATTATGGAAAGAACCCGATCCCGCTCCGCCTGGAGGGTAGAGATCTGGCGACTAGTTGATGTGATGGAGAACCCTTTCTTCTCTACCAGAGGCAGAAGAATAAAGCCGACCACGAGGATTAGCAGGGCAACAATTATTAAAATCGAGCCAATGTCCATCTTTCAACTCCATCGATAGAGCCCCAGTGTCCAGTTTCGACTCCTCCGAAGCTCACATTCAGTTCAAATTATGCGCGCAACAGCACTCTGCAATGCGAATGATGCGTTATTCCGCCAGTGCCGCGTCTATTGCGGTTTCAATCTCACCCAACGACATATAAGGGCCAATTTTAACCGCGGCCAATCTGCCATCTTTTCCGATGATGTATGTCTCTGGTACCGCACGCATCCGGTAAGCTTGTGATATCTTCGTACCGAGGTCCGGGCCATTAGGATAGGTGATACCGAACTCCTCTAGGTAAGCTAACGCGGCCGTCTCAGTATCGACATAATCCACACCTAGAAAGAGAACACCTTGATCCTTATATTTGCGATATGCCTGCTCAAGTTCTGCCGCCTCATCCTCACAAGTGAGACACCATGAAGCCCAGAAGTTGACCACCATCACCTCCCCGAGGTGATCCTCGACGTTGATCTCCTCGCCGTCAAAGGTCGTCAATGTGAAGAGCGGCGCCTTCGATCCGACCCCAACGGGTCCCATTTGAGAGCGAACGATCCCAATCGATATTATGATGAGAAAGGCGAGTACAAATATCCAGACAAAAATAAAACCCCAACGCACCCGGATTTTTCCTTCACCACTTTCGGGAGCGTCCACAGTTACGCCATTCAATTCTTCTCCGCTCATCATTCATTCAACCTTTTCAAAAAGTCTTCGCAGATTTTATTGAACAAGATCACTTACTCTCTACGTCGCAGTTCTTCTTCCAACTGTGCAGCGTATGGATCATCATCTGTTACGATTTCCTG